>Ga0307374_10000647_pt1 | contig 65966 bp, 53 predicted proteins | sample OX3MG_FD_202532 | JGI IMG/M metagenome (GOLD analysis project Ga0307374, IMG submission 202532) | Soil microbial communities from Risofladan, Vaasa, Finland - OX-3 | ecosystem: Environmental > Terrestrial > Soil > Coastal area > Acid sulfate soil | place: Finland: Risofladan, Vaasa | collected... | reverse complement strand
CGATTCAAAAAACGCTCCATGACCTTCCTCCGCATGACTTTCCTTACAAACATCATGCCGGAAACCGTCATGGAGTGTCATGACTTTTGGTTGCGGCTCCGCCGCGCTGCGCTACCCGCTCAATAGTCGCAATTACTTGCAGTATCTGCGGTGGTCCGGCGTGGCAAGTCGTTTTTTTTCACCATGGCGAGTTTGGCAACGAACGTGCGTTAGGAAGCTCGGATTTGACAGTAGCCTACGGGCGCTGATAGGAGGAATCTAGAAAATGCGAAAATCGTGGTGGTCCATCCAAGAAGCATCTCAAAGAACAAGAGCCCTGGGGCTCCAAGGCCGTTCTGGCAGACTCTTACTTGAAAGCGGGGTCCCTATGAATTTCAGGGCGAAGTTTGTCTTCTCGATTGGTTTGCTGGGCTTGCTGTGCCTCATGCTACCGGGTTCACTGCGGGCGGATACGGTTTACACTTATACTGGTAATGCCTATACCTCCTGCTATGGTACGTATACGTGCACCGGGACGCCCCCCGCGCTGTCGATTACGTTTGATACGACATTGACGGGGGTTCAGTTGGATAATTTGACTGTCACGGGAGGCGGGGGGGACCTAACGCCGTACGTTACCTCGTTTACCATCACGGATGGAACAGGCTTGTCCCTCACACGAACGAATGCTAAAGGCTACAGCTTCGACGTTACCACGAACTCCTATGGTGCGATCATCGGTTGGGGCATTAATGCAGGCAACGCAAGTGGTCCTTTTCCGCTAACATCGCCGGAATATAATGCGTATAGTTTTGGCAACGACCCCTATTGTGGTACGGCGTTTACGTTCGGCGCGCCCGTCCCGTGCCCCTTTGATCTCTCGTACACGCTCCCCGTCGGATACTCTGGAGGCAATGCACCCGACGGTGGCGACAACTCTGGAGCCCCCGGCAGCTGGGCCGTCACGAGCACCCCAGAGGCAGGCACCGCCAGCTTGCTGCTGATCGTGTTCGTGTTGGTGATGCTAAAGTGTACTGCCCAGGGTCTCCCACAGGCCACTTGAACGCATCGTACACCCATGCTTCCCGCGGGTGGCGAATACATTGGTTTTTATGTATTCGCCAGGGGCAAGCCCTCACAGCGTCCTGTCCATCGTGGCTGGGGGTGGCGCATACATGAAAAGCAAGGCAATGTATTCGCCACCCACGAACACGTATACTTACGATGCGGAGGGGCGGGTGACGTCCATCTCGAACGCCTCCGGGACGACGCAATACATCGATAACGCCTTGGGGCAAGTGGCGCGCACCCTGAACCCCTCGAACAACTTCACTTACGATTACGCCTACGACCCGTGGGGGGCGCGGGAACTGGCGCTGTGGGGCTGTCCGGCGTGCGGCTACGATGCCGAGGAGTAGGCAGTGGTGCAGTTTGCTGTAGCGGCGGTCTCTGACCGCCGGAAGCTGTTGAAAAATAAAATTCGGCGGTCAGAGACCGCCGCTACAGCAAACTGAACCACTACTGGCCGGCGAACCCACTTGGCGGTTTGCCGCATTCCGCATAGAATTAGGAGATCATGATCACCGGCAGGATTGGCCAAGGCGGAAAGTTTTTGTGGGAAAGAATTGTGAGGGCACTGGCCCGGAGCGGGATCAATCCCAATTATCTGACGGCGGTTGGATTTGGAATTAACCTGGTTGCCGCTTACCTTTTTGCTTTTGGTTACTTCCGCTGGGCCGGCCTGACCATCATTCTGGCGGCCATTTTTGACCTTACGGACGGTCCGGTGGCACGGCTTACCAAAAGGGTGACGGCATTTGGCGCCTTTTTTGATTCGGTGACGGACCGCTATTCCGATCTGTGCCTGCTCATCGGCTTGCTGATCTATTACGGACGCAGTGACCGCTTCTGGTATGTGACGCTGGTAGCCGTGGCCATGATCGGCGCGGTTATGACCAGTTATACGCGCGCTCGCGCTGAAAATGTGATTCCCTCCTGCAAAGTCGGATTCCTGGAGCGGCCCGAGCGCGTCGTGCTCTTTATCATCGGCGCCTTATTTGAACGCATGGCCCCGGTCCTTTGGGTGATCGTAGTCTTTTCGAACCTCACCGTTTTCCACCGCATTTATCATACCTACAAGGAAACCCGGCGGCTCCAGACTGCCAACTCTTGAGCGCCACACTGAGGCCGGAGATGGCCGCAAATTGGGCTTGAAATCTGCCGCCCCCAGTTTTTGCTTGAAACCCGATTTTGTCGCATTTCGTGGCCAAGAACATGACCGTAAAAGATTGAATCCATGAAATCGGAGGTAGTGTGAGCAAATACCACAAATTGAATAATATATACAAATATACATATCATCCGGAAACGCGAGACAATCTAAAATCTATCTTATTGAAATTAAATGGGTTAAATTTTCAATACAGGAATGAAGATTGGAAACAAACTTGCTGTACTGTTTAATACCCAGCGTCTAGGCCCTGGGAGTTCCTGAGTCAGTAATGAACAAGATAATTATCCCTCGGTTCACGACCCTCATTCTTTGCCTACTGACCTTGGTTTTGGTCATTGCCGGATGGATCAACTTCGACCAGCGAAGCCGGTTTCAGGCGCCAGACGATGGGGTGTCGTGGATCGATACCCCCAGCGGAGTGGAAGCCTGGATCGTGATGGCGGAGGGGCCGGGAGCGCGGGCTGGGATTCGCGAAGGGGACATTCTTCAGGCGGTCAATGGAAACCCGGTGCGGCGTGCCACGCAAGCCACTCGCCAGATTTTCCAAAGCGGAATTTGGTCCCAAGCAACCTATGATCTGGCAAGGAATGGGCAAGCATTTGAGGCTTCCGTCATCATTGAACCTCAGTTGCGGTCAGCCGCTTCCCAAGACTTCCGGACTTTAGTGGGCTTGCTTTACCTGGTGATCGGTATTTTTGTGTTGTTTCGCCGTTGGCGGGCTCCTAAATCCTTTCATTTCTATCTGTTTTGCCTTGCATCGTTCGTCCTTTATAGCTTCTCTTATACAGGCAAACTCAATGGATTTGACTGGTCAGTCTATTGGCTCAACGTCGTGGCGTGGATTCTGGTGCCGGCGTTGTTCTTGCATTTCTGCCTCACGTTTCCGGAGCGATCAAGCCTCCTGGAAGGCCGCCGGTGGCTGGCGCCCGTCATCTACCTGCCTGGTCTGTTGCTGCTGGCGTGGCACTCCGGGGTGGCCACCGGCACCGTAATCCTCCCCGTTTCGCTGCTGACCGCCCGGTGGATTCTGGATCGAAGTGAGCTCATTTACCTGGCCATTTATTTTCTGGCAGGGGCGGCATTCCTGCAGCGGTCTTACCGCCAAGCCCAGGCTCCGGTTCTAAAGCAACAACTGAAGTGGCTGACGCGGGGGGCCTATCTCTCCATCATTCCGTTTGCGGCCCTTTACGCGCTGCCTTACTTTCTGGGATTCATTCCGGCGCCGTGGATGAAGATTTCCGTGGTATCGCTGGTGTTTCTTCCCATCACCTTTGGCTACGCCATTGTGCGCTACCGGTTGATGGACGTGGACATCATCTTCCGCCGCGGCATTGCCTATACCCTTGCCACGCTGGCCATCGTTGGACTTTATTTCGCGCTGATCGCCATTTTCGCTGATCTATTCCACAACTTGGTGCCGGTTACAGGACATCTTGGATGGATTCTGGCGATCATCGTTACGGCTTTGCTCTTCCAGCCGATGGTCAACTGGATTCAGGCCCGTCTCGACCGGTTTTTCAACCCGGACCGTTATGATTACCGCTCCACGCTGTTGGAGTTTGCCCGGGAGCTTGGCTCCGAACTCCGTTTGGAGCGGCTTCTGGACCAGGTGACCGTCCGCCTTTCAGAAATCCTGCATGTGGATCGCGTCGGCGTATTCATACGGTCGGGAACGAACCAGATTTCTCTGGTTAAGTCTCAAGGAATCGAAATTTCCGGGCGCCTCGACATGAGTTTTCTCGACCCGGAAAATCAGGAACTAGCCAAAGGCACCTTGTTTTTCGAAAGCGTTCGCCGGGCCTTCGGACTCACTCCTTCAGCCCAGAAGGCTGTGGAGCAGTTGGGCCTTCACTATTATTTGCCTTTCCGGGTTAAGGATCGAACCCTTGGGTACCTGGGCTTAGGAAAGACCCGGCGGAATGACTTCCTTTCCAGCGAGGATATCGACCTGCTGCAGACCATCACCGGATATGCCAGTATCGCTCTGGAAAATGCCCGGCTTTACGAATCCCTGGAGCAGAAAGCCTTGCAGAACCAGGCGCTCTGGGAGTTCAGTGAGAGCATGATCGAATCGATTGACGCGGGAGTTTTGGCCTGCGACCTTGCGGGGCGGATCGAGTCCTGGAATTCCACGCTCGAACGGATGTACGGTCTGGAGCGCAAGCATGTCCTGGGTAAGCGCCTGCGGGAGATTTTTGATCTGGCTCTGGTGGAGGAGCTTCCGCCCGCCGGTGAATCCCGGCAAGGCTTCTCGCTTTATAAGCGCAGGCTGCGCGCCGCAGACGGACGGGAATTGATCGTGAATCTGTCCGTGACGCCCTTGGTTGGAAAAGATGGCGAAATCCGGGGGCGGCTGGTGGTGCTGAATGACCTCACGGAGCGGGTGAGCCTGGAGGATCAACTGGTGCAGTCGGAAAAGCTTTCCTCCATCGGCTTGTTGGCGGCGGGCGTGGCGCACGAGGTGAATACGCCGCTTGCCGTGATCGCTTCGCAAGGTCAGATGTTGCTGCGGCAAACGCCGGATGGGAGTCCGCAGCGCCCGGTTCTTGAGAAAATCGTGAAGCAGTCCTTCCGGGCTTCGGACATTGTGAACAACCTCCTCAAATTTTCACGGCTCAGCGGCAGCGAGCGGGCAGAACTGGACCTCAATAAAGTGATTCAGGAAACGGCGTCGTTGCTTGACCCCATGATCCGCGCCTCGAAGATCCGGTTGAATCTGCAACTGGCGAGCGAACTGCCGGCGGTTTACGGTAATTTTGGGAAATTGCAGCAGGTTTTCATGAACCTGGTCTTGAACGCCCGCGATGCCATGCCCATGGGCGGCGAACTGATGCTGGTCACGGAGCACGATCAGTCTGTGGTGCGGGCGGAGGTATGTGATACCGGGGTGGGGATTGCTCCTGAAGTGCTGAGCCGGATTTTTGACCCTTTCTTTACCACCAAGGGCACCGGTCGCGGCACCGGCCTGGGGCTCGCCGTTACTTACGGCATCATCAGCGAACACTCCGGTAAAATTCAAGTGAAGAGCAAGCAGGGTAAGGGGACCACTTTCCGGTTGGAATTTCCCCTGGTCAGGAAATCCGTTCATGTCGCCTAAGAGCTCCATTCTCATTATCGACGACGAGCAGGAAATCCGCGAAAGCCTGAGCCAACTTGTGGAGTTGGAAGGGTACAATTGGGATTCGGCATCGAACGCCGAAGAGGGTCTCCAGAAGCTCACCGAAGGCCTTTACGATCTGGTGCTGCTGGATATTAATTTGCCCGACCGCAGCGGCCTGGAGGTTCTGCGTTCCGTCAAGCATGAGAATCCCCTGGCCAGCGTCATCATGATTACCGCCTATGACTCGAGCCAGGTTGCCTTCGAAGCCTCAAAGGAGGGCGCGGACAGTTACATCACGAAACCCTGGGACAATGACAAATTGCTGGTGGAAATCCGCAACCTGCTGGATAGGACCCGGCTCCAGGTGGAAAACATCCAGCTCCGCCGGGCGCTGAAGCGCTATGGCTTGCCCAACATCGTGGGACGCAGCGACCCCATGCAAAAAGTCTTCGACCTCATTACCCAAGTCGCTCCCAGCCGCGCCACCGTTTTGATTCTGGGAGAAAGCGGAACGGGCAAGGAACTGGTAGCCAAAACCATCCACGCCACCAGTACCCGTTCCGACCGCCCCTTTGTGCCGGTCAATACGGGGTCGATGCCCGTGGATTTGTTGGAAAGCACGCTCTTCGGCCACGTGAAGGGCGCCTTCACCTCCGCCATCGCCACCAAGCGCGGGCTTTTCGAGGTGGCTGACCAGGGAACTATTTTCTTCGACGAGATCGGCATGATTGGCCTTGAAACCCAGGTCAAACTTCTGCGCGTGATCCAGGAACGTGAGTTCATGAGGCTCGGCGGCACCGAAACGATCAAGGTGGACGTTCGCATCCTGGCCGCCACCAACGCCGATCTACGCAAAATGGTGGCGGAGGGCCGGTTTCGCGAGGATCTTTATTACCGGTTGAACGTCATTTCCTTATCCCTGCCGCCTCTCCGTACCCGTAAAGAAGATATTCCGCAATTGCTCGATCACTTCCTGAAGAAATTCGGAAAGGAGAACGGCCGAGACAACTTGCAATTTGCTCCGGACACACTGAAAGCCCTGATGGACTACGACTGGCCCGGAAACGTGCGGGAATTGGAAAACGCGGTGGAGCGCGCCGTGGTGCTGGCTTCCGGCCCAAGCCTGGGGCGCGATTTGTTGCCGGAGCCCATGGTGCAGAATGGCGAGAACACGGCCCGCTTGACCGCAGAAGGCATGGAAGGCAAGTCGTTGTTTGAGATTACCGAAGCCTTCGAGCGCGGGGTGATTCTGGAGATGCTCTCCCGCACTAACTGGAGCCAGACCGAGGCCGCCGAGCGGTTCAAGATTCCCCTTTCCACCCTCAACCAGAAAATCCGCAGATTGCAAATCGATATCAAGCGCCACCGGAATAATTAGGCAGTCGGCGGTTTCTTGACTTCCGCAGTTTCCAACTCTCACCCCTCACCCACCGCTTTGCGGCACTCTTTCTCCGCCCGCGCAGACCCGCAGAGTCTGCACCCGTCCTACGGGATGGGAAAGGCCGGCCGAGCCGAACCGTTTCGGGCCAAGGAACGTTTGTGTGAAAATGAACCTCTTATTTTCCAGGAGATTCTGAGCTAAAGTTAGCAGTGAGGACCGGTAGGATGGACCTGACCGTGGAATCTTCGCCTCTCGATCGTCACTTCAAGCCTCTATGGGGCAACCGCGCCACCGCCGTTGTCCTCACGACCACTCTTGCAATGCTCCTCTCTCCGGCCTTGCTTGGCGCTCAGTCCTCTGCTGTGAATCAACCCTGTGGGTTCGAGGGTGAGGTTGTGTCCGCGGCCGGCGGCGACCCCATTGCGGGAGCGCGGGTTATCGCTCAGTCGCCGGCGAGCGCATCCGAGGCGATGACCGATGGGGCAGGGCACTTTTGCATTGGCTCCGTTGCCGCAGGGCAGTATCACATCCTGATCGAGCGGAAAGGCTTTGTTAACACCTACTATGGCGAAAATCTCCCTTTCCGCGTGTGGCAGGTTTTTTCGGTTTCAACTTCCTCCGCCTTCTCGAACCTTGTAATCCGCTTGCTTCCGGCGGCTCAGATCGATGGCCACGTTTACGATGAAAATGGTGATCCATTCCAGGGAGTAAGGGTGGAAGCGGTGCGGGAACTTTGGCGGGGCGGGCGCCTACATCTTGAGACATCGCACAGCAGTGAAACCAACGATCAGGGCGATTACAAAATCGATGGTCTGGCGCCGGACAACTACTTGCTTTTTGCCGTAGCACATAGCAACCCCCCAAGACAGAAGGGAAACTCGCATAAGGACCGGGAAAGTAGTGAGGATGTTGCCTACGTGCCGTTCTTCTACCCGGCAAGTGTGGAGTTCCGGGGCGCCGGCGTTGTAAATCTTCGGCCGGGAGACGATCGCGGCCCATTTGACTTTCATCTTCATCCTACTTCAGCATATTCCCTAAAGGGAGAGATCAGCGCACCCAATCTTCCCAAGGGACGCCATGAGGCCGTCGAAATTGCGATCGTCCCTTTGAATCCTGATGCCCCCGATTACGATCTTCACCGGAGGCAATTGAGCTTCAAGCAAAGTTCATTTGTGATTCACGGAATCCTGCCGGGATCTTACGACTTGATCGCTAGCACGACAGCGAAACAAGAAACCTATAGCGGACGGGTCACAGTGACCGTCGGCGAATCGGACGTAGACGGCCTGCGGTTAATCCTGGGCCCAAATTTCGATTTGACCGGGAGAGTCACGGTAAACGGTAATTCCGCGGTCAAAGCAAGTGATCTGAGGGTGGCATTATCGACCAAGCTTCCCCAAGTGTGGAGTGACCAATACACAGAGGTCAATCCGGGCGGGATATTTACCTTCAAAAACATTTTTGAAGGTCCGGCCTCGATCAATATTTCCGGCTGTAGAAACTGTTACGTGAAATCTCTTACGCTCGGGGGCGATTCCTATCCTCCGAGCCGGATTGAAATCACTCGGGAGTCAGCCTCCGCCGGGCTGCTTATCAACATCGGAACGGATGGAGCCCAGGTGACGGGCACGGTGGTTGACAGCAATCAGAAACCGGCCGCCAGCGCCTACGTTGTGATTGTTCCTGCGACTCCTTCTACGTTGAATCAAGGCTTTTATCGGACTGCTTTTACAGATGGCCGCGGCCAGTTCGGGGTCGCGGGTTTGCCTGCCGGCGATTATCAGATCTTTGCCTGGCCCTCTCCGCAAGGCGCAGCTTTTGAGGATCCGGCTTTCATTGAACAACACCGGGAGGACGGCTTCTCTGTCACTTTGATGTCTGGCCAAATTCGCAACATTCAGATTCGCTTGCTCCCGCCGTCAGGTGGCTCCTAACTGGGGCAATAACATATTTGACTGACCACGTTTCATAAGTGATACCGGGAGCTTCCGGGATTCGATTAACTCAACGGTTAGGCTTTCTGCTTCGGCTTGGGGCGAGCCTTTGCCGGTTTGGGCTTGGCTCTGATCTCGCTCTTGGGAACCTTGACTAGGTTACCCAAGAGCGATTTGAACCTCTCCATTGCCTTATCGGGGTCTTTCACCTCGAAGTTGTGGGCCTTCATTCTCATTGCGCTATTCCAATCAATTGCTTGTAGGTTAGACGCTTGTTGACGATATGCGTCAGCGCCGCCACGAACCGCCCGAAGTCGTCTAGCTTGCGTTGGTTGTAGAGGAAAGTCTGTTCGTCAAGGTAACGGAACGAATGGAACGGTTCAACACTGACGTAGGTTCCATGGATAGATCGCTTCAGGAGGCTCCAGAAGTTCTCTAGGGTATTCGTATGAACTTGCCTATCTACATAAGCAACTGCGTGATTGACAACCTTGTGGGCGTACTCACTTTCCAGGCCGCCATAGGATTTCAATTCGTCGCTGTAAAGTGCAGGCCCCGCTTCGACGTTTTTTTCGACTTCCGTTTGAAGCGTTCTCTTTTTGCGGTTTTTGATGACGGTCGTCTGGATTTGGGCGCCGCGTTCGACAAAGCCGACGACAGCGGTCTTATTCTTTCCGCCCGTTCCACTGATCCGGCGTCTGCGCTGGGCAACGTGCATGTTGCGAGCCTTGCCGCCGATGGAAGTCTCATCGACTTCGACCTCGCCTTTGAGCTTCATGAATGAGCCGGTCTGCATGGCAAGCCGGATGCGATGGAGCATGAACCATGCGGTCTTTTGCGTCACACCAAGGGCGCGGGCCACTTCGTAGGAACTAATTCCGTTCTTGCAGTTCGCCAGCAACCAGACCACGGGCAACCACTTCTCAAGCGGAATCGAGGAATCCTCGAATATTGTACCCACCTTGAGAGAAAACTTCGGACGGTCGTGCTTCCCGTAGCACTTCCAGACACGAGCGTTCGCTAAATATGTAACCCGCTCCGAGCCGCAAGTCGGGCATCGGACTACGCCGTCTGGCCAGCGGGCCTCGACCATGAAGTGCCGGCAGTGCTCGAAGTCGCTGAAAAATGTCACCGCTTCCAGCAGCGTTTTTGGGGTATCATTGTGGTTCGTCATGGTCAGTATAGTACCTTAAAACACTTGGTCTGTCAAGTACTTTATTTGTCCTGTTTTGTGTAAGCTACTGAACCATGTTCAAAAAGCATCCGATAATCCATTGAGCAAAGAAGAGCAAGAACAATCCGAACAGTCCGGCGACAAGCACTCGCCAAATAGTTCTTTGGTCCGGGAGAACGGCGACGATCAGATAGTATCCAAGAAGCACGCACAGCAACCCAATCACCGACAAGGCAAACTCTTTAGCCGCTTTGATGGCCTTGTGCATAGTTATCGCTTCCGGCAATTCCGGACTGATCCAATGATATGGATCAAGGTCGCCGCGATATGTATCGAGGTCGCCGCGCTCGTAACAGTGATCTTCTACACGTGTTATGCGGGGCGACAAGCTAGAGCTGCCATAAAAGCTGCTGATGCCGCCAAAAGCGCCGCCATTACTGCTGCTTGCGCCTTGAAAGATAGCGAAAATTCCTTCGCTCAAACCCTGTGCCAAATACAGGCCCAAACGAAAGCCCAACAGGACTCTGCTACTGCTGCTGGAAATGCTGCGGGGGCTATGGCCGATCAGGTCAAAAAGCTGCAAGCCGGAGTTTCTGAGACGCACGCGCTCGCCAAAGCCACCCGCGATGCTGTGGATACCAACATTAACCTGTCCAATGAAGATCGGCGACCTTGGGTCGGATTGCAAGCTCTCCAGTGCAACAATTGCAGGACGGAGGCCGATGGCAGTTTGATTATCGGAGACCTTTCTGCCCTGCTCGTCAATACCGGTAAGACTCCAGCGGTAGACATGATCGTCTCCTATACCCTTGATTCCACCAAAGCCAGCGATCCTATTCCGACATATGAAGATATCGAGAAAACGCAGGAAGCTGAACGAAAGAAAATGCGAACTGTTGCGACCAATGTTCCGCCAGACATTGCCGCCGATATGGCCAAGACTATGGCCATGGTTGATCGGGATATAATGCCCTCGAAAGAAGTGCTGGCACCTAATGCCCCACGGGGGATCACAATCATTGCTGGATACAGGCAGCAGCGTAACAAGATGGCTAACATGGAAGACAGAAACGTGATTTACGGATTGGGTAAGATCACCTATTACGACACTTCTCGTGTCGTGCTCCATACGACCACCTTCTGTGTCATGAATGAATTCGGAGTTAGCTTTCGCTACTGCCCAACCGGAAACGACATGAACTAGAAGAACCAAGATAATCGTGGTCAGCCAAGTATGTTGTTGCCCTAACTAGCCCCAATGTTGTTCACTTAAGGTCCGTTCGGGGATAAATGTACATACTTGAACCTGTGCCCCTCACCCGGCGCTGCGCGCCACCCTCTCCCCGCTTGCGGGGAGAGGGTGGCGGGGAGGGGAACGCGACGCCTCTGACACCAAAATCGTGAGACTTGCCTTAACTGAACAGTATTGTAACTAGCCCGGATTATTCAGTGCGCCCCAATGTCGCACTGAATAATCCGGGCTAACTCCGGCAGGATTGCATCATTTTTAAGACTCCTTTATTCATCTGCGCGGTATCTATTCATATGGTAATAATCCATTGACATACTTGACGCATCGCGCTAGGTTTGTAGGCAGTAAGAAGGGATCCTCATCGTGACTGGCTTCACGGTTCCGGCCACCTCCGGAACCTCAAAAATGCTCCGGGTGCTGATTGCCGAAGACAACGCGGCGGACGCTGAACTCTCAATCCACGAGCTTGAACACGCAGGGTACAGTGTGGAGGCGGACGTGGTCATTTCGTCCGCGGCTTTTGAGGAGGCTGTCCTGACGCGAGCTTACGACGTGGTTCTCTGCGATCACAACCTGAGTGGATGGACGGGGCGGGATGCCTTGAGGCGGTTGAAAGCGAGTGGGCGGGATATTCCGTTTATCCTGGTTACGGGCACGCTGGAGGATGCCTTGGCGGTGGAATGCATTCAGGAAGGGGCTGCCGATTATGTCTTGAAAGGCGGACTTCCGCGCCTTCCCAGCGCCATTCAAGGCGCCCTGGCGCGGAAAGCTTTGCGCGAAGACCACAACCGGGCGGTGGAGGCGCTACGCGCCTCGGAGCAACGATACCGGCTGCTTTTTGAGAGGAATCTGGCGGGCGTGTACAGCATCAGCCTGGAGGGAACCATTCTCGAACTTAACGAGGCCGGAGCTCTGATGTTTGGATGCGCCTCACCGCAGGAGGCGAAGGAGCATCCCCTATGGGAGGTTTCATCGTCCCCGGAGGAACTCAGGGACCTGATATCGCGGGTTCGTGAGTTCAAGTGCCTCACCAACATTGAAGTCAAGCTCCGCAAGAGAGATGGAAGGCCTTTGTGGGTGCTCTTCAATGCCAGCCTGATTGAGAACAATGATGGAGCGCCGCCGGCCATTGAGGGAACACTCATCGACATCACTGACCGCAAAGACGCGGAGGAGGCATTGCGCCGCAGTGAGAAGAGGTTCCGCGAGCTGATTGAAAACAGCTCAGACGCCATTTCGCTGATTAATCCCCAGGGCCAGGTATTGTTTTCCAGCCATTCGATCAGCCCCATTCTGGGTTATGACGTGAAGGAGCGGCTGGGCCGGGACGTGTTCGAGCTGATGCACCCGGATGATATGGCTCCGACCAAGACCGCTTTTCAAAAGCTTCTCGATGAGCCCGACAAGATCGTTACAATTCAGGTACGCTACCGGCATAAGGATGGGACGTGGCGATGGCTGGAAGCTTTGGGCAAGAATCTGTTGCGCGAACCGAGCGTTCGCGCCTTGGTGGTAAATTATCGCGACATCACCGAGCGCCGGCGGCTGCAGGAGCAGTTCTACCAGTCACAGAAAATGGAAGCAGTGGGGCGGCTGGCGGGCGGCGTGGCGCACGACTTCAACAATCTGCTGACCGCTATCATCGGTTACAGTGACATCGTGCTGGAGAAGCTTCCAGCCCAAAGCGACAACGGGCGAGCCATCCAGGAAATCAAGAAGGCGGGTGAGCGCGCGGCGCTGCTCACCAAACAACTGCTCGCTTTCAGCCGCCAGCAAGTGCTCTCGCCGCAGCTTCTCGACCTCAACCAAGTGGTTTCGGAGGTGGGCCGGCTGCTTCGCCGTTTGATCGGCGACGACATTGATCTGGTTACCATTCCGGCTTCGCCGCTCGGCCGCGTCAAGGCCGATCCGACACAACTCGAACAGGTCCTCATGAATCTTGCGGTTAACGCCCGGGATGCCATGCCGCACGGAGGCAGACTGATCATTGAGACCTCGAACACCCAGGTGGCAGACAACTTCGCCATCGACCCGGTGAAGGTTACGCCGGGCCCCTACACATTGCTAACGGTCAGCGACACGGGCTTCGGGATGGACGCAGACACGCGCGCCCGGGCCTTTGACCCGTTCTTCACCACCAAGGAAAAAGGCAAGGGCACCGGGCTTGGCTTGGCTACGGTTTACGGCATTGTTAAGCAGAGCGGGGGCTATATCTGGGTGTTCAGCGAACCCGGGCAGGGAACCACATTCAAGATTTACCTGCCAAGAGTGGATGAGATTCCGGAGCCTGCCAAGGCTCCCGAGGTTCAGAGTACGCCTCGTCACGGGACGGAAACGGTTCTGCTGGTTGAGGACAACCCGTCTGTCCGGCAGCTCACGAGCAGGCTGCTTCGCGCCAAGGGTTACGTGGTGCTGGAGGCGAAGAGCGGGAAGGAAGCGCTGGCCCTTGCTGAAAAACATCCGGGAACGATTGGCTTGCTCCTCACAGATGTTGTGATGCCCCATTTGAGTGGTCAGGACCTGGCGAAACAAATGACCGGAAAACATCCGGAAATCAGGGTTTTATTCATGTCTGGTTATGCCGGAATGTCGCCCGGGGATCTGACCTCCTTGGATCCCGATGCGGCCTTCATCCAGAAACCATTCAATGCTGACCAGCTTTCCCGGCGCGTCCGCGAAGTGCTGGATGGTGTTCAACCAGGGGCGGACAGTGTGTTGAATCCTGTGAACGGCCCCGCTTGAACTTCGCACCGCCTCGCACTGGACTGCGGCCCTCAATCCCGGCCGGGGAAGATCTCGCACCGCAGGGCGGGACCGTGATGTAGGCTATTGGCCGGATGATCGGACTCGCCGGTTCTTGGTTTGAATTTTCCGCCTTTTTCTCCCCGCCCTTGATCTCTAGAGGTTTTCAAAATATAGTGACAGCCCTTCCGCGAAGTTCCATCGCCCGGAAGAGTTTCCCATGCCGGGCACCGGCCGGGTGGTGGTCGATGTGGGCAGTGGCGCGGCAATCTGCGCGCCGGCCGCGGCGTGCGGTTTCTTCAACCGGCCCCGGAATGCCGGTATAATGGAGAAACTTCCTCAAGACTAGGGAGCGTGACAATTGGTTAGAGGGTCCAAAGTTCTGGTCGTTGATGATGAGCTCCATGAGCGTTCGGGTTTGGCGACTCTATTGGAGAGCTGGGGTTACGAAGCTGATACCGCAGAGAACGGGCAGGAGGCGCTGGCTAAAATTGAGGACTTCGACCCGGTGGTGGTGATTTCCGACTTGCGGATGCAGGGCGGGAACGGACTGGAGTTGCTGCGGGAAGTTAGGAAAGTCCATCCCTCGGTGAATTTCATTATGCTTTCCGGCCAGGGGACGATCGAGGATGCCGTAGAAGCCACCAAGCTGGGCGCATTCAATTTCCTTGAAAAACCCCTGGACCCGAAGAAGCTCCAGGTTGAGCTGCGGAACTGCCTGGAACGGAATCAGAAGAATCGCGAGCTTGAGATCGCACAGCGGCGCCTGCGCGACGCCGGCATCCTCGGTAAGCTGGTGGGAAAATCGAAACAAATGCAGGCGGTATTGTCCCTGATTTCCCGAGTCGCGCCATCGAACGCTTCAGTCCTCATCACCGGAGAGAGCGGAACGGGGAAAGAACTGGCCGCAAGGACGATTCACGATTTGAGTCCGCGCCGTTCCAATCCGTTCGTCGCGGTCAACTGCGCGGCCATTCCGGAAAGCCTGATGGAGAGTGAAATCTTTGGACATGAGCGCGGCGCTTTCACCGGAGCCCTCGACCGGCGGGCAGGTTGCTTCGAGCTGGCGGACGGCGGGACGATCTTGCTGGATGAAATTGGCGAAATGCCGTTTTCGACTCAGGCGAAGCTTCTCCGGGTGCTTGAAGATTCCAAGGTGAGGCGGCTGGGAAGCAAGGGTGAGATGGAGGTGGACGTCCGGGTTCTGGCGGCCACCAATAAGGTGCCGGAGGAGGCCGTTTCCAAGGGCCAGATTCGCAACGATCTCTACTTCAGGTTGAACGTGGTCCGCATTACCTTGCCGCCGTTGCGAACCCACCTGGACGATCTGGATGTGCTGGTGGAGACGCTGCTCTTCGACTTGAACCACAAACACCAGCGCGCCGTCAAGCGCGTGGACGGGGCGGTGCTGGAGATTTTCCGCCGCCACGCCTGGCCGGGAAACGTCCGGGAGCTGCGCAACACGCTGGAGCGCGCCCTGGTGGTGTGCAACGGTGAAACATTGTCCCCGGCGGATCTCGCGCCCGAATTCGGCCGTCCCTCCGTCCTTTCCGGCGATAACAATCTTTCCTTGCGGGCCGGCCTGAGCGTGGCGGAGGTTGAGCGGAGGCTGATCCTGGAAACACTCACCTTCACGCAGAACAACAAGACGCGCGCCGCGGAGATGCTTGGCATCAGCCTGAAGACCCTCCACAACAAGCTGAAGGAATATGAGAATCAGCCTTAAAGTCAAACTCACGGCGCTCATCTCCCTCCTGGTCCTGCTGGTCGTTCTTGCCACCTCGGCGGTCTATATGGCGAATTTCATCCGCGAGGCGCTCGACCAGGTCCAGCAAAAGGCCGTCTATATCCTGGATGAAACCTACACCCGGGCTCGAGTGGTGGTGGCAAAGACCCGGATCCCATCGAATCTAGATCCCGCCAATCACGATGTGGTGCGGCAGTTCATCTATTCAAGCCTGACCCAGGATGGCGGCTTGCGCTCCTTGATGGAGTCGGCCGCAGCCTATTCCACCGTCATTGATTACGTTGCCATTACCAACGAAGAGCAGGTGGTGCTGGCACACAACGATCCGAGCGAAATCGGGCAACGGCTCACTCCAGGGCCACCATTGAATGGGCTCATGCGCGGCGGTTTTTACCGACAATTGCGGGTCCTCTACGGCCCACCCGCGGTCTATGAGGTTGTTCTGCCGCTGGAGATGGGCAACCAGCCTTTTGGCACCGTCCGGGTAGGCATCTCCACCGTCTTCTTGCGCGCCCAGGTGAACCCGCACCTGCGCGGCGCGCTGGAGCTGTCACTGTTGGTGATTTTATTGGCCACCGCGTCGGCGGCACTGCTTTCGTTCCGGGTGCTGAAGCCGATCGCCAGCATCTCCGGGGAATTGGACCGGCTCGCCCGAGGTGAATTCTCAAAGCCGGTCGAAGTTCGCCGGGCCGATGAATGGGGTATCCTTTCCTCCAAGTTAAATCTTCTCGGCGAACAGATTCGGGGCGAAAAAGCGGCTTACATCGCGCTGAAGGACAACTTGGATCAGCTCTTTGGCAAACTCGCCGAAGGCTGGATGCTGTTCGATCCCCAAAACCGGCTGGTGCTCGCCACCCCGGCCGTGGCCCGGTTCCTGGGCCGGAAACCGGCCGATCTTGCACGGCAGAGCGCCGCCGAGATATTTGCCGGAGAAGGAGCCCTGAATGTCCTCCTGCGCCGCTCCTTCGAGCAGCGCAAACCGGTGCCCAGCCAAACGGTCGATCTGGCGGCAGATGCGGAAACACCGCGCGTGGCCGTGTCCGTGGAATTTGTCGAGGAACAGGGCCAACCGGTGGTGAGTTTGGTGACGCTGCGTGACGCCGACACGCGGGCCCAGCTCAAGGACCAGATTGACGTGACGGCAAAGCTGGCGGCCTTGGGGAGGCTCACCTCCGGCGTGGCGCACGAAGTCAAGAATCCACTGAATGCCATGATCCTTCAGGTCGAAATTCTGAAGACGAAGCTCCAATCCCGGGATCAGGATGTGAAGCCGCAGCTTGATGTTCTTACGTCTGAAATCCGGCGGCTGGACCGCGTTGTGAAGACTTTCCTGGATTTCACACGGCCGCTTGAACTGCGGCGGGTGGAAACGGACCTGGCGGAGCTTATGAAGGAGGTTTTCACGCTGGCCGAGCCGCACGCTCGAAAGAGTAACGTGCGGCTGATCCTTGATCCCAACGGTGCCATTCCGCTGCTGAAGTTGGATTGCGATTTAATGAAGCAGGCCCTTCTAAATCTGGTTCTGAATGGATGCCAGGCCATGCCGTCGGGAGGTGAATTGCGCGTGAAGCCCCACCAGAGACCTCATTGGGTTGAACTCGAAATCGCCGATCAGGGCGTCGGAATTCCACCGGAAGCCCATCCCAAAATCTTTTCGCTCTATTACACCACCAAGCCTGGAGGCAGCGGCGTGGGCTTGGCCATGACCTATCGCATCATTCAACTTCACCAGGGAGATATTACATTTTCGAGCGAACCCAATCAAGGAACGACGTTCCGCATTACTTTGCCGTCTGGCTGAGCCGGACGGGCGTTAGTACCACCATTCGCAATTACGTTGACGTATTCTTGTAACGGTCTTCAACAACCCCTCACCTCCAGCCCCTCGCCCCGCAAGCGGGGAGAGGGTGGCGCGCAGAGCCGGGTGAGGGGGTGCGAGAATACGTGAGCCAACTTCCGAAACGCTGCGCTTAGCCCGAATGAATCACCCGCCTTTTCTAGAGGAGCGTCAGCGCGTGGCCTTGACTTGGCCCGGACAGACTTCGAGAATCATTCCGGCTTGCCTGCAAACAAGCCGCAAGGACGTTCCTTAAATCAGTCTAAAATTTTTATTTCCCAACAGGTCACAATCTAGTATCATAACGGGGCAGGCTTCTGTTCATTTTCTACTGTGTGGTTCACGGGCCCCACGAACCTTTCTTTGGGTGTCGCAGGACCCTTCGCAATGGAGGGAATGATGTTCAGGCTCGACGCTGACAAGAAAGTCCATTTCTGCGATGGTGTGACGCGGCGTGATTTCCTTCACGCCGGATCCCTGGCCATGTTGGGTCTCACCTTGCCGCAGTTCATCGACATGAAAGCGATGGGCGCGGTGGATCCCAATAAGGATATCAACTGCATTCAGTTGATGCTTGTGGGCGGCCCAAGCCAGCTTGACACCTGGGATATGAAGCCCGACGCTCCCGCGTCCATTCGCGGCCCATATAAACCGATTCCGACCAACGTCAGCGGCATTCAAATCTCCGAAATTTTTCCGCGCATGGCCAAACATGCGGACAAATTTGCCCTGGTCCGTTCCATGTATCACACCGCTGCCGCCGTGCATGACACGGGCTGCCAGATGATGCAGACGGGCCGACTCTTCCGCGGCGGGCTGGAGTCTCCCAACTATGGCAGCGTCCTGAGCAAGGAAAAAGGTCCCAAGGGCGCCATCCCCACCAACGTCCTGCTGCCCTATCCCATCGGCCAGTTAGGGGGCAATCTCCCTCACGGCGACACGGCCGGATTTTTGGGGAAGAAATACGACCCCTTTGTGCTCAACTCCGACCCCTCCGATCCTAAATTTCAAGTGCCGGACATGTTGCCTCCCGATTACATTTCGGCGTTGCGCGTGGACCGGCGGCGCGACTGGCGGAGAATGATTGACCAATCCGTCTCTTACTTTGAAACCACCCAGGATGCCAAGCTGATGGACTCCACCTTCAGCGAAGCCTACACGCTGATGACCTCCACCAAAGCGCGCGCCGCGTTTGATTTGACCCAGGAGCCCGAAGATGTCCGGAAGAAATACGGAATGAACCGCTTTGGGCAAGGTTGCCTGCTGGCCCGGCGTTTGGTGGAGAATGGTGTGCGTTTTGTCACCGTCAACATGTTTGAAACGGTTTTCAACGAGATCACCTGGGATATCCACGGCTCGGCGCCGTTCAGCCCTATTAGTTGCATGGGAAATCTGGTGGGACCGATGTTTGACAACGGGTATTCTTCATTGCTCGAAGACTTGAGCAACAGCGGTCTTCTGGATAATACTCTGGTGGTGGCGACGGGTGAATTTGGGCGAACGCCGCGCATTAACCCTGCGGGCGGGCGCGACCATTGGCCGCAATGCTGGACCATCGTTCTGGCCGGAGGGGGCATCAAGGGCGGCCAAGTTGTAGGCTCATCGGATTCGATCGGGGCCGCACCCCAGGATCATCCCGTGCAGCCCTCGCATATTGCCGCCACCGTCTACCACGCGCTGGGCATTCCAATTGACTTGATCATCGCAACGCCCGAAGGAAGACAGGTGCGGCTGGTGGATCACGGGTTTGATCCCATCACGGAGCTTTTTGCTTAGGCGGCTCGTCAGGAGCTGCAGATAGACAGTCTCATCTCACCCGGCGCGGCGCCAATTGAGACTTTTACCTGTAAAAAGAATACGGCATCCGTGGAGGTGCAATGAGGATGACGGTTCTTCGGCTGAAGTGCTGGATGGAGGTTTAGTCATGGAAATTCTCTCTGGCAAGAGGCGTCGCCTTTTGGGGATGTTCTCCGGATTGGTCATTATTGGCGCGGCGATTCCTCTCGGGGCTCAATCTCCATCAACCGCTCCCTATCATGACTTCAACAAATCCGGAAACGCCTCCCGGAGTTCCAAGATGACTCACGCGTTGCCACCCGTGCAGCCTGTTCCGGCCCACGCCACAGCCGGCAATTCTCCCCTCAGCGGAATCAAAATTCTGCCATCGCGGTTGTCGCTTGCCATTCCCCTGCTCGCGCAACGCGTGGTGGTTGAGGGAACTTATGCCGATGGGCACGCCGCAGACATCACTTCGCAAGCGACCATCGCCAGTTCGAACAATGGCGTTGCCCAAGCTGACAAGCAAGGATTCGTCCATCCGGAAGGGAACGGCGCTGCCCAACTCACGGCTTCTTTCAGCGGTTTTCGCGCCAGCGCGCCGGTGCAAGTGGCGAATTTTACGGCTCCGTTTGAGTGGAGCTTTCGCAATCATGTTCTGCCGGTGATGACCAAAATGGGTTGCAATTCCGGACCGTGCCACGGTGCCGCGGCGGGAAAGAACGGTTTCAAACTCACGCTGCGGGGGTTTGATGCGGTCACCGACTACTACACCCTGACTCACCAAGCCATCGGCCGGCGAACCAATCGTCTGGAACCCGCCAAGAGTCTAATCTTGCTCAAGCCCACTCTCACTATTCCGCACGGGGGCGGCCAAAGGTTTCCGGTCGGCTCGCCCGAATACAAAGTGATGTCGGGCTGGATTGCGGCGGGTATGCCTCCGCCGCAGCCGTCGGACCCACGTATCGTGGACCTCCGGGTTTATCCGCACCAGGCGTCGCTGATTCCGGGAGCGTTGCAGCAATTGGTGGTGATGGCCAAATTCTCAGACGGCCACTCCGAAGACGTAACTCGGTGGGCGAAGTATGACAGCGGCGACGAAGGCGTGGCCACGGTGAACGGCACGGGGCTTGTCACCATGCACGGATATGGCGAAGCGCCCGTCACCGTCTGGTACTTGAGCCACGTGACCTTCGCCCGCATGAGGATTCCCTATCCCTATAACGTTGACGAAGCGGTTTTCCGCCGCGCACCCCGGCACAACTACATAGATAATTACGTTCTGGCCCATCTCCAGCAGCTTCACATTCCACCTTCGCCTCCGGCCACGGACGCCGAGTTCGTCCGCCGCGCCTATCTGGACGCTGCCGGAATCCTCCCCACGCCCCAAGAGGCCGAAACATTTATCAAGGATCAGTCTCCGGAAAAGCGCAACCGCCTGATCGATGCTTTGATGAAAAAGCCGGAATTTGCAGACTATTGGGCGTACAAGTGGTCGGACCTGCTACTGGTCACCAGCAACCGGCTCTCCTACCCGGAAATGTGGAGTTATTACAACTGGATTCGCTCGAGCGTCGCCCAGGATAAGCCGTGGGACCAGTTTGTCCGCGAAATCGCGACGGCCAGCGGAAATACGCTCCAAAATGGCGCCGCAAATTACTGGGTGATTCATCGCAATCCCATCGACATTTCGGAAAACATGACCGAAGCCTTCCTCGGCATCAATATCACCTGCGCCCATTGCCATAATCATCCACTGGCCAAGTGGACTCAGAAGGATTACTACGGCATGGCGGACCTGTTCGCGCGGGTCCGCTTGAAAATGGGGCAGCCCGGGGGCGCGCGGCCCGGCATCGGCCCCATCTTCCGTGATGTGACCGTTTACTCTGGCGCCAGCGGGGACTATACCGATGACCGTTTCAGCCGTCCGTTGCCGCCCAAGCCACTGGACGCAAAGGCTCTGCCCATCGACACCACGGCCGATCTGCGCGCCTATTTTGCCGACTGGCTCACCTCACCCCAAAATCCGTTCTTTGCCCGCGCCATCGTCAATCGTGTCTGGAAAAATTTTATGGGTGAGGGATTGGTGGAACCGGTGGATGACATGCGGGACACCAATCCACCCACCAATGAAGCTTTGCTGAACGCCATGGTGAAGGATTTTGTGGCCCATCACATGGATGTCAATTATCTGGTCCGCACCATTATGCAATCTGCGGCATATCAGACGGCTTCGAAGCCCACCAGCGAAAATGTGGTTGATACCAAGTATTACTCGCACTATTTGATTCGCCGCCTTCCGGCGGAGGTGATGCTCGATGCGTTTTCCCAAATTATCCAGGAACCTGAACATTTTGAAGGATATCCCCTGGGCACGCGGGCCCTCCAACTTCCAGATACGGCGGTGAAATCATACTTTTTGACGGCGTTTGGGCGGCCCATTCGCGAGCAGTCACAGGAAAACGAGCGAACCGCGGTGCCAACTATTACCCAAGCGCTCCATATCATCAATGGGGGTACTCTGAACAATAAGTTGCGCGACAAGGGAAACGTCCTCGACAAGCTCATCAAGGGGGGCGATTCGGATACACAGATCGTGACCTATCTCTATCTTGCCGCGTTCAGCCATGACCCCTCTCCTCCAGAATTAAACATGCTTCTCGGACATTTGCGAAAGGCGGAAACGCAGAATTTGAAGGGTATCGCCGATCCGCGCCGGGCCGCTCTATCCGACCTGACGTGGGCCATGCTGACGAGCAGGGAATTTATGTTCGATCACTAATGCGGCCGTGACGCCGCAGTCTGGCGCGAGGAAAACGATGATGGAGACTCTTCCGGTGATGCAAAATACGCTGCAACATTAGAGGTGGGTTAGCGAGTCTTATGAAAACTTGGTTTCGGCCTGCAATTTCACTTTTTGTATTCATCGGCATCACCGTATGGACCGCTGGGTTGATCTTGTCGTTTCCCGCCCGCCTTGCGGCCCAACTTTCATCTGGTGTTCCAGCTTCGCAGACCGCGGGTTCGGCACCGGCTGCTGCAGATGCTTCTTATAAAGTCGTGGTCACCATCTTGCAGCAGAAGTGCTTTGCTTGCCACAGCAGCACAGCCAAAATGGGTGGTTTCGTGATGGCATCGTATCAGACGCTGATGAAGGGCGGTGCGCATGGACCCGAAATTCTTCCCGGTAACAGCGCCAAGAGCCGTCTGGTTCTGATGGTAGAAGGCACAACCCAGCCGCGGATGCCATTTAACGGCAATCCTCTCGCTCCGGCGGAAATTGCCGTGATTAAAGGCTGGATTGATGCAGGCGCCAAAGGCCCCAGCGCGGGAGAAGCAGCCGCGCTTCAGCCGCACTTGAATATTCCAGACATTAAGCCACGCTTTGCAGAGGTTTCCCCGGCCGGTTCGGTCGCTTTTTCGCGGGACGGAAAGACGCTGGCTGTGGGCGGTTACCAACAGGTCCGTTTGCTGGACGCCAGGACCGGAAAGGTTTTGAAGAGTCTCAACGGCGCCGCCGGCTTGGTGCGGTCGGTGGCCTTCAGTCCGGATGGCAAGTGGCTAGCTGCCGGGGGCGGTCTGTGCCAGCAGTGGGGTGAAATCCAAGTCTGGGACACTCAGGTTGGCAAACTCCTTCGTACCATGCGAGGGCACAAGGATTGTATCTATTCTGTGGCTTTCAGCCCCAATGGCAAGCTGCTGGCTTCGGGAAGTTACGATAAGATGGTTAAACTTTGGGATCCGGCCACTGGCAAAGATCTGCGCACATTGAGTGACCACATTGATGCGGTGTTCGCTGTGGCCTTCAGTCCTGACGGAAAGTGGCTGGCATCCGGCTCCCAAGACAACAGCGTGAAAATTTGGGATGTGGCAACCGGCAAGCGTCTTTACACGCTTGGCGATCCGGTTGACGGCATCACTTGCATTGCGTTTTCGCCTTCCGGGAAGCAGATTGCCGCCGCCGGTTACGACAAGCTGATTTACATCTGGAACCTGGCCCAGACGGGGGGAACGCTGGTTCAATCGCTGATCGCCGATGAAGACAGCATCCTGCAGATCGCCTGGTCGCCGGATGGGAAAGAGATCGTCACCAGCTCGGCGGATGGATCGATCAGAATTCGGGACGCTTTGACGCTCGACCCCATTGGAATCATTCCTCATCAATCCGACTGGGTGGACGCGATGAGCCTGAGTCCGAACGGCAAATGGCTGGCGGCGGGTCGCTTTGACGGGACTCTGAGCATCTATCGCATGGGCTCATTTGACCAGGCGCTGGGACCGCTGTTGGCATTTCAGGGGAACGCCCCGGCAGGCAACACGGAGCCGGGTCGCACCGCAAGGGCACTCGGCCATTAGGCAGCGATCAACAACGGGATGTTTGTGACGCCAGCGTCTCGCAGGCTCTTCGTTTGGCGCCGGGGGACGGCGGCATTGTCAGTCTGGCGCGCCGTTTGCCTGCTAATACAGGGCGGGCCTCGTGCCTGCCCGTGCGTATCACGGAGTCGCCTGCTGAGGACGTCGAGGGGCGTTGCACGCCTCGCCTGAAGTTTGGAAAATGCTCCGCCGAGAAGTGAGGGATTCCCGTATGACAGCCAAACATTGGACCGGTCTCTTCGTTCTGGCATTATTACTTTGCGTCGCTCTTCCCGTGAGCATGAAAACGCAAGAGGCCCGGCAGATTCCGGTATCCGCCGGGTTGGCTGCACAGCCGGCGGCGCAAGCCGGATTGCAGGCCCCCACCATTCCACCTACCATTGCAACCATCTCGCCTGCCGGCATGAGGCGTGGCGCCACCGAAACCTTCACTCTGGAAGGACGCAATTTGACGGGCGCAAGAGAAGTTTTGTTTGACGCTGCGGGGTTTGGTGCCCAATTTGTTTCAGTAGTGGACGTACCAGAAAAGGCCAGGAAAATCCGGGTTAACGTTGATTTGGGGGCTGAAGTCCCGCAAGGAAAGAAACAAAAGGCGCAAATCCAAGTGACTGCATCGCCTTCCGCATCTCCAGGAATTCATTGGCTGAGGATTCAGACTCCGCTGGGGACGTCCAACTTGGTGGCGCTGGACGTAAGCGCGCTGCCCCAGATCCAGACGAAGGAATCTGGAACCTCTGCTGCGCAGGGCCAGCAGGTCTCGCTACCTGCGACGATCATCGGCGCCATCGCCACACCCGGGCAAGTGAATGCCTACCAGTTTGCGGGCCGCGCCGGAGAAGAGGTGGTTTTTCGGGTTGTGGCGGCTCCATTGGGCTCGATGCTGCGTTCTGTCCTTACTCTCCAGGACGCCACTGGCAGGAAACTTGCGCAAGGCGGCGGAACCTCCGGTAAGTCCGACGCGGTTCTAAGCTACAAACTGCCTGGGAACGGACTGTACACGGTCGCCATTCGAGACCAGGAGGAAAAGGCTGGAAAAGACCATTTCTATCGGCTCTATGCCGGGGATTTGCCTTATATCTCAAGTGTCTTTCCTCTCGGGGTGAGGGCTGGCCATCCCTCCAAAGTGTTTGTGGAAGGCGTCAACCTGGGCGGAATTCACGATGTTCAGGTGAATCCGAAGCGGCAGACTGACGGCTGGACCACGATTCCCGTGCAGATCAGAACTACCAACGGTGAACTTTCAAACACAGTTGACGTGGCCGTCACAGACGTCCCGGAAATTGGTGAAAGGGAGCCAAACGATGCGCCCACGGAAGCACAACCCATTACCGTCCCGGTTGCAATTAATGGACGGATTGATAAGACCGGCGCGAACCCCACGCCCGACCAGGACTATTACCGTTTCACTGCCCGGAAGGGTGAGCGCATGACCCTGGAAGTCGCGGCCCGGCGGCTGGGCTCGCCGCTTGATTCTGTGATCGAGGTCCTCGATGCCCAGGGACGGCCTGTGCCCCGGGCGTTGGTCCGTTGCCTGAATGAAACGTCTTTGACACTCGCGGATCGAGATTCCATCACTCGGGGTTACCGCCTGGTCTCCCGCACCGGCTTCCATGACAATGATGACCTGATGGTGGGTGATGAGCTGGATCAAATTCAGTTCATTCCTGACCAGCCCGACGCCGACATTCTGCTTAAAGGGTTCGGTGGCCAGCGCATTGCCCTGCTTGGGACTTCGCCCGCAGCGCACTATGTAACGGAACCGGCTTACCGGGCTGAGATCGTACCCCCCGGCGCCAAGTTCCCCCCCAACGGTCTCCCGGTGTTTCGCATTAATTACCGCAACGATGATGGTGGTCCCGGATTCGGCGCGGATTCCCGGCTGGATTTCGTGGCGCCGAGCGACGGCCAATACTTGATTCACATCAAAGACGTTCGTGGTCTTCAAGGGCCTGACTTTGCTTATCAATTGACCGTGGGCGATACGGCCCCCGATTTTACATTGACGGCTTCGCCCGCGAACCCCAACATCCCGCGCGGTGGACAAATCCCCGTCCAGGTTACTGCCGACCGGCTGCTGGGTTATCAAGGTCCCATTCAGATCAGCTTCCTGGGCCTTCCGAAAGGCATTACGGCCAGCGCCGCCACCATTCCAGCCGGACAGGATTCGGTGACGGTGATTCTTGCGGCCGTCGCCAATGCCCCAGGCTGGCTCCGGGCTACTCCTTACAAGATTGAGGGGCGGGCCCGCGTTGGTGAGCGCGAACTGGTCCGCGTCGCCGATTCCACAACGCCCCTTCGAGTCGCCGCCCTCATGCCTCCTCCTGACGTGCTGGTCGCAGCCCAGCCGCATCAAATCATTCTGGCGCCTGGCAAAACAGCGGCCGTGACAATCCACATCACTCGTGAAAACGGATTCAAAGGGCGAGTCCCCTGCGAAGTAGATAATCTTCCGCCCGGAGTGAGAGTGGTGAATGTGGGGCTTAATGGAGTCCTGGTCCACTCCGGCGAGTCCAGCCACACCTTTACACTCAAAGCTGAGAGCTGGGCGCAGCCTTTTACACAGCCCATTTACGTCGTGGGTACGGTTGAGTCGAATGCGTCCACCAACCACTCCTCGCCTCCCATCGTACTTCGCGTGGAGGGCAAGAGTCAGTTGGCCAGGGTCGCAGGGCGCTGAATCTTACCCTCAGATTCAGCACCCAGAACATCGACGCCCCAGGCCCGGGTATTTTGCTCACTCATCAACTTGTCACCTGCTCCAGGATGGCAAAATCGCCGGGGTTCCATGCCTGGACGATGATGCAGAACTTGCCGTCAACCTTCCGGAGTACCGCCTTGTGATTATGCTGAAAGTTTTTCAGTCCCAGGTCGGCCTTGGGAAAGACCGCGGAAATCAATTGATCATTCTGGAAGATGTAGATTGGCGCCCCTTTGCTTGGATCGGGTCCAACCAAGGTGGGTACAACGGCATACTCATCCAAATAATTGATCGAGCAAGGCAGAGATCCCATGGGCATTTTTAGAGTCGAAAGGTAATGGCCGTAGCGGGTGAATTGCTTGACCTCCGAGTGTACCCGGTCAGAAATGGCGAGTTGTTTTCCTCCGGGAGCGACCGTGATGGCATGAGCCGTCTGAAATTGGTTGGGGCGATTGCCTTTGCCGCCAAAAGCCAGATCGTTCCATTCTATGTGCGACGGTTTCTTGAATGAAATCCGGGCGGTCAATACGTAGTCGAGCGCGCAATAGCCAGTGGTGACGTAATAAAGGCCGTCCAGGTAGGTCACACCGGTGGGCGCAAAATTGCCGCCGCCAAGAAAATAGTCGCGGACCTCCGGCTGGTCAAAGTCATTGCCGGCCGTAGGAGCGTCCAGAGTGCTCACCCAGCTTCCGTCCAGAGAGGTCGTAAAAATCTTCCCGGCTTCATTCGCGGGAAACGCCAGGTAGGCGGCTCCGTCGCCTGGATTAATCCAGAGGGAAGTGTCATGCAAATTGACCTTCTTCATGGACTCCGAGGTATTCAAAAGGCGAATGGTTCTTAAATCGGCGCTGATTTGCATGATCCCCGCACCTGGAAGGGCAAAATACGTCTCGCCCTTTCCCGGCCGCTGGTCCACGGCAAATCCCCCGTGCGCCTTGACCAAGACCTTTTGGGCTAACTCGGGAAGAGATGTGGAGGTATGCATGACCTTAAATCGCATCGGCGCCTGACCGCTCACTCCCGGAACGGTCGTCTGGCCGGGCGTGCCGGCCGTGGGCGCCGGTTCCGTTCCTCCGTGCAACGTAGAGTCGGCGCCAAGGGCGCTCCCCATGAGCATGAAGCCAGCCGTTGACGAGCCCTGAATAAAGTCGCGCCGTGACACCAGTTGTTTTTTCATCGAATCCTCAATTCTGCCCTGCCGGGCTTCACTGCTTGGTTCGAGCTAAACGGACCAGCAACGGGAACACGCGGACCGTTTCTTGGTTCAAAACCTTTGACCCTATTTAGCGCCAGGTCCGGTATTGCAGTTGCGATGCACGAGAAGGATAGAGCACAAATGATACCTATCGCTTGTCACGTGGGTATGTGTCAAGGGAAATTGAGCCAAAATAACGTGACGCCATCCCAGGCCTTAATTCGCGCAGGAAAGCTTACCATAACGGGCACGGCGTTTCGTGGTTATGAGTTGAACTACCGCGCGATTCCTCTGGCGGCCGAAGCGCACCAGGGGCCGCTCCCGTCTTCCTATTCATTTGTGACCATCGAGGCCGCTAACGTCATCCTGACGGCAATCAAAAAGGCGGAAGATGATAATTCCGTCATTTTCCGCTCCTATGAATTTGAAGGAAAACCGTCTCAGGTACGTTTGTGTCTGCCGGAAGCTGTGACGCAGGCCGTTGAGCCAAATTTGATGGAGAAGGAAGAGCATTCCATCTCTCGTGGGCCGGGCCGTAAGAAATTGACCACGCCCATCGGGGCCGATGTAATTAAATCCGTGAAAGTCACAATCCATAACTCAGCCGGTGGTGCGCGCCCCCCGCGGTATAGGCTGGGGATAGAGTTAGACTCGAGTCCGGTCAGGCGGGAGTGATCCGATGGAAGCCGTATTCCTGGGAGTTGTACTTTCGATTGTTGCCGGCGTTTTGAACGGCAGTTTTGCAGCTCCAACCAAGTGTGCGAAGCAGTGGAAGTGGGAAAACATTTGGTCCGTTTGGGCGGTCGTGGCGATGTTTCTGCTTCCGTGGGCTCTTGTTTTTGCGACGATTCCTCACGCTGTTTCTTTTTTCGAGAATACCCCTCCGGACCAATGGCGGCTCCTCATCCTGTTTGGAATTGGCTTTGGTCTTGCCCAGATATTTTTTGGCCTGGGGATCGCGGCGGTGGGCATCGCTTTGAATTTCGCCATTGCCATTGGCATTTCCATCGCCTTTGGATCCATAGTGCCGTTTCTATCTCAGCACTCCGAGAAGACCTTTACACCGGAGGGCTGTTTCTTTTTTCTCGGTATGATTCTGATGCTCATTGGAATTGTGCTTTCTGCCGTGGCGGGACGCGAGAAGGAGAAACAACTGCGTTTGTCGGCTCCACCATCTCAAGATGGTCCTACAAAAAGGAAGAGCTTCGCCGCCGGGCTCACCCTTTGCATACTTGCTGGTCTGGGCTCGCCGCTGAGCAATTTTGGCATGGCCTTTTGCACTCCAACCGCGCATCGGGCGGTTGAGATGGGAGCGAGTCTCGCCAATAAATATAACGTGATTTGGGCGCCGTTGTACACCGCTTCCCTCGTCCCCTACTTGCTCTACTGCGGTTACCTCTGGCGAAAAAATCGCAGCCTTCATCTTTTCAAAGCAGCGGGGACAGGCATCAACTGGTTCTACGGGACCGTCATGGCTGTCCTGTGGATGGGAAGTTCAGCGATTTACGGGATCGCGGCCTCCCGGATCGGTGATATGGGACCGGTCCTTGGTTGGCCGCTCTTCATGTCCATCATTATCATCACTTCAAGTGTGTGGGGATTCCTGACGGGCGAGTGGAAAGGCGCTGGCAGGAAATCGTCGAATGCCATGATTGTGGGGATCATATTTCTCATCCTGGGATTCGTGACCTTGGCCTACAGTGGAAGCTTAACTTAACCTTAACCTTAACCTTAACTCACGCTGGAAGGACCCACGGGGAGACGGGCAGCCAGTGGCGTGGTTTGTTTGCTGTAGCGGCGCTCTATGAGCGCCGAACCTGGATACTCAACGGCTTCCGGCGCTCATAGAGCGCCGCTACAGCAAATTGTGCCACTACCAACGGGCAGCATTTGCTACATCGGTCCCGCAAGTTGACTGGTGGCCGGCGGAATTTCAGCAAAGCGGCCCCGAATCTCTTTCGTAGCGTCGAGAGCTGAAAGCATGGCCCACGGCTCGACCTCGGTCTGCACGCTGCGCGAATTCAATGTGCTGACGAGGACCTCGGTGGGAATGTTGCCCACCATGTGATCGCTGGCAAAGGGACAACCCCCAAGCCCGGTTAAGGCGCCATCAAAACGCCGGCAACCGGCTTCATAAGCTGCAATCACTTTGGCAGCCGTTTCGTCCGGCGCGCTGTGCAAATGGACTCCGAGTTCCACGCCCTTCCCGTGCGGCATGACAGCGTTGAAAAGTTCTCCGATCTCCTTTGGCCCCGCCACTCCCGCCGTATCCGCAAGCGAAACCTCCCGAACCCCAACTTCTCTTAGCCAATCAAGAGTGTCCTCCACCACCTCCGGCCCCCACGGCTCTTCATAAGGATTGCCGAAGGCCATTGAGATATAGACCACCAGCTTGCGGCCCGCAGAGTTGCAAGCGGCGTGGAGTTGTTCCACCAACTTCCGTGATTCTGAAAGCGACATGTTGGCGTTTTGCCTGCGAAATTGGGCGGAAACCGAATATGGGTAGCCCAGAGCCGTGACCCCCGGCGTGGCCAGCGCCCGTTCCAGCCCTTGTTCGTTGACGATGATGCCAATGATCTCAATCTGATCTTGCCGCCCGGCCACGGTTTGAGTTGAGCCGGATGCTGTCTTTTGCGCAGACTGGAATTTCATCGTTTCAAGCTGGGCCATCAACTGCATCATCACGGATTCGCTGTCCGCCATTTGCGGAACGTACTTTGGGGCGACGAAGCTCACCGCGTCAATGTGGCGGAAGCCGGCTTCAACCAGCTTGCGGAGATAGGCGACCTTGGTATCGGTAGGGATGATCTTGGCCAGTCCTTGCCAGGCGTCGCGCGGACATTCGATGATTTTGACTTTGTCCATGGGTTTTCTGTGGGTTTTTGCTTTGCGTCCTTGCGCTTTCTCGCCCTTGCGACTTTGCGTCAGATGCCTTATTCTTTCCGACCGCTTACCATTCGGAAAACGCCTTCCCGAATCCAATAGGTGGCGAAGGTCCTTTCGTCCGGTTCCGGGCTAAGTTTGCAACACACCCGTCTTGAACTCCGGCACGTCCGGATTCAATGCCGCCGCCTCCAGCGCCCACACCAGCGCTTCGCGGGTTTCGGCGGGATCGATGATGGCATCCACCCAAAGCCGGGCTGCGGCATACCGGGGATCCGTCTGCGATTCGTAAGTCGAGCGAACGGACTCGAAGAGTTCTTTCTTTTCCTGCTCAGTCAGCTTCTTGCCCTGGCGTTCAAGCTGTTTGAGCTTGATTTCCACCAGCGTTGCAGCCGCCGATTCGCCGCTCATCACCGCGTAGCGCGCCGTGGGCCATGCGAATATAAAGCGAGGGTCGTAAGCTTTGCCGCACATGGCGTAGTGTCCCGCGCCAAAGCTGCCTCCGCAAATCACCGTGATCTTGGGGACGACACTATTGGAGACGGCGTTCACCATCTTTGCTCCCGCCCGGATGATGCCGCTCCATTCCGCTTCCTTGCCGACCATGAATCCATTGACATCGTGCAGGAAAATCAGCGGAATCAGGTTTTGGTTGCAATCCATGATGAAGCGCGCCGCCTTCTCCGCCGCTTCGGTATAGATCACGCCGCCGAATTCAATCCGCTTGCCGCCCGTGGCGCGGTCAATGGTTTGAACGTGTTTCTTCTGATTCGCCACAATGCCCACGGCCCACCCGCCCACGCGCGCGTAACCACAAAGCACGGTCTGCCCGTATTCAGCTCGATACTCGTCAAAAGCCGAGGCGTCCACGATCCGGGCGATCATTTCCCGCATGTCATATTGCTTTGCTGGATCAGATGAGAAAATGCCGTAAATATCCTCCGCCGGATAGGAGGGAAGCTCCGGGTCTTTATAGTTGAAAGGCGCGCCCGGACGTTGGCCCATCTTTTCCACCAGGCTGCGGATTTGCACGATACACGCTTCGTCATCCGGCTCGCGAAAATCCACCGTACCGCTGATCTGGGCGTGCATCTTTGCGCCGCCCAATTCCTCCGCCGAGGCCACTTGTCCAATGGCAGCCTGCACCAGAGCGGGTCCGGCCAGAAACAAGCCGCTGCCCTCCGTCATCAGGATGTGATCGCACATGACGGGAAGATACGCGCCGCCGGCCACGCACATGCCCATGATCGCCGTGATCTGAGGAATCCCCCGGGCGCTCATCACGGCGTTGTTGCGGAAAACTCGCCCGAAGTCGTCCGTATCAGGAAAAACATCTTCCTGCAGAGGCAGAAAGACCCCAGAGGAATCGACCAAATAGAGGGTGGGAATGCGATTCTCGATCGCGATGTTCTGAGCCCGGATCACTTTCTTGGCGGTCATGGGAAAGAAAGCGCCGGCCTTCACGGTGGCGTCGTTGGCGATAATCATGACCAGCCGGTTCTCGACGCGCGCCAGTCCGGTGATCGCGCCCGCCGCCGGAGCGCCACCCCACTCCGCGTACATTCCGTGCGCCGCAAAGATTCCCAACTCAAAGAAGGAAGAGTCAGGATCAATCAACTTGTGAATGCGCTCGCGGGCCGTCAGCCTGCCCTTCTGGTGCTGCGAGTCGATGGACTTCGTCCCACCGCCTTCGCGAATAACGTCCTCCTGGCTCTTGATCTCCGCGATCAGGTCCACGATGCGGCGTAAGTTTTTCTCAAAACCCTGTGATCGGCGGTCAATCTGTGTTTGGAGCAATGAACTAGCCACAGCATTCGTCCTCAATTACGACTTTTTACCTTCAAGTTCAGAAAATGATCCTGGGCGCGGCTCTTTATTCCACCGTCACGCTCTTCGCCAGGTTGCGCGGTTGATCCACGTCGCAGCCGCGAAGCACTGCGCAATGATAGGCGAAAAGTTGCAGCGGAACCACCGTCAGCAGCGGCATCAAAATATCGAGGTTGCGGGGGACTTCAATGACGTGGTCCACGAGCGGCGCCAAGTGGCTGTTGCCGCTGGTGGTGACCGCAATGATAGGTCCTTCCCGCGCGCGGATTTCCTGAATATTGGAGAGCACTTTGTCTTGGGATGCGTCGTCAGGCGCAAGAGCCATGGTGGGGAAGGAAGGATCGATCAAGGCGATGGGGCCGTGTTTCATTTCACCCGCGGCATAGCCCTCGGCGTGAATATAAGAAATTTCCTTTAACTTCAACGCTCCTTCGAGGGCGACCGGAAACTGGTATTTGCGGCCCATAAAGAGAAAATGCTCCGACTGGTAATAGTGGCGGGCCAGTTCGCGGATGCGGTCCGATTGAGTCAGAACTTCGCGGATCTGTTCTGGAATTTTCTCCAAGCCGCGAAGAATTCCTTCGCCTTCTTCGTAAGAAAGGTCGCGGCTCCGGCCCAGGACCAGCGCCATCAGATTCAGAATGGTCAATTGAGAAGTGAAAGATTTGGTGGAGGCGACGCCCACCTCAATGCCGGCATGGGAGTAAACACCGGCATGGGTCTCCCGTGCGATGGTGCTGCCCACCACGTTCACCAAGCCCAGCACCAGCGCGCCCTTGCGACGGGCCTCGCGCAGCGCCGCCAGCGTATCCGCGGTCTCACCGGACTGGCTGATGGCCAGGACCACGGTATTTTCGCGGATGTTCAGCTTGCGGTAACGGAACTCGGAAGCCAGCTCCGTTTCCACCATCAGGTCGGTGAGCGCCTCAAAAACATAGCGCGCATAAAGTCCCGCATAGTAACTGGTGCCGCAACTGACGATGATGAGGTGGCGCGATTTTTCCAGCCGCTCGCGCACGGATTCAAGCCCGCCGAGCTTTGCTACACCCTCCGAATGGTTGACGCGGCCTCGCAAGGCGTTCTCCACGGCCTCCGGCTGCTCGAAAATTTCCTTGAGCATGTAATGTGGAAAGCGGCCACGGTCCATCGTGTCCTGGCCGAAGTCGAGCGCCGTCGCGCCGCGCGAGACGGCGCGATTGTCCAGCGTCTTGATGCGAAAATTTCCCGGCTCGATCCGGGCCACTTCGTTGTCCTCCAGGTAAACCACCTGATTGGTGTGCTGGGCCAGCGCCGAAACGTCGGAGGCGGCCAGCGATTCGTTCTCGCCGATTCCCAGCACGATCGGGCTGCCGCGCCGGGCCAGAACGATTTCCCCTGGATGGCCGGAGTGCAACACGGCGATTCCGAACGTTCCTTGCACTTCCTGCAGCGATTGCAAGACGGCGGCCTCCAGATCTCCCTGGTAACGGCTTTCGATCAAGTGAACCAGAGCTTCCGTGTCTGTTTCCGACAGGAAAACGTGCCCTTGCGATTGCAGCCGCTTCTTCAGACTCTGATAGTTTTCTATGATGCCGTTGTGGACCACAAACAGGCGGCCAGAGCAGTCGGCGTGAGGATGGGCGTTGATCTCAGTGGGTTTTCCGTGCGTGGCCCAGCGAGTGTGGGCGATGCCGGCGGCTCCAGCCGGCGAATCCTGCCGCACCCGCTGCTCCAACTCGGTGACCTTCCCCACCGCTTTGGCCAGATACACGGACGAATCGAGGATGGCGATGCCGCTCGAATCATAGCCGCGATATTCCAGGCGCTTGAGGCCATCGATCAGGATGCCGCGCGCCGGTTGACGACCAGTATAGGCAACGATGCCACACATAGAAAGTTGGATGCCTGTCTGCCGCCCGTCGTGGTGAGGGCGGCGAATTACAGAATCGAAGGCGGAGTGCGGATCATTTCCGCCCTCATATTGGATACTCCAATTTTTGCTTTCCGTCCAGAGTGGGCTTGGGATGCTTTAGCGCTAGTGTCCTGTCCCACTTAATTCTTTACAGGCGCTCAGTGCTCGGGTGGGTGGTGTCTACTCTTTGCTCGCCGCTTACGAGAGAAGGCGGTAGCTGCCGCGACCGCAGTCCACGGCGGGCTTCGCCCGCAAGTTCACGGCCGCGCCGCAGGCGCCTTGGAGTGCGGCTGCGAAGCTGCCGCCTTACCCTACATTGTCAAGAATTAGGTGTGACAGGACACTAGCTAGAGGGAAAACGCCAATCCACTCTCACCCCGGCGCTTCATCACCGCCCTCGAATCCCGCTCCGTCAATAATTGGGTATGATTTTCTCAGTCCGGCAGGGTCGAACCAAAAAAAATCTCTAAAAAATAATTTTCCGGCAACCCTTCTGTTGGCAAGGGCATCAATGTATGTAACCAACACTTATGACTACCTGGGGAAGTGGGTAGCGTTAGGGCAACCAAGTTATCCACTTCCTCCTTCCTCCCAATTGCGGGAAAATTAATTGCTCCCAAACAAGAGATGCTTTTACCAACAGGCGCATTTGAAGTTTGGATTGGTGTCACGCGTGACCAAGCGCAACGAATTGCCGTCGCCTCATAGCGTTCTACCCCAAAAGCCGGAGCCGGACGGGTTTCCCCCCGCCAAATTTGCGCGTGAGCCAATCTTCCATGTCAGCCTGCAAACCCTCCAGGTCCACCCTGAAGCTAACTTCGAGCAAGCCATCTGCGGCGGGCAGAGTGTCGTCAAAGGCCGACCGGCCCGTAAAGCTCCTCATGCAATAGCTGTCCAGCCAGGCGATGGGGCAAGGCCTCGCGCCTCCGGGTTCAATCATCTCGACTTTGATTTTCCGGGCAAACATGGATTCTACGCCACTGGGCGATGATGGTAGGGGCGCCCCTTGTGGGCGCCCTACCGGGCGGGGACAAGGCCCGCCCCTACGTGGAACAGGCCAGCCGGAACATCGACAATTCTTTTTTCATGTTCGGCGATAAGCGCCTAAATCTGAGCGGTAGGTTCGTGATGAATCCGGCTTGATTCAAGTCTTGCTCTGCCGCAGGAATGAGAATAATCCTTTCTTTTTCGTCTTGTCGTCCGGGCCAATAGGGTCCGGATTCGGCGGTAGCGGTTTGCCTTCTATCAGTGCGGCGGGATTCTTGTTCATAATGCGGTTTGCGGCGTCTTCGCCTTTCGACTCCACCAGTTTTTGGTAACAGGATGAGAGGATGGGGGTACGGTGCTTAGAGTCGTGGGCGTCTGAGGCGAAGAAATGCACCAGATTTTCATCCAGCCATTTTTCCGACAGACGCTGAGCGGTCCTTCCAAAGCCACCGGTATAGGACATGGCCGTGATCTGGGAAAGGCAGCCGCGCTGAACCCAGCGGTAAAGGATTTCCGGTTTGTGCTGGAACACCGGGTTACGCTCTGGGTGAGTCAGGACCGGCGTGAACCCCGCCACCTGTATATTGTAAAAAACCTGGTCCATCTGGTCGGGAATAAAGTGATCGTTGAACTCGGCCAGAAGGTAGCGGGTGCGGTTAATCGAATAGTTGGCGCCATCTTTCGAGAGCAAATCGATGTTTTCGTAAGAAAGCCGGAAATCGCAGCCCAGCAGGATCTGGAGCTTTTCACCCACTGCGGCCTGCAACTCGGCCGCCTTGCGCTGATTTTCCTCCGCATGGAATTCGTAACGGTAATTGCAATGGGGGGTCGCCACCACATGGGTCACTCCATCGGCTGCGGACATTTGCAGCATCTGGACGGCGATTTCGAATGACTTGGCGCCATCGTCGGTCTCAGGAAGCGGATGGCAATGAATATCAATCATAGATAACTCTCCGTCCGGTGCTTGGCGCGAGACCCGGATGAAGCCTCGTGACCGGTTGCGCCACCTCACGGCCAGTTGAGTGGCAATCCGGAGTCCTTGCTGCCTTGGCCGGAGTGCCAGCAGCAATGTAGTGGTCCTTCCAATTTTCGAACACCAAGCCAAAACCACCTAAAGATTATTAGAACCCGCCTTGAACTCGCGCGTCAAGCCAACGACGGCGGCGGTAGTGGACCATTTTCGCTGCTGTAGCGGCGGTCTCTGACCGCCGAACTTTATTTTTCAACGGTTTCCGGCGGTCAGAGACTGATTGAATAACGGCGTCGGCTCCTTTAGCCGTAGACTTGGGTTGTTCTCGACCAAGGCTACGCAAGAAAGGAGCCGAGCCATGAACATTATCGGATGTGATTTGCATACGCGCTACCAAGTAATTGCCTGGATGAAGGAGGAGACTGGCGAGGTGGTGACGCGCCGGTTGGAGCACGAAGCAGGAGAGGCGCGTAAGTTTCTACGCCAGCTTGCCGACGGGGGTCCGAGTCGGCATTGAGGCGACCTTCCCCGCCCTGTGGTTTGAACGGATGCTGGCCGAGTTCTGCCACGAGTTGTGGGTGGGAGATGCGGCCGAGATCCGAGCTCGCGCCGTGCGTGCGCAGAAGACCGACACGCGGGACGCCGAGCATCTGCTGAGCTTGTTGCTGACGAACCGCTTCCCGCGCCTCTGGGTTCCCTCGCCCGCCGAGCGTGATCTGCGGCAGTTGCTGGTGCATCGCAACAAAGTGGTACGGATGCGCACGGCGGTGAAGAACCAGTTGCAGGCGATGGCGCTGAGTCAGGGCTTGTGCCGGCGCGGGAAGCTGTGGAGTGCGCGCGGCCAGACGGAGCTGAAAGGCCTGGAGCTGTTGCCTTGGGCCAGCCGGCGACGCCAGGAGCTGCTCGGGATGCTCCAGCAACTCGATGTTGCGATCGGGGAGCTGGATGCGGCGGTGGAGGCGGCCGCCCGCGACCGGGCCGAGGTGACGCTCTTGCGGACGCATCCGGGCGTGGGACCGGTGGTGGGTCTGGCCTTTGCGCTGACGCTGGGTCCGGTCGAACGCTTCCCCCATAGCAAGCAGGTCGTCAGTTACCTGGGGCTGAACCCGCGCGAGCACTCCAGCGACGGCCGTCAGCGCCTGGGAGCGATCAGCAAGCAAGGCAATCCCATGATGCGCTGGTTGCTGGTGGAGGCAGCGCAGACGGCAGCCCGCTTCGACCCTGAGTTGCGGCGGAGTTATCAACGATTGAAGTTTCGGCGTGCCAGCGGCGTGGCCAAGGTGGCCATGGCGCGTAAGCTGGCGGTCCGATGGTACTGGATGCTGCGCAGTCAGAAGGACTACGCGCACCTGGTTCGCATGTCCGGCAGCCCGAGTAGCGGTGTGGTGGACCGGGGTCCCTCGAGAGACTGATTGGGCACCGGGCCTCCCTGCACGAGGCGGGGAGATTGAAGCCAGAATCATGGTCCGCTGATAGCGAGATCGCATCGATGAGTGGTGGAACCAGTGTTCCATCCCAGGATTCAGAAAGGCGAGCCTTGGTCGGGACGAGCCAAAAAGAATCCTCTAAGGACGAAGCCCTGGAAAAAGCCCCAGGGCTTCGTCCAGAACCCAGGATGGGCGAGCCGTTCGCGGCGTCAAGGGTCTGCGATGAACGGTCCGGCAAACGACGCCGGACCGCCCTTGACTCCGCTCCCGGCTCGCACCGGATACGTGTCCCTTGACAGAGCCGACGCCGTTATAGACGCCGCTACAGAAATCAAACTGCACCACTACCCGCTGCCCGATGCGCTGAGGGCGCTTGGCCGGTTGTGTCTGCTCCACTACCGGGTGGATGAGAAAACCGTTGTCACCCGTCTGCCCCGGCCCGATGCGCGGCAGACGGCGATCCTGTCGGCGCTCGGAGTTCACCTACCTGAGATGCAAATGTAGCCAGACGCTCGCGTCCCCCAACAACTTGCCAACTACCGCGCCGAGAAATACTTACCACCCAATCCCTGCCCTTCCCAGCGGGGAAGATCCGTCAGGGTGAGACGAAAGCTATTATTTTGTATTTGTTCTCACTACCGGCTTCCTGACTATGGAAGCCCTCTTGTCAAAAGAACCCCTGCCGGATCTCCCAAAGCTTTAGGCTCACCATTTCGAGTGTTTCTCTCTATTCCGTCCCATGGGGATTTGCCCCATTCGCCGTAAGCAGTGCTCCGCCGCGAAACCAATGCAACAAACTGAGAGACGCCAGTGGTTCCTCATGAGGCAGCCCTTGGCATCTCGCCCCCGCATGGGCTTGGTGTCGTTCTCCTACGCGAAAAACAAAGGACTCCTACCCACGCCGGGCGGTCATGCCTTTCCACACCGTAACCTCAAGCAAAGGTTCTCGTCTGCTTGGCTTGCTCCTGAGCGGGAATGCCTTTGACAAATTTTTGACAAACCTTTGACAACCCGGTGACACGGCACAGGAACGTCCCGCGATAGTGTAATTGGCCAAGGCCTTTTCGTGATTGAAGAGCGCCCAGTCATAATAGCTGAGCGAATCGGAGACGGAGTATGACACGCAGGTCGGTGGACGAGGCCCTGGTAGGCAGCCTCCTCAGGCTCGTGGCGGATTCAAATCCGGCCAACGACAATGAGAGCAGACCCATCATTCGTCCGCGTCTGGCACCGATGTCTCCTGTTCCGACTATCCCGCCTAATGGTGAGGTGAATCCTTACGGTGTTAATCTCGTGCCGCCTGGCGCAGCAATCAAAACCGACGACTTCCTGGTTTTGAACATTAATGACAGTTCTAGTCTTCAGGGCACGGACGCGACCATTGCACCAAGAATCCCTACCGGCCGACATTCTTTTGTTTCCTGGAAGACAAGGGATCGGGGTCACGAAAGGACTAGGTGTGCTGAGCCGAGGCCTCGTGCCCAGCCCGGCGGAATTAATTCCCAACGGGATGAAGACCTGTGGGTTTGAAGAACCGTTGCGCATCGTCCGGCTCACTTCATATGGAAGAACATGAGTGGATCATGAAAAAGGAAATGATACTTCCATTAATATGCGCAGCTTTGCTATTGGAAATACACGGATCGAAGCTCCGGGCCGCGAGTGGGGCTTCGACGACGGGCAACACGGCCGTCACAACTGCACAACAAACCGCGGGAGGGACGTCCTTGCCTGAGTTGGTCACCGAAAATGGCCCCAATGCTGCTCTGGCCGATTCACTGGGAATCTCCTTCGTGAAAAGTTCCGATTCCAAATTGATCGTGAAACAGAACGGGAAGTCATATCTGGTGGACCTGGCAAACGGGACCATCCGCGAGATCCCGGCGCGGAGTCGCTCCTCGTTCGGGTTGCGCGCGGCAGGAACTCAATCATCGCCCCCCGAGCCGCTGCCCAAGGGGGCGACGATTTTCGCACACAATTGCGCCAAGTGCCACGGCTCGAATGGCAAAGGAGTCCAGGGGCTCATCCTCCCGGACCTCACCAATCCCGGCGTACAGGCCAGTATGACGGATTCGCAAGTGCTTGAGATCATCGAGCATGGGAAGCCGGGAACGATGATGCCTGCCTGGGCTGGGAAGTTGTCGGACCACGACATCAGGGCCGTACAGGCTTTCACAAGGTCTCTGAATGCAACGAATGAATCCCAACAGGCGAAGCAAGGCGGGACGGAGACGAAACGCAAGATCTACCAGGCCGGCGACGACGTACTCTTCACGCTGCCCACCGGTCGCCCTATCGCCAAACACGGTCTTTATTTGAACTTCGCCCATCGTTTTCCTTACTTCGCGGCATTCTCAGATCCAGCCAGCGGGGGCGCATTGGGAGGACTCGATAGTTCTGCCCTTCCCTCGTTTGGCTTTCGTTATGGGGTCACAGATCGCCTGTCAGTTAGCATCTACCGGGAGCCTTCCCTAATGGGCCGCCCCCTTCAGTTCCTCGGCGTCTACAACGTATTGGAAGAAGGAAAGGGAAATCCGTTCAACATGGCTGTGGGCCTGGCTGTGCAAGGACAAAACGACTTCTCCAAGAACTACACCGAAAGCCTGGAAGGTATTTTTTCAAGAAGTCTTTCGTCTCGCGCCCAACTGTACCTTGTCCCCACCTTGTCGTTCAACAACCGTCCGCTGCAGCAAGTCGGAACGTTTCTTTCTTCGGACATTCCTAGCTTGCCCGGCCACAATACGTTTTCTCTCGGCGTAGGCGGCGCCGTGGACATCCGTCCGACCGTGGCGCTGGTAGCTGAAGTGATTCCGACGCTCGCTAATGGAAGGCCCATGGGCATTCTCCGTCCTGCGTATTCCTTTGGCATTCAGAAGAAGATCTGGCGCCACGCCTTTACTTTCGGATTTACGAACAGTCCGGGCGCCACAGTTTCGGAAAGGGCGGGAACGCGCGCGAGTTTCCTGGGCCAGCCGAATGCGGACACGCTCTCGGGGATGTTTGTGGGCTTCGATCTGACTCGCCAGCTCTTTTGATGTCACGACTTTGGGGAAATATGTGAATCAATGCTTTTTGCGGTGTGATTGGAAAATGTCGTACGTGAGGTAAGCCCCGGCCGGAATATTTATGAGCGAACGGATACAACGATCTTGCGATGAATCCACGAAGAGAAGGTGTTCGCGTGAATAGCTCCCGGAAGATCTTATTTTTCATTCCGTCTTTTTCGAGCATCGAAGCGACGGCGCCGCTAGGCCTTCTGGCCATTTCAACCCCACTGCTCGAAGCGGGGTACGAAGTGCACATCATCGACTCGACCATCGCTCCGGATTACAAGCGGCGCGTTCTTGAAGGAGTGAAGGACTCCCTATGCCTCGGGATCTCGCTCGTGACCGGCCCCATGATTCGTGAGACTGTGGATATCTGCCGGGCCATAAGGAAATGGAACCCGGACTTCCCGATCATACTGGGGGGATGGCACCCATCCCTTCTTCCCGGCCAGACGCTGGAGGCGGATTATGTAGACATCATCGTGCGGGCGCAAGGCGAGGAGAGCATGCTGGAAATCGCCCAGCGGCTGGAAGGGGGGGCTAGTCTGGACGATGTGAAGGGTATCGGTTTCAAGCGCGACGGCAAGCCTTATTACACGCCGGAGCGGCCCTTAAAAACGCTCGACCAGTGCCCGCCCAAGGCGTACCAGCTTGCCGACTTTGACGCCTACGAACGGATTTGCGGCCGCCGCTGGGCGATGTATGTTTCCAGCCTGGCCTGCCCCTTCAATTGCGCTTACTGCACCAACGCCGGCGTTTATGGCCGCAAATGGAACGCCCTCCCCGTGGAGCAAGTGGTCGAAGAGACCGTGGACCTGACGCGGCGCTACCGGCTCGAATTGCTTTGGATGGCGGACGACAACTTTCTGGTTGACATCGACCGTTCGCTTAAGATTGCGGAGGGTCTGATCCACGCGGGAGGTACGTTCAAATGGAGCATCCAGGCCACCACCAATTTGACGGCGCGTCTGAGCGTGGAGGAACTCACCCTGCTGCGCCGCTCAGGACTGCATCAGATTTGCCAGGGAATCGAAACGGCTTCGCCCACCGTCATGAAGCTTATGAACAAGGGGTTTCAAAACCTCGAAGACATCTATGAATCCACGGCGCGCTGCCTCAAAGCCGGCGTGATTCCATCCTTCAACATCATTTTTGGATTCCCCGGGGAGGGCGTGAAGGAGCGGAGAGAAACCATCAACTTCATGATGGACGTTTGCCGCCGTTTCCCGGGCGCGGAGTTCTGGACGAATATCTTTACACCCTATCCGGGTTCACCGATCTTTTCCCGCGCCAAGGAGATTGGGATCGAAGTGCCAAAATCGCTGGAAGGCTGGTCGGATTACTTCCCCCGTTACACGGTGCTGCCGTGGCTGAAGGGCAAGGAACATGAACGGGTCCAGACGATGCGCGATTACCTGCGGATCGCTTTTGACCGGGATCCCATTGCCGCCAACCAGCATGGCTGGGCGGCACGGGCCATCCGGCATCTCACCGGTTATCCGGCGCGGTGGAGGCTGGACCACGATTTCTATGATTTCCCCATTGAGCTATGGACAAACCGCAAGCTGAAGAACATCCTGACCCTGCCGAAACCTCAGGTGGATGCCAAGCTGCTGGAACCGGCTGCGGCGCCGAGCTGCACATGAAAGACAAGGTTGTTCTCTTCTATCCGCCTTACGGAGGCCCGCCTCTCGGCGCGCCCCTGTGCCTGCTGGCTCTCGCCTCGCCCTTGCTCGCTGCGGGGTTTCGGGTCATCTTGATCGACGGGGCTGTCACTGAGGATTTTGACAGAGTGATTGCCCGCGAAGTTCGTGACGCTCTTTGTTTCGGCGTATCTCTTCTGACCGGACCCATGATCCGGACGGCGGTTCGGGTCTGCCAGAGCGTCAAGCAGATCTGTCCCGACTTGCCCATTGTGTTTGGCGGCTGGCACCCCAGCTTGGCACCCGAGCAAACGTTGCGGCCGGAGTTTGTGGACGCCATCGTTCGAGGCCAAGGCGAACTGGCCTTGCTGGAAATCGCCGTGCGGCTTCGAGAGGGGAAAGGATTCGAGGGTATCCGCGGGGTCTCGCACAAGCAAGAGGGGCGAGTGGTCCACGAGCCCGAGCGACCGACTGAGAACATCAACAATCTTCCCTCTCCCGCTTTTCATCTCCTGGATTTTGACGCCTACGCCAACATTCGGGGCAAACGCGAGATCGGGTACGCTACCAGCGTCGGTTGTCCTTACGCTTGCAACTACTGCACGGACCAGGTTTTTTACAAACGGCGATTCAACGCTTACCGGGCTGAGCGGGTGGTCAGCGAAGTCGCTGACCTGGTGGAGCGCTACCATCTGAATGAAGTGGCCTTCCTGGATTCGAATTTCCCGGTTGACGTCAAGCGCGCCTTAGAGATCGCAAGAGGATTTCTGGAGCACAAGATCAGGTTTTCCTGGACGGTTCAGGCTTCGACGGACCTGCTGTGCCGCATGACCGATGAAGAGGTTTGCCTGCTGGGTGAAAGCGGTCTTCGTCATATGGGATTCGGTACGGAGAGTGCTTCGCAGGAAGTGCTCTCGCTCATGAACAAAAAACACCAGCGGATTGCGGACATGTTCGAGACCGCGCGTAAGACCGAGCGGGCGGGCATTCGAGTGACGTTCAACTTGATCGTGGGCTATCCCGGCGAGACGGAAGCGGACCGGGTCGAGACCTTCAGGATCATGAGCGAAGTTGCGCGGCGGTACGCCAACGTCAGCTTTTCGCCCAACGTTTTCACACCATATCCCGGCATTCCGATCTGGCCGCAACTGAAGCAAATGGGTGTTCGCGAGCCGCAGTCACTTGAAGAATGGAGCGATTTGCCGCTCGGAAGAAATGTCCTTCCCTGGCTCGAAGGCGAGGAATTGGAGAGACTGCGGCGCATGCTGGAGTTTTTCCTGCTCAACAATCAGATTCGAAAAGCCACGGTGGGGCGTCCCTGGCTGAGCCGGGGCTTCCGTCGCGCGCTGGGCGCTCCACTTCGCTGGCGTCTGCGGAAGAGCCACTTTGGCTTTCCATGGGAGCTTTGGGTAGCGAGAACCACGGAACGCCTGGTCACCCGGCGATCACTGGTGACCGGCCAGGCCTTAGGGCACAGCATGCAAGAAGTGTGTTGAGCGCGGGCAGACTCCCGAATGAGGGATCCAAGAGGTCAAGACTTTCGACTCGACGCCCGGCACCGGTGATTCTATGGCGGACATCCTACTGACACACTCTTACCACCTCTTCTACGATCCGAAGCAGGTTCGCAGAATGCAGCCCTACCCGCCGCTCGGAACGCTCTACGCGGCTTCTCTGCTCAGGCAACGCGGCTTCTCGGTCGCTCTGTTTGATACCATGCTGGAGGACCCGAGGCGAGGCTTTCCGGCCGCTCTCAAACGCCACCGGCCCCGTCTGGTTGCGATTGTTGAAGACAATTTCAATTTTCTTTCCAAGATGTGCCTGACGCGCATGCGGGAAGTTGCTTTTGGAATGCTTGATCAGGCGCGGCTTGCCGGGGCCACCGTGGTAGTGAACGGATTCGACGCTTCGGATCACGTCGATGACTTCCTGCGGCGCGGGTTCGATTACGCGCTACTGGGCGAGCCGGAATGGACACTGCTGGAGCTGGCCCGGGGGATCGAGGAACTGCCGGATATAAGCGGAGCGATTCCGGGTCTTGCTTTCCTTCGGAGTGAGACGCAGGAAGTCGTACGAACCGCCCCCCGGCCGCTGATGCGGCGCCTGGATGAGCTTCCGTTGCCGGCGCGGGATCTGATTGACATAGACCGCTATCGGCAGGCTTGGAAAACCGCGCACGGCTTCTTTTCGCTCAACGCCGTGGTCAGCCGGGGTTGTCCGTTCCAATGCAACTGGTGCGCCAAGCCGATCTATGGAAGCTCATTTCACGCGCGGTCGCCGGAAAGCGTGGCTGAGGAAATGCAAGAATTAAAGCGAGCCTATGGCGCAGAACACGTCTGGTTCGCCGACGATATTTTTGCCCTTAAGCCCGGATGGGCTCTGGGGCTCGCGGAGGCAGTCGAGGAGCGCGAGGCGGCTCTACCCTTTAAGATACAATCGCGGATTGACCTCATGATCCCCGAAACCGCACAAGCACTCGCCCGCGCCGGCTGCACGGAAGTATGGATGGGGGTCGAATCCGGGTCGCAGAAAATACTGAATGCCATGAATAAGAGCACACGCGTAGAAGAGATTCCAATGGCGCGGGACGGCCTTAGGCGCTACGGCATCAGAGCTTGCTTCTTCCTGCAGTTTGGCTACCCGGGCGAGAGCTGGGAGGACATTCAGGAGACCATTCGCCTGGTTCGCCAAATGCAACCCGATGACATCGGAGTTTCCGTAGCTTACCCCTTGCCGGGTACGAAGTTCCACGAGCGAGTTCGCGAGGAATTGGGGGTGAAGAGAAACTGGGTGGATAGCAATGACCTCTCCGTCATGTTCAAGGCCGCCTACACTCAGGAGTTTTATCGGGCGCTGCGAGATGCCCTTCACGCCGAAGTCGAGACCTGGAGCATCCCGCAATGTGCGCCGTGCGGCGCGCGCCGTGCGGAGACTCTCAGTCACGTTGCGGATGCCGCGCGACTTGATTGCCTATGGAAAACTGTTGAGCGGTTGGAGAAGACCTGCCGCAAAACTGAGCCGTCCCTGTCATCGGTGCAAGCTTTAGCCGGTGCGGAACCCCGGCGTTGAAGGATGACGCTTCGTTTTGGCCGGAAGGAGCCATGGACCTGTTACTGACCCACGGATACTTTCTCTATGAAGATCCCAAGGAGCTTCAGATTATGAAGCCCTATGTTCCCCTGGGGATCCTCTATATCAGCTCGCATCTGCGCGCCAGGAGCTACGCGGTGGAGGTATTTGACACGACGTTTGCGAAGCGGGAAGAACTTTTCAATTTGCTACGCTCGGCTCCTCCGTCCGTGCTTGGAGTGTATGCGAACCTTATGACGCGGCCTAGCGTGCTGCAGATTCTGCACGCGGCCAAGGAGGCCGGCTGGAAGACCATTGCAGGCGGTCCAGAGCCCGGAGCTTACGCTGATGAGTACCTGGCGGCAGGTGCGGACGTGGTGGTGATGGGAGAGGGCGAGATGACCCTCGAAGAATTGCTACCCGTGCTCGGCACCGGTTCTCTTCAGACGCTCGCGCAAGTCAACGGAATTGCTTTCCGCAATGAGGATGGATCGATTCATCGAACCCCGGCTCGCCCCCAAATCCCCGATATCGATGCCCAGCCCTGGCCGGACCGCGAAGCGGTGGATATCGAGCGGTACATCAAGGTATGGCGGGAACATCACGGGATGGGCTCCGTGTCACTGATCACCGCGCGGGGCTGTCCTTACCGCTGCCAGTGGTGTAGTCATGAAGTTTTCGGCAGGACGCATCGCCGGAGAAAACCCGGTTCCGTGGTAGACGAGCTCGAATGGTTACTCGAGCGCTATCATCCGGACATGGCCTGGTTTGCCGACGATGTTTTCACCATCCACCATGGCTGGCTCTATCAGTACGCTGCGGAAGTCAAACGCCGCGGGCTGAAGGTTCCCTTCGAATGCATTTCCCGCGCTGATCGGCTGAACGCGCAGGTGATAGACACCCTGGCCGAGCTCGGCTGCTTCCGGTTGTGGATCGGCTCGGAGAGTGGCGCGCAGCGCATGCTCGATGCCATGGAACGCGGGGTGCGGGTGGAGCAGGTCCAGGCGGCCGTTGCGCTTGCCAAATCCCGGGGGATCAAAGCCGGGATGTTCTTGATGTGGGGATACGAAGGCGAGGAGCTGGACGATATTGAAGCGACCGTGGAGCACGTCAAAGGCGCAGACCCTGACGTCTTCTTTACGACCGTCGCCTACCCGATCAAGGGGACACCTTACTACGAAAGAGTTGCTTCACGCCTCGTCAACCCCAAAAGTTGGGCGGAAGGTTCCGACCGCGATTGTCGGATTCGTGGCCGTCACTCCCGGCGCTTCTACCAGTTTGCAGATCAGCTCCTCCGATCAGAAGTGGAGCTCAATCGGCTTCTCAGCGGGCGAGGCAATGGTGCAAGCGCAAAACCAGATCCCTCACCCGCGGTGGAATTGCGGTCAGCGGCTTCACAGGCTCGCGAAGGATTACGGTCCTCTTTTTCAGAGGTCGAAGCCTGATTTAACTCTTGCAATCTGATGTGGTCCCATGGCGAGGGCGGCTTGACCCAGATCTTGTTTAATTCGAGCAGTGGCTCGCAGGATGCGTTCAACCACGCGCCTTTTGATGCGCTCGCCCCTACTTACGACGAGGACTTCACTTATTCACGGATTGGGCGCGCGCAGCGGGAAGCCATCAGCCGAGAATTAAATCGTACTTTTTTTCCCGGTCAGCGGGTTCTTGAAATCAACTGCGGTACGGGAATCGACGCGGTTAGTTTGGCGGCGCGCGGCGTGGAGGTCCTTGCATGCGACATATCTCCCCGCATGATTGAACTCGCACGCAGGAGGGCAGCGTTGGCCCGGCGCGAGTCCGGGTTGTCGATACCGGCCGAGTTTCGCCTCTTAGCAACGGAGGAAATCGGAAGGCTTCGGAACGAGGGCTTGGCCTGCGGCTTTGACGGCGCATTTTCAAACTTTGCGGGTTTGAATTGCGTCGAGGACATCGGGAGAACGGCCCGTGATCTGGCCACGCTTGTCAAACCCCGCGCGCCCGCTTTGGTCTGTCTTTTTGGATGCTTCTGCGCCTGGGAAATCTTGTGGTACCTCGCGCAAGCGGACCCGACAAAGGCCTTCCGGCGGCTCCGGAGGGAAGCGTGCTCCGCCGAGCTTGCTAAAGGCGCAAGGGTGCGCGTTCAGTATCCTTCGATACGGAAGCTGGCAAGCATTTTCGCTCCCGCCTTTGAGCTGAAGAAGTGGAGGGGGGTTGGCGTGATGGTTCCGCCGACCTATTTGGAATCTCTTGCCGCGCGGCTACCGAGGTTTCTGGAGACATCGGCGAAACTGGACCGGTGGCTTGGGGCTTTTCCGTGGTCCCGGAGTCTGGCAGACCACGTGCTGTTGAAGTTTGAACGGCGAGCGTAACGCTTGGATGATCTGCCGCGGGCATTGTCTCAAGGGCTTTCTGATGGGGTCTTCATCCAGCCAGCCATCGCCCGCGCTAGAGGCTAGGCAGAGCTTGTGCACACGGACCGGTCATGATCGTCCTTTACAATCCGAAAGCAACGCGATATCGAAACCGGCGGTTTCCCCTTTCCGTGCTCTCCATCGCGGCTGTCCTCGAAGGCCAGGAGGAATACGCCATCGTTGATGGAAACCTGGACCCTGATCCTACCGAGACCATTGCTAGCTTATTGCGCGAGAAGCCCGTGGAGGTGCTGGCGGTCACGGTCATGCCTGGTCCGCAGACGAAAAGCGCAGTGGAGAGCTGCAGAGAACTCCGCAGGCGTTTCCCCCAAGTCCCTATCATCTGGGGTGGATATTTCGCCTCGAACTATACCGATGCCGCCTTGAGTGCCCCCTATGTGGATTTTGCCGTGCGCGGCCAAGGAGAAGACAGTTTTCTGGAACTCCTCCAGGCGATTCGCGGGCATCGCGCTTTGGGAGACATCCGCGGCCTCTCTTATAAGGAGGGCGACGGGAAGCATCGCCATAACCCTGAAAGGCCGATCAAAGCTCTGGACATCTTCCCTTGGTATCCCTACCACCGGATTCCGACAGAGAAATACCTGCTCCCTACCTTTCTCGGAAACCGGACCGCCGTCCACCAGGGAAGCATCGGGTGCCCTTTCCGCTGTAATTTTTGTGGAGTAGTCACGTTTTCGGGGAGCCGCGAAAAAATGGAATCACCCCGCCGGACAGAGGCCATCATGCGCCATCTCGCGAACACCTATAGGGTGGATGCGGTGCAGTTTTACGACAACAACTTCTTTCTCCGCGAGGATCATGCGCGGGAGCTCGCGGACCGGCTGGCGCCCCTCAAGCTGCGTTGGTGGTGCGAGGCGCGCATCGACATTATGATGAGGTATTCGGACGCCACGTGGGAAGCCATTCGCCGTGCCGGCTGCACCATGATTTTCTTCGGAGCTGAGTCGGGCTCAAACCAGGTCCTGAAGGAAATGAACAAGAATCTTCGGGCAGAGGATACCTTGGAGCTGGCATCGCGCATCCGGCACTTTGGGATCACACCCGAGTTCTCAATCATCTTCGGTAATCCCAAGGACCCCGAGCGCGACACGCGGGAGTGCTTCGAGTTCATCCGCAATCTGAAGCGTCGCAATCCTGACTGTGAGATCGTGGTTCAACACTATACCCCCGTTCCCCAACGGGAACGCATGTATGGGGGCGTCGAAGATCAGATTCAATTTCCGGCCACGGCCGACGAGTGGGCCACCGACCGCTGGCAAAGATTTGCTACGCAGAAGGACCCTTCCACTCCCTGGCTGAGGCCTTCCACGAAACGGTTGATCGACAATTTCGAGTTGGTCGTTTCCTCTCGCTGGCCAACCGTCCAAGATATCAGGCTCCCACCGTGGGGGCGGGCCATCTTGAAGATTCTAAGCGACTGGCGATACCGGCTGGGGATCTATTTCCTTCCTTTCGAATTGAAATGGGCACAGAGGATCATCAATCTCCGCAAACCCAAGATGGAAAGCCTGTAAGCCGCCGGCCGGTGAAGGGTTCATCTCAATCACCGGTCGAAGCAGCAGTGTCCACGCATTTAACCGTTGCCAAGATGGCTACCGTGACTAGGCCCGACATGTCGCGTGAACTAAGGACTGAGTGCGGAGAAATGAAGAGCCTGAGCGGGGCGCATTGCGCCTCAAGTACCCGGAGCCTAGTTTCGGTTCAGGAAGGTTATGAAATGTGGGCGCCAACCTACGACCACGACCTGAATCCGCTCCTGCTACTCGAAGAGCGTACGCTTAGGCCTTTACTTCCAGACCTTGTCAGTAGGGCGGTGCTGGATGTGGCTTGCGGTACGGGCCGCTGGCTCGAAAAGCTCCTGGCGTGGGGCGCACGCTCGGGGGCGGGCGTGGACCTCTCATACCCCATGCTGGACGTTGCCAGGGCCAAGCCGCTTCTCCAGGGACGGCTTGCCCACGGGGACTGTCTCGTTCTTCCCCTTCGATCTGAGGTCGCTGACCTCGTGATCTGTTCATTCGCATTGTGTCATATTGACAACCTTACTGCGTTCGCTCAGGAAATTGCACGCGTCACCAAGCGGCGTGGGGAGCTGTATTTGAGCGACCTGCATCCTGAAGGATTTGCAAAAGGGTGGCGAACCGGATTTAGGCATAAGGATGGAAGCGCGGAAATTGCCACGACTCCGCGGTCAATTGAACAGGTGTGCAAAACGTTCCAATCTCAGGGCTTCGAGCTCCTGCAATGCTGGGAACCCCGCCTGGCAGAACCGGAAAGGCAGGTCTTCGCTAACGCAGGTAAGTCTCACCTATTTCATCTTGCCTGTGAGGATGCGGCTCTCTTTATCTGCCACTTTAGGCGAATGGATTTCGTGAGAACAGAGAGGCTGGCCCCGGTCACGGATGGATCATGAACAGCTTCGCGGCAATATCCCAACCCGCCGCTGTTTTCGAAGCGGAGGCCTCGCACCGGATCGAAAAACTTCCTGTCCTGGTGCTGTTTCCGCACAATCGCTGCAATTGCCGCTGCATGATGTGTGATATCTGGCGGATTCGCCAGGCCCGGGACCTCACGGTCGCGGATCTTGAGCCACACATCAGGTCTTTGCTTGAACTTCAGGTGCGCTGGGTAGTCCTCTCAGGCGGGGAGCCCCAGATGCACAAAGATCTGCCCTTGCTGAGCGGTCTGTTTCGCTCGAACGGCATGCGTGTGACTCTGCTCACCGCCGGTCTGTTGCTCGAACCGCTTGCCAATTCGGTGGTGGATACCTTTGATGATGTAATTGTATCGCTCGATGGCCCGGCGGAAATCCACACCCAGATTCGTGGTGTTCCGGGCGCGTTTGGCCGGCTGGCAAAGGGCGTTGAGGCGTTGCGTAAACTCAAGCCAAACATCGTTGTTTGTGGCCGCTCTACGGTTCAAAAGGCGAATTGCTCTTACCTTCGCGAGACCTTACGCACTGCCAAGCAAATTGGCTTGAACTCCATATCTTTCTTGGCTGCCGACCTGACCTCCTACGCCTTCAACCGCCCCGAGCCTTGGACTGTGGAACGCCAGAACGTGGTGGCCCTGGAGCCGGATGAGGTAAACCGGTTGGACATGGAGGTTGAAGCGCTCATTCGGGAGCACGCGGATGATATTGCTACGGGCTTCATCGCGGAAAGCGAAGGAAAGCTAAGGCGCATCGTGGCCCACTTCCATGCTCATTTGGGGCGGGTCTTGCCCGTTGCGCCTCATTGCAACGCCCCTTGGGTGTCGGCGGTGATCGAAGCGGACGGGACAGTGCGTCCCTGCTTCTTTCATCAGCCTCTTGGCAACCTCCACCAGAAGTCTCTTTTCGGGATTCTGAACAGCCAGGAGGCTATTCACTTCAGGGAAACACTAGATATCCCTAACAATCCCGTTTGCCGTAACTGCGTTTGTTCCTTATACCTGCAGGCAGGAAAGGCAGGCAGGTACGGCGAGTAAGCAAGTCGGAAGGGTCATGAAAGAGGGTGAAGAGCCGGGTCTCAAGGCGATAGTTCTGGCGCGCGGCTTCACCTTACACGATGTGCAAACCCGCATCTTTTGAATCGTTGTTACAGATCATGTCGCAATCCACCAAAGCGATGCCAAATTTCTTTGTAGTCGGGGCGCCAAAAGCAGGAACCACATCACTCTACAGGTACCTGAGACAACATCCTCAGATCTACATGAGCCCGATCAAGGAGCCCAATTATTTCGCAGCAGAGGTCCGGCCTGAGAACTTCAGCGAGGAATTTCAACAGCGAGTCAGCCAAGATATGCGCGCGCTTCAGGAATATCTTCGCACTCCAATGTCCGAATGGCGTTTTGGAGGAATGGTGTTGGAATGGGAAGATTACCTAAGATTGTTTCAGAACGTGAAAGAAGAGAAGGCCGTTGGCGAAGCGAGTGTTTGTTATCTTTGGTCAAAAACTGCAGCCCAAGGCATGTTTTCAAATATCCCGGACTCAAAAATCATAATGATCTTAAGGGATCCTGCTGAGAGAGCGTTCTCACAGTACTTGCATACGGTCGCAAGCGGATTGGTTCGAGAGTCGTTCCGGGAACAGATTCAAGCTACCTTGCGCCGTAAGAGTCAAAAATTCGGAACGCTGTATCCCTTTCTCGAGTTTGGCCTTTATTACGAACAGGTCAAGCGGTACCTGGAATTGTTCCCAGGTGAAAAGGTACGCATCTATCTTTTTGAGGACTACCGGAAACATCCCGGCCAACTGCTGATAGACATTTTCCGTTTTCTGAATGTAGATGCGAGTTTTTTGCCTAACACTTCCCAGAAGCATCTGGAACCGCAAATACCCCAATCGGTCGCCATCAGTTACGCCCTCAAGAAATACGGCATATGGCAAACAATAAAGGAGTTGACTCCGCAAGCTCTTCGACCTCTCTTCCGTACTCTCGCTTTCAAACAACGTACATCTCTTTTGATGGACTCAAGAGACCGCGCGTATTTGGTTGACTATTACCGGCAAGACACCCTCAACCTGTCGAGGCTTTTGGATCGTGACCTCACCGGCTGGCTCCATTGAATGTTGGGGGAAACAAAGCGTGTTCGACCTATGGCCAGCACCGCTATCACTTCCGTGACAATTCGCTCCACCTCACCGGGCAACCGGCTAAATTGTCCGGGTTCCCTGGGACGGAGCTTCATATGAACTGGATTTACTCTGGCAATCCTTCACCAGGAGGGCTGCGGGTTTGGAACGTCGGGAAGGCTCGGCGGGAATCGCGGGGGATTCCCTCAGTTGATGGACGGTGATTGATGCGGACCGCACCGGATGTTGAAACAAAGACAACTTCTACCGCGCAGCTCCGGGCAAGCACGCCTGTGCCCGAGCTGTCGGTGGTGCTACCGTGTTTGAATGAAGCGGAGACACTGGGCCAGTGCATCGAGAAGGTACAAGAAGTATTTCGCGAGCGCAACATCGCGGTCGAAATCATTGTGGCGGATAACGGCAGTTCCGACGAGTCTCCGGAGATTGCCGCGCGCATGGGCGCACGTGTGGTCCATGTGGACCATAGAGGGTATGGCAGCGCACTGCGAGGGGGTATTGCGGCGGCGCGTGGCAAATATGTTGTGATGGGAGACGCCGACGGGAGCCATGACCTGGCACAAATCCCTTTATTCCTGTCGAGGTTGCGAGAAGGCTACGACTTGGTCGTGGGCAACCGTTTCAAGGGCGGGATACGATCCGGCGCGATGCCGCTCCTGCACCGTTATCTTGGAAACCCTACTCTCACTTGGATTTCGAAGCTGTTTTTTGGCAGCCCTTGCGGCGATCAGCAATGTGGGTTTCGCGGCTTCAGCAAGGAAGCCTTTTCAAGAATGGGATTGCGAGCAACAGGCATGGAGTTCGCCACCGAAATGCTGGTGAAGGCAACTTATCTCCGGATGCGCATTTGCGAAGTGGCAACCACTCAATCTCCTGCTGGGCGAACTCGCGCGCCACACCTCCGCACTTGGCGAGACGGCTGGCGGCATTTGCGATTGATGCTCCTTCATAGTCCGCGCTGGCTTTTCTTCTATCCTGGCGCACTGCTCATGACGGCCGGAGTGTTAGTGGGATTGTGGGTTATGCCGGGTCCGCAAACTGTCAGGGGTGTGACCTTTGATGTTCACACTCTCTTGTACGCAGCAACGGCCATACTTCTCGGCTTTCAGGCCGTCACCTTTGCGGCATTCACGAAGGTTCACGCCATACGCGAGGGACTGTTTCCTAAGGACCAGCGATTCGACAAACTTCTTCGAGTCTTCAACCTGGAAGTTGGGTTGGTTGCGGGGAGCACTCTCGTCATTCTCGGTCTGGCTATTTCCGTGTATGCCGTGGGCTTCTGGGGCGCCCAACACTTTGGAAATTTGGACCCTGTCAAGACCATGCGGATTATCATTCCCGCGGTCGTTTCGCTGACGCTGGGTGGGCAGATCATGCTGTCCAGCTTCTTCCTGAGCGTGTTGCTGCTGGGTACAAGACCGGAAACCACAGCGGGGGCCCAGGACGAGCCGCCTGAATGAAAGCCAGAAGCAGGCCACGCGGCACTGGAATTGGAAAGCGCCTTGATGAGTCTTACTGGCTTAGAGATGTTGGTGGACCCGGTCGCAATCTTCACCCACTCCAATTTTCAACCGCTCCGTTCAACCGGCGTTCGGGCCGGGATGAGGGGGGAGAGAGCAACGAAACTCAGGATGATGAGCCCGAGGGAGTGCCCGTACGTGTATTCAAACGCGCCCGCTACCATGAAACCGGTCACTCCGAGAATAGCGGTCAGGCAAAGGAACTGGTTTCCCCGGTCGGCAGCGGCTTTCCAGGCTCTTATGATGTCGTTGAACAAGGCGGCAAGAAGCACCGAAGCCGCCGCGGCTACCGGTAGGCCAAATTCAGCGGCGATCTGAGCGAGATTGTTGTGGAGATGGCCATAAAAGGCGGGCAGCGGGTCCCCGGGCGCCAAATAATTCCGGTATAGTTTCTCCACCCGGCCGGGTCCCACGCCGGTAATCGGGTGCTTCCGTATCATTCTCCAACCCACCCGCAACATTTGCATTCGCTCGGCATTCGAGTAGTAGCTGGGAGAAATTGATACCCTGATGCGCGTACGGATGACGCCGGGTCCCAAGAAATAGATCCCCAGAGGCAAGAGCGGAACCACCCAAGACCATTTCGAGCGGCGCCAGATCAACTCTGCCGTCAGGAGCAGAAAGCAGGAGATCCAGAGCATGCGGGTCAAGCTGACGACGATAGCGAGTCCGTTGATTGCGAATACAGGAATCCAAAAGCGCCTTTGCTCGGGATAAAACCGTGAAAACGCCAACAGTCCCGCAAACACCAGGATTTCCACAGTGGCAAAGACCATCCAGTGGTTCAACAAGCCCCCGGTGCGGAGATATAGAGATGGATCACCCCCCACTGAAAGCTCGCGGCGGTAGTAGATCAAACGCGAAATAAAGTCGCCAATCAGAAAGAGGGAGCCGAGAGATGCCGCGAGAAAAATCCCTCGCCAAACCGCTACCCGATGAGCCGTCTCGGAGAGCGCAGGCATCACAAAAAAAAGGGCGCCGAGCAGCAGCGAGTGTCTGATTTCGCCCCAACCGGCCTTCGGTTCGGGCGAAGCGCCCCAGGAGAGGAGTTGCATTCCAACCCAGGCCAGCCAGAACCAGAAGATCCGTGGAAGACGAACGGCCGTTTGGCGCCGTGCGATTCGCATCAGGTGAGCTAACAGTGCGATGGCGAGGAATCCCTCACTGACTGCAATGGAAATGGGAACGGCGCTCAACGCCAACGCGAATGCCAGGCCGTCGATCTGGCGACGGCGCCATAGGCTTCGGCAGAGTCCCCGAAAATCGATTGGGGCGTTTTGCGGAATCGCGCCACCTACCGTTGCCGCCAGTTGCATAACGATACCGACCTCCATTCGGTTGAGATTTTTTTTTCCTGTCGCAACAAAGCCGTCCACCTCCAGAAAGGCTACTGCCAACCCGTAGCGATTTAGACCGGGACGGAGGAGGAACACAACTCCGAGATAAGGCCGCCGATCTTTGAGCAATAGAGTTTCTTTGAAAACCGCTCGTCGATGCTTGCGTGCGCGGCCGCCCCCAGTTGTCTGCAAAGGCCGGGCTGGCGCTGGAGGCGATCGAGCGCCTTTGCCAGTTCCTCGGGGCTTCCGGGTGGAACCAGTATTCCGTTCACGCCATCCTTGATGAGTTCGGGAATGCCCCCCACCCGCGAAGCGACGACGGGGATGCCCCGCTGGCAAGCCTCCAAAGTGACAAGCGGCATGCCCTCCTCAGAGATCGAAGGAACCACCAGCACGTCCATCGCCTCATAGTAGGGTTGAGGATCGGCCTGATATCCCGTCCACTGCAGGCTCCCTTCGAGGCCCCGTTCTGATGCCAAAGACCGGAGATAACGCAAATAGGACGAGTCCTCCGGGTAGCTGGGCGCGGGAGCTCCGACGAAGATCATTTGTTTTTCCGCGCAGGAATCGAGCTTTGCAACTGCGTCCAGCAGAACGTGGTGACCCTTGGCTTTGGTGATCCGACCCACTATGCCGATGACGAATCTGGAAGACTCCCGGAGCGTGCGCAGGGCTGAACAGGGGGCCGCAGGGGGCAGCTCCTCCACCGGCGGGTAGAGCACCTGCAATTTCTCCCGGAGTGCGGGGTTGGTCCGCAACAGGGGAGCGGCGGCGGCCTGCGAACAGGCTACAATCCTTGAAACGTGGCTCGCTACCCGCGACGCGAGAGCGACATCGAACCGGCGGAACAGCGTGTTGTGGAGGAAAAATAGCGAGGGCCTGCCTGTTAGCCGGGCGGCCATAACTCCCGCCAGCAGGCATCTCGGGCCATTGATGTAAACCAACTCCAATTTACGCTTTAGGATCGTTACGGCGAGATCGAGCGCGCAGCAAAGGCTACGGGGCCCGAACGCCAGTATATCGGCAAATGACTTGCGACCAGATTGATAGTTGCCCAGAGGGTAGATCAGGGTTTCGATCTTCTGGCTTTGGAGGTCCTGGCAGAAAGATCCCGAGTCGGGGAAAGCGACCACCGGATCAATCACATCCTGGAGCGAATTCAACACCATGTGCAGAACCCGCTGACCGCCGCCCCAATAGCTTTGTTGCTCCAAGATTAGCACTCGCCTCTTCATATTGCCGGCTCCCATTGCACTGTGGCTGCGGAGGGCTGGGAGATCGGCTCCTTTTCAGCCCAATTTAGCGTAAATGCCATTAACGCCGTGAACACAATCATGTTTCGCCAGTACGTGTGGGCGTCGGCGGCGAGCATCTGAAGACATTCGCCGCACCAAAACGAAAAAAGCACTGCGGACCAGAAGGCCACGACTCCTCCTCGCCTTCGAGCCAGCCCAAAGAAAGTCTTGAACACGGAGCCACAGAAGATCACGAAACCGCCAAGCCCCAGAGCGCCAGTCTCCAGCGTCAGGCTCAAGTAGCCGTTGTCGGTGATGATCTCGCCGTGGAATAGGCGAGTAAAAGGCAGTGTCTTGTATCCAATCCCGAAGAGAAGATACTGAGGATGATTCTGCAGGATGGAAACCACTCTGGCCCAGGTGTCGAATCGGCCACTCGTGGCGAGGTTAGGATGAGTGAAAATCTGTGTGAGGTCCCCAAGCCGGACCGCGACCACGTAATTCCAAATCTCCGGAACGTACAGACAAACGACGGTTAGGGCTGTACCCAGCACCAGCAGGAAAACCACTTCCCGCTCGATCTTCACTTGCTTTGAAATAGCACTAAAGACCAACAGGCTGAGCAACACGGAAGTCCAGGCGCTCCGTGAGAAGGCGAAAACGTCCGCCAGCGCGAGGATGATGATGAATGCCAGAAGCCAGAATCGGCCTATTCTGACGACTCGCTCCTGCATGGCGAGCAAGGCCGCCGACGCGACGACGAGGAAGAACCCGCAGAAATTGGCAAAGTAACAGGACTCATAGAAAACTCCTTGAGCGCGACGCATGACCTCACTTTCCAGCCAAATAAACTGGTCCGCCGCAGGATGGGGGAGGGGCACGGGCGAGAAAAAATCGATGATTCCATAACCCGCTGAAACAACAGCCAGGATCAAGAGCCACGGAATCACACGTCTGGCGGAGTCCCCAACGCCACTGGTGCGAATGATCGCGTAGATCAGCGCCGTTTGGGCCAGTAGTAACCACCGGAACAGGCTTTGCGTCCCGATCGCATTTCCCGATAGCAAGAATGCAAAGGGCAGCGAGAGTCCCGTGCCAATCAGAAACAATACGAGCCCGGTCGCAATCGGATCTAATCGAAACCTCCGCTCCGGCAACCTTAGTAACAGGATGGCCAAGGCGATGGGCACAAGCAGGGTAGAGACATAAATCGGCATGGCTCCTAACCAGGAAACATAAAAGGGAGGGAGGATCATCAGAACAACCAAAAAGACGGTGACGAAAACCAGGGGTTGGCGGATCGATACCGCCAACAGGACTCCATAAAGGAGAAGGCCGGCCAACAGCGCCAACAGGATGGGCCTTGCGCCGGCGATCAGCGCACCCCAACCGATCACCACCGCCACCGGGAACAGCGCGATCCACTGCCATTCCTCCATCCGTTGTGGGCAAGAAGGTGAGCGCCTCATGAGTCCTCGCTCAGAATCAGAGACATTTCGTGCCGACTGGGCAAACCCGTTAAGATCAGCATTCCGACCAGGACAAATACATTGCACGCTGCCGTCCATGCCATCCACGGTCCGGGCGATCCGGCGAGGGCGAACAGCACCAGGGTTAAGGCGGCGATTCCCAGGCAAATCTTCAGCAGCGCGTCGCCGGCCTCGTGAGCCACATCGCGGCGCTTCAGATGGTACAGAAATACCGCGGCCATGACGTATTCGCGGATCAAGTCAGCAACAGCGACGCCGGCCGCTCCGTACCAGCGCGCAAAGCAGAGGCTGAGGATGACGCCCAGCCCAAAGCTTAGTCCCAGGGTTCCCAGGTACACGGCGCGAAGCCGCGCAGCGATGAACACATAAACAAGCACTGTGTTGATGAACATCAACGGAAAGGCCGGGGCTAAAATTCGCAAGAGTGGGGCGGCGTTTACAAGCTTACCTCCGTAAAGCCAAAGCAGGACGTGCGGGGCGCCCAGCCAGATGACCAATGAACCCGCCGCAACGAAGAGCGTTCCATGTTTGAGGAGGCTGCCGATCTGCCCACTCCCTCTTGTTGAGGGGCGCTCTAACATACGGGATAGCTTTGGGAATATCACGCTCATCAGAAGGGATGCGCATAAAAAGGTCCCTACCAGGAACCAGCTAGCTGCCTGCAATCGGCCCACTTCGGCATTGGGCGCAAAGATGCTGAGCGTGAGAACATCGACCCGCAGATTCGCAGCCTGAAGGATGGCGGTGATGCCGATGGGCGCGGCGGCCAGCAGCGTCGAGCGCAGGAACGCAGAATCCCAGCCGTAAACGGTCCCGGTCCCAAACCTCTTGCGTAAGATGTGCCAGCCGATGAAGGTTTCAGCCGCCTGGCCGGCCACGAGGGAGCCGACGACAACACCGAGATTCATCCGTAGGGCGAGAGCGATGACAGCACAAACCAACGCCAGAGTTGCGTTAACTGCCTGCTGAAGCGCGACGTAGTGCATGCGCTCAAAAGCCTTGAAGATGGCCATGTAGGCTTGGGAAAAGGTCAGCAGGACTGATCGGGCCACCAGCACATAGAGCAGAAGGCGCCGGCCTCCGTCCTTTACGGCCTCCTCTCCAAATACGAATACGAAAGTTATAACCCCGCCGGCCAGAAGAATCTTGATCCAGTGCAGGCTCCAAAACATCTGCCGGAGCCGTTCAGGATTAATGGCGAGTTCACGCGTCGTCAGAAGATGAAGCCCGAAATCCGGAACGATCAGGAGGACGCTGGCCAGAGCCAAGCCATAAGCATACTGGCCCAGCTCTACAGGGCCGAACCGGCGCGCCACAATGAGAGCTATAGCGAAGGTGGCGACGCGCGAAACCGTCTCGCCGCCGAAGATGGAGGCGCTGTTGATCAGACTCCTCCGAAAGCCCATTCCGGCCCAATTTTCCATAGACCTCAAGTGTGGCGTGCGCTAGCAGTCTCTTGTTCCATGATATGAAACGTTTCCTGCTGCACCGGTCGGAAGCTCTCAATACTTAATGCAATGCCACCCAATACGATCAGCCCTAAAAAACCGGCAACGAATGTATTAAGGATAATTCTCGGCCTAACCGGCCTGTCGGGAATCAGGGCGGGAGCGATTTGCTTCAGATCCTCGGATTTCGCCGTTACGGTAACAGAAGCGTTACGGTAGTCACGAGCGGCGCTTTCGTAGCCCTCGCGAGCCAGCTTCAAGTCTTGGTCTGCGTCGCTGATCTGGCTGCGGAAATCCGTGACTTGGGCCAGAAGTCTGATGATATCTTCATTAATTTGAGAGAGCGTGATCTTGGCGAGGTCAAGCCCTGCGTGGTCGGCGGCCAAGCTCGCTCTAGAATCCGCAAGCTCGCGCTCCAGGCCCTGCCGAGTAGGGTTCACAGCTTCTTCAGTCGCAGAAAGAAAATTCCGGTTGTCCGGCGCCAGCTTCTGGACCATACGGTCTAGAAAACGGTCGGACAGGACACTTTTCTTGAGCAGAAGGATAGCCGGTTCTGCTTTCACCGATTCTTCAAGAGACTTGGCTCGTTCCCTTTGCTGCGCGAGCGCCAACCGCAACTGCTCGAGCTCTTTTGCGATTTGCTCTTTTTGGTCTAACAGAATCGTTAGCTTTCTTTCTCTATCCTCAATTCGAGCCCGCCTTGAGATCTCCAAACTCTTCGATTCCGCTTCCCGGAGATGACTGGATGCCCGGTCCAGCCGGGCCTTCAGGAAACTCTGTGTGCTCAAAGTCTGAGCTGCGCTGACCTGAGCATTCAACTCGGTCGCGCTTTTGGCCACGTAGTTGGCAAGGCCGGCAGCCAGGCGGGCATCCGGGAAATCCACTTGGATTTGAAGCAAACTGGTGTTCTTGGGAATCTGCACATCCATGAACTCTCGCCGGAATTGATGAGGCGTCAAACGGTAGGGTGGTTGGTACAAGTGAAAATGCTTGATGGCTCGCATGCTGATCACATCATTGTCGGCAAATCTCAGATAGGTGGGCAAAATCGAGTATTCCCAGCCCGGACTCGGCGCCGCGGGATTGACGCCTGACTCGGAAATGAGGACATAGGTCGTAGCTCGATAGATCTTTGGGGAGATCCAACTGATGGCGAAGGCCGCAAACATGCACAGCACGGTTCCAACCAGGATCCAGTTTCGGTGATGTAGAAGTTTCCTCAAGCGTTCTCCGGGCGTCTGATCCATGTCTGGCTACGCGACGATTAACCGTCGTCCCCCTTCGGCTCACCAGCCGTTGCTGGGAAAAGATCCCGCATCACAACGTCGGGGTCAACATCTTGAATCTTAATACCGACCGGAACAGAACAGCGTATCGAGAGAGGCTTCGGGTCCTTCAAGGTCTTCGCGCGCAAGTTCATGGAATCATCAAGCACCAAGCCTGCCACAACGTGGGAGCTTAGCCTACTGGGACGGTGGAGTTTGTCACAAATTTGTCAACAACCTGTAAAGAATCTGTTGATCATTTGCCGTCGCGGCGGAGTCCGGGAGGTCCCTTTACCGGGGCCTCCTGGACCATCCTCTCGGTCAGGGAAAGGAGCAGGGAGTATGAGAAAACAGGCCATCCTCGTTTTGATCGCTTCACTCACACTGGCATGGCCGCTGGCCGAGTTTTTTCGGCTGCCATTGTGTGGTGGGAACAGTGAGAGGCCATTGACCTTCTCGCGGAATACAGGCGGTTGACAGAGAGAGCCGCACTAAGTACGATGATCGTAGGGGTGAGAGCAACTACGTTCACAGTGTCCGCAATGACGTCGCCAAATCAACGCGTGATTCAACCTGCCGCCCAGAGTGAACGTGAGATGTTCATTGGATTGGATGATTTCCTCGCTCAGGCAGCCGTTTCTACCGCTCTAGTCTCGGTCTTTCGTGGGAGGTTTTGCGACGCCATCCTGCCGAATCGGGAAACAGTTACCTTCAAGAAGAAAGAGGTCATTTACGAGATGGGGGAAAAGGAGCGAACGTTCTTCTTTCTCCAGGATGGATTTGTAAAAGTGGGAGCGATTACTTCCGATGGCCACGAACTGATCTACGACGTGCGAAAAGGTGGAGATGTCGTTGGCGAACTTTGCGCGTCCGAGCCGCGCCGGCCGGATCGGGCTGTGGCGCTGGAGCAAACAGGGGCCATTCCTGTTCCATTTGATGACGTGATGGAAGTGGTGCGGAAGCAACCCGACTTGCTGGCGCGATTGGTGGATGTCTTCTGCCGGGCGCTGAGTGAAGCCTACGCCCAGGTCAACACTCTAGCGGTAGATGACACGGTTCATCGTCTTGGCAAAGTGCTGCTGAAATTGGCGGCAAAGATAGGCCAGAGTTCAGGGCCCGAGATCGAGATCCCGACGTATCTCACGCAAGAGGAAATCGCCCAGATGGTGGCGGTACGCCGAGAAAGAATTTCAACAGCACTGAATTTCCTTCGCCGCAGACGAATGATTGCGTACACAACTCATGGGCACCTGGTGCTGAATGTGAAGGCCCTTGAAAACTATTCCGCTTCATAGCGGAGCAAGACCAACTGCTTCAAATCCCATACCCCGCCTCATGTTACCAAAGTAACAGACTTGCCCGAGATAGTAAAGTTAGATAAGTGCCTGACTCGGTCTTCATCTTGCACGGGGATGAGAAAGCAAGTCCAGTCCAATGAGGAGGGTATTTCAATGAAGAGAACCTTGGCTTTCCTGTTCGTCGTTGGGTGTCTTGTCGGTTGTTTTTTGTTTGAAACGCCACATGATACTGCGGCCCAGAGCCAGAAGACACAGGTCTCCGGGTTCGACGGGGTGATGAGCAAGCACGCCCAACAAATGATGATGGAAAACGGCAGACATATCTTCCGGTTTGACACTTTCGGAGATGAGGCCTTCTGGGGTGACTCCTTGCGACTTCATCAGGCGATCGAAGGAGCAAAACTTGGAGGTGTCGGCCCTGGTTTAAGTCCCAATGCGGCGTTAGCTTTGGGTTTGAAGGTTGACGTTGACGCACTTCCTCAGAATGTTATACAGGGACTGAAAAATGGGACAATCAACCTTAATGATCCGGCGGTCACACTTGCCCTTCTCCGGCTTAATGCAGTCGTTGGCGTTACCGGCTTCTTTAACTCAAACTCACAAGGTACGCTTCGCTCCATAGGCATCCAGTGCGCACTCTGCCATTCTACAGTGGACAACTCTTTGGCACCGGCCATTGGCCAGCGGTTGGACGGCTGGGCCAATCGCGATTTGAATGTAGGAGCGATCATCGCGTTCGCTCCGAATCTCCAGCCTCTTGCGGATCTCCTGGGTGTGGATCAAGCCACCGTACGGAAAGTGCTGCTAAGCTGGGGGCCGGGAAAATTTGACGCTGAGCTCATTCTGGATGGCAAAGCCTTTCGCCCCGATGGTAAGTCGGCAGCCACGCTCATTCCCCCTGCTTTCGGTTTGACCGGAGTGAACCTCCACACGTGGACTGGTTGGGGTTCGATTCCGTACTGGAATGCCTTTGTAGCCAATCTCGAAATGCACGGGCAAGGAACATTTTTCGACCCGCGACTGGACAACGCGGATCAATTTCCAATTGCCTCTCGAAATCGATTTGGGCACATCCACCACAAGCATGACCTAATCACTCCCAAGCTGGCTGCCCTGCATTTCTACCAACTCTCACTGCCGGCACCGGCACCACCCAAGGGCAGCTTCGATCCTGAGGTCGCCGCCCGCGGAAGAGAGCTGTTTAACGGCAGAGCGCGATGCTCCACGTGCCATGTCCCGCCGTTATACACTGAACCGGGCTGGAATATGCATACAGGGGATGAAATCTGCATCGGCAATTTCCAGGCCGACCGCGCCCCGGACCATCGCTACCGAACTTCGCCGCTGAATGGTCTATGGACCCACCAAAAGGGCGGCTTCTACCATGATGGTCGCTTCGCAGCACTCCTTGACGTTGTTAACCACTACGATAGCTGCTTCAGTCTGGGTCTTAGCAGCGAAGAAAAACAAGATTTAGTTGAATTCTTAAAGTCTCTGCCGGCACCGACAGAGCGCAGCAAATCGACCGACCACAAGAATTAAATCCGCAGGAGATCAGGTAGCGGAGTCAGAAGAATTGAGGCTCTGTCGAGTCCTCGAAAGACCGTTCTGTGGCCCGGAGTATTGAAAATGTTTATGGGAACTTATACTGCTTTCCCCAAAGCCAAAAAGAAAAGGCGTCTTATCGGGAAGTGTGTAAAGTCGCTCTGAGCCCGAAATCCAAACAAAAGCCTGTTGCGAGACAACCCTTCGGCGTCTTGGGGCGACCTCTTGTACCCGCGAGGATGCATGGCAAACCATCAAGTGAGACTGAGAAAGAAAGAAGCTATTGCCGAAGGCACAATGACGTTCTACTTCGAGAAGCCTGCGGGCTTTCAATTCAAGCCCGGCCAGTTTGCCAATCTCACGCTGGTGAGTCCGCCTGAGACCGATGCCGAAGGCAATGTCCGGATGTTTTCCATCGCGAGCGCACCGTTCGAGGACGACTTGATGTTCACGACCCGCATGCGCGATACAGCCTTCAAGCGCGTGCTGAAGAGCATGCCATTTGGGACTGAAATTAAACTTGGCGGCCCGTTCGGTTCCTTCACCCTTCATTCTGATTCGTCGCGGCCCGCAGTCTTCCTGGCAGGCGGCATCGGGATCACGCCTTTCCGCAGCATGATTCTCCATGCAAGCAGAAGTCGGCTCCCGCACCGGCTTCTGCTCTTTTATTCAAACCGCTGACCCGAGGATGCTGCCTTCCTACTTGAACTCGGGGACATCGAGAAGGAAAATACGAGATACAAGATCATCGGGACAATGACCCAGATGGAGAAATCCAAACAGAAGTGGGAGGGGAGGACGGGCTTCATAGACAAACAGATGCTCTCGCAAAGTATGCATGATTTGAAGGGTTCGATCTATTACGTGGCGGGTCCCCCTACCATGGTTTCGGCAATCGGACACGTGCTTACAGACCTTGGGGTTAGCGAAGACGATATTCAAAGTGAAGATTTCGCTGGATATTGAGTGGGGACAGCTCTTTCTCAGTTGCTCGGATTTCTCGGCACCGGAATCGTCGCGCGGCGGCGTACATTCCGCAGATCGATTCACCTGGTCAAAGAACACTGTTCGGCTGGAACAGCAGGGATGCTTACGCTCTATCGTGTGTCGCCTCGATCCTTTTCCTGATTCACGTGGCGATGATTCGGGACGTGGTATTCGCCTTCGTCCAGATCGTCAATCTGACCGCCATCCTTGCCATAGTCATCTGTGTGAAGAAGTATGAGCGCCAAATGTACCTCACACATCTCCACGAAATCCATACCAGGCAACGCTGACGTTTAAAGAAAGGAAGGCGAACGAGAATGGGAACAACACCGCGTACAGAAAGCAGGGCTATGACGGACCCGGGGTATCAAGCTTATAAGATACTTCACATCGGTTTCACTGTGGCTCCGATCCTTTTTGGGCTAGACAAGTTCTTGAACCTTATGGTGACCTGGGACAAATATCTCGCGCCGTGGATAGTGCGGATTGTAGGGAATGCCCACCGATTCATGTACTTAGTTGGGGTGATTGAGATTATCGCCGGAATAGCGGTTGCCGTAAAGCCACGATGGGGAGCCTATATCGTTGCCTTGTGGCTTCTCGGAATCATCTTCAACCTCGTCACGTATCCGGGCTTCTATGATGTGGCATTGCGCGACTTCGGATTGCTCCTAGCCGCATTGGCTTTGGGACGCCTGTCACAAGTCTATGACAAGTCGTGAGTCCACCGGTGCATGAGACGCTTGTTTGAAAGGGAGACCCCATGAATCGCCCCAGGACGAATATCTTAGTTGATAGTGGAGATCCCCAGGGGACGCGACAAATCAAAAACCTGCTTGGGTTTGTCGATGGCCAGACCACAAATCCTTCCTTGATTGCAAATAATCCAGAAATCCGAGGATTGTTGGCCGCCGGCCACAAACTCTCGGAAGATGAAGAGACGGCAGAGTACCGAAAAATCGTCCAAGAAATCTCTCCCGTTGTTGGTGAAGCAGGCGTGTCGATCGAAGTGTTCTCTGATCGCAAATCAACAGCGCAGGAAATGTTTGCACAGGGAAAGGAAATGTACTCGTGGATTCCGAATGCTTACATAAAGTACCCGTGTACCGCTGAGGGGCTGCGGGCAGCCCAAATGTCGGTTCAGCAGGGCCTCAGAATGAATCTGACTCTTTGCTTTTCCCAGCAACAGGCGGCAGCAGTTTACGCGGCCACCCACGCCGATTTAGTACAACACATCAACCGGCTGCAACAACAGTTGCACGCCGAGCGCGAGAAGAACAAGCGGCTCAAAGGTGGAACTTAATAATGATGCGCGTGGCAGTTAGCGATTTCGGCATCGTGTGGCGACGGCGAGTCGAAGAGAGTCTATCCGGCCCGAGACGGTTTCAGAACGCGGCTTACTTCAACACCACCGGGGTCATGGCCAACGAGAGTATCGTGCGCCACCGCAAGATTGCTGGCCACGTTCGTTTCAATGGGACAGGCGGTTTCAACCCAAATTACCAACAACGGATGATTGGCAAGGTCTTCGAGTGCGACGAGCCGTGTGTGTGCAGCGGACAAAACAAGGTGTTCTTCCGCAGCCTGGTGCGCACAGTGGCAGATCCCGACTGCTACTTGGTAGTCGTTCGTTCCCGGGAAGTTGGCTCGCTCGATCTCGGAGAACCAGAGTGGAAATCAGACGACAGTT
>Ga0307374_10000644_pt1 | contig 66125 bp, 74 predicted proteins | sample OX3MG_FD_202532 | JGI IMG/M metagenome (GOLD analysis project Ga0307374, IMG submission 202532) | Soil microbial communities from Risofladan, Vaasa, Finland - OX-3 | ecosystem: Environmental > Terrestrial > Soil > Coastal area > Acid sulfate soil | place: Finland: Risofladan, Vaasa | collected... | reverse complement strand
GACCGACGCCGGTGCCCATGAGCACAAAGGCCAGGACCACGGGTCCGTAGCCCGAGGAGGCCGTCCACCACAGGAGCATGACCACGAAGGCGGCGAGCAAAAAGGCGTACCCGATCAAGAGGGTCATGCGCGACCCCACCCGATCGATCAGCTTGGCCGACAGCGGAGCCGCCAACACCATGAAGGCGGCGGCGGGGAGCACCGCCGCACCCGCCCGGAGGGTCGAGTAGCCCAGGACGTTCTGGAGGAACTGCTCGCCGACGAACACCGCGCCCATGAGCGTGCCGAAGACGATGAGGCCGGCCAAGGCCGCCACCCAGAAGACCCGGCGTCCGGCCACGTGGAGGTCGAACAGCGGCGCCCGGGCCCGGGCCTGTCGGAGGAAGAAACCACCGATGGCCACGATGGCGATCGCCCCGGCCGCCAGAGCGATCGTCCCCTCCGCGCTGCTGGGGGCAAAATTGATGGCAAGGACCAGGGCGACCACGCCGACGATGGACAAGAACCCACCCAGGTGGTCGACGGCGCCCTCGGTCTCGTTGACGTGGGCCGGCACGTGGACGGCCGCCAGAACCAGAGCTATCGCCGCCAGCGGTGCCGTGACGGCGAAGACCGACCCCCACCAGAGGTAGGTCAGCAACCAACCGGCCAACAGGGAGGCCACGGCCACCATCCCCCCGCCGATGGCCGACCACAGGGCGATCGAGCGGGTCCGGGCCGGACCGCGCCAGAGGGCGGTGATGAGGGCCAGGGTTGTCGGGTAGGCCATCCCGGCGGCCACGCCCCCGAGCAGGCGGGCCACGAAGAGTATGCCGATCGACGGCGCCCAGGTCGCCAGTAGAGCCGTGGGCACCGTCAGCGCCATCCCCGTGAGCAGCATGCCCTTTCGGCCGTAGCGGTCGCCGAGCGCGCCGAGGTAGATCACGGTCCCGGCCAGGCCCAGCGAGAAGCCGACGCTGACGAGATTGAGTTCGGTCTGGGAGGCGTTGAACCGCGCCCCGATCTCGGGGAGGGCCACGTTGGCCACGGCCAGGTTCAGATTGGCCACCGACGCCACCAGGATCAACGCGCCCAGCACCCACCACTGGCGGGCCGGCGCGCTGGGCGCGAGCAGGTCCGGGCGGGCGCTACCGGTCGCGGTCATGTCACCTCGTTCCAATGGTCCTCCCGTACGGCGAAGCCCCATGCTTGCCGATTTCCCCGACCGCCAGGCAGATGGGCCCCATCGTCCGCATCCGCCGCCTTCCGCGAGCGATCCGGGGTGACCCGGCGGTCGAGCGGGGTGACGGCTTACGCTGGTCTGCTTATGGCGACCCAGATCGCAGTCGTTGGTGGGTCCGAGGCAGCGTCTCCAGCAGTGGCGGCGGCGGAAGCGGTCGGCGCCGCCCTTGCATCTGCCGGAGCCATCATCGTCTGCGGCGGCCTCGGCGGGGTGATGGCCGCCGCCTGTCGGGGTGCCAAGTCGGCGGGTGGCCTGACGGTAGGTATCCTTCCGGGCCACGATCGGTCGGCCGCCAACCAGTGGGTCGACGTGGTCATCGCCACCGGCCTCGGCGAAGGGCGCAACGCTCTGGTTGTCGGATCCGCCGCCGCGGTGATCGCCATCGACGGGGAGTACGGCACCCTCTCCGAGATCGGGCTGGCTCTTCGGGCCGGTATCCCGGTGATCGGCGTCGGCACCTGGTCACTCACCCGGCCCGATGGTCGGCGGGATGGAGGGATCGTCCCGATCGAGAATCCTCAGGAGGCGGCGGCCGTTGCCCTTCGACTGGCATCCGCGGGATCGACCGGAACCGGGTAAGCGCATGATCACCATCCGGCAGGTTGCCGCGGACGATTGGCGGACCTGGCGCGAGATGCGGCTCAACGCACTGCGCGACGCTCCGGACGCGTTCAGAACGAAACTGGCGGATTGGCTGGGCACCGGCGACCTCGAGCCGCGCTGGCGCGCCAGGTTGGCTGCGGTGCCGTTCAACGTCATTGCCGACCTGGACGGGATGCCGGCCGGGATGGTGAGCGCCGTGCACCAAGGCGATGAAGTCGAGCTGATCTCCATGTGGGTGGCGCCATTCGCCCGCGGCCGCGGAGTCGGTGACGCGCTGGTCGATGCCGTCATCGGCTGGGAGGCCGTCGAACGCTCCGGCAGGGTCGTGTTGTGCGTGATGGAGGGCAATGATCACGCGGCGGCGCTCTACCGCCGTCACGGCTTTGTTGATGCGGGCCGGCCAGAGGATGCGATCGCCGGCGAATGTGCCGAGTGCAGGATGATCCGCCTCTAGGCCGCATGCCCGGATTCGGTCGAGAAATGGAGCGAATTTGCCGGAGTGATCCCCCAGGCACAATTTTGTGTTATTCCGGAGGAAACCCAAAAATCAGGTCAGGGAGGGTCTTGGGTGGATGAGGAAGTACAGCGCGAGGCTCGCGCTCTGGGCGATCCGACTCGCCACCGCCTGTTCCGCTACATCCTGGACGCACCGGGTCCGGTCGGGGTGGCTGACCTCACCGAACACGTGAAACTCAATCACAATGCCGTTCGCCAGCACCTGGCGGTGCTCAAAGAGGCCCGCTTGGTGCTGGAGAACGTCGAGGTCCGCCGGCGACCCGGGCGACCCCGACTGCTCTATCGGCTTCACCCTGAAGCGGCAGGCAGGTGGGGTACTCCGGGGCCCTACGCCTGGCTGGCCCGACTCCTGAGCGACGCGGTTCGCCACAAGGCGGAACCCCGCCAGATTGGCCGCCAAGAGGGGCGCCGACGCGGAGCCGAGTTGGAAGGCACTGGCAATCAACTGGACCTCCTGGAAGAGGAGATGACCCGTCACGGCTTTCGCCCGACCCGGACCGAACGGGTGCGTCGGGTCGACTTCGTTCTCGACCGATGCCCGTTCGAAGATGTTGCCCACGTCGACCCGGACACCGTCTGCCAGCTCCACCTCGGCCAGGCCGAGGGCTTGGCCGAGGCCGTTGGCGGCGTAGCGGTAGAGCGGTTGGAGGCCAAGGATGCCCGTCGCGCCGGGTGTCGCCTGGTCGTGCGGTTCGATCCGGATGGTTCTTCCGATCGCGCCAAGACCGGTTGACCCAGTCCGCCCGGGTTACCCCCGCGCCGCCAATCCGGTTTGGCGGAGGGTGATGTTGTACCGGCCTTCCGGGAGACCGATCCCTGGATCCCCGGTTCCGGGGAGCAGTTTCGGAACTCCGTGATAGGCCAACCGGGATGGCCCACCGAAGACGAACAGGTCCCCCGACTCGAGTTCGACATCGGTCCACGGCCGGTTGCGGGTAACAGTATTGCCAAACCGGAAGATGCAGGTCTCTCCGAGGCTCAACGAGACGACCGGCGCCGCAATCCGCTCGTCCCGGTCGGCGTGCATGCCCATCCGGGCAGTCGGGCCGTACCAATTGATGAGGGCGACATCGGGCCGGAAGGCGCGGCCGGCGCCCGGATCCTGGTAGGCGTCGGCAACCGCCCGCCGACCGAGTTCTCCCAGTTCATCGGGGAACGGAGCCACGGTTCGACCGTCACCGTCAACCACGGTGAGGCTGTAGCCATAGGGGAACCAGTGCCAACCCAGGCAGGCCATCTCCACCGACATCACTCCCCCGGTGGGCAGCCGCGGCGCGTGAGTTCCTCCGGCCCGGGCGATCCACTCCTCAGACCGAGTCACCAACTGCCGTTGGGCGTCGCGGTCGAGCCATCCGGGGATGTGAACCGCTCCGGGGGATACCTCGACAGGTTCTCGGGGAATCAGCCGCGGCATAACCCGACCACCCTGCCACACCCCGAGGTCACCCAGGCGGCGCCGTCCAGCCACGGTTGACAGGCGTCGTGTAGACCGGGACGGGTGAAGCTGAAGCTGGACTTGCACGACATCTACAACCGGGGTGGGGACATCGACCGGGCGCTCCGGTCCGTCATCGACGAGGCCATCGAGAAGAAGGCGCCGCTGGTGGAGATCATCCCGGGAAAGGGAAGCGGCCAATTGAAGAAACGGGTGCTTCGGTTCCTCGACCAGAAGGAGATCAAGGCGCTCTACGACCGGGTCGAGAAGGACTCGCACAACTTCGGGAGGGTCTTCGTCCACTTCCGGTGGAAGTGACCGTCGGCGAGGCTCGTTACGGGCGGCCGGCGATCTCCGGACCCTGGCGGGCGAGCCAACGCAAGCGGGCGGCGCGCGCATCCCACGAATAGATCACCGCGGTTCCGGCCACCAGGTCATGGACGGCCCGACGCTCCCGTTGGACGAGTATCCCCAGAAATCCGAGACCGACCACCGCGATGCTCAACGGGAACGCCAGCGTACGCACGACGGCTTGGCGCGCCGTCAACGGGGATCCGTCAGCCTTGACTACCTGGATCCCCAACACGGCCATGCCGATAGTCTTCCCGTCGAGCGCCCATTGATAGGCGAAGTACACGAACTCCCAGACGACCAGCACGATCAACGTCGGGATCTGGTTCCGGTTTATGGAGAACGTTCTCCCTGTCGCCAATTCCACCGTCAAGGAGACAGCCCCGAGCCCGAGCGCGTACAGGCCCCACGAGGCCCCCACGTCGGCGGCAAAGGCGGCGAGCCGGCTGACCGCTCCGGCATAGTGACCCTGTCTTCCCTCGTAGAGCGCGGGTGGCTGGGCGGCGATCATCATTGACCTTCGCCCGACGTGGAGTCGTTCGGAGATGTCCCGTTGGCCCTTGGGGCCAACGGGACCAAGGTTCGAGGGCCAAGCGGCAGCGATTCCGGGGCCCGTCGCAGAATCCGATTGGTCCACCGGGCGAAGAAATCATCGAGGCCGACACCCTGCGCCCGGATCACATCGAGGACCTCCGCGGCGACACCGCTCGTCGACCGGGCGATAATCGAACCCAACTCGGTCTGGGCCACCAATGCCTCGATGTCGAGTTGGTCGACGATCCGGCGGACGTCAACTCTCTCGACCAGTGCGTTGACGTCAACCCTTTCGAGGATCTTCTCCACATCGACTCTCTCCACGATCTTCTCGACATCCACCCGATCGACGATGGCGTCGGCATCGACCCTCGACACCAGGCGGTCGACGTCCACCCGTTCGACGATCGCATTGAGGTCGATCGAATCGATCACCAAATTGGCCACCCGCTCGGCAATCGACTGGGCCATCCGCTCGAAGCGGTCGTTTATAGGATTGGGGCTCATCGTGGAATACCCCGACACGTAGACCGCAGATGCATGCCGACAGTGTCCCATCGGAGCCGTTTTGTTTCGAGGACCGTCGACGCGCCTTGGCCGCGTCATCGCCGCGCGCCGTCGCCGTCGAGGGTGAACCCGTCAAGCAGCCGCGAGCTTCGACACCGCTTCGAGGGCCCGATCGGCGTGAATGTTCATGCGCACCTCGCTCTGGATGATGGCCGCGATCTTGCGGTCGCGTCCGATCACGAAGGTCGCCCGCTTGGTCGGTGTGAGGACCGTAATGCGTCGTCTGACCCCGTAGAGGGTGGCGACCGCCCCGTCCGGGTCGGACAGCAGTGGGAAGTCGAACGAGTGCTTGTCGGAGAATCGCTTCTGCTTCTCCACCTGGTCGGCACTGATCCCGATCCGTTGGGCGCCGACCGCCTCGAACTCCGCCTTCATGTCCCGGAAGTGACAGCTCTCCGCCGTGCATCCCGGAGTCATCGCCGCCGGGTAGAAATAGAGGACGACCGGCCCGTCGGCGAGCAGGTCGCTGAGTCGTCGGAGCGTCCCGTTCTCGTCGGGTAGTTCGAAATCCGGTGCGATGTCTCCTTCTTGCATGGTGCCGAGGCTAATGGGTCGACAGCAGAGGTGCTCGCCCGAACGTCTGCGCCCGGTCGGCCGGGCGACGGCGCGACCCGCCTCAAGTGGGGACGTTCCGCTGGAACACCGCGGCACTGATCTTGAGGAATTTGCGGACCACGGCGAGCTCGTCGACCGCAAATTCCGCCAGCGCGGTTCGGGCGTCCTCGATCATCGGGAGGTGGTAGGCCAGCACCTTCCGGTGGGCGTCCGGGACCATCTCCACCAGCACCCGGCGCCGGTCGTCGTCGTCCCGCCGGCGCCGCACGTAGCCGGCCGCCTCCAGCCGGTCGATGACGAACGTCATGGTGCCCGAGGAGATCCGGGCGGCATGGGCCAGGGCCCCGGCGGTCATCGGCTGGTGTCGATCGAGAATGTCGATGCAGCGGAAGTCGGTACGATTGAGTCCGAGCTTGCCGGCCACCGCATCATCGAAGATGTCGACAGCCATCTGGTAGGCCCGCATCGCCTCGCCAAGTTCGTGTCCAGCACCCGGCGTCAGGGGCGGCGAGTCCTCGATCGGCCTCCCGGTCTGCGACTCGGACATCTTGGTTGACACGCAAATACTCTAATATCTAAGATATCCAAAAGTAAAGTAAATCGCCTCCGCAACCGCAACTCACCACCCAACTCCACACCACACTGTTCGTGCATTCGAAGACGGGATCGCTGCCGATGTCATACGCAATCGAAGTCGCCGACGTGAAGAAGACGTTCTCCGGCAAGTTGGAAGTCCGAGCCCTCGACGGGGTCAGCTTCAACGTGGAGCAGGGAACCGTTTTCGGTCTGCTGGGTCCCAACGGGTCCGGCAAGACGACCGCCGTGCGGATCTTGACCACCATTCTCACGGCCGACCACGGCTCGGCTCTGGTCCTCGGCCACGATGTGAAGAAGGAGGCCGGGCTGGTCCGCAGTCTGATCGGTCTGGCCGGCCAGTATGCCGCCGTCGACGAGAACCTCACCGGGCGGGAGAACCTGGTCATGGTCGGCCGGCTCAATCACCTTCCCAAGTTGTTCGTATCGGGGCGGGCGACGGAGCTGCTCGAACAATTCGACCTGGCCGACGCCGGGGACCGGACCCTCAAGACCTATTCGGGCGGCATGCGCCGTCGCCTCGACCTGGCTGCCGCCTTGGTGGCCCGGCCGACCGTGCTCTTCCTCGACGAGCCCACCACCGGCCTCGACCCGCAGAGCCGGAACGATCTTTGGGAGGTCATCGAGAGCCTGGTGGGTGAGGGGACGACCGTGCTGCTCACCACCCAGTACCTCGAGGAAGCCGACCGCCTGGCCGATACCCTCTCGGTGCTCGACCATGGGCGGGTGATCGCCGAGGGCACCCCGATCCAGCTCAAGGCCGAGTTGGGGGCCACCGTCCTCGAGGTTGGTCTGTCTGATCACGAAGACGCCGGGCGGGCGGCTTCGGTACTGGAGGGAGTCGGCGCCCACACCCCGAACGTCAGCGGTCGGGTGGTGGATGTCACCGTGGACAACGGTCCGGTCGATGCCATGACCGCCCTTCGATCTCTCGACCAGGCCGGCATCACCCCGACCACTTTCACCCTGCGGGAGCCCAGCCTCGATGATGTGTTCCTGGCTCTCACCGGGCACCGGACCGAACCCGAAGAGCCAGAGGACGGATCGGAGCCGAAGGTCTCGAGCGGCGACCCGGATCACCCGGCTCAATCCGAATCGACACCCATCCCGGTAGGAGGCAACCGATGACCACCACCACCATCTCCGTTCCCTCCGTCTCCGGCGCGCCCTTGGCGACCGGCGTCGGCGGCCGCCTCCGGTGGGCCGTCTCCGACACCCTGGTCATCACCAAGCGGAACTTGATCGCCTATACCCGGATCCCGGAGGCGTTGTTCTTCTCCACCGTCCAGCCGATCATGTTCGTTCTGTTGTTCCGCTACGTCTTCGGTGGGGCGATCAATCCAGGTCACGGGATCAGCTACGTGAACTTCCTGATGCCGGGGATCTTCGTGCAGACCGTGGCGTTCGGGGCCGTCCAGACCAGCATCGGCCTCGCCGAAGACCTCCAGAAGGGACTGGTCGAGCGGTTCCGGGCCCTGCCCATGGCTCGCTCGGCCGTGCTGGTCGGCCGCACGCTCGCCGACCTGGTCCGCAACGTGGGGGTGGTCATCGTGATGACCGGCATGGGGCTGCTGGTCGGTTTCCGCCCGACCACCGGGGTCATTCCCTATGTGGCCGCCGTCGGGATCATCCTGCTGTTCGCCTACGCCCTGTCGTGGGGTTTCGCCCTGGTCGGACTGTCGGCGTCCAACAGCGAGACGGCCCAGGTGATGTCGTTCCCACTGCTGTTCCCGTTGGTGTTCGCATCCTCCGCTTTCGTGCCCCTGACCGCCATGCCGGGCTGGCTGCGCGGTTTCGCCACCTACCAGCCGGTGAGCGTGATGGTGTCGACCTGCCGGGCCCTGATGATCGGGGGTCCCACCGCCCATTGGTTGATCCAGGCCCTGCTGTGGACGGTGGGCATTCTCATCGTGCTGCCCCCGCTGGCCGTCTGGCGGTACCGTACCCGCACGAGCCGAACCGCCTGACGACCGCCGGAGGGAGGCGCCGGCACCGGCATGGCGCTTGGCGTCCGGGAGTGGGCAGAATGGGTCCATGGCACCGTCCCCCTCCTCACCATCCGCCCCCGACAGCTTCGGCGCCCGGGCCGACCTCACCGTGGGCGACAAGACCTACGAGATCTTCCGGATCAACGCTCTGGCCGACCGGTACGACATCGCCCGACTCCCCTATTCGATCAAGGTCGTCCTGGAGAACCTGCTCCGCCACGAGGACGGCATCGCGGTCAGTGCACAGGACATCGAAGCGGTGGCGGACTGGGGTCGCAACCCCGAACGCCACGGGGTGGGCGGCAGCGACGCCGCCGAGATCGCCCTCACCCCCGAGCGGGTCCTCATGCAGGATTTCACCGGCGTTCCCGGCGTCGTCGATCTGGCGGCCATGCGCGACGCCCTGGCCGAAATGGGAGGGGACCCGGCCAAGGTGAATCCCCTGGTCCCGGTCGAGTTGGTCATCGACCACTCGGTGATCGCCGAGGTGTCCGGGACTCCGGACTCGTTCGACCGCAACGTCGACATCGAGTACCAGCGCAACATCGAGAGGTACCAACTGCTCCGCTGGGCACAGCAGGCCTTTGACGGCTTCCGGGTGGTCCCGCCCGGCGCCGGCATCTGCCACCAGGTGAATCTCGAATATCTCTCCCGGGTGGTGTTCGGGACCGAGGACGGCAGGGCCTACTGCGACACCCTGGTCGGCACCGACTCCCACACCACCATGGTCAACGGGCTGGGCGTCCTGGGCTGGGGGGTGGGCGGCATCGAAGCCGAAGCAGCCATGCTCGGCCAGCCGCTGTCCATGCTGCTTCCCCCCGTCGTGGGATTCCGCCTGACCGGAAGCCAGCCGGCCGGGACCACCGCCACCGACCTGGTGCTGACCATCACCCAGCGGCTCCGCCAGCGTGGGGTGGTGGGCAAGTTCGTCGAGTTCTACGGGCCCGGGCTGGCGGCGGTCCCGTTGGCCAACCGGGCCACCATCGGCAACATGTCGCCCGAGTACGGCGCCACCTGCGCCATCTTTCCCGTCGACGACGTGACCCTCGACTACCTGAGGTTCACCGGCCGCGACGATCACCATGTCGCCCTGGTCGAGGCATACGCCAAGGAGCAGGGGATGTTCCATCTGGCCGGCGGCGTCGAGCCCGTCTTCTCCGAGACCATCGAATTGGACCTCTCGACCGTGGTGCCCAGTATCGCCGGCCCGTCCCGACCCCAGGACCTGGTCCCGCTGACCGGCGCCAAGGACGCTTTCCGCACCGCCCTGGGCGGCGACAAGAAGTCGGCACCAGCCACCCTGGCCGACGGATCGACGGTGGACATCGAGGACGGTCACGTGGTGATCGCCGCCATCACCAGCTGCACCAACACCTCGAATCCCCAGGTGATGGTGGCGGCCGGCCTGCTGGCCAAGAAGGCCGTCGATCTCGGGCTGCGGCCCAAGCCCTGGGTCAAGACCTCGCTGGCTCCCGGCTCCCGGGTGGTGATGGACTACTTCGACCGCGCCGGGCTCACCGAGCCCTTGGCTCAGGCCGGGTTCGACCTGGTCGGATTCGGCTGCACCACCTGCATCGGCAACTCCGGTCCCCTGCTCGCCGGGGTCTCCGACGCGGTGACCGGGGCGGACCTCTCGGCGGTGTCGGTGCTGTCGGGAAACCGGAACTTCGAAGGGCGCATCCACCCCGAGGTGCGGATGAACTACCTCGCCTCGCCGCCGCTGGTGGTGGCCTACGCCCTGGCCGGCACCATGGACATCGACCTCCAGACCGACTCTCTGGGAACCGACACCGACGGCAACGAGGTGCACCTGGCTGATCTGTGGCCGTCGGCCGAGGAGGTCACCGAGGCCATCCGCACCTCGCTGACCTCGGAGATGTTCCGTGACCGGTACGGCTCGATCTTCGACGGGGAGGAACGCTGGCAGACCATGGAGACGGCCACCGGCAACACGTTCCGATGGGACCGCGACTCCACCTACGTACTCCGCCCGCCGTTCCTCGAGCATCTGGCCCCCCAGCCGACCCCGGTGACCGACATCTCCGGCGCCCGGGTACTCGCCGTCCTCGGCGACAGCGTGACCACCGACCACATCTCCCCGGCCGGAAGCATCGGACCGTCGACCCCGGCGGGCCACTACCTGTCCGACCACGGCGTCGAGCGGAAGGACTTCAACTCCTACGGATCCCGCCGGGGCAACCACGAAGTCATGATGCGGGGCACCTTCGCCAACGTGCGCCTGCGCAACCAACTGGCCCCCGGAACCGAGGGTGGCCTCACCCTCCATCTCCCCGACGGCGAGCAGACCACCATCTTCGATGCCTCGGTGGCCTATGCCGCGGAGGGGGTTCCGTTGGTGGTCCTGGCCGGCAAGGAGTACGGATCCGGATCATCCCGGGACTGGGCGGCCAAGGGAACCGCCCTGTTGGGCGTCCGAGCAGTGATCGCGGCCAGCTACGAGCGGATCCACCGGTCCAACCTCATCGGGATGGGCGTGTTGCCGCTGCAGTTCGCCGATGGTCAGAACGCCGCGACGCTCGGGCTCACCGGTCATGAGGAGTTCGCCATCTCCGGTATCGAGTCACTCAACCAGGGCGACGTCCCCAAAGAGGTCGCGGTGCGGGCCACCGAAGGTGACCGGGTGGTGGAGTTCGCCGCCCGCCTGCGGATCGACACCCCGATGGAGGCCGAGTACTACCGCAACGGCGGGATCCTGCCGTACATGCTCCGCCAAATGGCGGGCTGACACTCCCGGTAGCCGGTTCGGGTGGCGCACGCCGACTATGACGGTCTCATGGCCCAGGTCTACGACCGGGGCCGCACGCTGCCGGATGCCTCCGTCCATGCCTGGGTAGTGGCGGCCGCCCGTCACCTCCCCCCGGGGCCCGGCCCGATGTTGGACCTCGGTGCCGGCACTGGGCGGTTCTCGGGCCCGTTGGCGGAGGGACTGGGGACAACCGTCATCGGGCTCGAGCCCGCCCGAGGCATGCGGGCCGAGGCGGTCACCAAGCCGGCCACCTCGAGCGTGGCGCTGGTGGCCGGGAGAGCCGAGGCGCTGCCGTTCGGCGACAAGACATTCCGCGGCGTGTGGGCCTCCCAGGTAGTCCACCACCTCCCCGATCTCGAGGCGTGTGCAGGTGAGCTCCGCCGGATCCTTGCCGTCGGTGGACGCCTGCTGGTTCGTGGGCTCTATGACGACGTCCCCACCCGATGGGTGGTCAGTCGGTACTTTCCCGAGGCGATCGCCATCGTCGAGGAACGCTTTCCCTCAATCGCGACGATCCGGCAAGGACTCGCGGCTGCGGGGTTCGTGGAGCTGGCGCACGATCAGATCGATCAGGTCGTCGCAGAAACGCCCGAAGCCTTCTACGAGCGCACCGCGCTGCGGGCCGACAGCGCCCTCGCCCTCTTGCCCGACCCGGAGTTCGAGGCGGGACTCTCCCGGCTGCGCGCTGACATCGACCAGGGGGCGATGAGCGGCCCGGTCTCGGAGAGGCTGGATCTCTTGGTCTTCCAGTGAGTCGCATCATCCCCGACAGTGACATCGCCGTCTCGCGAATCCAACCGGAACGATGTCCGGCTGATCAAGAGTCAGGTCGCGGTTTCGCCAAGGGCCTCCATCCACTCCCGGACGTGCCATTCGCGAACGACCCCGTGAACCACAAAGGGGTCGCCTTCGGCGAACTCGCGGGCACTCTCGGCCGTGGTGAACACGCCCAGGGCGCCGGCACCATCAGTGAATGGGCCGATCAGCAGTAAGTCGCCTCGCTGGTGGAACGTCGCCCACCGCTCGCGATGGGCGGCAAAGTGAAGAGGTGCTTTCCCGGCTACGTCGTCACCCGACTCGTAATACAGCACGTATCGCAATGCGCTCTCCTCGGTTGTGGAAAGACAGTATCCCGCCCGGGTTGGCCGGCTGTCTCCGCCCGATGGAGGCGCATGGTCGCTTCCTTGGAGGCTTGGGGGTTTGAAATAGGCGGTTGTCAGAAATCTCCTACGAGCCGCCTCACCGGGCCAGTGGCAATACGAACCCGGCGATGACCACGAAATGGACGACCGCGCCCACGAGGGTGAAGGCGTGGAAGACCTCGTGGTACCCGAACACCCCGGGCACCGGATCGGGCCGCTTGAGGGCATAGACCACCGCTCCGGCCACATAGGCAAACCCTCCGACGAACAGGAGGACGAACCCGATCACCCCCAGCGCATGGAACAGTTGGGGGAGCACGGCCAGAGCCGACCATCCCACCACCACGTACGGCACCGCGATCACCGGTTTGGGGGCGTCCAGCCAGGTCTGGCGGATGATGATGCCGGCGGCGGCACCGCCCCAGACGATGCAGAGCACGGTGGTACGGGCCCACCCCCCGAGGGCGATGCCGGCCACCGCGGTGTACGAACCGGCGATGGCGATGAAGATGGTCGAATGATCGGCCCGACGCATCCGGCGGCGGCCCACCGGTCCCCACGTGTGCCGGTGGAAGAGGGCACTGACACCGAACATCATCGAGACCGAGACGGCGTAGATGGCGGTCACCGCCTTCGACCCCGGGGTCGGGGCTGCCCATACCAGACCCGCTCCCGATGCCAGCGACACGAAGAAGGCCACTTCGTGGAGCACGCCCCGGAGCCGGGGCCTCACCGCCACGGCGGCGCCAGAAGCAACGGTGTCGCCGGCTTGGGCCCCCTGGCGGGAAGCGGTCGGTGGCGGCAGTCCTCCCGGCGACTGATCAGGGATCACGACCCGGCCGCCAGGTCCACGAACCGCTGCAGGATCCGTCGCCCGGCGGTCTCCACCCGGAACAGGCCCACGCCATCGAGAACGGTGCCATCGGGAACCAAGGGACGCCACCCGTCGGCCAGAGCGTCGGTCACCTCGAGGTGGAATTGGAGGCCGTAGGCCCGGGCACCGGCCCGGAACGCCTGGTGCGGGTAGGCCCGGGTGGCGGCCAGATGTACCGAACCGGGGGGCAGATCGAAGGTGTCATGGTGCCAGTGGACACAGGGGATCTCGGTGTCGGCCAGCCCTCCGTACTCGGGGCCCAGCACCTGGTCCCGCCGGCCGGCCGCGGTGAGGGTGACGGTGCCCACCCCGATCTCGGGGCGGTCTCCGGTGGTGACCACGGCCCCGAGGGCAACCGCCAATTGCTGGGCCCCCAGGCAGACCCCGAGCACCGCCGTCCCGGCACCGGTTGCCGCGGCCAGCAGGCGACGTTCGTCGGCCAGCCAGGGGAAGGTGTCGGTGTCGTGGACGCTCATCGGCCCACCCAGGACGACCAGGCCACCGACCTGGTCGACATCGGGGAGGTCGTCACCGAGATCCTTGCGGACCAGGTGGTACGCAAACCCGGCGGCGGCCAGCACCTCGCCGATCAGACCGGGCCCTTCGTGGGCGACGTGTTGGATGATCGCCCACGGTCGGGGATCCCTACCGGGCCGGGCGTGGTCGACCGGTTCGGTCACGCCACCAACTACCCGGTGTCGACCACATGGAACGCCTCGGCGAGGCGACCGTCGGGGAGACCGGCCGACAGGGCGGCCCCCGACATCCACGGGCGGAGGAGGTTCTCCAGGTCCTCGCCCTTCCCCACCTGGCTCCGGTGGGAACGCAGCGCGGCCAGCTTCCGGTCGAAGTGATCGGTGGCGTCGACCACCCGGTTGGCCCGCTCGGTGGCCATCACCCACAGCTCGGACACCGTGTGGGGTTCGAGCCCCTCGTCGAGGAGCTCGGGATGGGCGAAGGGATTGCGGGCATCCGGGTACACCGCGCAGGCGGTTGCCTCGCCGGCGGCCAGATGGTCGGGGTGGCTGGCGTAGAGCCGCTCCCAGTTCCGTTCGGGGGACTGGGTCACCACCCGGTCGGGACGGAACCGCCGGATGACCCGGGAGATGTCCCGGCGAAGCTCGAGGGTCGGGAGCAGCCGACCGTCCGGGTAGCCGAGGAAGGTGACATCGGACACCCCGACCTTGGCGGCGGCTTCCCGTTGCTCCTCGCGACGGAGGGCGGCCACCTCGGCCCGTTTGACGGTCCGGTCGGATCCCCCGGCGTCGCCATCGGTGACAATGCAGTACGCCACCTCCACCCCGGCGTGGGTCCAGGTGGCCACCGAGCCGGCGGCGCCGAAATCCACGTCGTCGGGGTGAGCGGTCACCACCAGGACGCGCTCGACACCGTCCGGCCCCGGGTCAACTTCCAGAATCGGGCGGGGCAACGCGCCTGGCATCAAACAGTGACCGGATTCCACGCCGCCAGGTTGCGCAGCCGCGAGTCGTTGGAGAAGATCTCCACGATCGGGATCTTCAGGCCGATCCGTTGCTGGATCCGTTCCACTTCGAGGACCTGGTTCCACTGCACCAGGGTGACGACCACACCGGTCTCCCCGGCCCGGGCCGTCCGGCCCGAGCGGTGGAGATAGGCCTTGTGGTCCTCGGGCGGGTCGAAGTGGATGACCACATCGACGGCGTCGATGTCGAGTCCCCGAGCGGCCACATCGGTGGCCACCAGCACCGGGAGCTTGCCCATCCCGAAGTCCTTCAGCGTCCGTTCCCGGTTGGCCTGCCGGAGGTCGCCGTGGATGGCGTCGGCGTTCACACCTTCCTTGCGAAGCTGCTCGACCAGACGATCGGCCCCCCGCTTGGTCCGGACGAACACGATGGTCCGATCCGAGTGGAGGCAGATGGTGGCGCACACCTTCACCCTGTCCATCTGGTGTACCTCGAGGAACCGGTGCTCCATCGCCTCGACGGTGGTGCTCGGCGATGCCACCTCATGGTGGACCGGATCGGTCAGATAGCGGCTCACCAACCGGTCGACCGCCCCGTCGAGGGTGGCCGAGAACAACAGGGTCTGGTGTTTCCGCTCCAACCGCCGGAGGACCCACTCGACCTGGGGCATGAAGCCCATATCGGCCATGCGGTCCGCCTCGTCCAGGACCAGCGTCTCGATGTCGGCCACCGAGACCTCGCCCCGATCGCCCAGATCGATGAGCCGCCCCGGGGTGGCGATGATCACGTCGACGCCCTTTCGGAGCTTGCGCACCTGGCGCTCGATGTCAGCGCCGCCGTAGACGGCGACCACCCGCAGGCCGACTTCGGTGGCCAGGGTTTCGAGTACATCGCTCACCTGGACGGCCAGCTCCCGGGTGGGGACCAGCACCAAGGCTCGGGGGCGGCCCGGCTCGGTCGCCCGCATCTCCATCGTCCGCTGCAGGAGCGGCAGGCCGAAGGCCAGGGTCTTGCCGGATCCGGTCTTGGCCTTGCCGCAGACATCCCGGCCGGCCAGTGCGTCGGCCACGGTCATGGCCTGGATGGAGAATGCGGTGGTGATTCCCTGGGCGGCCAGGGCCTTGACCAGACTCGGGTCGACCCCGAGCGAGTCGAAGGTGGGAGCGTGGTCCTCGATATCGCCGGCTTCGTGTTCGAGCGAGCGGGCGCGTGCCGAGTGCTCGGCTGTGGTTGTCATGGGGGTGTGTTGCCTCTCATCTGTTCGGTGACGGCCGGGTCCCGGCCATCGGCATCCGTGCCATTCACGGATCCAGGCGGGCCCGCCTCGGGCCGGCTATCCGATCCACGGCTGCGGACCCGACAAACAGATTGAGGAAGACCCCGGTGGATGGGCACTGCACCCTTCCACGACCCACAGTGTACCGGTGAGCCGGCGAAATGCAGGTTTTTTGCCTCCGGCGGTCTGCGGCTCAGGCGGTGGAGGGCTCCCGGTACAGCTCAGAGCCGGTGTCCCGGAACTCCACCGACTTCTCCTTCATGCCCAGTTCGACCGCGGAGGCGAGCTCCACGCCCTTGCTCTCCGCGTAGTCGCGCACGTCCTGGCTGATCCGCATCGAGCAGAATTTCGGGCCGCACATCGAGCAGAAATGCGCGGTTTTGGCCGGCTCGGCCGGCAACGTCTCGTCATGGAAGGCCCGGGCCGTCTCGGGGTCCATGGCCAGGTTGAACTGATCCTCCCACCGGAATTCGAACCGGGCCTTGGACAGGGCATCGTCCCACGACTGGGCCCCGGGATGACCTTTGGCCAGATCGGCGGCGTGGGCGGCGATCTTGTAGGCGATCATCCCCTGTTTCACGTCGTCCCGGTTGGGCAGGCCCAGGTGCTCCTTGGGGGTGACGTAACAGAGCATGGCGGTCCCGTGCATGCCGATCACCGCCGCGCCGATGGCCGAAGTGATGTGGTCATAGGCCGGGGCCACGTCCACCGTGAGCGGTCCGAGTGTGTAGAACGGCGCGTCGTGGCAGACCTCCTTCTGCAGCGTCACGTTCTCGGCCACCTTGTGGAGGGGGACATGCCCGGGGCCCTCGATCATGACCTGCACGTCATGGCGCCAGGCGATCTCGGTGAGCTCGCCCAGGGTCCGCAGCTCGGCGAATTGGGCCTCGTCGTTGGCGTCGGCGATCGAGCCGGGCCGGAGGCCGTCGCCGAGCGAGAAGGCCACGTCGTAGGCGGCCATGATCTCGCAGATCTCCTCGAACCGGGTATAGAGGAAGTTCTCGGTGTGGTGGGCCAGACACCAGGCGGCCATGATCGAGCCGCCGCGGCTGACGATGCCGGTCATCCGGGTGGCGGTCATCGGCACGTAGCGCAGCAGCACCCCGGCGTGGATGGTGAAGTAGTCGACCCCTTGTTCTGCCTGTTCGATCAGCGTGTCGCGATACAGGTCCCAGGTCAGCTCCTCGGGGCTCCCGTCGACCTTCTCGAGCGCCTGGTAGATGGGCACGGTGCCGATCGGCACCGGCGCGTTCCGCATGATCCACTCCCGGGTGGTGTGGATGTCCGGGCCGGTGGAGAGGTCCATCACGGTGTCGGCGCCCCAGCGGGTCGCCCAGGTCAGTTTCTCCACTTCCTCGTCGATGGACGAGGACACCGCCGAGTTCCCGATGTTGGCGTTCACCTTCACCAGAAAGCGGCTGCCGATCACCATCGGCTCGGACTCGGGGTGGTTGACATTGGCCGGGAGGATGGCCCGGCCGGCGGCGATCTCGTCGCGCACGAACCCGGCGTCCATCCCTTCCCGGGCAGCGACGAACGCCATCTCCGGGGTGACTTCGCCTCTCCGGGCGTAGTGGAGCTGGGTCACCGGCGTGCCCGACGACCGCAGCGGGGCTCGACCCGGGGCCGGGAACACTTCGGGGTCGCTTCCGGTGCGTCGGACGGCGGCGCGCCCGTCATCCCGCCGACGGGTCTCCCGGCCGGCGTACTCCTCGACATCGTTCCTCGCCGTGATCCACGGGAGCCGCAGCGGGGGAAGGCCGACCGTCGGGGTCGAGCCGGGACCCGAGGTGTCGTAGAGACGGAGCGGGGGGTTGGGCACCGGGCCGTTGCGCCCGGGAGAATCGGACAACGAGACCTCGACGAAGGGGACCCGCAGGCCGTCACCTCCGTCCACGTAGACCTTGCGCCGGTTGTGGGGGTCGGCTTGCGGGGTTGAGGTGATGGTGATCGGCTCGGTCATGATCTGTTCCCTTCGCACTTCGTTCCTCTCCGAGTCTCCCACGGCGGCATCGCTCCCGTTCCACCGGTTTGTGCCAAGGTGAGGGCACGAACGAGCGAAAGGACATCACCCATGGGAAAACTGGCACCCGGCGACCGGGCACCGGCGTTCACCCTGCCAGATCAGGACGGGAAGAAGGTGTCGCTCAAGGACTTCGCCGGAAAACAGGTGGTCGTCTACTTCTATCCGCGGGACGACACCCCGGGCTGCACCAAAGAGGCCTGCCAGTTCAATGACAATCTCCACGCCTTTTCCAAGGCCGGGGTCCCCGTCCTCGGCATCTCCGCCGATTCCGCCGAGAATCACCAGAAGTTCCGGTCCAAGTACGGGCTCACCTTCCCGCTGCTCACCGACGCCGACCACAAGGTGGGCGAGAAATACGGGGCCTGGGGGGAGAAGACCCTGTACGGCAAGAAGACCATCGGCGTGATCCGCTCCACCTTCCTGATCGGCACCAACGGCAAGATCGAACGCCCCTGGTACAGCGTGAAGGCCGACGGACACGCGGCCAAGGTGCTGGCCGAGATCCAGGGCTGACCGGTCCCGGGTCCGGGCGGCACCGCCAGGCACGGCGGCACCGCGACGGAGCTCAATGTTGATGGGCCGGGCACCAATAGGTGGTGCGCCCGCCGATGGTGGCGCGAGTCAGCTCGGTCCCGTCCTTCGGGCACCGGCCGCCCGGGTGGCGCTCCTCCATCAGGTCGCCGAGATGGGATCCGCCCCTGGTCATGAGCAGACCCAGGGTCCGCCCGAGCCCGGAATGGAGCCGACGGACCTCGGCCGATGTCAACGACCCGGACGGGCGTTCCGGTGAGAGGCAGGTTCGCCACAGTACTTCGTCGGCGATCAGGTTCCCGATGCCGGCCACCTTCGACTGGTCGAGGAGGCGGGCCTTGATCGGGGCCACGGAGCCGGCCAGCGCCGTCACCAGCTGGGCCCGGGTGATCGAGAGGGCGTCCGGACCCAGGTGGTCGAGGGTCGGGTCGATCAGCACGCCGCCGAGTCGTCTCGGATCCTGTACTTCGAGGGTGCCGTCGTCGTCGAAGCCGAGGATGAACCGGTCCCAGGCCCGGTTGACCCGGCGGGGGGAGTACAGGAGGTGCTCGACGCTCGACGATCCGTCGACGAACAGGGTGCCGGTCATGCCGAACCGGATGCCCAGGACCGGCCCACCGTCGGTGTCGAGGAGGAGGAGCTTGCCGAGGCGGCGGGCGGCGGTCAACTGGTGGCCGACCAACAGGCGGCGCAGCGCCCGTTGGGTGGCCCCGCCCTTCAGATACCAGCTGTCCGGCGCCCGCACCGAGGCGATGGGCCGGCCGAGAGCGGTCTCGGCCAACCGACGGTACGACTCGATTTCGGGGAGCTCCGGCACGGTCAGAGGGTAGCCAGGCCGTCGGACCGGTGAGCCGACTCCGGAGTGGTCCTGCGCCAACCCCTAATGTGGGAATCCGCAGCGCCAATCGACCGCCAGTGCAGGAGGGCCCGGATGCCTACGGAAGTGCGCGGAGTGGTGGCCCGAGCCAAGGGCGAGCCGGTGTCGCTCGAGACCGTCGTGGTCCCCGAGCCGGGTCCGGATGAGGCCCGGGTGCGGATCCAGGCCTGCGGGGTGTGCCACACCGATCTCCACTACCGGGAAGGCGGGATCAACGACGACTTCCCCTTCCTGCTCGGCCATGAGGCGGCGGGCATGGTGGAATCGACCGGCGACGACGTGTCCACCGTCTCGCCCGGCGACTTCGTGGTCCTCAACTGGCGGGCGGTCTGCGGCCAGTGCCGGGCCTGCCGCCGGGGCCGTCCCTGGTACTGCTTCGCCACCCACAACGCCACCCAGAAGATGACGCTGGCCGACGGGACACCGTTGACCCCGGCGCTCGGCATCGGCGCCTTCGCGGAAATGACGCTGGTGGCCGCCGGGCAGTGCACGCCGGTTGACCGGCAGGCCCGACCCGAGGCGGTGGGGCTGCTGGGATGCGGGGTCATGGCCGGGCTGGGGGCGGCCATGTTCACCGGCGAGGTCGGCCCCGGCGATGCAGTGGCCGTCTTCGGCTGCGGCGGGGTGGGCTGCGCGGCGGTCGCCGGCGCCCGGCTGGCCGGAGCCACCACCGTGATCGCCGTCGACCTCGACCCCGGGAAGCTCGAACTGGCCCGCGGCTTCGGCGCCACCCACGTCGTCCGCGCCGGCGCCGAGGACCCGGTTGAGGCCGTCCGGGCACTGACCGGCGGCAACGGCGCCGACGTCTGCATCGAGGCGGTGGGGAACCCGTCGGTCATGGAACAGGCGTTCTACGCCCGGGACCTGGCCGGGACCCTGGTCCAGGTGGGCGTCCCGACCCCGGCCATGCGCATCGACCTGCCGATGATCGATTTCTTCGGCCGCGGGGGACAGCTGAAGCCGAGCTGGTACGGCGACTGCCTCCCCTCCCGGGACTTCCCCAGGCTGGTCGACCTCTATCTCCAGGGCCGGCTCGATCTCGATCGGTTCGTGTCGGAGTCCATCGGCCTCGAAGACGTCGAGGAGGCCTTCCACCGGATGGAGCGGGGCGAGGTGCTCCGTTCGGTGGTCACCATGCCGGCATGATCGGGAAGGTGGTCACCTCGGGGACCTTCTCGCTCGACGGCCAGGATTTCGATGTCGACAACAACATCTGGCTGGTCGGCGACGAACGCGAGGTCCTGGTCATCGACGCCGCCCATGACCACCGGCCCATCCTGGAGGGAATTGGCTCCCGCCGGACGGTGGGCATCGTGGCCACCCACGGGCACAATGACCACATCAACGCGGCGGGAGCGCTGGCCGACCGGGTCGATGCCCCGATCTGGCTCCATCCGGCCGACCGCCCGCTGTGGGATCAGGTCTATCCCTCCCGTGCACCCGATGCCGCACTGGCCGACGGTCTCGGCTTCGAAGTCGGTGGGCTCTCGCTCCGGGTCATCCACACCCCGGGTCACACCCCGGGTGGCTGCTCGCTCCACGGCAGCCGGCTCGGGGTGGTGTTCACCGGTGACACGCTGTTCCGTGGCGGCCCCGGGGCCACCGGCCGGAGCTTCTCGGACTTCCCGACCATCATCGAATCCATCCGGGACCGCCTGCTGACCCTGCCGCCCGAGACCCGGGCACTACCCGGGCACGGGGATGAAACCGTCATCGGGGAGGAGGCGTCACATCTCGACGAGTGGATCGCCCGGGGCCGCTGACCGAAGCTCGGGCCACCGGACAACCGACTCGGCCTCCTCGCCTACGCTCAGCTCCGTGAGCCGGAGCCCCGTCGACCGACCCGATCGGGGGCGGACCTCTCGGCGCCGGGTCAGGCGACCACTGTCGTTGCTGGCCGCGGCCGGGACCGCCGCCCACCACGGCTTCGAGCTCGGCAACGGGGTCGGCCTGGTCTGGCAACCCGAACTGGGGCTTGGCCGGGCCGGGGCGTTTTGGGTGGTCGAACTCGGACTGTGGTCGTGGCTGGCCGCCCGGGGCAGCCGGCGGTGGGACGGGGTCCTGGCCGTGCTGGCCGGAGCCGGGCTGGCCGGGGTGATCGTCCACTTCACCCTCTGGCCGTGGGAGCGGAACCGGTTCGGGATCCCGGTGCTCACCGAAGCCGAAGGACTGCCGGCGTCCCGGCTGCCCGCCTACAACGCCATCCTCGGGCTCTGGGGGTCGGCGTCGATCCTCTCGCTCCTGGAGTTGACTCCCGCCCGGCGCCGCTGGGCCCTGGCCGGCCTGGCCGGTCTCCCCCTCCTCCGCCTGTCGGCCCGGCACCATTTCGCCTGGGCCGTCGTCCAGGCCGACGAGCACCCGGCGTGGTGGAACCGGGGATTTCGCTCCGATGCCACCACGATGGGCCCGACCGCCGGGTAGCCATCGCCAATTCCACCCTGCCGATGACCATCGCTAGGGTGTCCTCATGCCTCCCGAGAAGCCGCAGTGGTTCGAGCTCTACAAAGAGGTCGTGACCTCGGGCCTGTGCACGGGATGCGCCAGCTGCATCGTCGCCTGCCCCTACGACGTCCTCTCCTACGACGACACCGGCGGCAAGTACAAGCCGTTCCACATCGACGCCGACGGTGGCCCGGAGAACTGCACCCACGGCATCAAGGGCTGCACCATGTGCACCCGGGCCTGTCCCCGGTTCCGGCTCTGGGAGCCGGAGATCGACACCCACCTGTTCGGCCGGGAGCGCACCGCGGAGGAAGTCGCCGGGGTCTCCTCGGACATCCTGCTGGTCCGCGCCACCGATCCCGACATCCTCCAGGTCGGTCAGGACGGAGGGCTGGTGTCGGCCCTGCTCATCTGGGCGTTGGAACACGACGTGATCGACGCGGCCCTGGTCTCCTACCTCGAAGGTGACGGGTCGACCTGGAAAGCGGTGCCCGGGGTGGCCACCACCCGGGAAGAGGTGCTGGCGGCGGCCGGATCCCGCTACACCTACTCGGCCAACCCGCTGGCCTACCCCCAGGCCATCGAGGCCGGGGCCGAACGCATCGCCCTGGTCGGCATGGGCTGCCAGGCGTCGGCGCCGCCGGTCATGCAGGCAAGAAAAGCCGGGAAGGTCGCCCGGCGGCTCTCGTTGTCGATCGGCCTGCTCTGTTCGAAGACCTTCGACGATGCCATCTTCCCCGAGCTGTTCGAGGCCAAGTACGGCATCGCCCGGGCGGACATCACCAAGATGAACATCAAGGGCGTGTTCCAGGTGTGGACCCGGGACGGCGAGTTCCATGAGATCCCGCTGAAGGAGGCGCACGCCTGGACCCGGGAGGGATGCAAGTCGTGCCCGGACTTCGCCGCCGAGCACGCCGACATCTCCACCGGTGGCATCGGCGCCTTCAACGACTGGACCCTGACCATGGTCCGCACCGAAAAGGGCCGCGACCTCCTCGACGGGATGATCGCCGACGGCGCGGTCGAAACCCGGCCGGCCGACGATGACCCCGGGGCCATCGCCCTCCTGCATCGTTTGGCCCGGGTCAGCCGCAAGCGGTGGCCGGAGACCGCGGTAGCCATGCCCCGCCGTCTCCCCGACCCCGCCTGAGCCGCGCCGGGAGTCACGATCCGGGCGGTCGGGCTCCGACTCCGACAGAGTACGGTTGACAGGCGTGCCCAGCCGACGGACCACCCCTCCCCGACTGACGGTTGTCCTGTTGGTCCGTCACGGAACCACACCGACCACCGGGAAGATCCTCCCTGGTCGGGCCCCTGATCTCCACCTCTCCGACCAGGGCGTGGCCCAAGCCGAGCAGGTGGCCGAGCGCATCGGCGAGTTGACCGGTGCGGGAAAGCGCGCCCCGGTCGCCGTCTATGCCTCTCCCCTCGAGCGCACGTTCGAGACCGCCCGGCCCATCGCCCGAAAGCTGGGGCTCCGGGTCCGCTCGGATCGAGGATTGCTCGAGTGCGACTTCGGCCAGTGGACCGGCGCCCAGCTGAAAGCGTTGGCCAAGAAGCCCGAGTGGGCCCAGGTCCAGCGGTGGCCGAGCGGCTTCCGGTTCCCGGGCGGTGAGTCGTTCCTGGAGATGCAGGCCCGGATCACCTCGACCATCGCCCGCCTGGTCCATCTCCACCCCGGCGAGACGATCGTGGCGGTGTCACACGCCGATCCGATCAAGGCGGCGGTGGCCGCCGCGGCCGGCACCCATCTCGATCAGTTCCAGCGCCTGGTGGTGTCGCCGTGTTCGGTGAGCGCTCTGGCCTACGGCGAAGGTGGCCCGCACGTGCTCTGCGTCAACACCGCCGCCTCGCTGGCCGGACTGGCCCTCTCATGAGCGACGGATACGACCTCTCCGATCTGGACCGCTTCACGGTGGGGACCATCGGGCCGGTCGGTCAGCGGCTGTTCCTGATCCAGTGCCGCCAGGGACCGCTGTTGCTCACCTTGAAGATCGAAAAGCAGCAGGTGTCGGTGCTGGCCGACTATCTGGCCCAGATCGTCAAGGATCAGGAGCGCCCCGAGCACCTCCCCGAGGACCTCACCCTCGAGGAACCGTCGGAGCCGGCCTGGGCGATAGGAACGTTGGGGGTTTCCTACGACACCGCCGATGACCGGGTCATCATCGTGATCGAGGAGCTGGTACCCGAGGAGGAGAGCGGCGCCATCGCCCGGCTCTCGGTGACCCGGGAACAGGCGGCTGCCTTCGCCATACAGGCCACTAGCCTGGTGAGTTCCGGGCGCCCCCCGTGCCCGCTGTGCGGGTCACCCCTCGACCCTTCCGGACACGAATGCCCACGGACAAACGGCCACCGACCACCGACCGCCTGACCGGCTGGAAACCCGATGTCGGCCCCAGCCTGGGGGACGTACTCGTCGAGCTGGCTACGTCCGAGCTCGCCGTCGAGGGACGACTCCCCTGGAGCTCCAACCTGACCTTCCTGGTGACGGTGGGCAACGGGCCGCTCCGGGCGGTCTACAAGCCCGGGCAGGGGGAACGCACCCTGTGGGACTTCCCCGGCGGCCTCTACCGACGGGAGGTGGCCGCTTATGCGCTCTCGGAAGCCCTCGGCTGGGAGGTGGTGCCCCCCACCGTGGCGGTCGACGACGGGCCGTTCGGAGCCGGATCGGTGCAGCTCTTCGTCGACGCCGACTACGAGCAGCACTACTTCACCCTCTACGAGTCCGGGGATTTCGACGATCAGCTCCGGACCATCTGCGCCTTCGATGTGGTGGCCAACAACGCCGACCGCAAGAGCGGTCACGTCCTCACCGGCGACGACGGCCACCTGTGGGGTATCGATCACGGGTTGTGCTTCCACTCCGACCCCAAGCTCCGCACGGTGATGTGGGACTACGCCGGAGACGAGATGCCCGAGCCGTGCCTGGCCGATCTCGAAGGGCTGGCGCTCGGCGTCCCCGATGAGGTGGCCCGCCACCTCACCCGGCAGGAGCGGGATGACCTGGTGGCCCGTATCCGGGCACTGCTGCACACCCGGACCTACCCGGTGCCCGACGGTGCCCGCCATCCCTATCCCTGGCCACTGGTCTGACCGCACCCAGTGACTGCGGCCGGAGGCCGGGTGGGTCGCCGCCCCCCGCAGCCGGGATCGCTACAGTTCGGGCGTGACGAGCAGGTGGGCGCGTGTCTGGTTGGCGGCGACCGCGGTGTGCGTGGTTGCCGGGGTCGCCCTCAGTGTCATCTCGGCCGTGCACAACCAGGCGGGTCACTTTCCCAACGGCGTCGAGCGGGGATTCAACACGTTCACCTTTTTCACCATCCAATCGAACCTGCTGGTCGGGGCGTCCACGCTGGCCTTGGCGATCAGGTTGGACCGCTCGTCGGCGGTGTTCAAGATCATCCGTCTGATGGGGCTGGTCGGGATCTCGCTCACCGGTGTCGTCTTTCACGTGGCGCTCGGTCGGCTGTTGGACCTCGACGGTTGGGACTGGCTGGGGAACCAGCTGGTCCACACCGTCGTCCCCCTGCTGGCGGTGGTCGGATGGCTGATCATCGGCCCGCGGGGGCTGACCTCGGCCCGCATCGCCACGTTGTCGGTCATCTTCCCGGCCGGCTGGCTGGCCTTCACCCTGATCCGGGGCGCCATCATCCACTGGTATCCGTATCCCTTCATCGACGTGACGACAATCGGGTACGGCAAGGCGGTCCTCAACTCCTTCTGGGTCGCGCTCCTGCTCCTCGCCCTCGGGGCCGGCTTCACCGTCGTGGACCGTCGACTGAGCGGGACAGGGGCAAGTCTGCAGCCGGGTTCTACCCCGGGATGCTGATCTTCAGGGTCGAGCGCATGGAGTTCATGACCGCCTGAGAGAGGACCTCCCCGCCGTCGGGGGTCAGGTGGATCCCGTCCGGGGTGCGGATGTTGATCTCGGCACCGGCGCCATTGGTCAGATACGCGGTGTAGTTGCCTTGGCCGTTGCCGAGGATGGTCCGGCAGTTCAGGAACGTCACTCCCGCCGGGCGGGAGGCCGCCTGGGCCTGGACCAGCCCGTTGACCTGGTTCATCTGCCCATCGAGTTGCCCCCCGGCCATCGGTGGCATGCCCACCCACAACATGTGGGCTCCGGCATTGGTGGCGATGTCCATGAACGTTCCGGCCCGAGCGGAGTAGGCGACGTTCCAGGCATCGGTGCCGTAGGCCACCGCCGACCCGTTGACGACCATGCTCTGGGGGTCGTTGGCGCCCATCATCACCACCACCAGTTGGGGATGGCGAATGGCGAGGTCGGCCTGGAGCTCGGCCGGCCAGTTGAAGTAGTCGGGTCGCGACAACCCGGTGTCGATCTTGCCGTCCAAGGTCGCCGTCACCACGCCGGTGCCGATCAGGTCGTTGGTCAGAGGCTGGCCCAGGTCGATGCCGATCGAGTCACCGATCACCACCACCCGGAGCGGATCGGCGGCTGTCGGGTGTTGGGGAAGGGGCGGCAGGGTGGTCGGGGTTGGGGTGGTGCTGGTGGTGGGTCTGATCGGGATCGTGGTGCCGGTCGGGGTGTGCTTCCCCGCCGGGATTGGCGGAGGGGTGGCGACCGACAACGACGGGCCGCCACCCGCCGAGCGGCCCATGATCTCGTCGGCCCAGCTCACGAAGTGTGACAGGCCCAAACCTCGGCTGACGGCGGCGATCGGGCCCACCAGATCCAGCGATACGGTGCGCCGGGTGCCGAGGGGCGACGACTGGGCCGACTTCTGGAGGCTGGGAGCGTCGAGGACCAGCCACACGGCAAAGCAGATGAGTCCGATGTAGAGGACGCGGGTCCAGGGAAGGACCTGGCGGGGGCCGGCGGGCACATCCCGGTCGACCGTGCTGGATCCGTTGGTGTCGCTCGGTTGGCGGGTCGGGGGCCCAGGCTCCGGTGGAGACGTCAACGCGGTGGTGTCGGGGAGGGTCTTCACGTTAGAAGCGGTAGTAGATGAATGGGGCGACGCCGGCGGGCCCCAGCGTCGTGATGGCCAGCAGAATCACCCCAAGTATGCCCCCTTGGACCGCGAGTCGGCGTTCGGCAAACGTTCGCTTGGCGAGTTCGACCCAGCCATCGGGCATGAACTGGGTGGCAATGCCGGCGGCAATGGCCAGCACCGTCAAGGGGGTGACCAGCGGGGAGTATCCCCACCCGTGGAACAGCCGGCCCGCCATCGACCAGGCGTTGGAGAACGACGAGGCCCGGAAGAACAGCCATCCGACGCACACCAATTGGAATGTGACGAATTGCGCCACCGCGATCCTGACCCAGCCTGCGGGTTCGAGCGCGAGCCCGTGGGCCTTTCGCCACCGACGACGTTGCCGACCGATGATCTGGCCGATCCCGTGGAACATGCCCCATCCGATGAATGTCCACGCCGCCCCGTGCCACAGGCCGCCGAGAAGCATGGTGATCAGGATGTTGAGCGAGATCCTCCACTCCGGGCCCCGGTTGCCGCCCAACGGGACATAGAGGTAGTCGCGAAGCCAGAAGGAGAGTGTCATGTGCCACCGACGCCAGAAATCCTGAAGGGACACCGCGGTGTAGGGACGGTTGAAGTTCTGGGGGAACCGGAACCCGAGCAACAGGGCGATGCCGATGGCGATGTCGGTGTACCCGCTGAAGTCGGCATAGATCTGCACCGCATAGCCCCACAACGCGAAGATGACCTCGAGACCCGAGTGCTGGCGGGGGGAGGCGAACACCGGGTCGACCACGTAGGTGGCCAGATAGGAGGACAGGACCACCTTCTTGGCCAGTCCGGCGGCGATCAGCCAGAACGCCTCGGTGTACTGGATGTGGGCGGGGTCGCGTCGCCGACGGATCTGGGGGAGGAGCTCGGTGCCGCGGACGATGGGACCGGCGACCAGATGGGGAAAGAACGAAAGGTAGACGGCCAGGTCCATCGGGCGGGCGGTCTGCAGGGTTTTCCGATAGACGTCGACCACGTAACTGATCGCCATGAAGGTGAAGAAGGAGATGGCGATGGGAAGGGCCACATTGAGCAGAGGCAGGGGCCGGCCCGCACCCAGCATGTGGAAGCCGTTGTCAACGTTGACCGTGAAGAAGACGTAGTACTTGAACCACGCCAGGAGCCCGAGCAGCAGGGCCAGGGTGATCCAGAGGGTGATCCGCTTGGCTTGGCCTTCGAGCCGGTCGAGAATGCCGGCACCGGTGTAGGCGATCACGGTGGAGGCGGCCAGCAGAAAGATGAACCGCCAGTCGGCCCAGGCGTAGAAGAAGTAGCTGGCCGCCACCATGAACATCTTCCACGGAGCCGAATACGGGTTCAGGAGCCAGCTCACCGTGAACACCACGGCGAAGAAAATGGCGAAATCGATGGTGGGAAAGAGCATGGTTCAGGGGTTCGAATCGAGCAGGCACTGGCTGGCGCGGCGACGCGATACGAGTCCCGACCCTACCCGTCACCGTGCCGGTTGCTTGTATGTCCCCCACTACCTCACGGTTGTGGGCAGATATGTCGGACGAGATGGTAGTCCCGCCGACGAGTGGCTCAGCCCCGGGACTTCAAGGCGTCGATGAGCTTGGGGAGGACCTTGTGGACGTCGCCCACAATCCCCAGGTCGGCGACGGAAAAGATCGGGGCGTCCTGATCCTTGTTGATGGCCACGATGTTCTTGGAGTTCTTCATCCCCACCAGGTGCTGGGTGGCGCCGGAAATCCCGCAGGCGATGTAGACCGTCGGCTTGACGGTCTTCCCGGTCTGCCCGACCTGGTGGGAGTAGGGAACCCATCCGGCGTCGACGATGGCCCGACTGGCGCCGGCGGCCCCGTGCAGCAGGGTGGCGAGCTCCTCGATGAGGGCGTAGTTCTCCTTCTCGCCGAGACCGCGTCCGCCGGAGACGACCACGTCGGCCTCGTCGAGCTTGGGACCGGTGCGCTCTTCGACGTGGCGGGCCACGATCTTGGCGCCATTGGTCGCGCCGCTCTCGGGTGCCGGTGCCGCCACCACCGCGGCCGGCCCACCCCCGGACGCCTCGGCCGGGAACGACTTGGCCCGGATCACGAAGAGACCCGGGCCGTCAGCGGTGAACCGGGCGGTCGCGGTCTGGGCGCCACCGAAGATGGCATGTTGGGTGGTGAGACCGCCGTCGCCGGCGGCCAGACCCACCACGTTGGTGAGGACCGGCTTGTCGATCTTCGCCGACAGGCGCCCGGCGATGTCCCTGCCGTCGTAGGTGGCGGGGAACAGGATGGCGTCGGGACCGTTCCCGGCCTCGATGGCGGTGGCGATGGCGCCGGCCACCGGCACGCCCGGGAGCGCGCCGCCGAGGTCGCCGACATCATGAACGGTGGTGGCCCCGTACTCACCGAGGGTGTCGGCGATGGCAGCGGTCTCCTCGCCGTAGGCGACCGCCTCCACCGTCCCGGCCAGGGACTTGGCGTGGCTGATCAGTTCGAGGCTGGCGGTGATGGGCTTTCCGTCGGCCACTTCGGCCAGGACCCAGATCTTGTCGATGGACATGGTGTGTTGGTTCTCCCTACCCGGTCCCTACAGGACCTTCAGCTGCTCGAGGAACTGGATGACCCGCTCGTAGGCGTCGCCTTCGTCGACGACGACCTCACCCGAGGCCCGCTCCTCGGAGTCGGCCACTTCGGTGATCTCCTGACGGGCGCCGCTGGCCCCGACCTGGCCGGCATCGATGCCCAGGTCGGCGACGGTCAACGTCTCGACCGGCTTCGACTTGGCCGCCATGATCCCCTTGAACGACGGGTAGCGGGGCTCGACCACGCCGGCGGTCACGGTCACCAGGGCGGGGAGCGGGCTCTCGACCTCGTCGTACCCGGCCTCGGTCTGGCGCTCGACCTTCACTGAGCTCCCCTCGATTTCGACCTTCTTGGCGAAGGTGACCGAGGGGAGGCCCAGCAGCTCGGCGACCTGGACCGGGGTGGTGCCGGTGTAGCCGTCGGTCGACTCGGTGGCCGCCAGGACCAGGTCCGGCTCCACCCGCTTGATGGCGGCGGCCAGTACCTTGGCGGTTCCCAGGGCGTCGGTCCCGGCCAGGGTGTCATCGCTGATCAAGATGGCCTTGGCCGCCCCCATGGCCAGGGCGGTGCGAAGCCCGGACGTTTCACCGTTCGGAGCCATGGACACCAGGGTCACTTCGCCCTCGCCCGCCTTGTCGACCAGCTGTAATGCCATCTCGACGCCATAGGCGTCCGAGTCATCGAGGATGAGCTTTCCGGCTCGGGCCAGGTTCTTTGTCACCGGATCGAGAGACGGCGGTGCGGCCGGATCGGGGATCTGTTTCACACAGACGACGACGTTCATGGCCGTGCATTGTTGACGAAAAACGCCTTGTCGGACCAATCGATGACGAGATCCCTGGTCAGAAGGCCTACTCCCCGATGATCCGGGCCGGGCGGGTCCGGTCCGGGCCCGAGCTGTCCTGGTCGGGGACGTGGGCCAGGGCAAGGGTGACGTCGTCGGTGATGATGGTGTCAACGCCGCAGGCCACCATGGCCACGAAATCGTCAGGCTGGTTGACGGTCCAGACGGCCACCACCAACCCGGCGGCGTGCACGTCGGCCACCCGGGCGACGGTGGCCAGTGACCGGTGGAGGTGCAGGGCCCGACAACCCAGGTCCTGAGCCGTCGCCAGGCAGGCTGACGGATCGGCCCATTCGGGCACCAACAGGCCGGTGGTCAGCGACGGGTCCACCGCCAGCACGGCATCCAATGACGGGGGCCAGAACGAGGACACCACCGCTACGGCGCCCAGCCCGGCGTCGGCGATGGCGTTGGCAGCCGCCCGGGCGGCGACCTCATTGGGGTCGTACCCCGACTCGGTGGGAAGGTTCTTCACCTCGATGTTGAGGGTGAGGTCGGCCATGGCGCCGAGCACGTCGGCCAGCAGCGGCACATGGGCGGGAAGGTGACGAACCTCCTGGTCAGCGAGGCATCCGAGCCCCGGGATGGTGGCGTCGTGGTGCACGGCCAGGGCGCCGTCGGCGGTGAGCCGGACATCGAGCTCGATCCCGTCGGCACCCAACTGCCGGGACCGGGCAAACGCCTCCATGGTGTTCTCGGCGATGCCCTGGGAGGGGTCCGGGCTCCCCCGGTGGGCCTGGATGGCGACGTCGAAACTCATCTCGGCCCTCCCGGGTGCCGTCGGGCGCGGAACCTGCCGATCAGGCGGTGATTTGTCGGCCAAAATTGCTTGCAACCGTGCACTGCGGTGGTTACTGTAGTGGGGAACCCCAAATGGACGGCGACTGTTCGGCGTTGAGCCATGTGAAACAGATCACAATGGGCATATCTCGGGATCGGGAGCGGAGGAAACATCGTGGCCCTCGTGTGGAATCGGACGGTCGAATGGGACGAAGGCGACTGGCGCGATCTGGCCGCCTGCCGGAGCACGGAACCCGACCTTTTCTTCCCCATCGGCACCACCGGTCCGGCCGTCGATCAGATCGAAGCGGCCAAGCGAGTCTGCCGAATCTGCGACGCCCAAGAGCCGTGCCTCGATTTCGCTCTGGCCACCAATCAGGAGTCGGGCGTATGGGGCGGCACGTCCGAAGAGGAGCGCCGCAAGCTCCGCAAGGCGTGGCTGGCGTCGCGCCGGCGGGCTTCCTGAACCTGGCCGTTCCGACCCTGACCCGTCCGGCCGGTGGGCTACCTACCCGCCCTTTGAGCTTCGCGCACCGGCAGCTCGATCAGCACCGCCGTCCCGGTCGCCCCTGAGCCGTTCTCGCTTCGGTTGCGCATCACGATGGTCCCGTCGAGCTGGGTTCTGACCAGGTCCCGAACGATGCAGAGACCCAGGCTGGTGGTGACGTCAAAATCAAATCCCTCCGGGAGCCCGGAACCGTCGTCGGCCACCTCCACGCTCAGACGAGAGCCGTCGGCCACCAAGTCGACGGCGATGTGACCAACGGGCTTCGGTTCCCCCCGGGAACCCCCGGCGCCGGGGCGGTCCGGGCGGTCGGTGTTGTCGTCGTCGAACTCGATGAATGCGTGCTCGACGGCGTTCTGGAGGAGTTCGGCCAACACCACCGCCAGCGGGGTCGCGACATCGGCGGGGACCTCTCCCAGCTGCCCGGTCACGTTGAATGACACCCTGGCCGACGACACCACCGAGTCCTCGGCCATCCGGATGAGGGCGGCGACGATTTCGTCGAATGGCACCTGGTCACTGGGCTCGCGGGACAGGATCTCGTGGACGATGGAAATCGACTGGACCCGCCGCTCCGCCTCGAAGAGTGCCACCCTCCCGACACCAGGCGGCAATCGACGGGCCTGAAGCCGGAGGAGGGCGGAGATGGTCTGCAGATTGTTCTTCACCCGGTGGTGGACCTCGCGGATGGCCGCATCCTTGGACAGCAGCAGGCGGTCGAGGCGGCGGACGTCGGTCACATCACGCAACAGCACGAGACAGCCGGTGACGTCGCCGTGCGACAGCAATGGAACGCAGTGCAGCAGGACGATGACATCGGGGCGGCGTTCGACCTCTTCGACCACCGGCAGGGCCGAAGCCAGGGCCCATTCGATGGCCGACTCCTCCAAGCCCAGGTCGTAGAGGCGACGGCCCTCGAGCTGGGAGTACATCCCCATGCGGTGCAACGCGTTGGTGGCGTTGGGCGAGGCGTAGCGCACCCGGCCCTCTTCGTCGACCAGCACGATGCCGTCCCCGACCCGCGGGGCCTCCTCGGTGGCGATCTCTTCGCTCGGGAACGGGAACGTCGATTCCGACAACATGACCGCGAACCGGTCGAAGACGTCCCGATAGGTACGTTCGAGATGGCCGGGGCGACGTCCGGCGCCGGCCACCAGCCGGGCCAGGACCGCCACCAGGGTTCCCTCGCATCGGACCGGGATGCAGTGCACCCGAACCGGTTCCTCCTCCGGCTCCATCTGCATTTCCCCCCGAGCCACCTCGCCGGACTGCCAGCAGGCGGTCACCAGCGGCCAGTCGGCAGTGTCGACTGATTGGCCCACCAGGTCGTGCTGCACCACGGTGGCGCTGTTGGACGGGCGCATCTGGCCCAGGATGACCAACTCCTGCTCGGGGCTCCGGTGTTGATGAGGAGAGGCGGCCATCGGCGCCATGAGCACCAGGTCGGAGAAGGACAGGTCGGCCAGGATCCCCCAGGTGCCCATCAGCCGCTTCACGTGGGCCAGCTGGACGTCGTCGAGATCGGTCCGCTCCAGGGCGAGCTCCGCCGGGGTGGCCACCGTCAGACTCCGGGTTCCGCGACTGACAGTGGGGCGTCGACCGGCGAGATCGGAACCTTGTGGGGTCGGCGGTCCCGAAATCCCTGAAGCTCGGTGACGCCGGCCGCCGACAGCAACGCCCGCATGTCCTCGGCCCGGTCGGCGACGTCCGGGAGGGTGTGGGCATCGGACGCGGTGGTCAACGGAACGCCACGGGCGATGAAACGCTCCAGGAGCGGGGGCGCCGGGTATTCCTCGCCCACCGGCTTGCGCCAGCCGGCGGACGACAGCTCGGCGGCCATCCCCGAAGCCGCGGCCGCCTCGGCCATCCGATCGTAGAACTCGTCGGGCACCGCGGGGATCTTCCCGGCAATCTTTACCAGGTCAGGATGGGCGAAGACGTCGCAGACCCCCGACGCTCCCAACTCCTCCATGGATCGGGTGTACTCGTCCCACACCGCGTCGACGTCCCGGGTCTCCCACTCGGCCATCACCAGCGGATCGTTCAGGACGTCGAACCTCCATGCCCCCAACCAGTGGACGGAGCCGAGAAGCACGTCGAAGGGATAGCCGCTCAGGAGCCCGGCGACCTGGTCCATCCGACCCTGGTAGTAGTCAACCTCCAGACCCAGGACGACGGGGAGCCCCTCGGCCTTGACCGCTTGGACGACCTCGACGTAGTTGTCCAGGTCCACCCGGGCGTGGTGGTCCCAGTAGGCGGCCATTCCCGGGCGGAGCCACTCGCCGGGGAGGTCGTCCCAGAACCCCCCGAGCAGGTCATTGGCTTGGTTGAACCGGAACAGGTGCTCGGTAATGGCGATCTCGGTGACGCCGTGGGACACCGCGTGGTCGCAATAGGCGGCAACCTGCTCGATGGTGGCCTCGGCGTCCCTCTGGGAATGGGGCCACAGGTGGAGGTGGTAGTCGAGCACCGATCAGCCCGCACGCCGGATGATGGTCACGCCGTCGCGCACCGTGGTTTGCACAGCCACTACTCGTGGATCGGTGGCGACCTTGTCGTTGAACGCCCGCAGCGCTTCGGTGTCGGCGGAGGTATCGCTCGGGTCGAGGATCCGGCCGCTCCACAGGGTGTTGTCGGCCACGATCAGCCCCCTCGGCGACAGCTTGGCCAGTACGGCCTCGTAGTAGGCGGGGTAGTTGGCCTTGTCGGCGTCGATGAACACCAGGTCGAACGGTCCGGGCAACCCGGCAACGGTGTCGATGGCCGGACCGACCATGACCTCGATCCGGTCGGCGTAGGGGCTGGCGGCAATGTGCCGTTTGGCGAACTCGGCATGGACCGGGTCGATCTCGCAGCTGACGATCGAGCCGCCCGGCACCAGCCCGGCCGCCATGGCCAGGGCGGAGTAGCCGCTGAAGGTACCGATCTCGAGGACCGAGGTGGCCCCGGTGCCGAACACCAGCAGCTCGAGAAACCGGCCCTCGAGACGGCCGACCATCATTCCCGGGCCCTTCAGGGAGGCGCGGGTCTCGGCGGCGACGGCCTCGAGGTGGTCGGGAGGCGCGGTGGTATGGGCTTCGGCGTACGCCTGGATGGCCGGATCAACGATGTCGGTCATGCGTGCATCGTAAAGCAGGCCGGGTAGGTGGGAATCGCCGCCGGGCGGTCCCGACGAAAGGGTGTGGATCCGGTGCTCTGGTCAGCCGGCCCCGTTGAGCAGCTCGGGGAGGCGGGACCGCTGGAGTTTCCCGGTGCTGGTGACCGGGAGCTGGTCCACGATGAAGACGTCCTTGGGACACTTGTACGGTGCCAGCCGGGAGCGGGCGTAGACGATGACGTCCTCCGGCGTCGCGGAGCCGACGACCGCCGCGCACACCCGCTGCCCCCAGCGCTCGTCGTCGAGGCCGAACACCGCGACCTGGGCGATGCCCGGGTGGCCGGCCATCGCCTGCTCGATCTCCATCGGGTACACGTTCACCCCGCCGGTGATGATGAGGTCGTCGCGGCGGCCGTCGAGGTACAGGTAGCCGTCGGAGTCGAGCCGGCCCAGGTCGCCGACCGTGAACGCGCCGTGTGCGCCCTGGTGCCGGGGCGGGCGCCAAGCCCGGGCTGTCTTCGCCGGGTCGCGCCAGTACTCGAAGCGGGCATAGTCGGGAACCTCGCACCAGATCGTGCCGTCGTCGTCGGCCGTCAGCTCGCGATACCTCCGCGCCCGGCCCACCGAGCCCCGATGGTCGAGCCAATCGGGAGCCGAGCAGGCGGTGAACTGGCCTTCGGTCGACCCATAGAACTCCCACACCCGGTCGAGGCCGAACGCCTCGATGGCCGCGAATTTCAGCGACGGCGGGCAGGGGGCCCCGGCATGGACGGCGAGGCGGAACGAGTCGAGCGGGGGCAAGTGGCCGAGGGCGAAGAGCCGCTGCAAGTGGGCCGGCGCCATGAATGTGGTGGTCGGCCGATGCAACGCGATCGCCCTGGCCGCGGCGTGCGCCTCGAACGCGCCCGGGATCACCACCGTGCCCCCGGCCAGCAGGGTGCCACCCGCGAAGCGGATGGCGACCGAGTGGTGGAACGGCGAACACACCAGGTGCCGGTCGGCCGCGTCGAACTGCCAGAGCTCGGCCTCCTCCCCGGCCAGCGCGGCGGCCTCGTTCTCGGCGAGCACCCCCGTCCACACGCCCTTGGGCTCCCCGGTCGTACCGGAGGTGTAGTGCATCGGCCGGGCCAGAGGAAAGGGGGCGAGCTCGGTCGGCAGACTGGAGGCGAGGCGGGCCAGCTCGGTGTCGTCGATCACCCGGATCGGGTCGGCGTCGTCGAGGAGCGCCTCCCGCTCGTGGTCAAGCAAGCCGGCGTTGAGCAACACGGGCACGATCCCGACCCGCAGGGCGCCAAGGATCCCCGACAGCATCAATCCGGACGAGGCCGTCTGGAGGGCGATCCGGTCGCCGGCCCGTAGACCACCGGCGAGGAGCCCGCCGGCGATCCGACGCTGCTGGTCGGTCGAGTCGGCCGCGGCCAGGATGTCCATGCGGCGTCCCTCAGTCCCAGATCTGTTCCCCCAGCCGGACCAGCCCGGCCAGGTCGTAGATGTCGGTGTCGAAGAACGGGACGGTAGCCAGCACTTCGGGGACGCTGCCCAACTCCGACTTCTCCTCGGCCTCGCGCATGGCGACCACCCTGAAGTTGAGAAAGCTGTCGGCCACTTCGGCAAGCACCCGCCGGATCTGGGCTTCGTCGCCCAGCGGGGCATCGACCGACGCCAGCACCGGGGTGAGCGCGGTGGCCAACTCCCCCGCCCGCTCCTTCATCGTCTCGGCGACCTTGGCGGCTTCCGCCCCCTGGAGATAGGCCGGGAGCACCTTGTTCAGGACAATGGCCCCGAGATTGAGATGCCGGGTAGTGAGCTCCTGGGCAAAGAACTCCGCCTCCCGGAGCGGCACTCCCTCCAGGGTGGATACCACCATGAAGGTGGTCCTCCGGTCCGACAACAGCCGCTGCACCGCACCGGCCCGCTCGACGAAGCCCTCGTACATCGATTGGAAGAGGACGAAGAACTCGGAGATGTCGGCCAGGAACTGGGTGCCGAGAATGCGGTCGGCGATTTGGTAGAACGGCTTGGTGGCCACGTTCACCAGACGGGACCGGTACGGCACGATCAACCAGCGCAACAGCCGGGACGAGAAGAAATCAGCCAACCGCTGCGGGGCGTCCAGGAAGTCGAGGGCGTTCCGGGTCGGAGGGGTGTCGACCACGATCAGGTCGTACTCACCTTCGGAGTGGATCTCATAGAGCCGCTCCATGGCGATGTAGTCGTGGCTCTGGACGAAGCGCCCGGAGATGTTCTGGTACAGCGGGTTGGCCAGGATCTCGTCCCGGGTCTGCGGGTCGGGAGCGTGCATGCGGATGAGCGAGTCCCAGGACTCCTTGGTATCCAGCATCGCCGCCCATAATTCACCTCGGGGCTTCAGGCCGGCGGACCGGAACGCCTCGTCGGGCACCCGGGTTTCCGCATTGCCGATCCCCTCGAGCCCGAGGGCGTTGGCCAACCGTTTCGCCGGGTCAACGGTGAGAACCAGTACCTTTCCGCCGTGATGCAACGCCGCCATCACTCCGGCTGCCGCCGCGGTGGTGGTCTTCCCCACGCCGCCGGGACCACAGGCGATGACGATCTCCTTGGCGGCCAGCAAACCGTCGAGCGACCCCGAACCGGTGACCGGCGGGTCCGAAGGCGGTGGGGGGCGGCGGCCGGGCCCCGGGCGTTGAGGTGCCATCAGTAGCCGAGTTCCTCGCCCAGGGAGGCGGCAACCTGTCGAGTGGTCCGGAGCCCGTGGGAACGGGTGAAGAGGTACGGCAGGTAGAGGAGGGGGACGCCGGGGTCAATGCCTTCCCGCAGCCGGTCGAGATGGGTGGAGCGGGTGCGTCTCATGGTCACCGCCAGCCGGGCGGCCTCGAGCACCGGCTTCGGGTCACCGCCGACCAACTCCGCCAGATCCTCAGAGGGGCCGGCGGTGGCCAACGCATCGAACACCAGCTCCTCTTGCCGGCCGAACAGCTCGGGAAGGACCCGGTTGACCACCACGGCCGACATCTTCACGGTGGTCTCCTTCCTCACTCGCACCGCCAAATCGATTGTCTCGTTGACCGGCATCTCTTCAGGGGTGCACACGGCAATCAGCCCGGTCCGGACCGGGTCGGAAAGAATGTCGAGCATCCAGTCGGTCTGGGAGCGGATCAAACCGACCTTCACCAGGTCGTTGATGGCCTGGGGAGCCGCCAGTTGGCCGACGATGTGTCCCGAGGCGGGAGCGTCGACCACCACCAGGTCGTAATTGCGCTCACGGACCTCGAAGCAGAGTTTGCCGACGGTGAGAATCTCCCGCACCCCGGGAGCGGCGGTAGCCACGAAGTCGAAGGCCTTGGCCAAGGGCCCGATCCGACCGATCACCGGAATCCGCAAGTGGAGCTTCAGGTACTCCCGCAATGAGGCTTCGGTGTCCATGGTCATCGCGAAGAGCCCGGGAAGCACCTCTTTCTCGGCAAAGCCGGTCGGGGGCGCCTCGTAGAAACCGGATACGTCCCCCTTGGCATCCACCTCACAGACCAGCACCCGCTTCCCCCGCTGCGAGGCGAGGAGGGCCAGCGCCGAGGCCACCGTCGTCTTCCCGACACCCCCCTTGCCGGTCACGAAGACCAGTTTCAGATCGAGGAGCGCTGTCATCTCGCCCGCGACCTACGGCACGTCACGGGGGCGGCCTGAGAAGCCTGAGAAGGAGGTGCAACGGGAGGGATCAGGAGACCCCGAAGCCGACCCGACGATCGGAGGTCGGCCCATCGACCTCGATATAAGCGACCTTGCCTGAAGGGACCCCCACCCGGCGACCCTTGCGGTCGGTCAGCCAGAGCATCGAGCCTTCTTTGGTCAGCGCCTCCTCGATGTCGGCCAGGACCTTGTCGCGGTCAACATCGTCGGGCAGCTCGACATCGAGCTCCTTGATCGACTGCACGATCCCGATACGCACATCCACCTGGCACGCTCCTCTCAACCCGGTGCCGACGGATCCGACGGCCCCCCTGACGATACAAGGTCAGCGATGCGGGGCGGCCCGTCGGCTCGCGGAGATACAGCCTTGAGGCACACTGGGACAATGGACGGTGAGAGCGAACGCAGCCGACAGTGGGCGTCGACCATGTATGCCCACGGCGACAAGGACACCAAATTCGCCCATGCCGACAGCTCGGCAGTGGCGGACCCCAACGGCGCGATCTCCGGCCTCGACCGCATCCTCCGGGAGGCGGACGAGGACGCCCAGCTGGCGGCGGGGGCAACCCACGCCCAGGGGGAAGGAACCCGGCATCGGCCGGAGGAACCCGATCCCTGGCGAACCTGCTTCGAACGGGACCGCGACCGGATCCTTCATGCCCCGGCGTTCCGCCGCCTGGCCGGAAAGACCCAGGTATTCGTCTTCCCTGACGACCACCAGCGGACCCGGCTCACCCACGCCTTGGAAGTTGCCCAGGTGGCCACCGGCATCGCCCGGGCCTGCCGGCTCAATGTGGCCCTCACCGAGGCGATCGCCCTGGGCCACGATTGCGGGCACGGTCCCGGAGGCCATGCCAGTGAGGATGCACTGTCGCCGTATGTGGTCGGCGGATTCGATCATGCTCCCTGGGGGGCCGACGTGTCACTGGCCCGGCTCAATCTCTGTCACGAGACCCTCGACGGCATCCGCAATCACTCGTGGTCCCGTCCGGCCCCGAGCACCCCCGAAGGGGAGGTGGTGAGTTGGGCCGACCGCATTGCCTATGTGTGTCATGACTTCGAAGATGCGGTGAAGAGCGGTATCGTCACGCCGCATGTCCTTCCGGCCCTGGTGCGTGAGCGCTGCGGCGAACGGCGCAGCCAGCAACTGGGGACATTCATCGACGCCATGGTGGCGACGGTGCTCGACACCGGTCGGGTCGGCATGTCGGCCGACTACGCCGAGGCCCTTTCCGCCTTTCGGGCCTGCAACTACGAGCACATCTACCTTCGTCCCAGCTCGGTCGCCCAGGGACGAGCCGTCATCGGTGTCCTCCGGGCGCTGGTGGAGCACTACGGGGATCGCCCCAACCTCATCCCCGACGGCGACGGGAAGGGCACCGACCTGCGGGGAGGCGATGCCGAGGCCATGACCGCGGCGGTCAGCTACGTGGCCGGGATGACCGATCGGTTCGCCTTCGGTCAAGCGGTGGCCGTCCTCGGATGGGATCCGGACAAGCTCCCCATCGGGATCGGGATCAACCGCCAGTTCTGATTCATCGTATCGGCGTGCCCAGGTCGCCGGCTCCAGGGGCGTGACCTCCGGTCGACCCATAGGATCGGGTCCGAGGGGTTCCGACGAGTCGGAGAAGGAGTTGCCAGTGGCCATCCGAAACGCATCGCCATCACCAGCTACCCGATCGCCGGGCCCGTCTCCCACCCCGGTGGTGCCTGACGCCACCCGCTCGGTCGGGAGCTCCAGGGGAGGCGACGCCGCCGGTGCGCTGGCCCCCCTGCTGCGGGCGTTGCTGGGCACCGAGCTACCGGTGCGGTTCGAGTTCTGGGACGGAAGCGGGGTCGGACCCGTCGACAGCGCCGGGACGATCCGGGTCAACTCGGTCGACGCGGTACGGCGGATGCTCTGGGCCCCCGGGGAGCTCGGAGTGGCCCGGGCATTCGTGGCCGGCGACCTGTCGCTGGAGGGAGACCTGTTCACCGTGTTGCGGCTGCTCCACGACGCCGCCCCTCGGGATCTTCGCAAGATGGGGCTTCGGGCGCTGCCATCGATCCTCGATGCGGCCCGACGACTGGGCGCCTTCGGTCCCCCACTCCCGGCGCCGGCCGAGGAGTGCCGGCCGTCAGGCCGGCTCCACTCCCTCGGTCGGGACGCCAAGGTCATCAGCCACCACTATGACGTCGGCAACCAGTTCTACCGGTTGTTCCTCGGGCCACGGATGACCTATTCGTGCGCCCGGTTCGTCTCCGACACCACTTCGCTCGAAGACGCCCAGGACGCCAAGCACGAATTGATCTGCCTCAAGCTCGGACTCGACCAGCGCCCGGAGATGCTCCTGCTCGACGTGGGGTGCGGGTGGGGATCGATGGCAATCCACGCCGCCCGGCACCACCAGGCCAACGTCGTCGGGGTGGCCCTCAGCTCAGAACAGGTCGGCCTCGCCCGGGAACGGGTGAAGGCAGCCGGGCTCGACGACCGCATCGAGATCCGGCTCCAGGACTACCGGGAGCTGAGGGGGGAACGGTTCGACGCCATCTCGTCGATCGGCATGTTCGAACACGTCGGCTCCTCGGCCATGGCCCGTTACTTCGCCACCTTGCGCAACCTCCTCGGGCCCACCGGCAGACTCCTCAACCACGCCATCTCCACACCCGGAGGCTCGGTGCTCGGACGACGGACCTTCATCGGTCGCTATGTGTTCCCCGACGGCGAACTCCTCGATGTGGGCGAGGTCACCTTGGCCATGCAACGGGCCGGGTTCGAGGTGCGGGACGTGGAGTCGCTGCGGGAGCACTACGCCAAGACGCTTCGGGCCTGGGTCGCCAATCTGCAGGATCACTGGGACGAAGCGGTCCGGCTGGTGGGCGAGCATCGGGCCAATATCTGGCGGATCTACATGGCGGCGTCGGCCAACGGCTTCGACGACGGAGGGTTGGCCATCCATCAGGTCCTGGGGGTCGTTTCCGAATCGGGCGGACCAAGCGGCATGCCCGCCACCCGCGCCGGCTGGTCCTGATCCGACGGCCGCAGGAGACCCGATCAACCCGACCGACAGCGCTCGCACCTTCAAGGATCTCCGCATACCCGGCCGTCCGCGGCTCATGCCCAACCCGTGGGATCCGGGAAGCACCAAATTGCTGGCCTCGATGGGATTCCAGGCATTGGCCACCACCAGCAGCGGCTATGCCGCCACCCTCGGCCAGTTGGACGGCTCCATCGGGCGGGAGGCCTCCCTCGCCCATGCCGCCTCCGTCGTCGAGGCGGTCGATGTGCCGGTATCGGCCGACCTGGAAAACGGCTTCGCCGACGATCCCGCCGGGGTGTTCGCCACCGTCGAGAGCGCCCACTCCCTCCGGGGCCGGTCTGGTGCCCGGAAGCAGGCGGCGATCGCTTTTGGGAGTCCGTGAGTCCCCCGGGCGCCCTTGTTGTGGCCGACGCCGCCGGGACCGATACTTTCGGGGTGTCGTTGCCTTCGACATTCGAGGATCTGCTCGCGGAGGCCGAGTCGGCATCGGTGGAGGGCTGGGGCTTCTCCTGGTTCGAGGGACGGGCCACCGAGGAGCGTCCGACCTGGGGCTATTCCCGAATGCTCGCCGACCGGATGGCCGGCGCCACCGCGGCCCTCGATATCCAGACCGGCGGCGGCGAAGTACTCGCCCAGATCCCCGAACCGCCCCCGGTCCTGGCCGCCACCGAGTCGTGGCCTCCGAACGTGGCGCTCGCCCGGGCCAACCTGGCCCGGTTGGGGGTGACGGTGGCCGAGGTCCCCGACGACGCCGACCTGCCGTTCTCAGCTGGTTCCTTCGACCTGGTGGTCAGCCGCCACCCGACCCTCACCCGGTGGGACGAGATCGCCCGTGTCTTGCGGTCGGACGGGACCTATCTCTCCCAGCAGGTGGGGGCCGGATCGATCCGCGAGCTCACCGACTACATGATGGGCCCGCAGCCGGTCAGCCAGACACGGAACCCGGAGCGGGCCGCCAGCGCGGCCATCGCGGCCGGCCTCGAGGTGGTCGACCTGCGGCAGGAGGCGTTGCCAACCGTGTTCAATGACGTCGGCGCGGTGGTGTACTTCCTCCGCAAGGTGGTCTGGATCGTCCCCGGCTTCACCCCGGCCGCCTATCTCGATCAACTCGGCCGTCTTCACCGACAGATTCAGGTCGAGGGACCATTCGTCGCTCACGCGCAGCGGTTCTTGATCGAAGCCCGCAAGCCGCAATGAGCCGCACCGGGTCGAGCCACTACTGAATCGTCAACTCCTTGCGGTAGACCCGGGCCGGGCCCATCTCGGCGATAGTCGACGCCAACGCGGCGAAGGCCGCCGTCGCCTCGCCATCGGGATCGGCCAGGACCACCGGAATGCCGCTGTCGCCACCCTCCCGAAGGGCGGGAACCAACGGCACCTGGGCCAACAGCGGGACGCCGAGCTCGCCGGCGAGCTCCTGTCCCCCACCGGATCCGAACAGCTCGTAGCGGACGCCGTCGTCACCGGTGAACCAGCTCATGTTCTCGATGACACCCCGCACCGACAACTTCAACTTCCGGGCTGCATAGGCCGAACGCTGGGCCACCCGCTGGGCCGCCGGCTGCGGCGTGGTGACCACGAACACTTCGGTCTTGGTCAGGTACTGGCCGAGCGACAGGGTGACGTCCCCGGTTCCCGGGGGCATGTCGACCAGCAGGAAGTCGGGCTCCCCCCAGTAGGCGTCGACCAGAAACTGCTCCAAAGCCTTGTGGAGCATCGGGCCCCGCCAGATCACCGGGGTGTCATCAGGGACGAAGAAACCCATCGAAAGACAGCGCACCCCGTTAGCCGTCGCCGGGACCACCAGGTCGCCGATGATCAGCGGGTCCTCGGTGACCCCGAGCATCTTCGGCACCGAGAATCCATAGACGTCGGCGTCGAGGATGCCGACGTCGTACCCCATCCGGGCCAGCGCCACCGCCAGGTTGACGGTGACCGACGACTTCCCGACACCTCCCTTGCCCGACGACACCCCGATGACCCGAGTCTTGGATCTCGGGAGCATGAACCGATTGGGTCGGCCCTCCTCGTGGCCGAGCGGTGCGTGGTGATCATGACCGGCGTGATCGTCCGCGCGGCCGGGGGTTTCACCGTCTACCGGCTCTCCCCGGAGCAGCATCCGCAGCCGGGCGCGGTCCTCCTCCCCCATCACCGTCTGTTCCAGCGCCACCTCGTCGACCCCGGGAAGCACACCCACCGCCAGGCGGACCCGGGCCTCCAATTCGTCGACCTGGGGGTAATGGCCGACGGGCAGGGCGAGATCGACCGTCACCCGCTTCCGCTTCACCCTCACCCCGCCGACCATGCCCAATTCCCCCAGCGGTCGTCGGAGCTCGGGGTCGGTCACCGCGGCAACAGCCGCTCTGACCTGGGACTCGTCGGTGGACATGCAAGATCTCCTCGCGAAAATTCGGGTTCACCGTAGACTAGAGGACGTGCAAGTCGCCCCAGACAGACCCGTAGTGGACACCGTTGCCCCGGTGCCGCACGGCGAGGCGGCTGCCTCCAGCGAGTCCGACAGCCATTTCTCTGCGGCGGTCACCGCAGTGACCTCGGCCTTCGGCGATCCGACCCGCCGGGAGATCTACCTCTTCGTACGGGCCAACCCCGGGGCTACCTCGTCGGAGGTGGCTACCCGATTCTCCCTCCACCCAAATGTGGCCCGTCACCACCTCGAGCGTCTGGCCACCGGTGGCTATCTGGAGGTCACCATGGAACGGGCCTCGGGCACCGGAGCCGGGCGACCGTCGAAGCGGTTCCGGGCCATCGGCAATGACCCGACCCTCGACCTTCTCACCCGGCGGGACGACCTGCTGGTCCTCCTCCTCCAAGAGGCCCTCCAGTTGTTGGGGCCGTTGGCCGCCGAGAGCATGGCAGAGCGAGTGGGCGAGGAGTACGGACGGACCCTGGCCGATCAGATGTCGCCGGGCGACGGGCAGCGGTCGCTACGGACCGCCATGCATGCCATCGCCGATACCTTGACGGCCCACGGGTTCGCCGCCCACGCCGAGGACCAGGGGACCTCGACCGCGGTGGTGGCCGACAACTGCCCGTTCGGGAGCACCGCATCCCAGTTTCCCGTGTTGTGTGCTGTCGACCGGGGCATGGTCAAGGGGCTGCTGGCCGGATTGTGTGGCGAGAACGTGGAGGGAAGCGTGCCCGTGGTTCTGTCGTCGTCGCGGGCCCGGGGCGACGACCAGTGCGCCGCCCTGGTCTGACCCAGGGGGCACCGGTTGGCCCGCCACTATCTGGACCACGCATCGACGGCTCCGCTTCGACCTGAAGCCCGCCTCGCCATGGAGCGATGGGCGACCACCGGAGTGACCGCCGACCCGGGAAGGGTCCATACCGAGGGGCGGATCACCCGAGGCGCGTTGGAGGACGGGCGCGATCAGGTGGCGGCTTTCTTCGGGGTGCGGCCCCGCCAGGTCATCTTCACCTCCGGCGGCACCGAGTCCATCAACGCCGCCGTCTGGGGGGCTACCCGCAACGCCCTGGGACCGGTCATCTGTTCGGGGGTCGAGCACTCGGCCGTCCGCGACTCATCGGCTCGGTCGGCGGAAGTGATCCTGGCCGAGGTCGATGGGTTCGGTGTCGTCCACCTTCAAGCCGTCGATGATGCCATCGAACGGAGTCGCTCCGAGTACAGCCGGCTCCCGTCGCTCGTCAACTGCCAGTGGGCCAATCACGAGGTGGGCTCCATCCAGCCGGTCAAGACCATCGTGTCCCGCTGCCGCGAGCTCGGGGTCCTGTCCCACGTCGACGCAGTGGCGGCGGCCGGATACCTGCCGCTGGATCTTGGTGATCTCGACGCCGACCTGGTCTCGGTGTCGTCCCACAAGATGGGTGGGCCAGCGGGCATCGGTGCCCTGATCGTGCGACGGGGACTGCGGATCGATCCGTTCCTGGTCGGTGGGGACCAGGAGCGGGCCCGGAGAGCCGGGTTCGAGAACGTGCCGGCGGCCATCGGGTTCGGTGCGGTGGCCGACGCGCTGTCCACACCCGGGCGGATCGAACACGAAGCAGCCGAAGAACGCCGTCACACCGCGCACCTGCGGGCCGCGGCTTGCGATGTCGAAGGGGTCACCCGTTTCGGAGATCCCGAACACCATCTCCCCCACATCGTCTGCGTCGGGATCCACGGCGTCGAAGCCGAACCGGTGCTCCTCGGTCTTGATCAGGCCGGGATCGCCGCCCACTCGGGATCCTCGTGCTCATCGGAATCGTTGGAGCCGTCGCCGGTGTTAGAGGCCATGGGGGTCGATGCCGAACGATCACTCCGATTGTCGGTTGGGTGGTCGACAGTCGAGGCGGACATCGATGCTTTCGCCGAGACTTTCGCGGGCGTGGTGGCGGCTCTCCGGGCGCTCCGAACTTGAGCAAACGGATGCCTCCGGGCTTGTAGCGTGTCCGACATGGTCAGCATGGCTGCTGCTCGGCGGGTCGCATTGTCACTCCCCGAAACCACCGAAGAGCCGCACCACGACCTGTCTTCGTTCCGGGTCGACAAGAAGATCTTCGCCACCGTGCCGGACGGGACCCATCTCCACGTGATGGTCGACGAGGGTGAGACGGCCATGGCAGTCGCTGCATGCCCGTCCGGCTGTGAGGAGCTGTGGTGGGGCAAGCGACTCAGTGGCGTCCGGGTCGACCTGACCCAGGTCGATCGTGAGCTCCTCACCGAACTGTTGACTGAATCATGGAGACGACGGGCGCCCAAAGCCCTCTTGGCCAGGTTGGAGAAGTAAGCGCAAGCGCCGATAGGTTCTCCGTGATGCGAACCGTCGTCTGCAAGCAACTGGGCCCGCTCTCCGATCTGGTCGTCGAAGACAGTGACCGACCGATACCGGGCGAAGGTCACGTGGTGGTCGACGTGCGGGCCGCGGGTGTCAACTTTGTCGACGGGCTGCTCTGCCAGGGCCAGTACCAGATCAAACCGCCGGTACCCTTCTACCCCGGCGGAGAGATCGCCGGGGTCGTTTCGGCGATCGGGGACGGCGTCACCGGGGTGGTGGTGGGCGACCGGGTCATCGCCTACACCGGAATCGGCGGTTTCGCGGAACAGGTGGTTGTGCCGGCGCTGTCGCTGGTGGCCATGCCGGACGGCTTGGGGTTCGGACAAGCCGCGACGGTGATCCAGAGTTACGGGACCGTGCTGTTCACCCTCACCCGCCGGACCTCGCTAGAACCTGGCGAGTGGGTCCTGGTGCTGGGAGCCGGTGGAGGGGTGGGGCTGGCCGCCATCGATCTGGCTCGGGCACTGGGAGCCCGGGTGATTGCCGCGGCGTCGACCAAGGAGAAGCTCGGCAAGGCGATGGCGATGGGGGCCGAGGCCACCATCGCCTATGAAGAAGAGGATCTCAAGGTTCGGGCCCGGGAGCTGTCCGGTGGCGGAGTGGATGTCGTCATCGATCCGGTCGGGGGTCGGCACAGTGAGCCGGCGCTCCGGGCTACGGGGCCATTCGGGCGCTTCTGCGTGATCGGATTCGCCTCCGGCCCCATCGCCTCGGTGCCGCTCAATCAGGTGCTGCTCAACAACCGCACGGTGGTCGGTGTCGACTGGGGGGCCTGGACCTTCCGGGATCCCACCGGAAACCGGGAGATGCTTGCCGATCTGGTGGCGATGATCGGCGACGGCCGGCTCCATCCGACCGTTCCGAGCGAGTACCCGCTCGAAGAGGCCGCGGCGGTGATGTCCGGACTCATCGACCGGACTCTGTCCGGCAAGGTGGTGCTGGTTCCCTGAGTCGCGAACGGCCTTGACCCTCGGGGGTTTGGAGCTTCAGGCGGTCGGAACGGCGGGGGGCACCGGCATCCCCGCCTGGGTGTACGCCTGGCGCAGCAGCGATGCCGCCTGCTGCAACAGGGAGGCCGGTGGGTTGGCAGCCAGGAACGCCTGGTACTGGGCCACCGCGGCGGACGCATCGTGGTCCTGGTCGAGCAGCACGGTCCCGAGGTACAACCGGGCCGCGTAATCGGTGGGATTCAGTTTCACCGCCTGGTCGAGCTTCGCCCGGGCATCGGCGATCAACGATGCACTCTTCCCTTGGGAACCGGTCTGGTACTCGAGCCATCCCAGCTGGGCAATGGCGACCTCATTCTGCGGATCTTGGCCGAGCACCTGCTGGTAGAGCTGCGCCGCCGCACCTGGCTGGCCTTCGTTTTCGAGGGTGGCGGCCTGGTTCAGGGATTGTTGGATCTGCGCCTGTTGACTGAGGGTGGGATTGCCACTCGGGGTCTGGCCGGGCAGACGGTTGGCGGCGAACAATGCCACGACCACCACCAGGGCGGCACCGAAGGAAACCACCGCGCCGGTCATCAGGAAGCGCTGCCGACGGCTTCTGCTCGGACCCGGAACCGAACCCGGTGGAGCCACTGCCGACTCCACGGGTTCAGCCCCACCGTCACTCTCGGCTCGGGCCACCGTCGCCACCGTCGCCACCGTCGCCACCGTCGCCACCGTCGCCACCGTCGCCACCGTCGCCACTGATCCTGCCCCGGCCAGATCGTCGGCCTCGACCATCCGGATGTCGAGAGCCGCCAACCGGGCGGTGTCCCGTCGTCGGAGCGCCTGATAGTCCTGGTCGGAAAGATCTCCGGCCCGGTGCTCGGCAAAAGCATCGGCCAACGACTGCTCGAGGAACTGTCGCCGGGCGTCGAGCTGGCCGGACGAGGCCCCGACGTCGAACTCGGCCTCGGCCCTGGCCGCATCGGCCGGGCCCACGATCCCGTTCCGGCGTTTCCGGATCAGGACAACGGTCAACAGGGCGATGGCCAGCGCCCCGCCGCCCAGTGGGAGCAACCACACCAGCAGCGACCAGCCGCTGGTCGGCGGCACCAGCACGATGGCTGACCCGTAGCGGGAGACCAGGTAGGCCTCGATCTGCTGATCGGACCTCCCCTCGCTGATCAGTTGGCGCACGGTGCTCCGCACCACCACCGCGGTTTGCGCGCTGGAGTTGGCGACCGACAGATCCTCGCAACTGGGGCACTTGATCCGGGTCTCGATCCCCGCCGCCCTCTGGGCCGGCGTCATCGGTGTGCTGTTGAGCACGCCGCTCCCGATCACCAGAGCGGCCACCAGCACCGCCCCGAGGACAATCCACAACGGGAAGCGGAAACGCCCGGACTGGCGACTCATGCGTGGGTGGCCTTGGCCGCGGCGATCACCTTGTCAAGGTCCTTGGCCGTCACCGCCCCGACGATGTACGCCGCCACCCGACCGTCGGGGGCAATCACGAAAGTGGTCGGTCGGGCGGTCACCCCGTAGGCCAGCGCCAGCTTCCCGTTGCCGTCGGTCAGGGTGGGCCAGGTTGCCCCGAGCGTCTTCTGATAGGTCTGGGCCGCCGACAGTGTGTCACCGAAGACCACGCTCACCATCGAGGCGTCGCCGGGCAGCTGGTGCTCGAACTGGAAGGTCACCAGGTCGGGCCCTTCCTGTTGGCACGGCGCGCACCAACTTGCGAAGAAGTTGAGCACCACGAAGTGACCCGGCGCCGTGGGCACCGAATACCCGGCGCCATCCAAGGTGGTCCCGGCGATGGCCGGCGCCGGGTGGCCCAGAAGCGGGCTCTGCACCTCGGCCACCGAGGCCGAGGGTCGCCCGGCGAGCACCGCGATGAGACCGGCGGCGACGACCAGCACGGCGATCCCGATCCACCGGGCCCGGTGCCCTCCCACCGTTAGTTCCCGACCTGGACGGGCTCGGGATCGGGTGACGGCTCCTGCCCGGCGTCCCCCGCCCCGCCTACACCTGCACCCACACCCACGCCCACACCCACTTCGACCGCGACCGAAGGCGCCGGCGTCGACCCCGGCTCGTGGACCGAGGAATCCGCTACCGCCGACACCGGATCCGTCGGGCGACGCCGGCGGCCGGGCACGGCGGAAAGGACGGAGCCGAACACCAACAGGGCGCCACCCACCCACAACCACATCACCAGTGGCTGGACGACCACCCCGAAGGTCAACCGCGATCCCGACGTCGCGGTGGCGTCGATGGTGAGGTAGACGTCGTCCCGCCAACTGGCATCGATGGCCGGGGTGCCCACGTCTTGGCTCCCAGCCCCGAACTGAGTGATGGCCGGAAGGTAATCGCCCCTGCCGTCAACCCGGAGCACCGCCTCGAAGGCCGAGCGGGACGGAGTCCTGACCGAGCGGGTGCCGACGAACTGGATGGAGTGCCCGGAAAACGAAGCAGTCTGCCCCGGCGACAGGGCCACCTCGGTCCGGTGCCCGAAGGCGGTGGCGGCAGCCAACCCGACCGCGATGATCACCACGCCGATGTGGACGACCATGCCCCCGTTTGCCCTCCCGACGAACCCCCGCCAGCCGGCCAGGACCGATCGGCTCGACGACGCTCCCGACAGGCGGGCGCCCCGCCACGACAACCGCACCGACAGGGCCAGGGCTCGGCCTGCGGATGCCGCGGCAAAGGCGCCCAAGCCGAAGGCGGCCAGCGGTTCGATCCCCCGGATCCCGCCCACCACGCAGGCCACCACCACCAGCACAGCCAGGACCGCGGGGACCGCCAGTCGCCCGCGCATCACCTCGACCGACGTCTTTCGCCAGGGGAGGGCCGGCGCCACCGCCATCAGGAACAGCAGGCCCAGCGCGATGGGGATGACCAGCCGGTTGAAATACGGGGCCCCCACGGTTATCTGCCGGCCCCCGTTGAGTGCCTCGTACAGCAGGGGGAACACCGTCCCCAGCAGGACCACGAAGGCGAAGGCCACGAACAGCAGGTTGTTGGCCAAAAAGGCGCCCTCCCGGCTTACGGGTGAGTCGATGCCCCCGGCCGAACGCAGGTTGTCCCCCCGCCAGGCAATGAGCCCGAGGCCGGTGACCAGGGTGAGGCCGAAGAAGCCCAGCAGTAGGGGCCCGATGGTCGAATTGGAGAAGGCGTGGACCGACTGGATGACCCCGGATCGGGTGAGGAAGGTCCCGAGGATGGTCAGGCTGAAGGCGGAGATGACCAGGGCCAGGTTCCAGATCCGGAGCAGGCCCCGCCGCTCCTGCACCATGACCGAGTGGAGGTAGGCGGTTCCCACCAACCACGGCAGGAACGATGCGTTCTCCACCGGGTCCCATGCCCAGAAGCCGCCCCATCCGAGCACCTGGTACGACCACAGGGCGCCGAGGACGATGCCGGCGGTGAGGAAGGTCCAGGCGAACAGCGTCCACCGCCGGGTCTCCCGTTGCCAGGAGCTGTCGAGCCTTCCGGTCACCAACGAGCCGATGGCGAAGGCGAAGGGCAGAGTGAACCCGACGAAGCCGAGATACAGGAGAGGGGGATGGATGGCCTGGAGCGGGTTGTCCTGCAGCAGCGAGTTCGGGCCGGCGCCGTCCACCGGGATCTTGCCGGCCACGTGCTGGAACGGATTGGTGACGTGGAGCATCAGACCGAAGAAGAACGCCGCCACCACGTAGACCACCATGGTGGCCCAGGCCACCAGTGGCTCGGCCGCCCGACGCCGGAACCGCCAGACCATGGCGGTGGCATAGCCGGCGAGGATCAGGCCCCACAGCAGGATCGAACCCGACAGCGCCGACCACAGACCACAGACCGAGTACATCAGCGGCGTCTCGCGGCTGTTGTTGTCGGCCACGAAGGCCAGGGAGAAATCGTGGGTGATGAGGGCGTGCTCCATGGCCACCGCCGCGATCACCCCGCCCAGCAGCACCACCGGTGCGTAGATCTGCCCGGCCCGGATGGTGGATTCCCGGCCCTTGACCAGGCCGACGGCGAGGACGATCACTCCCACCACCGCAGCGGCGAATCCCAGCAGCACACCGGTGTCGCCGAAGGCGGCGTTCACCGTGCCGATCCGGTCCGAGACCTACCGCACCGGTCGGTCATCGCTTGCTCCCGTTCGGGGCCGTCACCCGACCCGGGTTGGCGGCGATGTAGTTCGCCGAGTGCTTGACCAGAATCTGGTTCGACAGGAAGGTGCCGCCCGACAAGTGGCCGACGGCGATCACCGGGATGTTCTTCTGGAACAGCTGCGGCGGGCTGCCGGTGTTGACCACCCGCACCGAATAGCCCGCGGCGGTCAGGGTGAAGTCGACCCCCTGGGCGGTGGGCTGGATCGAACCCGGCTCGACCAACCCCTCGAGGTTGAAGGTCTGACTACCGAGGGTCGATCGCTGATGGAGGGCCTGGTCCACCGGGAGATAGAAGTTGATGGCCGAACTCAACCCCTTCACCAACAGGAAGGCGAACGCCCCGATGAGGACCACCCCAACGGTGGCGTACCTCAGTCGGTGGCTGGTGGCCCGGGGGGTCGTCGAGGCGCGGGCGGGCAGCGGTGGGCCGGTTACCACCGGCGCGGTGGTCACCCGGTCCCCGGTTCTGCTTGGTTCCGGGACCGCGACGACTCGACCTCGGCAACCAGCCGGTTGAGCCGGTGCCGCCGCCACACCAGCCGCAAACCGTAGAAGAAGAGGATGGCCAGGACCACCGTGTACCCGGAGATCACGTACCTCATCGGGTCACCTCCGCCGGGGCCCGGGCACCGGGCGCACTACCCACCGGGGCGAGAGCCTCCGGCGCCTCCCCCGTCGCCGGCACCGGCGCCATCCCCTCGGACTGCCGTTCGAGGAGGGCCATGTCCAGTTCGCCGGAGCCCAGGTAATCCTCCATCGCCCCGATGCGATAGCGCACCAACAGCATCCAGACGAAGGCCAGGGTCAGGGCGACGAACCCGAGCAGCAGCGTCCAGGCCATCGACCCGTGGATGGTGGGTGACAGGTTGGCGTTGAGCACCGTCGCCCCCTGGTGGAGGGTCTTCCACCACACCACCGAGAAGTGGACGATGGGCACGTCCACCACCGCGAACAGGGCGGCGAACGCGCTGCGCCGGGCCCGCACCTCCGGCTCCGCCGGGACCCGCCGGAGGGCCAGGTACCCGAGGAAGAGCACCAGCAGCACCGCGGTGCTGGTGAGCCGGGCGTCCCAGGCCCACCACACCCCCCAGGTCGGCTTGCCCCAGATCGATCCCGAGATCAGGGTGCAGGCGTTGAACACCACCCCGACCTCCACCGAAGCCGCCGCCAGCCGGTCCCAGAACAGTGAGCGGGTCCGGGGCCAGAGGTACAGGAGGCTGCAGCCGGCGGCCAGGCCGAAGGCCAGGTACAACGCCACCCAGGCCACCCCCGGGTGGATGTAGACCAGCCGCACCAGATCACCCTGGGTCTGGTCGGGGGGCGTGGCCCACAGACCCAGCCACACCGTGATCCCGGTGCCGACCAGGGCGAGGATGCCGATGATCCGGGTCGTCCAGATCATCCGCGGAGACTGCACGATGGTCTTCGATGTCACGCGGTCTCCTGGATGGGTCCGTACACGACCACCCCGAGGGCCAGATAGACGGCGTCGAAGGCGATGAGCAGGTGGAACCACGGGGTGCCGTTGGCCGGTGTCCCCCCGGAGAGGGCCGCCTGCCACATGCGGGTGCCGGCCAGCAGCACCGGCGCCACCACCGGCAGCAACAAGAAGGGCAACAACGTCTCTTTGATCCGGAGGCCGGCCGACAGGGCCCCGTACAGGGTGCCGGCCGCGGCCAGCCCGATGGTCCCGAGCAGGCAGGAGACCGCGATCAGCCAGTACGTCTGGATACTGGCTCCGTAGAGCAGGACCACCCCCACCCCGAGCACGACTTCGAGCGCCACCAGTTGAGCGGCCACCGACAGCGTCTTGCCCAGGAACTGGCCGGCCGGGTCCAGCCCAGACAGGCGCAGACCGTCGCGGGCACCGTCAGTCGACTCGACCGACACGCTCCGCTGGATGGCCAGGACCGAGGAGAAGAGCATCGCCACCCAGAACAGTCCCGGCGCCCCCTTGACCATCGGGGAGCGGTCGGGACCGAGCGCGAAGGCGAACAGCACCAGGGCGACGATCCCGAACGGCGCCACCTGGCTGAGGGCGACCCGCGACCGCGCTTCGATGCGCAGGTCCTTCCCCGCCATCAACAAGGTGTCACGCCACATGGACGATCCTCGCCGGCGGGTCGACGGAGGTGACGATCCGGCGTTCACCGGTGACCCGGCCACCGGTGAGGGTGACCGACCGGTTGGCCAACGACGCGACCAACTCCGGCTCGTGCGACGCCACGATGGCGGTTGCCCCGTTGGCCGTCGCCTCGATGATGATCTCGTTGAGGAGCGAGCGGGCCGAGGCGTCGAGACCGGCGTGGGGCTCGTCGAGCAACCAGAGCTCGGGGGCCCGGGCCACCAGCACCGCCAACGCCACCCGGCGGCGCTGACCGGCCGAGAGTTTGGCCACCCCGGTCCGGAGCAGCCGCCCGGTCAGGCCGAGCCGCTCGCAGGCGGCTCCGATCCGCGAGGTGTCGGCGCCGGCCGCCTTCACCGCGAACCGGACGTTCTCCCTGACGTTGAGATCGTCGTAGAGGTGGGAGGCGTGGGCCAGCATCCCGACCCGACGCCGCACCTCGGTGCGGAACCGGCCCGGATCGAGCCCCAGCACCGTCGCCCGTCCCGAGGCCACCGGGACCAGACCCGCGGCCACCCGGAGCAGGCTCGTCTTCCCCGCCCCGTTCGGGCCTTCGACCAGCACCGTCTCCCCCTCCGCGACCTCGAGGTCGACGCCGGCGAGCAGTGGAAACCGTCCGGACAGCGCAACCACGTCACGCAGGGACAGTGCAGAGGAGGGGGAAGATGCAGGGGCCATAACCGCCGTTCATGCTACGGGGGACAGCCATCTCGGGCCAGGCGGGAAAGAGGCGGGGAGCCATCTGGGCCCGCCGGCGGGATGACCTGGGCTCCAGCCCGGTTGGCTCAGCTGGTGGCGAGCCGCCCCAGGTGCAGGTCGTGGAGCCAATTGGAGATGTGAATGGAGATCACCGCGACATCCCCGGTGACGAGCAGGATGCCGAAGGCAATCAGGATGGCCCCGCCGACCAGGTCCACCAATCGCAGCCGGCGCCGGAACCGGACCAGGAGGTCGGTCATCCTCCCGAAGGCCAGGCCGAAGAGGAGGAACGGCACCCCCAGCCCCAGCGAGTAGGCCAACAGCAGGGCGATCCCTCCGGTCGTCGTCCCCCCGGTCCCGGCGGCCAGGGCGAGCACGCTGGCCAGGATCGGCCCGACACACGGGGTCCAGGCGAAGGCGAAGGCGGCGCCCATGACCGGGGGGGCCCACGCCCCCAACAGCGACGGTCGGATCAGGAACCGGCGTTCCCCGGTCACCGCGGTGGGCAACCGGATCCCCGAGGCCATGGCCACCAGGATGAGACCGAACGCCACGATGAGGAAGCCCGAGAGCCGGGTGAGCTCGGGCAGGTGGGTGTGGAAGGCGTGGCCGACCGCCGAGGCCGACGCCCCGAGGATGGTGAACACCACGGTGAAGCCGGCGATGAATAGGAGAATCCCCCGGAGCAGCCGGCCGCGTTCGCTCCGCAATTGGGTGGAAATGGGAGCCGCGACCGGGTCGGCGGTGGTGGTCACCGAGACGGCCGAGACGGAGGGGCCGGAGGCGGAGGCCAGTGGAGCCATGACCGTCGACCCCCCCACCGCCGACACTGGGGGCGACAGCCGAAGGGAGTCCAACTCGGCCGCCGACAGCCCTGACACCATCGACAGGTAGCCCGGCACCAGTGGGAGCACGCAGGGCGAGATGAACGAGAGCATGCCGCCGCCGAAGGCGATCAGCAGGCCGAGCGGATCCGCGTGAATGTTGCCGACCAGCATCATCAGTACCTCGGCGGCGGCATACCGACCACGTCGCCCACCGACCGACCGGTCAGGTCTGCTGGCTCTTGACCAGCGCCAGGTCAGACTCGACCATCATCGACACCAGCGAGGGAAAGTCGACCTGGCGGTGCCAGCCCAGCACCTTCTCCGCCTTGGATGGGTCCCCGACCAGCAGGTCGACCTCGGCCGGCCGCAGAAAGCGCTCGTCGATGACCACGTACTTCTCCCAGTCGAGATCTACGGCGGAAAAGGCCAGCTCCACGAGCTCTTTTACCGCGTGGGTCTCCCCGGTGGCCACCACGTAGTCGTCGGGCTGGTCCTGCTGGAGCATCATCCACATGGCCCGCACGTAGTCGGCCGCGAACCCCCAGTCGCGTTGGGCATCGAGATTGCCCAGCGCCAGTCGGTCGTCGAGACCCGCCTTGATCCGGGCCACCCCGTGGGTGACCTTGCGGGTCACGAACTCGAGGCCGCGGCGCGGGGACTCGTGGTTGAAGAGGATCCCCGAGGTGGCGTGCAGGTCATAGCTCTCCCGGTAGTTGACGGTGATCCAGTGCCCGTACACCTTGGCCACCCCGTAGGGGCTGCGCGGGTAGAACGGGGTCTCCTCCCGCTGGGGCACCTCGTGCACCTTGCCGAACATCTCCGAAGAGCTGGCCTGATAGAAGCGGATCTCCGGATCCACCGTCCGGATGGCGTCGAGCACCCGGGTCACCCCGAGGGCGGTCGTTTCCCCCGTCAACATCGGCTGGCTCCACGATGTCTGCACGAACGACTGGGCGGCAAGGTTGTAGACCTCATGGGGCCGGTGGTCCCGGAGGATGTTGAACATCGAGACCTCATCGATGAGGTCGCCGGCCACCAGGGTCATCCGATCCTGGATGTGCGCGATCCGTTCGAAGTTCACGGTGCTGGACCGACGCACCATGCCGAACACCTCGTAGCCCTGGTCGAGAAGGAACTCGGCCAGATAGGACCCGTCCTGACCGGTGACGCCGGTGATCAGTGCTCGTCTGGCCATGCTGGACTTCTCCTCAGGTTCTGTTGGGTTCGGCGCCGGAGCCAGGGGGAACCTGCCATTCCGGCGTTCGCTTCTCCATAAATGCCGAAATTCCCTCTGATGCCTCCGCCGTCTGACTGGTAATCGTCAACATGGCGTGCAGGTGTGCCAACGCCTCGGAGGCGGCCGAATCCCACACAGCGTAGAACGATTCGCGCCCCAGCCTCATCACCCCGGGAGGTTTCGACGCCAATGTCGCCGCCAGCTCGGCCACCGCCCCGTCCAGCTGGTCGTGGGGCACCACCCGGGTGACAAAGCCGATCCGATCAGCTTCGGCCGCCCCCACCACCCGGCTGGTCAGCATCAGCTCCAGGGCCTTTTTCGGGGGCATCGAGCGCACCATCGGCACGGTGATCATGAACGGCCACAGGCCCACGTTCAGCTCGGGGGCCCCGAATCGGGCGGCTTCGGACGCGACCACCAGGTCACAGGCCAACGCCAGCCCGAACCCGCCGGCCAGGGCCCAACCCTGGACCCGGGCGATGGTCGGCTTCCCCAGGTGCCACAACTCCTCGAACAGGTCGACCAGCCATCCGCGGGCCGCGTGCTGGTCGAAGAAGGCATCGGTGCCACCTCCGGCGTCGGCCGGGGCCATCCCCGACAGGTCGGCGCCGGCGCAGAACGCCTGGTCGCCACCTCCGGCCAGCACCACCACCCGGATTGCGGGGTCGGCTTTGGCCTCGGCCAGACGGTGGCGCAGGTCCCGGATGATCTGCCAGGTCATGGAGTTCCGGCGCTCCGGCCGGTTGATGGTCAGGGTGAGCACCGGGCCCTGTCGGCTGGACACCAGCTCGCCGGTCGTTGCCGCGGCCGCCGGCGCGGGGTCGGGTGACTTCTCCGGGTCGTCAGGCACGGCGCGACGGTAGCCGCTCCCCGGCCGGGATGTCCCGTTGTGCCGGTCCCGACTCGGATCCCTGCCGCCCGCACTACCGTGGCGCCATCCCGACCGCCGCGTTTGTTTCGTTCCGTCTCGGAGGATCCGACGGGGTTGCCGTCGAAGCGGCCAAGTGGGAGGGCTCGCTGCGGGAGCTGGGGTTCTCCATCGTGACGGTGGCCGGCGACGGGCCGGTCGACCACTGCCTCCCCGGATTGGCCATCGGAGCGAACGATCCGCCGACCGCCAACGAGGTCGACTCGGCAGTGTCCGGCGCCGATGTGGTCGTGGTGGAGAACCTCTGCTCCTTGCCCCTCAACCCGGGGGCGGCCGACGTGGTGGCCCGGGTCCTCGTCGACCGGCCGGCGCTGTTGCACCACCACGACCTTCCCTGGCAACGGCCACATTTCGCCGGACACGGTCCACCCCCCGACAACCGGCGGTGGACCCACGTGACCGTCAACCGGCTGAGCCGCGACCAGCTGGCCGAGACCGGTATCGAGGCGACGACCATCTACAACTCGTTCGCCCCGGCTCCACCCGACCGGGACCAACGTCAGACCCAGCGTCGCCAGCTGCGCGAGGCGCTGGACATCGATGAACACCGTCGGCTGGTGCTCCAGCCGACCCGGGCCCTGCCGCGGAAGAACGTGGGCGGAGGGATAGCGGTGGCCGAGGCCCTGGGCGCCGTCTACTGGTTGCTCGGTCCGCCGGAGGACGGGTACGGGCCCGAGCTCGATCGGCTGGTGGCTGGAGCCTCGTGCCCGGTGATCCTCGGGTGGCCCGGGGCGGTCCCCCCGGCCGGGGTGATCGCCGCCTACTCCGCCTCGGACGTGGTCGCCCTCCCGTCGACCTGGGAGGGTTTCGGGAACCCGTCGGTGGAATCGGCCGTCCACCGGCGACCCCTGGCCATCGGCCCCTATCCGGTGGCCACCGAGCTGGCCGCCTTCGGGTTCCGGTGGTTCGCCCTCGACGAGATGGACGGTCTCGGCACCTGGCTCGATGCCCCCGATGACGCATTGCTCGACCACAACCAGGAGGTGGCCACCACCCACTTCTCCCTCGCCGACCTGCCCGATCAGATCATCCGGGCACTACCGGACTATTGACCCGCGAAGTCGTGGGCGACCGGTGTCCCGGGGCGCGGTCAGGATCGTCCGGGCAGCAAAGGGCCAATTCCCGCCCGGCTACCATGGCCGGGATGAGCGGAACCACGGCAACCGACCGGAAAGACTCCGGCCGCGATCAAGCGGTTGGGCCGCCATCGACGAGTCGAAGGCTCACCGCGGAGGAACGCCGGAGCCAGCTGTTCGACGAGGCCCTCTCCCTCTTCGCCGAACGCGGCTATGCGGCGACAACCATGGACGACATCGCCGAAGCCGCCGGGGTCACCAAGCCTCTCGTCTACCAGCACTTCGATTCCAAGCGGGCGCTCTATCTGGAGCTGCTCGACGTGTTCTCCCGCGCCCTGGTCGACCACATCGCCGCGGCGGTGGACGACGCCGAGGGGCCCCGCCAGCAGGTCGAGGTGGGCATGGCCGCCTACTTCGAGATGATGGTCGACAACGAGCACGCCTTCCGGCTGATCTACGGACGGGACGCCCCCGACGACCCGGAACTGGGCGAGGCACTCCGTCGGGTCGAGGACACCATCGCCCAAGCCATCGACCCGCTGATCGACGCCGGGCTCGAGCCCGAGCACCGGCTGCTGCTGGCCTATTCGGTGGTGGGAATGGTCGAGGGCGCCAGCCGCCTCTGGCTCGGTCGGGACGTCCCCCCGATCACCTCCCCCGCGGAAGGAGGCGGCACCAGCAGCATCTCCTCCGAGGCCTCGGTGCTGGCCTCCCGGGTGGCCGACCTGGCCTGGGCCGGGCTCCGCCAAGTCCACCGCGACTAGCTGAGACGCTCAGCCACGAGCCGCCGCCGGAGTTCGTCAGGCTTGTTTGACCGCTGCCTCCACCACCGGCAGATGGGTGGTGGTCACGACGCCTCCACCCTGTTCGGCGGTGATGGCAAAGGCTTGGACCTTCACCCCGGTGTCATAGGTGAAAGCGCTTACACCCGGATTGGGCCCGAGGACTCCGAGGGAGACGAGCTGTCCCCGGATGGAACCCCACAGCTGGTAGGTCTGGTTCGGCCCCAAGGGGGCGAGATCCGATGCGAACACATAACCGGTGTCGGCGGTACCGACCACCAGGGTGACGGTTGTCGCCTTCGACCCGCCCGAGGTGGCCGGCGGGGTGAGCTGTATCCGTTGGGTGGCCGGGTTCTCGAGGGCGGCCTGGGCCGCCGCGCTCACCGATTGGCGGGTCAAGCTCAGCGCATTTACCTGATGGTTGAGGTGGTTGACCTGGACGCCGAGCACGACCGCGAGGCCCGCGGCGGCGGCGGCGACCAGGCTGGCGGTACGAACCATCCACCGGTTCCGCCGGCGGGTCGGGTCGAGTTGGACGACCTCGGCCGGAACCACCGGAAGTTCGGCAACGCCGTCCGACGGGGTTGGCGGGTCGAGACGGGCAGCCAGTCGGTCCCACGAAGGAACCTCCGACGGGGCGTCGAGGCGCTGGGCGATCTTGTGCCATAACTCGTCGGAAGCGTCGCCGCCGGAATTGGCCAGCAGACCGGTCACCTCGTGATGCTGCCCTACCTCAATGACGCAGCGGATGCACTCGCGGAGGTGTCGCTCGACCTGGGCGATCTCCTCGGGTTCGAGGGCATCGAGCGCGTAGGCCCCGAGGAGCTCTTCGATTTCGTTGTGGGTCGGCTCGGGCATGGTTTCGCTCATCGTTCGGCTCCGGCCGGTTCGACGCCCCGAGCGGCCAGGTTCACCCGTAGCCGGCCGAGCCCCACCCGGATCCGGCTCTTCACGGTGCCTTCCGGCGCTCCCAGCATCTTGGCTACCTCCTGGTAGGTGTGACCGCCGAAATAGGCCAAGAGGATTGGCTGACGCAGCTCGTCGGGCAGCGCGGTGAGTGCTTCTTTCACCTGCTCGGCCACCGCCAGGTCCCAGACCTGATGTTCGACGTCGTACCCGGCGGTCGCCGTCTCCCGGGTGGTGCGATCCTCCCGGCGGCGACGGGCAGTCTCCGAGCGGATGAAGTCAATCGATTTGCCGTGGGTGCGAGCCAAGAGGAAGGAGCGCAGCGTCCCGCGCTGGGCGTCGAACTTCTCGGGACTCTGCCACAGATCGAGAAAGACTTCCTGAGTGATCTCCTCCGCCGGAGGGTCGCTCCGAAGGATCCGCCGGGAGAGGGCGTGGACGGCGCCGCCGTGACGTCGATAGACCTCGGCCAGGGCGGGTTGGTGACGGCGGGCCACCGCCACCACCAGATTTGCATCGCTGGCCAGCTCCAGATCAATCATCTCGACTACTTGTTCGTCGCCAGCCCCCGATCCGGATGACCGTGGTTGCATTCAGATCAATTTACCCGTGTCGGGCCCGTCCCCGCCCCAACGGGCAGGCGGCGAGGAGCCAATTCGATCCGCCCTCCATCCGAGGTCGGCTCGGCTCCGAATCAACGGCATGTCCCGCGCCCCGGCTGCTTTCGACCACCCACCCACCCGTCGCTCGACGTCCCGGTCGAGTCGATCGGTTCGCCGAGGAGCGGTGGTGACCGTGTTCGGCGCAGCTATGGCCCTCGCCGCCTGCTCGTCTGGCGGCACCACTTCGAGTTCCACCCACCCTGGATCGGTGTCGCCGGGCGGAGCTGGCCACGCCATCACCATCAAAAATTTCGCCTTCTCACCCAGCAGCATCACTGTCGCACCCGGTACTTCGGTGATCGTCACCAACGACGACAGCGTTGCCCACACGCTGACCGGTAAGTCCGGCGGCTTCGACACCGGAGACATCCAAGCCGGTCAATCCAAAACGTTCACGGCTCCGAACAGAGCAGGAAGTTACCCGTACATCTGCACGATCCATCAGTACATGACCGGAACCCTCACCGTCTCCTAACCGACCAAGGGGAATCGATCTGCTCACCGCCTCACCGAAGCAAACCAAAACCGAAACCAAATCAGGAGGTAGCAATGAGAGGACGGCTGAAGGAAGTCCGCACGGCACGGGAGGAGGATTCTCCCGACATCGATCCCGGTGCCATGGGTGCACTGATCGAGGAGTCACAAGACATCCATCGCGATGCCATGGTCGCGACCGCCACGTCGCTGGACGAAATGGTCGAGAACGGTTTCGAGGCCCGGGCGCAAGGCGAGGTCGATCTCGACGAGTCCCGTTACCAGGCAGCTCGCCGCTCGCGCCTGTTCACGGGAGCGGCATTCGGAGGCGGCCTGTTGGCGGCGGCCGGTGTCGGTGCTGTCCTTCAGGGTGTGTTCTCGTCGCCCGCCTTCGCGGCATCACCCACCGATGTCCAGATCCTCCAGACGGCGGCTTCCATCGAGGCCTTGGCGGTGGCGACCTATCAAACCGCGCTGACGTTGCCGTTCATCGGCGGGGACTCGGCCAACCCGGTAGTCAAGGCGTTCTCCACCACCACCATGCAGCAGCACCAACAGCACCTGACCGCATTCAATGCTGCCGTCACCACGCTTGGCGGCAAAGCCCAGACCAATCCCGATCCGGCGCTGCTGAAGGTGGTCAACGCGGCCAAGCCCGGTCTCACCGGCCCCGGTCCGGTCGTAGCTCTGGCTCTCGAGCTCGAGCAAGGGGCGGCGGAGACCTACGTGGCCAACGTGGCCACGCTCTCTGATGCCAACGCCAAGAAGGTCATCGCCTCGATCATGGGCGTCGAGGCCCAGCACGCCGCAGTCTTGCTGGCCGTGCAGGCGCTGTTGAACGCCAACGCCCCCCAGCTCATCACCCTCGCCGCCGGAAACGCCGCCAACCTGCCGGCCGCGGCCGGTTCCGTCGGCTTCCCCCAGGCGTTCTACCCGACCGACCAGGCCCGTCCGGCCACTGAAGGAGCAATGTCATGAAGCGCCGCAACCAGAATCCAGGGGTCATGGCCATCTCCGAGCACGAGCTCACCGTGATGACCAACGACCTCGACCAGATCCACAACGACGTCAGCATGCCGGCCATGAAGGAGGCCCTGGGAGAGTGGACCGACGAGATCCGCACCAGCCGTCGGGGGTTCCTCATCGGCGCCGGGGCGGTAGCCGGCGGCGCGGTGCTGGCGGCTTGCGGGTCAGGCTCGAGCTCGTCGGGCTCGAGCACCACCTCAACCGGTGCCAGCAAGACCGGCAAGCTCACCGGGGACCTCGCCATCGCCGCGCTGGCGGCCAGCCTCGAGAACCTCGCGGTTGCCGCCTACGGTGACGTGCTCACCGCCGCCGGACAGAACAAACTGGGGGCGGTTCCACCGGCGGTCGCCACCTTTGTCACCACGGCCAAGGGCCAGCACGCCCAGCACGCTTCGGCTTGGAACTCGGCCATCGTGGCCGCCGGCCACTCGGCAATCACCGTGCCCGACCCGGCGCTGGTTCCGACGGTCAACGCCGCGTTCGCCAAGGTGACCGACGTCGTCGGTGCTGCCCAGCTCGCCCTCATGTTGGAGGGCATCGCCGCGGCCACCTATCAGAACGGCATCTCGGTGGTGACGGCCGATTCGTCCGTGAAGGTGGCGGCCAGCATCCAACCGGTGGAGATGCAGCACATCGCCATCCTCAACTTCGCGCTGGGCCAGTATCCGGTCCCGGACGCGTTCAGCCCGTTGACCGGTGCTCGGGGACAGGGCGACTACTCGGGCTGATTCCAGGGCAGAACTCCACGAGGCGAATCCTCCCGTCATTCGTCTGGTGGGAAACGACACGAGCCGGCTCTTCGGAGCCGGCTCGTGTCATTTCGGCCGATCTAAGCGTCCGGCATGGGCGACACCGCCACCCGTCGGCCGTAGCCGCGTCCGGCGCCCGCACCCGGTTCATTTGGGCCATCCGTACGATCGTCCGGCGACGAACAGATGCCATGAGCTTCGACATCGACACCTACCGAGACATCTCCGGAAAGCTCGAGGTCGCCGACATCGACTTCGGCGCCTTCCAAGATCAACCCCTGGACCCGAACGCCTTGCGCTGCCTCCGCTACATGCATGACATCGAGAACCACACCGTCTGCTATCTCCGGGACATCCTGGTCACCCGGGCCCATCGCGATCCTGACGTCACCTCATTTCTGACGTTTTGGAACTACGAGGAGTACTGGCACGGCGAAGCAATCGCCAACGTGTTGGCCGCCCACGGGGAGCAAGCCGGGACCGGGCGGATTGCCGCCCTCCGCCATCGGCTGCCGAAACGGGACGCCTGGCGACCGCTTACCTTCCAACTGGCGTCGGCTCTCACCCCCCATCTCACCGCCGTGCACATGACCTGGGGAGCGGTCAACGAGTGGACGACCCAGGCGGGTTATGCCCGACTGGCCAAGCTGGCCGACCACCCTGTGCTCTCCGACCTCCTGCGTCGCATCATGAAGCAGGAGGGGCGGCACATCGACTTCTACGTCTCTCAGGCCAAGGACCGCCTTTCCGACAGCCGTGCGGCCCAGCGTCTCACCCGCTGGGCACTCCGACGGTTCTGGGCACCGGTCGGCAGCGGGGTCATGCCCGACGAAGAGGTCAAGTTCCTCAGCACCTATCTGTTCGGAGACGGGGAGGGCCGGGTGATGGCTGAGCGAATCGACCGGCGGGTCGATCGGCTCCCGGGGCTCGAAGGCCTCGACCTCATGCGAGGCGCAGTGTCCCTGGCCGCCTGATCCGCCAGCCGGCCCGATGACCGCGGATTGACGGACGGTTGCCGGCAGATCGAGCCGAATTGTCATCCAATCCCACGCTCAGCTCCGGAATTAGGACATGCGCCTGGCTTCTCTCAATCCGAACCGTGCAATCGATGCGCGCGCTGGGCGCGCCTGGGAGCGACGCTCCGGACACGGAACCGCGCCGGGCCCCGCCGTGAGTGCGCTGGCCTGGATGGGCGCCGTCTTCTTGATCCTGTCGGCCATCATCCACCTACACCTCTGGTCGCAGAGCTATCAACACATCCCGACCATCGGTCCCCTGTTCTTGATCCAGGGGATCGCGGGGATCGCCTTGGCCATCACGGTTTCGATCTTCCGTCGCCTGGTGATTCTGATCGGCGGGGCTCTGTTTGCCATCGGCACCATCGGCGGCCTGCTTCTTTCCGTCTATGTCGGCCTGTTCGGCTTCCAGGACAGTCTGAGCGCTCCCTACGCCGGCATGTCCCTGGTCTTCGAGGCGGTTGCCTTCGCCGTCCTGGCGGGTGCCGCAGCTCTCACCGTGGCCCGAGCGCCTCGGCTGGCGCGGCACCAAGCCGGGCCGCGGTAGCTGGACAACCCCGAGCGCAATCCTGAGCGGCATCGAATCGCAGGGGACGATGCACAACCCGATGACTCGTGATGGGCAATGGGAAGACCGTCGGCTCGTCGAACGCCGAGGGCTCCGGTTCGCCCTCGGAATTTTCTGGCTCATCGACGCCGGGCTTCAGGCTGAGGGGGAGAAGTTCACCCGCGACTACCCGTTGGGAACCCTGGCCCAATCGGTGATGGGGGCGCCCCACTGGGTCAACCGGTCCGTCTTTGCCGGGATCAATCCCTTCGTCGCCCATTGGCCATGGTGGAACCTGGCCGGCTCGCTCCTCCAGGCGACCCTCGGGGCCTGCCTGGTGAGCGGCAAATTCACCCGAACAGCCCTCGGGGTCTCGTTTGCCTGGGCCGCAGTCATCTGGTGGCTGGGTGAGGGTTTTGGGATCTTGCCGACCGGATTCGCGCTCATGGCGGCGGGAGCGCCGGGAGCCGCGGTGGTCTACGGGCTCATCGGTGCGTTGGCCTGGCCCCGCCGAGGTCGCCGTGACGTCGACCGTCGGGCCTGGGGCATTTCCTGGATCCTGTTGTGGATCGGCGCGGCCGTCCTCCATTTCCCGTTCGTCTATCCGGCCGGGCAGGTACTCGACGCCAACCTGTCACAACTCGCCAGCCCGTCTCCTCGGTGGTTGGCCGATACCAATTCGTGGTTCTCCGGCGTGAGCGCCGACCACGCGCTGACGGTGACCTTCGTGCTGGCCTCCCTTGAGCTGGCCGTCGGAGTGGGTTGGCTGGTTGATCGATCCCGTCCGCGAGCATGGCTCGGTCTTGGGATCGTGCTGTCGCTCTTCTACTGGGTCGTGTTTCAGCAGTTGGGTGGGGTGTTCACTCCCGACGCCACCGACCTCAATCTCGGGCCGATGATGGTCCTGTTGGCCCTGGCGGCCTGGCCACGCTCTCGACTCGGCAATGCCCGCCCCGCCGAGCTCGAGATGCGACTTCGGTTTCGAGCCGTGACATGACGGCCACCATCCCGTAGGCCCGTCCCCCATCCAAATCTGCGTTCGCAACGAAGAGGGGGGGACAATGAAAAAGGGAGATACCACCGTGCACTTCAGCTCACCGGCAGAGATATTTGGCGTCGACGGCATCATCGTCCTCATCGTGGTGGTGTTGGTGCTGTTTGGGTCCACCCAAATCCCCAAGTTGGCTCGTTCGCTGGGCTCCGCGCAGAAGGAGTTCAAGAAGGGGGTGGACGAAGGTGGCTCTGACGATGGCACCGGCAAGAAGGTCGCGATTCCGGCGGCTCCCCCTGCTGCCGTTCGTGCGCCATCCCAAACCACTGTGACCGTCGAGTCCACTGGTCTGAACGTGCCTCACATGGCGCCCTAGTCGTCACGAGGACGATTGCCACATGTTCTTTCTCAGTCCCGCCAAGATCCTGATCATCCTGGTGGTGGCGCTGACGGTCCTCGGGCCTGACAAGCTGCCGAAGCTGGCCAAGCAGATCGGAGGTCTGTGGGGGGACTTCCGCAAGTTCCGGGAACGCCTGGAGAGCGACGTCCGCGGGTCATTCCCCGAACTTCCCCCCACCGACAAGATCGCCCAAGCCGTCCGGTCGCCCCTCTCGTTTCTGGGAACCCTGGCCGACCCGCATGAACCGGAGAACGGGGCGTTCTCGGTGCCGATCGATAGTTCCGAACCTGTCGGTGCCGCCGGAGTCGGGGCCCAGGCCTCGGGCATCGGCGACCGGCCGGCGGGGGCGGCGAGGTCGGAAGAGAAGAGTGCGACCCTCCACGGCGTCTCCGCGCCCGGAGGGGTGATGCACCGGGTACTGGTCTCGACTCCAGAGGTGCCCGACGACCCGGACATGAACTAGTCACTTCAGCTCACGGATCACCGGCAGCTCGAGGACGAACACGATGGCTATCAGCCTGAAACGGCGTAACGAGACCAGATCCAAACCCGACTCGATGACCCTGGTCGAGCACCTGACCGAGCTCCGGCGCCGGGTGCTGGTCTGCGCGGTGGC
>Ga0307374_10000642_pt1 | contig 66159 bp, 63 predicted proteins | sample OX3MG_FD_202532 | JGI IMG/M metagenome (GOLD analysis project Ga0307374, IMG submission 202532) | Soil microbial communities from Risofladan, Vaasa, Finland - OX-3 | ecosystem: Environmental > Terrestrial > Soil > Coastal area > Acid sulfate soil | place: Finland: Risofladan, Vaasa | collected... | reverse complement strand
GCACGCCGGCGAGCTCTCCCCCGACGTCGCCGCCCGCCTCCAGAAGAGTTCCACCATCACGGCGGCGCAGATCGGCGCTGCACGCGCGCAAGCGACGGCGTGGGACGTCGAACTGCAACAGGCGTTTGCTCGAGCCGATCTTCTCGCGCTTCCAACGATCGCGACCACACCACCGACGATCGAGGACGCCGCGAGGCTGACTGAGATCCGTTACGTGTCGCCCTTCAACCTCGCCGGCCTGCCGGCGATCGCCCTGCCGGTCGCGACCCACACGACCAAGCGACGCCCCGTCCCCGCGAGCCTGCAACTGGTCGCGCCTGCCGGCGCAGAGGAGCTCCTCTGTGCGACCGCAGCGGCGATAGAAGAAGCGGCTGGCTTCAGACCTTGAGCGCGCTGCCCTTGACGCTGGTTCGGAACATCTCGCGGCGCTGACCGGGGTAGTCGTTCAAAGCGTTGTGCTGGGTGCAGCGGTTATCCCAGATGGCGAGCATCTGAGGGGACCAGCGGAGGCGGCAGGTGAGGTTTTCGTTGACCGCGTGGCGGTACAACAGCGACAGCAACGGTTGCGACTCGTGCGCCGCCCAACCTTCGAACCTCGTCGTGTACACGGGGTTCAGGAAGAGGGCATGGCGACCTGTGGCCGGATGCGCGATGACAGCAGGGTGCACCCACTCCTTGTAAGCGTCCTGTGAGGGAGCTATCGCCATCGAAGTGAGGTCTTTTACCTTGTCCAACAGACCGCCGGTGCCGTAAGCCATGCCTGCGGAATGCACGGCACGCAATCCGAGCAGGGTCTCCTTGAGGCCAGGCGAGAGCGTTTCGAAAGCCATGTACTGGTTCGCCCACAGCGTGTCGCCGCCGTGGGTCGGGACCTCCCACGCGTGCAGCAGCGTGTATGCCGGGGGTTCGGGAAGGTAGCTGAGGTCGGTGTGCCACGCGTTGGCGAAGTTGAGTGCGTCGGCGGGCTCCTTGATGACCCGGATCACATGGGGTCGATCCGGCAGCGGCTCGACGAACGGAGTGATGTCCCGTCCGCCCATGAGGTCGGTGACGCGCTCGAGGTCGTCGAGGTCCAGGTGCTGGTCGGGAAGGAACACCACCAGGTGCGCGGCGAGCGCCTCCTTCAACGGCTCGAGCTCCTCGGCGTCTCTCACCTTCGTGAGGTCGATGCCGGTCACGTAGGCACCGAGCGCGCCCGCCGCCGGCTGCACTTGGAGAGTTGGCATCACGAACAAGCGTAGGCTCAACGATCTGTGCGGACCAATGTCGTGTTACTCGAGTTGTACGGCCGGATCCCGCCGCTCGTACGCGACGTCGTCGAGGATTTGCCGGCGGGCAGACTCGTCGAGCGCCCCGGACCGGATGCGAACACGATCGGATGGCTGCTGTGGCACCTGGCACGGGTTCAGGACCATCATCTTTCCGAGTTGATGGATTCGGAGCAGGTGTGGGTTGGGGGAGATTGGGCCGGTCGTTTTGGGCTGGAGCCGGACCCGTCCAACACCGGGTACGGGCATTCCTCCGAGGAGGTGGGGCGGGTACGACCGGCGGACGGCGCAGCGATCGTCGACTATCTGGAGGCGGTGCAGGCGAGGACCATCGCGTTCCTCGAGGGTTTGAGCGACGGTGATCTGGACCGGATCGTCGACAGGCGGTGGGATCCGCCGGTGACCATGGGAGTCAGGTTGGTCAGCGTCGCCGACGACAGCCTGCAGCACGTAGGTCAGGCCGCGTACGTGAAGGGTTTACTCAGGCCCTAGTCCTCCGCTCCTGGCCGCACAGCGGCCGGGCCGCTCGGGCCCGGGTCGTCCGCTCCTGGCCGCACAGCGGCCGGGCCGCACAGCGGCCGGGCCGCACAGCGGCCGGGCCGCTCGGGCCCCGGCTGCGCTGTGCGCAGCCTCTAGGCGGGGTCGATCAGCTCGATCCGGTTGCCGAAGCAGTCGTCGACGTGACCCCGCCGGCGGCCCGGCCCCTCCTCGGCCGGGCGGAACTCGACCCCGGCGGCAGCGAGGCGTTGCAGCAGCGCATCGAAGTTGCGGACGGTGATCGCCGGGTGCGCCTTCTTCGCCGGGCGGAAATCCGGCTCGGCGCCGAGGTGCACCTTCACCGAGCCTGCCTCGAACCAACGACCCCCCCGTACCGCCATCGCCTCCGGCTTCTCCACGACCTCGAGGCCGAGCACGTCCCTGTAGAACGACTCGGCCCTCTCCTCCTCGCCCACCGGCATCGCAAGCTGAACGTGGTCGATCGTCTCGAAGGTCCAGGCCGGCTGCGGGGTCACACGCTCAGTCTCGCGCCGGCGGTCGGCGATGGCGCGTGAGCGCTCGAACTGTGTCCCCTCGCGGCGCGCTGCAAGTGGACAGGGTTCAGCAGCAATCAGCAGTACGACCCCTCTACGGTCCAGCAGCCACGCTCCCTGCTGAGCAGGTAGGCCCCGCCGTCCTCGAGCAGCACCTGAAGGCGCGCCCGACGGCGGCCGCCTCGGTCCCACCACCTCTCCTCTATCGGCCAAGGGCCGGCCCAGCCGCTTACCTGCCGCCGGGCGCCGCCGGCGATCGCGACAGAGGATGGGGCTGAGCTGAGTAGGCCGCGCCCGTCGACCTCGACAGGGAGGCCGTCGGGGCCGAGCACCTCCGCCTCGGTGCCGCTGCCGAAGACGACCGCCGGCGCCGGCCCTCCCACCCTCCCCGGCCACGGCGGCGCCTCCGCGGACGGGCCTCTGAGCACCCGCCGGCGGCGGGCGTCGGTGTCGGGCGGCGGCTCCCTGCAATCGCCCCACGGGACCAGCCGGACCTGCTCGGCGAACCCGCGGCCACCCCCGAGCACGGCTGTCACCACGCCGTCGGGCCCCAGCAGCCCCTGCACCCGGGCGAACGCCCTCGCCGCCTGCTCGTCCGATTCGGCGACGCCTCCCCAGAAGCCGAGCTGCTTCCCGTCGTCCGGGCGCACCTCCTCAGCGGTGAGTCGCAGCAGGGTGATCCCCGCCGTAGGGGAGCCGCCGCGTTCGACGCCTATCCACCCGTCGAGCTGCCAGCGGGCCCGCTCGGCGAGGGCCGCCGCGGTGAGGGCGCCGTCGTGGCGCCAGTGGCGGACCAGGCTCTCCCCGTGCTCGGTCTGCGCCTCTATGGCGACCATCGTGGCCGCCAGCCCCTCGCGCTCCAGGCGGTAGAGCAGCTCGTCGGCGAGGGACTTGGCCACGAACGCCGCCGCCTCGACGCGGTCCAGCGGCGGGTCCAGCTCCGCGGGCACGGACATCCCCGGGGGCGGGGTGCGCGCCACGACCGGCCGCTCGTCGAGCCCGCGCGCCAAGCGGCGCGCCGTATCGCCCATCGCCCCGAAACGACCCAGCACCGCGCTCGCCGGCAACTCCCCCAGCTCGCCCAGGGTGCGGATCCCGAAACGCACCAGCAGGTCCGCCAGGTCCTCGTAGCCGGGGCCGAGGCAGTTGACAGGCTGGGGTGCGAGCCAGCGCCGGCTCTCCCCCCGACCCACGACCACCACCCGCTGCGCAGCGCGGGCGCCGGCGCGCGCCGCCAGCCCCGCGGTGAAGCGCCCGTCGCCCACGCCCACCCGGCAGCCTTCCTGGCCGGCGGCCTCGTCGACGGTCCGGCAAATCAACTCGGCGAGCGCGGCGTCCCCGCCGAAGTACCGGGAAGGCCCTCGCGTGCCGAGCAGCAACTCGCCCGCGGTCGCCACCTCCACTGCCGGCGCCAGCGACTCGACCGCCGCTACCGCAGGCTCCCACGCCCGCGCGTCGCGCCCCCTGTCCTCCTCGACCACACGGACGGCTGGGCAGCGCGCCTGGGCCTCGCGCCGGCGCAGCCCTTCACGTATCCCCTCGGCGCGCGCCGCGGGCGTAGCGGCGACAACCCGGTTGGCGTGCAGTACCACCGCCGCGACATCGGGTGGGATGCCGGCGGCGACCAGCGGCCAGTCGGGGAACCAGGCAACAAGGCAGCGCACCGCCGGTCAACCCACGGCGGTGAGAGCTTCGGGCGGAGCTGGTGTAAACGGCTCGGGCGCCGGCGCCTCTGCCGATACCACCGCCACACCAGCGGGGCCCGGCAGCCAGATCTCCATGGAGCGCGGGCGCCCGCCGGGCTCCCGCCGGCCGGACAGCGCGACCTCGATCCGCCGGCGGCGCAGGCAGCCGTGGCCGGTGCCCAGCCCCATCCACTCCCCCGGCGCCGCCTCCAGGCGCAGGTCGGGGGACTCGGGCCAGCGGCTGGAAGCACCCTGGCGGACCGGTACGAGCACCACCCCCCTCTCGCGGGCGCGTGCCGCCAGCCGGCGGGCGTCCGAGGCGCGCAACCCCGCCGGCGGTCTCACCAGGAGCAGGTCCACCCCGTCCGCCAGCGCGGCCACCACCTCCGCCCACCTCCCGCCGGGTGCGGGAACCAGCGCCAAGCGGTCGAGCGGAACGCCCAGCTGCGCGGCAGCTACCAGCCCGAGCGACGGGAACCCGACCGCCGCAGCCCAGCGCGACGAGCCGGCAGGCATCACCCCCGCTGCCAGGGCGAGGGACAGCGACACCGCCGCCCCGCCCCCCACCTCCACCACGCTCCCCCTCTGCAAACCCCCGGCGGGGAAAAGACCCCCCAGTGCGCCGTGCACCTCCAGCCGCCGCGTTCCGGCCATGGCGACAGGCCGGCCCTTGGCCACCGCGGCTTCCAGCGCGCCTTTCATCACCCCACCAGCGTATCGAACGTTTGTTCGATGAATCCAGGGCTCGGCTACATTGCCGCCCGTGGAGTGGAAGCTGCGCGAGGTCGGGACCGATTTCTTCGAGACCGCTTCCTACCGTTGCACCAGCACGGCCAGGTTGAATGCTGCCCCCACCACCGTTTTCTACGCGCTGGCGCATGACCCTTCGACCTGGGGGGAATGGAACCCCGGATTCTCCGACAAGGGTCGCTACACGAGCCCGCCGCCGCACGGCAGCGGCTCGGTGAGAGAAGTGACCATGGCCCGCATCCGCTACACCGACACGATCCTCGCCTGGGACGAGCCGAGCTACTGGGCCTTCTGCGTCTCGCGCGCCGGGGCGCCGTTCGCGAGAGCGCTGGCCGAGGAGTACCGGGTAACGCCCGAGCGCGACGGCTCGACAGTGCAGTGGACCATCGCGATGGAGCCACGGCTCGCGCTGCTCGCCATGCAGCCGCTCATGGACGCGTTCCTGCCGCGCTACTTCAAGCGGGCGATGGCGAACCTCGACAGGAGGCTCGCCGGGGAGGGACCCGCACTCAGCGGGTGACGCCGTCGGAGCGGGCGGCGTCGGCGACCGCGGCCGCCACGGCTTCTCCGACGCCGGGAACGAAGACGCTCGGGACGATGTAGTCGGGGCTGAGCCGGTCCTCGGGTACGGCCCCGGCGATCGCCTGGGCAGCGGCGAGCTTCATGTTCTCGGTGATGCGTGTCGCTCCGGCGTCGAGTGCTCCGCGGAAGATACCGGGGAAGCAGAGCACGTTGTTGATCTGGTTGGGGTAGTCGCTACGGCCGGTTGCCATCACGGCCACGACGCCTTCTGCCTCTTCGGGGAGGATCTCGGGGACGGGGTTTGCGAGCGCGAACACGATGGGCGCGTCCGCCATGGACTCGACGTCGCTGCGGTTCAGGAGGCCCGGCCCGCTGACACCGACGAACACGTCAGCGCCGCGCAGGATGTCCTGCAGCGACCCCGAGCGGTCTTCGGGATTGGCGTTGTCGGCGAGCCACTGCTTCGACGGGTCGAGCGCCTCACGGCCTTTGTGGATGGCGCCCTTCCGGTCGGCTGCGACGATGTCCTTGGCGCCGGCGGTCATGAGGATCTTGGTTATCGCTACGCCGGCCGCGCCGGCGCCTGAGAGCACCACGCGCAGATTGGAGAGGTCCTTGCCGGTGATGCGGCAGGCGTTGCGGAGAGCGGCGAGGACGACCACTGCGGTGCCGTGCTGGTCGTCGTGGAAGACGGGGATCGAGAGGGTGTCGATGAGTCGTTGCTCGACTTCGAAACAGTGCGGTGCGGCGATGTCCTCGAGGTTGATGCCGCCGAACATCGGCTCCATCCGCTGCACCGTCTCGATCAACTCGTCGGGCGACGAGACCTTCAAGCACACGGGGACGGCGTCGACACCTCCGAACTCCTTGAACAGGACCGCCTTTCCCTCCATCACCGGCAGCGCGGCCTCGGGACCGATGTCTCCCAGGCCGAGCACTGCGGTCCCGTCGGTGACCACGGCGACCGTGCTCGCCTTCATCGTGTAACGGTGCACCAGAGACCGGTCGTGCGCGATGGCCATGCACACACGCGCGACACCCGGCGTGTAAGCCATCGCCAGGTCGTCCCGGTCGTGGAGGGGGAACTTGCTCTCGATCGACAGCTTGCCGGCTTCGTGCAGGGCGAACGTGCGGTCCTCGACCTCGAGGATCTCTATGCCCTCGACGCCGCGGGCGACCTTCTCGACGTCGGCTGCGTGCCCCTCCGACCCGCAGAACACCACGACATCGCGTGTGACCGTCGCTCCGTCGGTCGCCACGATCTCGATGCCGACAAGACTGCCTCCGGCCGCTCCGACCGCCGTTGCCAACTGGCCGAGCACTCCCGGCTGGTTGCGGATGCGTGCGCGGAGGCGGAGCGAGAACGCAGCGAGTGGCGTGGCCATCTACGGAGAATACCGATTGGCACCCGCCCGATCCCCCGGCGGGAGCCCCTTGCCGATGTGCCGGACGGCACTCTACGATTGTCCTGAGAGGGGGCGTTCGGGTGAGGCCGGCCGCTGGCCGCTCCGGGGGATGGGTCGGACCAGGCCTCACCCGAACGTTTGAAACCGGCGGGATCCGTATCGTGCAACCCGGTCGGCCCGCATAGAAACGCGCCCGGACGCGACGAAGGACCGGCAGGGGGGATGCCGGTCCTTCGCAAACGCTCGAGGGGCGAGGGGGGATTCGCCCCGAGCAATGAAACCATTATGCGCTACTTTTCACTATCCCGTCAAGCGACATTGGTCACATCTGTAATCTGCTTGGGAGATACAACGGGGACCGCTCGGGATGCCCGGCGGACCTGATGGAATAGGGGCGTGGGCAACAGCGAGCCGCTCTGGATTCCCTCCGAACAGCGACAGCGAGCGTCGCGGATCCACCGTTTCCTGCGCTCGCACGGCTTCGAGAGCTACAACGAGGCCTGGCAATGGTCGGTCGCGCCGGCGCACGCCGGCGAGTTCTGGCGAGACGTAGCGGATGATCTCGGTGTCGTCTGGCGCCGGCCGCCCGACGCGACCCTCGAAGCCGATCCGGCGGCCGTCCCGGGAGCACGCTGGTTCCGGGGCGCGCTGCTGAACTACGCCGAGAACGCGTTGCACCCCCCGGCAACCGGCGGGGGTGCCGAAGCGACCGCGGTGATCGCCCTCTCGCAGACCCGGGACCGGCAGGAGCTGACGTGGTCCGAGCTGACCGCCCTGGTCATGCGGGTCCGGAGGGGACTGGTGCGTGCCGGCGTGTCGAAAGGCGACCGGGTGGCGGCCTACATGCCGAACATCCCCGAGACGCTCGCTGCGATGCTGGCCACCGCGAGCATCGGGGCAATCTGGGCGTGCTGCGCCCCCGAGACCGGTGTCGCCGGGGTCCTCGACCGCTTCTCGCAGATCGAACCGAAGGTCCTGATCGGCGTCGACGGCTACCGGTTCGGGACCAAGGAGGTGAGCCGGCTCGAGCAGGCCCTCGCGATCCGGGACGGACTGCCGACCTTGCGGACCGCTGTTTGGCTTCCGTACCTCGAGGCCGGGGCCGGCCGGCCGGCCGGGTGGATCTCCTGGGACGAGCTCACCGGCGACGAAGCCGACCAGAACCCCGAGTTCGAGCCGGTCGATTTCGACCACCCGCTGTATGTGCTCTTCTCGTCGGGCACCACGGGGAGACCCAAGCCGATCGTCCACGGTCACGGCGGCATCACGCTCGAGCACCTCAAGGCGCTCGCTCTCCACTTCGACATCGGCCCTGGTGACAGGTTCTTCTGGTTCACCACCACCGGCTGGATGATGTGGAATTTCTGCGTATCCGGGTTGCTCGCCGGCGCGACGGTGGTGATGTTCGACGGCGACCCCTCGTCGCCGTCGATGGGCGCGCTCTGGGACGTCATGTCCTCGACGGGGACTACGTGCGGGGGTGTTGGTTCGGGATTCCTCGTCGCCTGCCAGAAGGCCGTGATCCACCCCCGCGAGATGTTCGACCTGAGCCGGCTGAAGACGCTGGGCGCGACCGGTTCTCCGCTTCCTGGCTCCGCTGCTAGCTGGGTCTACGAGGATGTGGGAGACGACATCCTGGTCGCGTCGTTCAGCGGGGGGACCGATGTGTGCACGGGGTTCGTAGGGGCCAGCCCGCTGCACCCGGTGTGGGCGGGTGAGATCTCGTGCCGCTGCCTCGGGGCTTCGGTAGAGGTGTTCGACGATGGCGGCAAACCCGTCGTCGAAGAGGAGGGCGAACTGGTGCTGACCGCTCCCCTGCCTTCGATGCCGGTCGGGTTCTGGGGCGATCCCGCAGGAGAGCGGTACCGGGCCGCCTACTTCGAGCGGTTCCCCGGGGTTTGGGCGCACGGCGACCGCGCCACTCTCACCCGGCGAGGGACCGTCGTGATCACGGGCCGCTCCGACGGGACGCTCAACCGGGGTGGGGTGAGAATCGGAACGGCCGAACTGTACGAGGTGGTCGAGGCGTACCCGGGCGTCGCTGACAGCCTCGTGGTCCATCTCGACGACCCCGCCGGCGGCCCGGGCGAGATATGGCTGCTCGTCGTCGCCGCAACAGACGCCGAAGGACTGGAGGACGAGCTGAAAGCGGCCCTGCGGCGCGACCTGTCACCGCGCCACGTTCCCGATCGGGTCGTCCGCATCCCAGCGGTGCCGCGCACGCTGTCGGGCAAGAAGCTCGAGGTTCCTGTCAAGAAGATCCTTGCCGGCACGGATCCAGACGACGCGCTGACCGTCGCCTCGCTCGCCAACCCGGAGAGCCTCGAGCCTATCGTCGCCCTCGCGAAGGCAAGGGCCAGGGCCGGCTAGCTGTTGCCGTCCTCGGTGGCGGCCAGTCTCTCGAGAAGCGGCACCGCCCGCTCGAGGATCCCGCGTTCCTCCGAGGTGAAGTTCTGCAGTTTGGACGTGAGGTAGGCGTCCCTGCGGTTGCGGATCGTTTCCAGCAGCTGGCGGCCCGACGGGCTCGCGGCGAGCCGCGCGACGCGCCGATCGGTCGGATCGACGTGCCGCTCGACGAACCCGTTCTCCTCGAGGCGCGCGGCGATGCGCGTCATCGACGGAGGTGCGATCCTCTCGATCGCGGCGAGCTCGCCGAGCGTCACCTCGCCGTGCCGCTCGACGGCAGTGAGAGCGGACAACTGGGACGGCGTGATGTCACCCACCGCCTCCTGGCGGAGGCGGCGCGACAGCCGGAGCACGGCGAGGCGGAGTTGGCTCCCGAGGTACCCGGTCTGGGGCGCCATGGCGCCTAAGTGTAACTACTTGGGAGCGCGACTATTTAGCGGGGCGAAATGACTGCCGTCGCCTGACGGGACGATAGGCCCGTGCAACTGGCAGCATGGACGGGTGCCGATGCGCGAGGACTGCCGACACTTCCAGAGCCGTACCTACGAGACCGGCGAGGTGGCGCGCTTCTGCGTGCTCAACCTTGCGCCAGAGGCGCCTTGGCGCTGCCCGGCGGACTGCAGCCGATACGAACCCGACATGATCGACGCCACCTTCGTCACAGGATCGTTGGTACGCCCGCCCGTCGAAGAGGAACCCGACGAGCCTGCCGGCGACGTAGCGTCCCTCCTCGACGAGGCCGACGCGATCGTCACGGCGACGGGGCCCGAAGCTCTGGCCGAGGTGGAGGCACAGAGAACGGGGCGCCGCTGGTGGCAGGTCTGGAAAAAGGGTGACGGCGGTGACGGCTTCCGCCTGAGCGACCGCTGATCCGGTCCTGGTGCGTCGCGAGAGCGATATCCGTGCTCGGTTGGGGTCGGCAATCGGGGGCGCCGCCGTCGCCGCTCTGGCAGTCGCGACGCTTGCCGGTTGTTCCTCCACGGCGATTGCGCGCCGGTCGGGCCCGTCGACCACGACGACGGGCGGGACCGCCACAACCGGCGTGCCTGGCGCGACCTCAGGGTCTTTTTCCTGGTCCCTCGACGCCGACCCTCATCTCGCGCTCGGAGGCGGACCGGGGACGACCCTCTCCGCCGTGCTCTCCCCGTCCGCCGGCGGCGCCGGTTGGGTCATCGCTGGCACCCGCGACAACGGTTCGGGCGCGACGACCGCCACCGTCTGGACGTCCCCGGACGCGGTCACGTGGAATGCCACCGCCCTCACCGGGGGCGGCGTGTCGAGCGCCGCAAGTGCAGCTGCCACCTGGAAGACGTCGACCGTCGTCGTCGGATCGGTCGGCACGGGCACCGAGAGGCGGGCGCAGGTGTGGGTGTCGCAGGGGCCCGGGTCGTCCTTTGTCGAGGTTCCGGTGACGTCCACCAACGACTCGCCCTCCACCATGGACCACGTCACGGTCGGCAACCTGGGCTACTTCGCCACCGGGACCATCGCCGGTCAACCTGCCGTGTGGTACTCCACCAACGGTTTGCAGTGGTCGGTCTCCTCCGGCGCCACCCGCTTCCTCGACGGGTTCCCCGGAGCGCAGGTGAACGCACTGCTTGCCACCTCGAACTTCGTCTACGCCGCGGGCTCGGTCCGAGACGGCACGGCCACAGACGCGGCGCTCTGGAGCACTCAGGACGGGATCGACTGGAAGCCCATCATCTCCTCGCAAGGCGCGTTTTCGGGGGGCGGTGACCACGTGATCACAGGGCTTGCTCCGCTCGGAACCCTTCCCTCGGGGGGAGGACTCTTGGCCGTCGGGGGAGTCGAAGCCGCGGGGGCGTGGACACCCGCATCGTGGATCTCGCCCGACGGCGTGAGCTGGAGCCAGCCCGCCGGCGACTTTCCGCGCTCTGCAGGATCCGAAGAAGTGAGGTCCGTGGCGCCGGTCGCGACCCTCGTCGGCCCGTCCGAGTTCTTCGCGACCGGTGGCGGCCCGTCGGATCAGCATCTCTGGCAGTCGAGCGACGGTGTTCGCTGGAACCAGATCCCGTTCCCGCCGGCCGCTGCGAGCGCGGACGGCTGGCGGGCGACCCTCGTAGCTTCCGACGGCAACACGACCGTCGTCGCCGACGGTGACCAGGGCCAGGCTCATGTGCTCACCGGCAGTTCCAAGGGTTGGAGCGAGCCGAGCGCGAACGCCCCCGTGTTCGGACCGGTCGCGGCCTCGGCCGACGTCGTCTCGTTGAGCCAGGGGAAGACGGGCCTCGAGCTGACCGTGAAGTTGACGCAAGCACCGCAGGCGATCGGGTCGGCATCGGTTTCGACGGTCACATTTTCCTCCGCCAACGGTGTGAACTGGTCGCCTCTGCCGGCCGGTCAGGCGAGCACGTGGCCGCCGGCGCCTTTGCCGGCCGGTGCGTCGGCGATCGATCGCGCTGGTACCGGATGGATCGCCGTCGGCAGCGGCCCCCCGGGGTCGCCGCCCCCCGCGTCCGGGCCCGAAACGTCGGGGGTGGGCCTCACTTGGACGAGCGCCGACGGATCCCATTGGAACCCCCCCACGACCTTGGACCCCAAGCCCGGCATCGGCCCGGAGCACCCGCGAGGGATCTGCAGCAGCACCGGGGAAGCGGTCGCGGTCGGCGAGGCCGACCATCAGGGGTCCGGTGCCACGGCGGCAGCGGCGTGGTACACGAACAACGGGTCCCAGTGGAAGCCCGCCGGCATCGTCCCCGCTGCCGCCCCCGGCAGTGGCACCGAGATGCTCGGATGCGTCCAGACGCAATCGGGGTTCGCGGCCTTCGGCGCGGCTTCGGGCCCGGGAGGAGACAGCCCCGCGCTGTGGTCGTCCCCCGACGGGGCCCACTGGACCCGCGGGAACTCTGACTTCTTCGGCTCGGGCGCACCTGGCCCGATCGTCTCGCTCGCTGTGTCCGGTCCGAACTGGCTTGCCGTGGCGAGCGGCGCGGCCGATTCCGAACCTGACGACTTCCCCGGCCCGTCGCCGTCCGCTTCTACCGCATCCGAGGCAAATCAGCTCGGAGTCTGGGTCTCCACCGACAGCGGTTCCACATGGCAGCGCCTCGACGGCAACGGGGGGGTGTGGCAGGACGCGCAAGGAGCGGTTCTGGAGGAAGCGGGGTTCGCTGGTTCGAGAGCGGTGGTCGCCGGCGAGGTCGGCGGGCGCCTGGTCGTGTGGACCGGCGGGAGGAGCTAGAGCGTCGAGGACTGGGCAACTTCGCCAGGCTGGCCGCCGGCCGCATCACCCGCTCCCAGTTCGAAAGCGCGCCACATCTCGGCATAACGTCCGCCCCCGGCCAAGAGCTCTTCGTGGGAACCTTCCTCGACGACGCGCCCCATGTCCATCACCACGATCCGGTCCGCTCGGCGCGCGGTTTGCAGTCGGTGCGCGATGAGAACCGTGGTCCGGCCGCTCGACACGACCCCCATGGCGCGGGTGACCCTGGCCTCGGTGGCGAGATCCAGGTTGGAGGTCGCCTCGTCGAGCAGGAGGATCGCGGGTTCGACCAGCTGGGCTCTGGCAAGCGCGACGAGCTGTCGTTGCCCGGTCGACAGCGACCGACCGCGCTCGGTGACTCGGTGCAGGTAGCCACCGGCAAGCCCCGCGACGAGTTCATGCGCGCCCACGGCTCTCGCAGCAGCCTCCACCGCTTCGTCCGCGGCGTCCGGGCGTCCGTATGCGATGTTGTCGCGGATCGTGCCCGAGAAGAGGAAGGCCTCCTGCGGAACGTACCCGAGGTGGTGACGGTACGACTCGAGGTCGAGCTGTCTCAGATCCACCCCGTCGACCTCCACCGTCCCCGAGGTCGGGTCGTAGAAGCGGGTCAGGAGCTTGACGATCGTGGACTTGCCCGCACCGGTTTCGCCGACGAGCGCTACCGTTTCACCGGGCCGTATCTCGAGGTCGACGCCGCGAAGAGCTTCTTCACCTGGAGCGGCGGACGGGTACGCGAAGCGAAGAGCGCGGAACTCCACGTGCCCCGTGACCGCAGCCAGCATCACCGGGTCGGGGTCTTCGACAACGAGCGGGCGCTCGGCCATCAACGAGTTGATCTGCGCCATCGACGCGCCTGCCTGCTGGTAGGAGTCGAACGTCTGCGACAGTTGCTGGATCGGGTTGAACAGCAAGCCGAGGTACAAGAGGAAACCGACCAGCTCGCCGGAGGTCAGCGAGTGGTCGGCGACCATCACCGACCCGACACCGAGAACCAGCACCACAGCGACGTCCGAAAGGAAGTCGACGAAGGGGAAGTAGGTGGCAACCAGTCGTTGGGCGGCGAGGCGCGCATCGAGGTAGCCGCCTGACAGGGTCCGGAACTGGCTGCGGTTGTGGTGCTCGCGCACGAAAGCCTGAGACTCCCGGACGCCGGAGAGACTCTCCTGCATACTCGCGTTCACCACCGCGATCCTCTCGCGCGCTCGTCCGTATGCGACCGAGGACAGCCGCCTGTAGAGCAGCGTGGCAGCGACGAGTGGAACAAGGACTGAGAGGGTCACCAATCCCAGACGCCAGTTCCACACCATGACCGCGACCGCCACGCCGGCGAAGGTGAACATCGCGACGACAGCATTGATGAGACCGGTCTGGAGCAGATTCGAGAAGGCGTCGACGTCGGTCGTCATCCGGGTCATGATCCTTCCGGCCATCTCTCGCTCGTAGTAGTCGATCGACAGGCGTTGGAGGTGGGCCCAGATCCTGACCCGCAGCGCCAGGAGCAGGCGTTCGGCGGTCCGCCCCGTCACGAGCACCTGCCACACCGAGTCGAGCAGGTCGAGGGCGGCGACTGCGAGAAAGACCGCTGCAGCGAGGAACACGATCCTCTGCGAACCCTTGGCGACGCCATGGTCGAGCCCCCAACGGATCAGGACTGGCCCCGCCAGCGTCGCCAGCGCGTCGACGATCACGAGGGCAAGGCCCGCGAGAAGGTACTTGCGAAACGGCCGTACGAACCGCCTCAGGCTGAAAGACGGGTCGTAGCGTGCCTCAGCCCACAAGTCGACGTCCGGCTCGTCGCGCGCTGGGGGCAAAGCAGCCACCTTCGCGAGCAGGTCCGGCGTAGGGCCGAGTCCGGCCATCCACCCTCCACCCCCGCCGCCCATCCGTAGACCCGCCCCGAGGGCAGCTCTCCCGGCCCGGCCTGGGCCGGTCCCGACCGCGGCGTCGTAGCTTTCGTCGTCCTCCATCCCTTCGTACTGCCACAAAGACGAGGTGACGCCGCCGGCGGCCTCGGGCTCGCGCTCCTCCTCGATGGAGGTCGCTCCGCGGCCCTCCGCGTCGTCGCCGGGACCAGCGAGCAGGGTCCGGTAGGTGGGGCACCTAGCCATGAGCTCCTCGTGGGTGCCTTGGTCGACAACTCTCCCGCCGTCGACAACCGCTATGCGATCGGCGAGGCGCAGTGTCGAGCGCCGGTGTGCGACGAGCAGAGTGGTGCGCCCTCGCATCACCCGACGGAGCGTCGCGTGAATCTCCTCCTCCACGCGCGCGTCGACAGAGCTCGTCGCGTCGTCAAGAATCAGTATGCATGGGTCGGTGATGAGCGCCCGTGCGAGGGCGATACGTTGACGCTGCCCCCCGGAGAGGGTCAGGCCGCGCTCGCCGACGAGCGTCTCGTAACCGAGGGGGAGTCGGGATATGAACTCGTGGGCCTCGGCCGCGCGGGCTGCTGCCTCGACCTCCTCGTCGGTGGCGTCGGGCCTCCCGTACGCGATGTTGTCGCGAACCGACTCCGAGAAGAGGAAGCTCTCCTCGAAGACCACGCCTATCTGCCCACGCAGCGAACCAAGCTTCGCTTCGCGGACGTCGATGCCGTCCACCAGCACCCGTCCCTGCTGCACGTCGTAGAACCTCGGCAGCAGCAGAGCCACGGTCGACTTGCCCGATCCCGAAGCGCCGACCAAAGCGACCGTCTCCCCTGCCGAGACGTTGAGGTCGAAGTGGTCGAGAACCGGCTCGCTTTGCAGGTACCCGAAGGTGACCCCGTCGAACTGGAGTTCACCGTTGACGGCCGGCAATTCGATCGCCCCCGGACGATCCTCGACGAGCGGGGTGGAAGCCAGAAGGTCGAGCACCCGCTCGGCCCCAGCGCGTGCCTGCTGCCCGACGATGAGGACGCCGGCGAGCATGCGGGCCGGGCTCGCGAGCTGGACCAGGTAGGTGGCGAACGCCAAGAAGGTCCCGATCGATATCCGGTGGTGTATGGCCATCCATCCGCCGAGCGCGAGCACAGCGACCTGACCGAACACCGGGATGGCCTGCAAGACCGGCTGGTACCTGGCTTGGAGCCGCACTGCTCGCAACCTGGACCCGTACAGAACCTGTGCCCGGTCCATGAGATGCTCGATCTCGCGGCGCTCTTGGCCGAATCCCTTGACGACGCGGACGCCGGTGACAGCTTCCTCGACGACCACCGCCACTTCCCCCTCGCGCTGCTGAGAATCCCAGCTCGCGGGAAAGGTGCGATCTCGCATCCTGTACGCCGTCCAGATGAGGGCGGGCACGACACACAGCGAGACCGACGCGAGAAGCGGCGAGTAGAAGAACATGACCGCAAGGGCGGCGATGAGGAGGATGACGTTGCCGCTCATGATCGGCAGGAATGCCATCAGACCCTGCAGCAGGCCGACGTCGGAGTTGGCGCGGGACACCAGCTGGCCGGTCTGCAGTTCGTCGTGGCGCGCGAAGTCCAGGCGCTGGAGCTGGTCGTAGATGGCGTTCCGTAGGTCGTTTTGAAGATCCAGGCTCACCCGTCCGCCGACGAACCGCCGGATGTAAGCGGACCCGAACCTGACTACACCGAGGACGACCAGCACGATGATCCAAGGTGCAAGCGCGGACTCGTGGCGGATGATGACCCGGTCGATGACCTCACGTTCGATTGCGGGAACGGCGGCCGAGATGCCACTGCCGAGAAGCGCTGCGCCGAACGCGAGCGCGACGTTGCGCCTGTGCGGCGCCAGCCAGGGGATCAGCCGGCGTATCCAGCCCTTCCTCTGCGCGGTCCCCTCCCGTCCATCCATATCGTGAGCAATGCTAAATGACCCCTGGGACGTTCGGGCGGCCGGCTGGGCGGCTCTAGCGCCTCCAGGCTTGCCCGAAGAACCCTCCATGCGGGCGGGCGTGCGCGTGGTAGTGGTCGGGGATGTTGCGCATGTTGTCGTCCACGTAGTGCCCGGCGGTGAGCTGCTCCGCTGCAACACGAGCGAGCCGATCTTGCATGTGTGACATGGCATCGGGAGGCGGTGCCGTCCCGTGGTTGCGCCACACGACCATCGGCACGCAACAGATCTCGCACTCGGCGATCCAGCACACCTCGTCTTCGTAGAACCATGTCGTGCGCCGGGCGGCTTCGCAGAGTTCGCACCCGGCAACACGGGTTTGTTCTTCGATCTGGTACGGGTCGCTCACCCCCCGACTCTACGATGCTCGGCGCCCCGGGTGTGCCGGGCTGGGCATGGGAACGGGGCTCAGTGGCAGTAGCCGTACGGGTCGATCGGGGCGCTGGACAGTCCTTGCATGGACCAGCTGTTGGAGGACTCGTTCATGTACGCGGCCCGGCACGGAACGGTGATGACGATCAGCTTCTGGCCCGAGCAGACCCCGGCCACGTTGATGCAGGTCATGGCCTGGTGGCCGAGCGAGTAGCCGGGGCATTCGAAGTGGAACCCCGGCGCAGCGTGGGCGGCCAGGTATGCAAGCGCCGGTCCGCAGCCGAAGTCCGAAGGCTGAGATGCGGCGTGCACCGTGGTGGGGGGAGAGGTAACAGGGGTGCGTGCCGGGGTGGTGGCAGCCAGCTGTTGGGGCGGGACCGTTGTCGCCGGCGGGGCGGTCGTGGCGGGTGCCGGCGCGACGGTCACGGCTGGCGGGACAGATCGAGTTCCGCGTGCAGTCTGGGCTGGCCGCGCCACCGCCGGGGCTGTCGCCGAAGAGTGGGCGGCCAACGTGGCCTGGTAGGGGACAGCCGCGGCGCCTGCTGTCACCTGCTGCAGAGCCAGCGCCGCGAGGGCGGACACAAGGGCGAACCAGTAGCGGCCACGAGCCCGCAGACGGCCGGGCCGGTCGAGAGAATCCGAAACCCGCCTGCGTGGGGCCCAATCCAGCTCGCCGCCGGCGCGGTGAAACGTCCTGCTCACCCGAGTGTCGTCGGCGGGAGACGGCCTGACTTGAACCAGCGGGGGCCCACGCGGCAAAGGAGGAAACGAGCCGCGTTCGCCGAAGCGCGGTGCGTTTCAGGACTACCCGGATGCGGGATTCATGACATCCCGTAGACCGGCTCCGAGTACCGGTCGAAACCGGCGGCGGCGGATGTGTCGTTAGACCCTGACGCGCCGGCCGCCCGGCACCGCACACTCGGCACATGGTCTTCGCAGCTTTGCGGGCGCGAGTCTTCATAGCCATCGCCATAGCTATCGCCCTGGTCGCGGTGTTGGTTCCGGGCACTGCCGGCTCGGTCGTTGCGGCCACCGCGCCATCAGGACCTGCGGTCCTCACCTTCGGCGACGCACCCTTCTACGGAACCACCGCAAGCATCCGCCTCAACCGGCCCGTGGTCGGCATGGCCGCCACCCCCGACGGAGGCGGCTACTGGCTCGTCGCCTCCGACGGCGGCATCTTCACCTTCGGCGACGCACCCTTCTACGGATGCGGCGTCGGCTCGTTGGGATCCGGCCGCGTCGCCGCGGCCGTCATCGGCAGTCCAACCGGTCGGGGCTATGACATTCTGGCCACTAGCGGAACCGTGCGCATCGGGTTCGCCGGTGACGTCAACGGGGTCGGCCGCGTCGCGACCCTCATGAGTGAAGGTGGCGATCCCCTGGCAGCGATGCGGCCCATCCTGGGATCAAACGACGTCAATCTCGTGAATCTGGAGACCTCCGTAGGCTCGGCCGGGCAGGCTCAGAACAAGCAGTACACCTTCCAGTCCCCGCCGGAGCTGCTGTACCGCTTGCGGGCGGCCGGGGTCTCGGTCGTCAACCTGGCGAACAACCACAGCCTCGACTTCGGTGTCGCCGGCCTTCTTCAAACGATCTCGGATGCCCGCGCCGCAGGGCTGCTCGTCGTGGGGGCCGGCGCGACGAGAGCCGAGGCCTACTCGCCGGCAGTTGTCGACACCCCGGCTGGCAGAGTCGCCTTCCTCGGCTTGAGCCAGGTCGTCCCCGCAGGTTGGGCCGCCACCGCGACCCAGCCTGGGGTGGCCTCCGCCTTCGACCTGCCGGCGGCCATCGCCGCTGTCCGCGAAGCCCGCTCGCTTGCCGATCAAGTCGTCGTCATGGTTCACGCGGGTGTCGAGCTGAACCAGTGCCCGACGGCCGACCAATATGCTCTCACCAAGGCGTTGGTGGGCGCCGGAGCCAACGTTGTCGTCGGTTCGCATCCTCACGTTCTCCAGGGTCTCGAGCGGATCGGATCAGCGCTCGTGGACTACAGCCTTGGGGACTTTGTCTGGTATGCCGGAAGCCCCCAGATTGATGTCACGGGGTTGCTGTCGGTGGAGCTGGGTTCGGCCGGGGCGGACACCTACGAGTTCACACCTGCTGTGATCGACGCCACGGGCAGCCCGCAACCACTGACTGGGGCGGCGGCGAGCGGCGCCCTCGCCAACCTCGCTTCACTGACGCCCGGTTCCGGTCGCTGCTGAGCTCGAAGGCAAACTCGAGCGTCAGATGCCACCGGCACCACTTGCCGGCTCAGGTGGCAGATGGCTCCGCCATCACTCGACCATTCCGATCTCGGGCGCCCCTGGCTCGACCGCCCATCGGCGCGGGGTCGCTCGAGATCCTTCTACGCCCCAGACGAGGCCTTCCATGAAGATCCAGGTCCGGCGATGTATGGCGGTTGGGCCGTATGCGTGCAAGGCCATCTTGTGACGGGGGCACGGGTAGCCCTTGTTGGCGTCGAACTCGTAGCCGGGGTAGTTATCGGCTTCGGATCGCATAACCCTGTCACGGGTGACCTTGGCGAGGATCGACGCCGCCGCAATCGACAGGCATGTCGCGTCGCCTCTGATGAGCTTCCGGGTCGACCCGGTGCCGACGAAGTCCCAGTTGCCGTCGACGAGCACGCGATCCGGCTGCACGCCGAGCGCCTCCAGCGCACGCCGCGCTGCGAGCCGCTGCGCGTCTGCCATCCCGACGGCGTCACACTCCTCCTGCGATGCGGACCCGACTCCCCACGCGACGCACCAGCTCGCGATCCTCTCGAACAGCCGCTCACGCTCCGACTCGCGCAGCATCTTGGAATCACGCACCCGGTAGACCCGCCTGTCCCGGGGAAGTACAGCTGCGCCGACGGTGATCGGACCGGCCCACGCTCCCCTGCCGACCTCGTCGACTCCTACCACTATTTGATCGCCGGCATCCCAGTGTTCCCGCTCGATCTTCAGGCTCGGGGGGCGGTTCATCTCGCCTGACCCGGTCTCATTGTTCGCTCGAGCGCCGGTAGCGGCCGAGCAGCATCCCGTCCCCCTCGAGCAGAGCCTCGAGCCGGAATCGCACAGGATGCTCGAAGGGATGGCCGCCGGAGAGATGGAGCCGCTGGGGGCCCGCCATCAGGGGCGAGATGGTGACACACATCTCGTCCACGAGATTCGCTGCGATGAGCGAGTTGAGCAACGACGGACCGCCTTCGCACAAAACCCGCTGGAGGCCCCGACCGCCAAGATGGTCGACGGCGAAGCGGAGATCCACCTCTTCCGCACCGCATTCCACGGCGTCGGCAGCTTCGCGGAGCTCGGGGTGTTCGGCCAAGGCTCTTCCCGTCGTCATCACGATGGGGGGCTCGCCCTGCGCGAAGCATTTGGCAGCGGGGTCGAGGAGGCCCCGCCTGCTGACCATCACCAGCGGAGGCAGGCGGTGCTGACCCCGCTTCTCGCGGCGGTCCTGCACCTCGGCCGGGAGCTTGACGGTGCCGTAGTTCTCGGCCCGAACCGTTCCTGCGCCTACCATCACCGCGTCCGCCACCGCCCGCATCGCCATGAACGCTTCGCGGTCGGCGGGCGCGCCGAGCGGTCCGCTCCGGCCTTCGATCTCGGCCGCGCCGTCGAGGGAGACGACGAAGTCGGCGCGCAGGTGGCGGACCGGAGGCAGCTCGTAGAAGGCTTCGAGGTCCTCGGGCCCTTCGAGATCTGCCGGCGAGGGCAGGAGGCGACGTATCAACTGAGCTCGGCCACCATTGCGGCTTCGCCGGGATCGGTCGCCGTGTTCATGAATGCGTCGAGGATCTCACGGGACACCTCCACGCTGGTTAGGCGCAGGCTGAGTGCCAGGACGTTGGCGTCGTTCCACCTGCGCGCTCCCGCCGCGGTAGCTGCGTCGACACACAACGCCGCCCGCACGCCCGAGACCTTGTTCGCTGCGATCGACACCCCGGTGCCCGTCCAGCAGCACACGACTCCTCTGTCGGCGAGCCCCGAAGCGACCGCCTCACCGACCGACTTGCCTGCTCGCGGCCACGGTTGTGGGCGGGCGACGCGGACGACCTCGTGGCCTGCCACCTCCAGGTGCTCTTCGATCTCGTCCACCAAGGATGTGACCTCGTCTGTGCCCAACGCCACCCGCACACGACCGAGCCTAGCGGTGGCCCGCTTTCCCGGCCGGGTGCACGCAGTTGTGGCCGTAGGATCGGGTCGATGGGTGACGACCCTCTGAGAACTCCTGTGACCGCTCGCATTGCGGATCTCGCCGGGAGAGCCGGCGCGATCGGTGCAGACGCCGTGCTCGTGCCGGTCAAGGCCTTTGGCCAGGCCAAACTGCGGCTTGCCCCTGCGTTGTCCCCCGACAGGAGGGCTGCTCTCGCCCGGACCATGGCTACGAGGGTGGTCGAGTCGGCGGCCGGATTGGCCGTAGCGGTGGTGTGCGACAACCTCGAGGTAGCAACTTGGGCTCGCAAGCTGGGAGCTCGTGTCATATGGGAGCCAGGGCGCGGTCTCAACGGCGCCGTGCAGCAGGGTGTGGACCGCTTGGCCGCAGACGGAGCACGGCTGGTGGTGGTGGCGGCGGGCGATCTGCCGCTCGCGTCCGACCTGCGTTGGGTAACCGAGTTCGACGGCATCACCATCGTCCCAGACCGCCATCGAGATGGGACGAACGTCATCTGTGTGCCCGGCACGTGCGGATTCCGGTTCTCGTACGGCCCGGGGTCCTTCGCCCGGCACGTTGCGGAGGCGGAGAGGGTGAAGGTCGGGCTCCGTGTCGTCCAGGACACACCGCTCGCTTGGGATGTGGACGTTCCGGACGACCTGGCAGCGGTCCAGGATTAGTGCACCCACGACGCGAAGAAGCGAGCCCGGAGGCCCGCTTCTTCTGTATCTCCGTGCCGCTTGGTTAGCGGGCGGTCTTCTTGGCCGCCGTCTTCCTCGCGGTGGTCTTCTTGGCGGCAGTCTTTCGAGCTGTCGTCTTCTTCGCCGCGGACTTCCGCGCGGTGGTCTTCTTGGCGGCAGTCTTTCGAGCTGTCGTCTTCTTCGCCGCGGACTTCCGCGCGGTGGTCTTCTTGGCGGCAGTCTTTCGGGCCGTCGTCTTCTTCGCCGCGGACTTCCGCGCGGTGGTCTTCTTGGCGGCTGACTTTCGGGCCGTCGTCTTCTTCGCCGCGGACTTCTTTGCGGCTGTCCGCTTGGCTGTCGACTTCTTCACAGCCCCGGTCTTGCGGGCCGTTGTCCTCTTGGCCGCCGCCGTCTTCTTGGCGGGCGACCGCTTGGCAGTCTTCTTAGCTGTTGATTTCCTCGCCGTCGCCTTCTTGGCGGCGGGCGCAGCCTTCTTGGTTGGGCTCATCGGCTATGCCTTTCTCAGCGCTTCTTCGCCGACTTGGCGGCCTTCTTGGCAGGTGCAGACTTCTTGGCCGGTGCCGACTTCTTTCCGGCCTTCTTCGCGGGTGCGGACTTCTTCGCTGCCGCGGTCTTGGTGGTCGCCTTCTTGCCAGCCGCGGCTTTGGCACCACCGCGGCTGTTGAGCACTTCCTTGAATGCGGACGCCGGAGCGAAACGCACTCCCTTGGAGGCGGCGATCTTCACAGGAGCACCCGTTTGGGGATTGCGACCCATGCGAGCTGCTCGCGCCGTTGGCGAGAAGGTGCCGAAGCCGAAGATTGAAACCTTCTTGCCGGCTTTGATCTCGTTGATGATTGCTTCGGCCACTGCGTTGACCGCAGCTTCCGAGTGCTTCTTGTCGAGACCGGTCTTCCCGGAAACGGAATCGACGAGCTCTGTCCTGTTCACCGCCACCTCCTGGGCGTTAGTCGGGGAAGTTCTCTGATATACAAGAGGTTTCGCGGCGCTAGGTCAAGCATTTCCCTTGCATGACAAGGGCTTTCTGTCCGAAGAGCTAAAAATTTCCTTGTGCCACAAGGGAATTCCGGCTCAGCGCGTATTCGAGAACTTCTGCGATCTCACGCGCGAAGTGGAACTTCATCTGCTTCCTGACACTGTCCGGAACGTCTTCGACGTCTGCTTCGTTGCGCGCCGGCAACACAACTTCGGTCAGTCCTGCGCGGTGCGCGGCGAGAACTTTCTGCTTCACACCACCGATCGGCAAGACTTTGCCACGAAGTGTGATCTCACCTGTCATTCCAACTTCAGGTCGCACAGGAACACCCGTCAGCAAGCTGACGATAGCGGTAGTCATGGTTACGCCCGCGGAAGGTCCGTCCTTGGGGATTGCACCGGCTGGGACATGGACGTGCAGCCTGCGTCGTTCGAACGCGTCCTCCGGAACACCAAGGCCCTCGGCGTGCGCTTTGACATACGAAAGCGCGATCTGAGCCGATTCCTGCATGACTTCGCCGAGCTGGCCTGTGATGGTGAGACCCGCGTCGCCTTGGGAGGAACTCGCTTCGACGAACAGAACTTCACCGCCGGCTCCGGTCACGGCAAGACCGGTTGCGACACCCGGAAGCGAGGTGCGCTCAGCGATCTCAGCATGATGACGGGGCCTTCCAAGCCACTCGCTCAGCTGGTCCGGGGTCACGATGAGCGGTACGGAACCGGGTTCCTCTGCCACCTTGGCAGCGGCCCGCCGCATCAGCCTCGCGAGCTCGCGCTCGAGCGATCGGACCCCTGCCTCGTGGGTGTATCCGGTGACGATCGCGCGCAGAGTGTCGTCCCCGACGGAAACCTCCGTGTCGAACAGACCGGCGCTGGCAAGTTGGCGGCCGATCAGATGGTCGCGCGCGATGGCGACCTTCTCGTCGTCGGTGTATCCGTCTACGCGGACCACTTCCATCCGGTCGAGCAATGGCCCGGGAATCTGCTCCATCATGTTCGCGGTGGCGATGAATAGGACATCGGAGAGGTCGAGATCGAGGTCGAGGTAGTGATCCCGGAAGGTGTGGTTCTGTGCGGGGTCGAGGACTTCGAGCAGAGCCGAGGACGGATCCCCGCGCCAGTCGCTCCCAAGCTTGTCGACCTCGTCGAGAAGGAGGACCGGGTTCATCGTCCCGGCGTCCTTGACGGCACGAACTATCCGACCCGGCATCGCCCCGACATAGGTGCGCCGGTGACCTCTTATCTCGGCCTCGTCGCGTACTCCACCGAGAGCGACGCGCACGAACTGGCGTCCGGTGGCCCGCGCGATCGATTGACCCAGCGACGTCTTGCCGACCCCGGGAGGGCCGGCAAGAGTGAGGATCATGCCGCCCGTACCGCGCTCGTTCGCTGGCGCGGACGTTTCGATACCTCTCTCGGCTCGCAACTTACGCACCGCGAGATGCTCGAGCAGACGCTGCTTGACGTCGTCGAGACCGGTGTGGTCGTCGTCGAGAATCCGTTTCGCCTCTGAGACGTCCAGCCGGTCATCCGAACGGCGACCCCAGGGGATCTCGAACACCGTGTCGAGCCACGTGCGGATCCACCCGTGTTCGGGGCTCTGGTCGCTGGTGCGTTCTAGGCGGTCGATCTCCCGCTCGATGGTATCGCGCGTCGCCTGCGGGACGTCCAGTCCAGCGAGCCGCTCGCGATAGTCCTCCTCTCCGACCTGGCCGTCCGTCTCCCCCAGTTCCTTGCGGATGGCGGCGAGCTGCTGGCGGAGCAGGTACTCGCGCTGGGTGCGCTCCATACCCTCGGAGACCTCGTTGCGAATCTTGTCCTTGAGCTCGATCTCTGCGAGGGTCTCGCGGGCCCAGGCGAGCACCAGAGCTACGCGCTTGGCGGGGTCCACCGTCTCGAGGAGCTCGACCTTCCTCTCCAGTGACAGGTCCGGCCAGTACCCGGCCATGTCCGCCAGCCGGCCCGGCGAGTCGATGTCGCGAAGGGCGTCACCGGCGAGCCGGAATCCACGATGCTCGGCGATCGCTTCGAAGACCGCGCGCAGCTCCCGGGCGGACTCCTCTGCCCCGGGCTCGGGCGCAGCTTCGCGGACGATCTCCGTGCTGACCCACAGCGCGCTGCCCGTGGAGCCCGTGGCTGCGCCTATCACAGCGCGCTCGTGTCCGGTGACCACCACAGCCGGGGTGCCACCGGGAAGCTTGCCCGACCGGTCGACAGAAGCAATTGTCCCGACGGACGCGTACTTGCCGCCGACATTCGATCCACCTGCCCCACCCCTGGGATCCCGCAGCCTGGGCACCAGTACCAGACGGTCGTCGGAGCTGGCGGCGGCTTCGATTGCGGCCTTGGCCTCGTCGGTCTCCAGTGCAATCGTGATGGTCATGCCGGGGAGGACGACCCCGGAGTCGAGGGGCAGAAGTGGCAGGGCGGACACAGCGATGGGGGGCATGAGGCCTCACTTAGGGGGGTGTAATCCTGTAAGACAGCCAGGATAACGACACCAGGAAGAAACTTGTTCCCAACACGCTCAACTTTCGGCGTGAGAGCATCTGAGAGTGGAGGACGAGCGAGAACGCCTGGCCCAGGCCGACCGGGGGGACCTGCCGTGGCGTCGTTGGGGGCCTTACCTCGCGGAGCGGGCCTGGGGCACCGTCCGGGAGGACTACTCGGCAGGCGGCGACGCGTGGTCGTATTTCCCGTTCGAGCATGCGGCGTCGCGAGCGTTCCGCTGGAGCGAGGACGGCATGGGCGGCATATGCGACGTAGACCAGCAGCTGTGCCTCGCCGTGGCCCTGTGGAACGGGCAGGATCCCATCCTCAAGGAGCGGATGTTCGGCCTCACCGGCGAGCAGGGCAATCACGGCGAGGACGTCAAGGAGTACTGGTGGTACCTCGACGCCACCCCGACCTCGTCGTGGCTGCGCTGGCGGTACCACTACCCGCAGCGTGCGTTCCCTTACGAGGACCTAGTAGCAATCAACCGCTCCCGTTCGCGGCAGGACCCGGAGTACGAGCTCGTCGACACGGGGATCTTCGGGGATGACCGCTATTGGGCGGTGACGGCGACCTGGGCCAAGGGGGGCCCTGAGGACATGCTCTGGCGATTGGAGGTCCGCAACGCCGGCCCAGAATCGGCGGTCATCGACGTCCTGCCCACGATCTGGTACCGCAACACCTGGAGCTGGGGCGGCGAAGCGGAGCGTCCGAGCCTCCGGGCCGACGGTCGCGCCTCGATCCGAGCCGTACACCCTGTCCTCGGCGAGTGGATCCTCGCCGGTGCCGGAACACCGGAGCTTATGTTCTGCGACAACGAAACCAACAACCACAAGCTCTACGGAACCCCGGGGCCTGCCTACCTGAAGGACGGGATCGCCGAGCACCTGATCTCCAGTGCTCCCACGGTCAATCCGGCCCTGACCGGCACCAAGGCGGCCCTGCGCTACCGCCTGGAGGTACCCGCGGGCGGTACCAGCGAGCTACGGCTGAGGTTCTGGAAGCCGGGCGAAGGTGCCCGGCCGACGCCCACATCCGCCGAGGGAGACCTCGCAGCCGCGTACGAGCGGATCCTCGCTGATCGCGAAACCGAAGCCGACCGCTTCTACGATGCGCTGGCACCGAAGGACAGCACCCCGGACGAACAGACGGTACTTCGACAGGCCGCGGCGGGGATGCTGTGGTCCAAGCAGTACTTCCATTACAACGTCGAGCGCTGGCTGGCTGGCGACGCAGGTCAGCCGCCACCGCCACCGGGGCGGGGCGACATCCGCAACGGCGACTGGGTGCACCTCGACAACCGCGACGTGATCTCGATGCCCGATCCCTGGGAGTACCCGTGGTACGCCGCTTGGGATCTGGCATTCCACTGCGTTGCGCTGGCGCACCTCGACGCGGAGTTCGCCAAGCGCCAGCTCATACTGCTCGGCCGGGAGTGGTACATGCACCCCAACGGCCAGCTTCCCGCGTACGAGTGGAACTTCAGTGACGTCAACCCGCCGGTTCACGCCTGGGCAGCGCTGCGTGTATGGGAGGTCGACCGGCAGTCGCGCGCCGCCCGAGGCGAGGACGCGACTCCCGATACGGACTTCTTGGAGCGCGTGTTCCACAAGCTCCTGCTCAACTTCACCTGGTGGGTGAACCGCAAGGACCAGGCCGGCAACAACGTGTTCGAGGGCGGCTTTCTCGGCTTGGACAACATCGGGTTGTTCGACCGTTCCAAACCTCTCCCCGTCCCGGGGATCCTCGAGCAGTCGGATGGCACCGCTTGGATGGCGATGTACTGCCTCAACCTGCTCGCTATCGCGCTGCAACTCGCGAAGCACGACCATGTCTACGAGGACGTGGCAACGAAGTTCTTCGAGCATTTCACCTACATCGCTCATGCGATGGAGTCGCAGGGCCTCTGGGACGACGAGGACGGGTTCTTCTACGACCTCGTGGTGCTCGACGGTGGCCAACGAATTCCCGTCAAGGTGCGCTCGATGGTCGGCATCGTGGCCCTGTTCGCCGTGTCGGTCCTGGAGGAGCAGGACCTCGCCGGACTCCCGTCGTTTGCCCGGCGCCTCGAGTGGTTCGTCGACAACAAGCAGCAGTACTCGCACCAAATCACGCGCAGCGACGGAAGGATCCTCCTTTCGGTCGTCGGGGAGCAGCGGCTGCGGAGAATCCTGCAGCGGTGCCTCGACCCAGCTGAGATGTTGTCGGACCACGGGATGAGGTCGGTCTCGCGCCACCACCATGACCATCCCTTCAGCATGGATCTCGGAGGCATGCACGCGAGCGTCGACTACGAGCCGGCCGAGTCGACGAACTTCCTCTTCGGGGGTAACTCAAACTGGCGGGGGCCTGTCTGGTTCCCCCTGAACCACCTGCTGATCGGAGCGCTCGACTCCTACCAGCGATTCTTCGGGGAGCGGCTGGTGGTCGAGTGTCCGACCGGTTCGGGCGACCAGGCGACGCTCTCAGCGGTCGCCGACGACCTGGCCCGCCGGCTCGTGGGCATATTCCTCCGGGATTCCGACGGGAGGCGGCCGGTCTTCGGCGACTACACCGTTATGCAAGACGATCCCGCGTGGCGCGACCAGTTGCTGTTCCACGAGTACTTCCACGGCGACACCGGAGCAGGACTCGGCGCATCTCACCAGACAGGCTGGACCGGGCTGGTCGTCGACCTGATCGCGGACCGGCGCCTCGGCGGCCGGACCTAAAGAGGTCAGGAGCCTCTAAGGTCACAGCCGATGACGAGCCCCAAGGAAGTCCCCCCCGAAGTCGACTCGGCCATCCGGCGCCTCATCGCTCGCTACTGCCACCTGGTGGACGACGGTGACTACGACGCAGCCGCGGCTCTGTTCACCGACGACGCCCGCTTCGTGGCCCTCGGGAAGAATCTCGACGGGCGCGCAGCCATCAAGGCGATGCTCGTCGACCAAGGCAACCACTCCACCCTGCACCAGGTGTCCAACGTGGTCGTGAGCAACGGTTCGCAGTCAGGCACCTTCCACGCGGTGGCGGACCTGAGCGTCGCGGCGAAGCTGGAGGGCTCCTGGACGCCAGCCTTCGTTGGCCGGTACCACGACACGTTCGTCGGCGAAGGCCGTGAGATGCGCTTCAGCCAACGGATACTCACCGCGCGGTAAGCCCGGCAGCAGGACCATGCCGGCGACCTGGCGGCAACCGATGCTCGCCCAGCTGTTGCGGTTTCCAGAAGAACGACGGGTTCTGGACGCCGGCGACTGGGTGTTCGAGCGCAAGCTGGACGGGCTCCGCTGCCTCGCCACGCGCAACGGTGCAGAAGTACAGCTGTGGTCGCGCAACCGCCTGTCTTTTTCCGCCCGTTTCCCCGATGTGGTCTCCGCCGTGGCGCAGCTTCCGGTCGACGACGTCACCCTCGATGGCGAGATAGTCGCGTTCGACGACGAGGGTCGCACGAGCTTCGCCCTGCTCCAGCAGTCGGGCAGACGGGCGGCTCCCGTCTACGTCGTGTTCGACGTGCTGCACCTTGTCGGCAACGACACCCGCGACCTGCCTCTAACCGACCGATCCGAGCTGGTCGATCGGCTCGTAGCCGCAGCCGGCGGACCGACACGCGGGACGATCACCACCGTCGAGCGGCTCACCGGAGACCCCGCACAGCTCCTGGACGAGGCGTGCCGCAACGGTTGGGAAGGTCTCGTGGCCAAGAGACCGGGGTCCCTCTACTGCTCTGGGCGCTCACCTGACTGGCGCAAGCTCAAGTGCAGCGCGAGCCAGGAACTGGTCGTAGGCGGGTGGACCGAACCTACCGGCAGCCGATCCGCCCTCGGCGCGTTGCTCGTCGGCTACTACGACGAGGACGGGCGGCTGGTCTTCGCCGGCAAGGTGGGGACCGGCTTCTCCGAAGCCGAACTGGGGCGGCTCCATGCGATGCTCGCGGAACGCTCCACCACGGAGTGCCCTTTCGCCCCTCCCGTCCGAGTCAAGGGTTCGCACTGGGTGAGGCCGGAACTGGTGGCGGCGGTGTCGTTTACCGAGTGGACGAGGGACGGCAAGCTCCGACACCCCCGCTACGAGGGACTGAGGACCGACAAAGCGGCGCTCGACGTGAGGCGAGAGGTGGGACGGTGACTGCGACGAGTTAAAGAGGTCCGAACCTCTTCAGTTGACCCGCTTCTCGTAACCCTCCCAGTAGGGGCTGCGCAGCTTGAACTTCTGGAGCTTCCCGGTCGCGGTGCGCGCGAGAGCGTCCCTGAATTCGACCGTCGTCGGGCACTTGAAATGCGCCAGCCGGCCGCGGCAGAACTCGATCAGCTCCTCTTCGGTCGCCTCCTGTCCGGCGCGCAGCACGATCAGCGCCTTGACCGTCTCGCCCCACTTCTCGCTCGGAACCCCGATCACCGCAACCTCGGCCACGGCGGGATGCTGGTACAGGCAGTCCTCGACCTCGACGGAGCTCACGTTCTCGCCGCCGGAGATGATCACGTCCTTCTTGCGGTCGGAGATCACCACGTAGTTGTCCTCGGTGATCCGGCCTTCGTCACCGGTGTGGAACCATCCGTCGACGAGAACCTTCGACGACTCCTCGGGCTGCTGCCAGTAGCCGGCGAAGACATGGTTTGACCGGGCCAGGACCTCGCCGTCCTTCGACGCCCGCATCTGGACGCCCACCGCTGGAGCGCCCGCCAGGCTGAGCCGCTTGCTCAGCTCCTCCGAGTCGAGCGAGTCCCACTCCGAACGCTTGCGGTTGATCGTCAGGAGGGGGGACGTCTCGGTGAGGCCGTAGATCTGGATGAACTCCCACCCGAGCTCCGTCTGGACCCGTTCGATCGTCTTCGACGGCGGCGGCGCCCCTGCGACGACGATCCGCACCCTGTCCCGGCCGGGAACCGCTTCGCCTGCCTCGCGCCTGACCCTCGCAGCCTCCAGAACTGCCGCGACGACCGCCGGCGCACCACAGAGGAGCGTCACGCCATGCGCGTCGATCCGCTTCAAGATCTCCTCTCCGTCGATCTTGCGCACCACGACCTGCGGGACGCCCATCGCGGTGACCGCGTACGGCATGCCCCAGCCGTTGCAGTGGAACATCGGCAGCGTGTGCATGTACACGTCCCGGTCGCTCACGTTGACATGCCAGCCGAAGACGGTGGCGTTCAACCAGCAGTTCCGGTGGGTCATCTGGACGCCTTTGGGACGGGCGGTCGTCCCGCTCGTGTAGTTGATGCTCGCCGTGGAGTCCTCGTCCGGCTCCCACTGCGACGGCTCGGCTGGGGCCGCAGGGTCGAACAGCGCGGCGTCCGACGTTCCGTCGAGGACGAAGCGGTGCTTGACGTTGATACCGGCGACGGTCGGCTCGGATTCGGGGTCGACCAGAAGCACGGTGGCTCCAGAGTGCTCCACGATGTAGCGGATCTCCTCGCCGCCAAGCCGGTAGTTGATCGGGACCAGCACCCGCCCGTACCCGCTCACCCCGTAGAAGGACACGGCGAATCGCGCGGCATTCGGGCTGACGATGGCCACCCTCTCCCCGAAACCGACTCCAAGCTCGTCGAGTGCCACTGCCATTCCGCGAGCGCGTGCGTCCAGTTCCCGGTAGGAGACAGTCCCGAACGAACCCGGGGTCCCGGGTTCGTCGACCACCGCGACCCGCTCGGGGTAGACGGTCGCCGCGCGTTGCAGGAAGTCCCCGACTGTCAACGGAACGTGCATGTGGTCCCCTGTCGCTCGATTGGTGCCTCGTATGCCGGCCTTCGCCTCTGCTGTCAAAACTAGCTTCGACCGCCGCGACTGGGGGCCGCTAGTGTCGCCCGCCGTGCGCAGGCACAAGCATCTCGCCGGACCGGCCAATGACGCCAGCGGAGCCGGCATGATGGCCGGCCCGCTGAAACTGACCGGGATAGCTGCCGGGGGCGCCGCGACAGCGGCCTTCGTGCACCTCTTACCCGGTGTCGTGGCGTGGCGGGCGGGTCGTTGCCTTGCGTTTCCCCGGTTGTCCGGGGTGGGGAGTGCCGGGCATGTGGCGCTCACCTTCGACGACGGGCCGGACCCGGTGTCGACCCCGCGGATACTGGACGTGCTCGACGAGCTGGGATGGCACGCCACGTTCTTCTGCTTGGGTTGCCAGGTCCGCCGCTCGCCGGGGCTCGCGCGGGAACTGGTCGAGCGCGGCCACGAGGTGGCTGTGCACGGGGACGACCACCGCAGCCACCTGCTTCGCTCTCCGCGGGCGACTGTCACCGACGTGGCTAGGGCGAGAGACTGCATAGAAGAGGTGACTCGGTCCGAGGTTCGGTGGTTTCGTCCGCCTTACGGCGGGGTCGCTCTACCGTCGTGGCTCGCTGGCAGGAATTCGGGATTGCAGATGGTGCTGTGGACCACGTGGGGCATCGACTGGCGCGAGGACTCGACCGGTGAGAGCGTCGCAGCCAACGTGGAGCGGACGTTCCATCGCGGCGCCACGGTGCTGCTGCACGACTCGGACATCACCTCGGCCTCGCAGAGCTGGAAGTCGACCGTCGACGCTCTCCCGCGCCTCGCCGAACGGTGGGCGGACGCCGGGCTGGCCGTCGGTCCCCTGCGCGACCACGGGATCGGGTGACGTCCGCGCCGTACGCGATGAGCCCGCGCCTGAAGAGATTCGCGGCGGCCCTGATGGTCTCGTCGCTACTGGCGTCTTGCGGCTCGAGCCCGCCGGCGCCGCGCAACTCGGTGCCGGGACTGGTGGTGGTCACCGGCCTGTACCCGCTCGCGCAGGCGGTCGAGCAGATCGGGCAGGGCCGGGCCCGCGCAGACAACGTGGTGCCGCCAGGGCAGAACCCCCTGTCGTACCAGCCAGGGACGGCGGAGAGCGCGGCTCTGTCGAACAGCCGCCTCGTCGTGCTCGGACCCACCGGGTTGCAGCCGGCGATCGACTCGGCGGCGGGCAGCTCGCCCGAGCGGGTCGTCCACGTCGCTCCCCCTGCCGGCGGGACCTACTACTGGCTGGACCCCGCTGCGATGCGAAAGGCGGTGCCACAGATCGCGGCCGCGATGGAGAGGGCGGACCCCCGTGACGCGGCCACATTCCAGGCGGGCGCGCGCGCCTTCGGGGACGCTCTCGGCTCGACCGGCATCGACTACCAGTCGACCATCTCGACCTGCCCACGCCGCGACGTCTTCGCGCCCGACGTCGCCTTCGCTCAGACGGCCCGGGCATACGGGCTGACCTTCCACGTGGTAGCGGGCGTCGACCAACCGCAAGCGTCAGTGGTCCGATCCGCCGCCGCGGCCATCCAGGCGTCGGGGGCGACGACCGTGTTCGTCGAGCCCTGGGTGCCGCAGACCACGGTTCGCGCGGCGGCCGCGGCAGCAGGGGTGGAGGTCAGGGCCCTCGACACCCTCGTGGGTCCGCCGGCGGGTGGCTGGCCGCGCCAGGCCACATATATCAACCTGCTCGAGGCCAACCTCGGGGCCCTCAGCTCGGGACTCGGATGCCCCTCTCAGGGAAGCGGCGCGTGAGCGGCGCGCTGCTGGCAATCTCGAAGTGGCCCGGCACCGCCGCTGCCGGGTACGTCACCCGCGGCTCCGAGCAGCCGGTCCTGTGGGGCCCGGCCGCAGACGTGTTCGCCTGGGCGTCGGTCACCAAGGTGCTCACGGCGATGTGTGTCTGGATCGCCGTGGAGGAGGGATCGGTGGGCTGGGAGGACCCCGCCGGGCCCGAGGGTGCGACCCTGGCCGATCTGCTCTCGCACGCGTCGGGCCTGGCGCCTGACAGCGACCGAGTCCTCGCACCACCGCGGCGCCGGCGGATCTACTCCAACCGCGGCATAGAGCTGGCGGCATCGCACCTGGCCTCGCGCACGGGAATCACTTTCGGCGACTACCTGGCCGAGGCCGTCCTCGAACCGCTCGGCATGCAGTCCACCCGGCTCGACGGGTCCCCCGCCCATGGGGCTTCGGGCCCGCTCGACGACCTGATGAAAATGGTCCTCGAGCTCCTCGATCCCAAGCTGGTCAGCGTCGAGACGCTCGCCCGGGCCACGGCGGTGGCCACTGAGGGGCTCGCCGGAGTCCTACCAGGCTTCGGGAAGCAGGACCCCAACGACTGGGGTCTCGGCGTCGAAATCCGCTCCCACAAGAGCCCGCACTGGACGGGGAGCCGCAACTCGCCGGCCACGTTCGGGCACTTCGGCCAGGCAGGCGGGTTCTTGTGGGTGGACCCTGCGCTCGGTCTCGGCGCCGCAGCGCTCGGAAGCGCGCCGTTCGGACCGTGGGCAGCCGAGGCGTGGCCCGCCCTATCCGACGCCGTCATCGAGGAGGCGACGGGCGACACCCCAACGTGACGTCAGGTCTCGGGCGGTCCGGCGATCTCGCGGAAAGCCGCTAACGCGCGGGGAGCCCAGACGGTGCCCGGGCCGCCGTTCATCAGGACAGCCACACCGAGTGCCTCCGCCACCTCCGATTCGCTCGCACCACGCCTAGCCGCTCCCCTGGCGTGCGACGCCACGCACCCGTCGCATTCCCGGGTGACCGCCACCGCGAGGGCTATCAACTCCTTGACTCTCGAACTGAGCGCCCCCTCGGCCATCGCCGCGCGCTGCATGTCGGCATAGGCGCCGATCACGTCGGGGATGTGTTCGCGAAGCTCGCGGGCAGGTTCCCGCAGTTCGCCCAGGACCTCGTTCGGGTGGATCATCGACCGGCCTCCTTGTCAGCAGGGCTCATTCTGTCCGGTAGCGTCGGCGCGCATGGTCACCCGCTTCCTGCGACGCGACAAGATCGCGATCCTGTCGCGCCTGCCGCTCTTCGAGGCCTGCACGAAGCGCGAGCTGGCGTCGATGGCCTCGTTGACAGTGGACACGGAGAGGCCGGCCGGGTCGGTCCTGACCCGAGAGGGTCGCGACGGAGGTTTGATGTTCGTGATCGTCGACGGCGAAGCCGAGGTGGAACGCGACGGCAAGGTGATCAAGCGCCTCGGCCCCGGGGACGTCATCGGCGAGCTGTCCCTCATCGACGGGCTGCCCCGTTCCGCCAACGTCCGGGCCGTGACGGATACGAGGGTTCTCGAGTTGGCCAGGGACGATTTCAGGACTCTCGCCGACGGATCGCCCAAGTTCGTGCGGAATCTCCTGCGCGCCCTGTCCCTGCGGATCCGGGACATGGACGAGAGGTGGCCGGCTGAGCTGCGCTAACCAGCGGAGCCGGGCTGGTCGTCGCCCGAGTCGGCGAGCAGAGCCCGGATCTCGTCGTCGCCGCGCTCTGCGTCGACCATCTCGTCCATGCTGATCGGCCCTTGGGAGCTTCCTGCGAGGAACTGCTTCACCAGTGCCCGCTGGCTCGTGAACATCTCGTGCGCCGGGCCGAACCGGACGAGGCTCGACCGGTACAGCATCCCGATGTAGTCCGCGGTCCGCTTCACCGACTCGATGTTGTGGGTGATTATGAAAAAGGTGCACCCGACCTCGCGCTGGACGTCGCGCACCAACTCGTCGAGGTAGGCGACGCGGACGGGGTCGAGACCCGAGTCCGGCTCGTCGAAGAATACGATCTCGGGGTCGAGAACCAGCGCCCTCGCGAGCCCGGCCCGTTTGCGCATGCCTCCGGAGACCTCGGCGGGCAGCTTGCTGAGGTGGGCGACCATGCCGACCATCTCCGCCTTCTCCAACACGATGGTCTTGATCTCACGCTCGCCCTTGTTGGTGTGCTCGCGGAGAGGAAAGGCGATGTTGTCGAAGATGTCCATCGACCCGAACAGAGCTCCGTCCTGGAAGAGCACGCCGAACTTGCGGCGGATTCGCAGCATCTCCTTGTGCCGGATCCCGACGATCGGCTCTCCGTCGATGTAGATCTGGCCCTCCTCGGGCCGCAGGAGACCGATGATGTTCTTCAATAAGACCGATTTGCCCGTTCCTGACGGTCCGAGCACGGCCGTGATCTGCCCGCGGGGGACATCGAAGGTGATGTCCTTGAGGACGGTGTGGGTGCCGAAACGCTTGGTGACCCCGCGCAGGGAGATGACGGCGTCGAGAACCGGCCCGGGGTCCGGATCGAGAACCGGTACACCCAACGGGGACGCGTCCACTCGAACTCCTCCTGCGGCGGGGGGCGCCGCGCCTTGATCGCGTAAAAGTTCCGCTGCGGATACTTGCCAGCAGGCAGGATATTCCCTGCACGGCGACCAATTCCTTTCGGTGAAGACATCGCCGGGCCGGTCAACCATTGCCGCACATGGCAGTTTGCCGGCCCTCGCGCCATGTGATTGTCTCTTCGCCGTGGTGACGCCGGGCGTGTTCCGCAGCGACCCGACGCTGTGACTGTCGTCGGCCGTTTCGACGAAGAACCGGAGCCCGGGCGGCTGCCCTCTCTCGAACAGAGGAGGCCCGGATGGGGCGAATACGCCACCCGCGGGTTCCGCAGCGCGGCGGAAGAGTTGGAGCGGGCGGCCCTGGGCGGTGTCAGGTCGTTTGGCGCCCTCGTCGCACTCGTTCTCGACACGGTGATCGCAACCGTCACTGCGATCGTCAACCGTCGCTTCGCGTGGCGCGAGTTCTTCGAGCAGGCGTGGTTCCTCGTTTCCGTGTCGTTGCTGCCGACGCTATTGATCGCGCTCCCGTTCGGTTTGGTTCTCGTGCTCGAGGTGGGGAGCCTCGCAAACAACATCGGTGCACCGTCGTTCGTCGGTGCCGTCGACGCGGTCGGGACCGTGCGCGAGGCAGCGCCTCTCATAGTTGCGATCGTCCTGGCAGGCGCCGGGGGATCGGCTGTCTGTGCGGACCTCGGCGCCAGGACCATCCGCGACGAGATCGCGGCCATGCAGGTGATGGGCCTCGACGAGGTCGAGCGCCTCGTCGCACCCCGCATGTTCGCCATGGTCGTCGTGTCCGTACTCCTCAACGGCATCGTCGCAATGGCCGGGATCATCTCTGGCTACGTCGCAGACGTGACCGTCCTGCACGGCGCCGCCGGCGGTTTCCTGAACTCCTTCACGACCTTCGCCCAACCCCAGGACATAATCGAGTCCGAACTCAAGGCTGTCGTGTTCGGCGTGCTCGCGTCGATCGTCGCCTCCTACAAGGGGCTCAGCGTCAAGAAGGGCCCGTCGGGCGTGGGCGAGGCCGTCAACCAATCCGTCGTGGTCACCGGAGTGGCGCTGTTCGTCGTGAACCTGATCCTGACCGAGATCTTCTTGGTCCTCGTCCCCCCGCCGTTCGTGTAATGGCAGCCCCCGTCACCGCTCTCAAGGCCACCGGCCGGCGCACCATCCGGGTGGGCAATGCTGCCGTCGCGCAGTTCGCCGTGTTGGGCGAGATGATGCTGTTCTGCCTCCGAGCGCTCGCGGACGTGCCGCTCGTCCTCCGGCGGTACCGCAAGGAGTACCTGCGGCTGCTCGGCGAGGTGACCTTCGGCAGCAGGATCCTCGCGATCGTCGCGAGCACGGTCGTGGTCGCGGCGCTTCTATCCGCTGTCGTCGGGGTCCAGCTCGCTCTCGAGGGATATCAGGGTCTGCAGATCATCGGGCTCGCCCCGCTCGCCGGGTACCTATCCGCGTTCGCGAACACAAGAGAGCTGACCCCACTCTTGACGGCGTTCGGCCTCGCCGCCCAGATGGGCTGCCGCTTCACCTCCGAGCTCGGCGCGATGCGGGTCACCGACGAGATCGACGCGCTGGAGGTGATGAGCGTCCCGTCTCTTGCCTACCTGGTGACGACCCGGATGCTCGCGGCGCTCACCGTCGCGGTACCCCTCTACCTGGCCGCCCTCGCCGGCGCCTACCTCGCGACCCAACTGACAATCGTCGCAGTCGCGCAGCAGGGTTCCGGCACCTACCTCCATTACTTCCACGAGTTCCTGACAGCGCGGGATATCGGGCTGTCGGTCCTGAAGGTCGTGGTGTTCGCGATCCTCATCACTTCCATCCACTGCTACTACGGATACAACACCAAGGGAGGCCCGGAAGGAGTCGGGAAGGCCGCTGGTCGAGCCATCCGCGCCAGCGTTGTATCGATCGCCGTCAGCGACATGCTGATGACGGTGCTCTTCTGGGGTACCTCGAGTGCCATCAAGATCTCGTCGTGAGGATTCAGTGAGCACCACCTACCCCTCCCCCGCCGAACCGTCTCAGGGCACCAGCACGCGCCGCCTGAGCCTCGAGGGCTTCCAGGAATCCCGCACCGCGAGGGCCGTGCTGGGGCTTGCACTGGCGGCGCTGGTAATCGGGATCGTGTACGCGATCGTCCTCGCGTTCACAGGTCATTTCACCAACGTGGTATCGATCGACGCGGAGCTGCCGACCGGGAGCAACGCGGTCACGGTCGGCGCATCGGTTCAGTACAGGAACGTCACCGTCGGGAAGGTCGCGAGCGAGAAAGAGGCCGCGAACGGGACAGTGGCTGTCCGCTTTGAGATGTACCCGTCGAAGATGGCGCAGGTGCCCAAGGGCGTTCAGGCAGAGGTCGCGCCCTTGTCGATCTTCGGCAACCAGTACGTCGACCTGGTGCCCCCTGCGGCAATCGGCGCCGGCCACCTCGAAGCCGGCGACTTCATCCCGCCGTACGCAGGCGCCCCGTCCACGTCGCTGCAGGGAACGGTCACCCAGCTCTACGACCTGCTGCACGCGGTTCACCCGGCAGATCTCGACACCGCTCTCACGGCGTTTGCTACGGCGTTGCGGGGAGAAGGGAAGAACCTCGGCCAGGCCCTGAACGACGCGTCCGACTACTTCGGTGCGATCGAGCCCCACCTGCCGGCCGTGCAGTCGGACCTGAAGTTGCTGGATCCGGTGAGCGGCCATCTCCAGGCGGCCGCGCCCGACCTGCTCGGGTTCCTCTCGAACTCGTCTGTCTCGGCTCAGACCATCACCAACGAGCAGCAGCAGCTGAACACCGTCCTCACCACGGGCCAGTCGGCGACCCAGCGATTCGCCGACATCCTCCAGCAGAGCCAGAACGCGCTGATCTCACTCATGAACCAGTCGGGGCCGCTGCTCTCGGACGTGACGGCCAACCCCAACGAGCTCTCGCTGACACTGCAGGGACTCGGCCAGTGGGCCGCCGCGTGGGCCGCGGCAGAATCCAACGGACCGTACCTGTCGGTGAACGCCAACCTCCCTATCACCGACATCAGCGCCGGCGTCAACGCCGCGCTCGGCTACGACAACCCCGCGTCCATCAGCGCCGCGCTCGGATCCGCGTTCAATCCCGCCACGTACTCGGCCGCAAACTGCCCCCAGTACCCAGGGGCCAGCAATCCCTACTGCGGCGCGGGAGGCAGCCCCGCCGCGGCGCCGGTCTCGGGATCCTCGGTATCCGCGGCTTCGTACCATCCGTCCACCGCATCGCAGACCCGCCCCAACCAGTCGACCCAGCAGCAGACGTATTCGGGGCCGGCAACGCCCTATCTCAACGAGCTTCGTGCCATCGACGCCATAGCGGCCGCCCTCAACGGAGGCCGCCCGCCGGCATCCCCGGCGCTCGCCTCCATGGTGCTGTTCCCGCTCCTCTCATCCATGTCGGGATCCCAGTGAGCAACCGGTTCCGCGCCGATCTCATAAAGCTGGGCGTATTCGTAGTGGTGGCGGTGCTGATCACTGTCAGCGTCGTCGCCACCCTCCTCGATCTGAAGCTCGGGCAACCCAGCACCGGGTACCACGCCATCTTCGCGAACGCATCAGGCCTGGAGTCCGGCGACACGGTGCGCATCGCCGGTGTCGAGGTCGGCAAGGTCAACGGCGTCGGCCTCGTCGGGGACAAGGCGAAGGTCGATTTCACGGTGGCGTCGTCCAACCACCTGACCACCAGCAGCACCGCATCGATCCAGTTCGAGAACCTGCTCGGCCAGCGTTACCTGCAAATCAGCGCCGGCGCGCCGGGCGGCTCTCCGTTGCACTCCGGCGCCACGATCCCGATGGCGCAGACACAACCGGGGCTCGACCTCACCACCGTGTTCTCCGGTTTCCAGCCACTGCTAGCGGCGCTCGACCCCAAGCAGGTCAACGACTTGACCGGTTCGATCATCGCCGTGCTCCAGGGAGAGTCCGGTTCGGTCGCCAACCTCGTCAACCAGACCGCCGTGCTGACCGACAATCTCGCCTCCCGCCAATCGGTGATCGACCAGATCCTCGACAACCTCACCCCGTTGCTCACCAGCGTCAACTGGCAGGACTCGCAGTTGGGGAACCTCATCGACGGGCTCGACTCGCTGGTCAACGGCCTAGCCGGGCAGCGCCGGCAGATCGGCGACGCCGTAACCGGCCTCAGCAACCTGACCGTCAACGCGACCAACCTGCTCCAAAACGTCCAGCCGACCCTCGACCAGGACCTGAGCGGGCTGCAAAGCGTCACCTCCGAGCTCCTGGCCAACCAACCGCAGCTGAGCGCCGTGATCGCGGACTTGCCGGCGCTTCTCAACTCGCTCGACAAAGTCACGAGCTCCGGCAACTACCTCGCCGTGTACATCTGCGATCTCACCCTCAACGTGAGCGGCCCCATCAGCGTCAAGCTGTCCCCGACGGTCCCCCAGTCGCCGCCGCTCACGGTCCCCAGCGGCGCCATCGGGGACCAGTCCCAGAAGACGAGCGTGTGCGCATGAGGAAGTTCCGGGAGATGAACCTCTACGCCATCGCGGCGATCTCGGCCGTCGTCCTCGTCGTCGCCGCCCTGCTGGCGCTCAACTTCTCCAAGCTCCCGCTGATCAGCAACCAGCACACCTACCAGGCGGACCTCGCCTCGGCCGTCGGGCTCGACAAGGGCAACGTGGTGACGATCGCCGGCGTGCGGGTCGGAGCCGTCACCGGTCTGGCACTGCACGGCAATGCCGCCCGGGTCACCTTCACCGTCAGCGGCGGGCCCCGGCTCGGAGTCGACACCAGGCTCGACGTGAAGATCCTCAATCCCGTCGGTGTCGAATACCTGGAGCTGACGCCTGGCGGCGCGGGACAGCTCCACTCGCCCATCCCGCAGAGCCGCACGACCATCCCGGGGACCCTGGTCAGCGACCTGAACGAGCTGACCACCGAGACCCAGCAGACCAACCTCGACCAGCTGGTGAAATCGCTCGGGGTACTGACGCAGACCTTCGCTGCTAACACACCGGCCGAGACCAAGGCCGCCATCGACGGCGTCGCGCGCCTCTCGGCCGTCTTCGCCGCTCGCCAAAGCGAGGTTGCCAACCTGATAAGCCAGGCCGACCAGCTGACGAGCGAGCTCAACTCGCACAACGCCCAGCTCGTCGACCTGCTCGGCCAGGCCGACCTTGTCCTGCAGGTCCTCAACGAGCGCAAGGCGGCCATCGACAACCTGCTCTCCACTACGACGGGACTGACCGCTCAGCTCGATCACCTCATCGTGGGCGACCGGTCCGTGCTCGACCCGATGCTCGCGAGCCTGCAGGCCGTCTCGGGCTTCCTCGCCAAGGACAGCTCCAACCTCGGCGACGCGATCCCCCTGCTCGCAGCATTCACTCGTTACAGCGCCAACGTCACCGGATCGGGGCCGTTCGCGGACTTCGTCGCCCCCACCCTGGTCGTACCGGACAACCTGATCGCCCAGTGCTCCAAGCTCCGCACCCTCGACCCTCAGCGCGGGTGCAGGGTATGAGGACCCCGACCCAGCGGATGATCCCCTGGCTCGCCGCTTCGGTGGCGGTGCTCATAGTCGCCGGGCTACTCGGTGCGGTGGCCTCCAGCGGGGGGTCGACCCGGACGATCACCGCCCAGTTCGCCGAGGCGCCCGGCATCTACCCCGGCAACCACGTTGACATCCTCGGGATACCGGTCGGATCTGTGACGAGCATCAAGCCCGGCCCTGACTACGTGCTGGTGAAGATGAGCGTGCGCTCAGACGTGAAGATCCCTGCCGGTGCCGGAGCGGTGATCATGGCTCCCACCGTCGTGGCGGACCGCTTCGTGCAGCTGCTGCCTGCCTACCAGGGCGGCCCCACCATGGCGTCGGGGACAGTCATACCTGTAAACCGCACCGCCATCCCGCAGTCCGTGGATCTCGTCGTCCAGGCGCTCACACGGCTGGCCGACCAACTCGGGCCGAACGGCGCCAACAAGAACGGGGCTCTGTCACAACTTCTCCACCAGATGGCCGTGCAGTTCGGCAACGACGGACCGGACTTCAACGCCGCCGTGGTCAACTTCAGCCAGGCGCTTCACGGTTTCGCCCAGAACGCCCCACAAGTAGCCGGCGTGCTGAACAACCTCGGCAGCCTGAGCCACGCCCTTGCCACGCACGCTTCGACCTACCAATCATTCGCGGCCGACCTGGCGTCGGTCAGCAGCATCCTCGCCGGCGACCGCACTGACATTTCCGCCGTGCTCACCGCCTTGCAACAGCTGTTCGCCAACCTGAACTCGTTTCTCCAGGCCGACGGCTCGAAGCTCGGGAACAGCATCTCCAACCTGAGGACATTCGCCGGCGCGCTCGTGTCGCAGCAGGCCGCCCTGGCGAAAGTGTTCGACCTCTCGCCCCTGTCGCTGCAGAACCTCGACAACGCCATCGACAAGAACGCCCCCGGCGGTCCAGCACTGCGCGGCCGCTACGATGCCGTCGGCTCGACCCAGCAGCTGTTCAACCAGGTGTGCGGCAACGCCGCGCTTCGCTTCCTCGTCATCCTCGCCACCGGCACCCAGACGAACCCCCTGACGGTTGCCACGCCAGTGGACACCCTGTGCGGCATCGGCAACGCGATCAACGCCCTGACACCCCCGCCGGGCGCTTCGGCCGGACCCAACCTCTCGCTGCAGGCTCTGGCAGGATGAACCGCCTCCACCCACGTTCGTTGCGAGGTATACGCACGGCCGGTGTCCTCGCCGTGGTGCTGGCCGCGTCCTCGTGCGGCATCAGCTTGCAGTCACTCCCGAAGATCGGCGGTGTATCCGGCCCCACGTACGCGGTGACGGCGACGTTCGCCAACGTCGTCAACCTGCCGGCCAACGCGCAGGTACGGACCGGCGCGTTCTCCGTCGGCTACGTCTCCGCGATCAAGGTCAACGATTTCAAGGCTGTCGTGACGATGCGGATCAAGCAGAAGGTGAAGCTGCCCGTCGGCACCACCGCCGCGATCCACTTCGACACACCGCTGGGCGAGGACTTCGTGCTGCTTCAGCCTCCACAACCTGCCCCGTCGGGAGCCGCCACGCTGGCGAACGGCTCGCACATCCCCGAGTCCGAGACGACCACCGCACCGAGCGTCGAGGACGCGTTCGGGGCTCTCGGGGCTCTGCTCAACGGAGGTGGGATCGACCAGCTCCAGACGATCATCACCCAGACCAACCTCGCTCTGGACGGGAACCAGGGGAAGATCCGGTCGCTGCTCGAGTCGCTGAACGCGACGGTGACGTCTTTTGCCCAGAACTCGCCGTCGATCGACAACGCTTTGACCGCGATCGCGGCTCTGTCCAAGACACTCAACGACGGCAGCGACACCATTACCAACGGCATCGCGACGATCGGGCCGGCGGTGGCGGTGCTCGGGCAGGAGAACCAGAACCTCGCGGGTATGTTCACCCAGCTCGACCGGCTCAGCAGCGCCGCGAACAACATCATCCAGGCGAGCGCCACAGGCACCGTCCAGACCGTGAAAGCACTCCAGCCCCTGCTCAACCAGCTCGTGTCCGTGCAGCAGCAGCTCGGCCCGGCGCTGGAGGCCGTCGACGCGTTCGAGCGGAACACGCCGAGGATCACGCCCGGTGATTACGTGCAGCTCGCCATAAACGCCACCGTGGACGTGCCACCCGTGCCCTCGGACGCATTGCCTCTCCAGAAGATAACGGTCGACCCACCCGAGTCGACGCAGTCGTACGACCGGTCCGCCATCGCCATCCTGATCGAGGGGGGCTTGCCGTGAGCAGAGCCATCCTCGGCCGGATCGCCGCACTGCTGGTCGTCACCGTGGTGGGTCTCTATTACATCCTCTTCGACGCGATCGGCCTCAAGATCACGAACCAGCCCTTCACCATCCACGCTGTGCTGCCCGCAGCCGGAGGCATCTACTCCGATGCTTCGGTCACCTACCGCGGGGTCGAGGTGGGCAAGGTCACCGCCGTGCACCTGTACCCGGGCCGGGTCGTCGTCGACATGGCAATCCGCAACGGGGAGAAGATCCCGCAGAACGTGGATGCCAATGTCAAGGAGCTGACCGCTGCGGCGGAGCAGTACATGGACCTCGTCCCTGCGCCGGGCCCGTCGTTGACGGCCGACACCACCACCTCAGACGGCCCCTACCTCACTCGCGGCTACACCATCCCCCAGGACCGCACGAGCATCCCGGTCTCGATCGGGACCCTCCTCGCCACGGTCAACTCGCTGGTGAGCAGCCTCAACCCGTCCGATCTCAACACCCTCAGCCACGCGCTCGCGCAAGGCCTGCAGGGCGCCGGCGACGACCTGCGCTCGATCATCGTGGACGGCTCGACTCTCCTGGAGGCTCTCCAGTCAGCCACGCCTGGGACGATCAGCCTCATCGACGACGGCAACACCGTCCTCAACACCTTCAACCAGACGGCCGGCGACTTCGCCGACTTCTCCCACAACCTCAACCTGCTGTCGGCCCAGGTCGCCCAGTCCAACACCGACCTGATCAAGCTGCTGCAGAACGGGGCGGCTGTGAGCAACACGGCCAACCAGCAGCTCCAGCAGTACGCGCAGCCGACCATCGGGCTGCTCGCCGACCTCGGTGACCTGAGCAACCTCAGCTTCCAGCGCGAGCCGGCGTTCAGGGCGCTGTTCCAGGTCCTGCCGCTGTTCGCGACCGACATCGCATCAACCTCTACAAACGGCCAGATCCGCTTCGAACTGACCTTCAACTACAACCACACCGTCTGCCCTTACACGTCGACGATGGCGGAGCCCAACAGCCTTGTGGCTGTGGCGGACCTGACGCTCAACTGCGGCGTCCAGGCACCGGACCTCCTCCAGCGCGGCGCCGACAAGGCACCAGCACCCCAGGGATAGCATCATGAGCTTGGCCCCACCCGGAGAAGACGAGAACCTGCCGGCGCAGGAAGAGGACGCCGGCGAAGACACCGCCGGTGAATACACGGCCGGCGAGGACGCCGGCGGCGCGACGGACGCCGGAGACCGCACGGAGACGCGACCGGCCTGGGTGGCGGACTCCGCACGACGGCCGGCCCACTCGTCTCGCCGCGGGTTGCGCGACCGCGTCGCGACGCACGGTGAGAGGATCAGGACCCTCAGCATCACCGCGCTGGTCAACATCGTGGTCATCGCGATCCTCGCGGGCGCGCTTGTCTTCACGTTGTTGCACTTCAACGGCGACAACGAGAGCTCACTCCGCTCGAGCGCCCTAGCGGCTGCCAAGACCTACGGCGTGGAGCTTTCCAGCTACAACTACAAGAACCTGAACGGCCCCGGTTCCCCCTGGGCGCGGGTCGAGTCACACGCCACGGCCAAGTTCCGCAAGGACTTCGCCAGCACCAGCGCCGACCTCGCCAAGCTCCTCAACCAGTACAACGCCACGGCGACGGGCAAGGTGATCGATGCCGGCGTCGAGACGGTGTCGGGTTCCAAGGCGATCGTCGTGCTGTTCATAGACCAGTCCGTGACCAACAGCGTCCAGAAGCCGAATTCGGTGACACAACCCCTCCGGGTGCGCCTGACCATGCTCCGCCAGAACGGGCAGTGGCTGATCGACAACCTCGAGGTGCCCAAGTGAGGCTGCTCGCCGGGCGCCTGCGAGGGGTGCCCGTGAGGGTCCGGCTGGCCGGGATCCTCGTGATGGTAGCAATGAGCGCCCTGCTCGCCTCGGTGGGGCAGAGACCCGCCTATGGCGACGCCCACGCGCCACCCGCCTTCCCGTCCAGCTGCGACAACGCTCCGAACGAGACCTACCCCGGCCCGCAATATCCGCCGCTCGGGTACCCCAACCCGCCGCCGCCCGGCGGATACCTGTACAACGGCCATCTCTACACGGGACAGGTCCGCTATGAGGTGCCATTCAAAGCGATCATCAACGGCGGTGAGATCGACCTCCCGCCGAACGTGAAGATCCCCAACCTCTACGCCTCACTCTGCGGATGGGTACAGCTCCCCGAGCTCTCCGGGACCATCCGGCCGCCGACCATCAACATCGCCACACCCAACGTGTACGTGGCCGGCCTCGAGGCTCTGCCTGCCAACGTGTCGTTCGGGACGCTTCAGGCGGCCATGGACCCGAGCCCGGCACACAACGGAGGCTTGGACATCACCCTCACCGGGTCCACCAGCGAGTCCGTCACGACCCTTGGCATGACCTGCGGCCTGACGCTCAACGCGCTCTTCACTACCAAGACCGATGGCGCGCTCTCGGGCCAGCCTGTCACCGGGCCGACCATGCAGGGGCAGGCCGAATCGGTCAGCAACTCCTTCTCCGTCCCCGCGGTGCAGACGTCCAACAGCTGCCCCCCGTCGATCGCACAGACGTTCAACAAGCTGCTCGGCCTGCCCGCAGCCGCCGGTGTCGGCACATTCAAGACGCCCTTCTGCTTCGACTTCGAACTGCAAGGTCTCAACAACCCGGCGACGACAAAGCCATCCGGATCACCGTGCAACTGGCCGTCCTCGTGAAACGCAGTCGGAGCCTCACAGCCGTAGCCGGCCTGACTGCTGCCGTCTCGGCTCTGCTGGTGCCCGCGGGAACCGCACGGGCCGACACGTCCCCGTACCCGAACCCGCCGTTTCCCTCATGCCTGCCGGAGCAGTACCCGCACGCAGGTTCGCAGCGCAGCGACGCTTTCACGCCGTACGAGGTCCCGTTCTCAGCCACGCTCGGCCAGCCCTCGGTCCAGGACCCGACCGGACCGATGCTCTACGGCGGCTACCTGCAGATCGCCAACAGCCTCGTCACGGTCACGCTCGGAGGGCCCGTGGTCCCGGCGACACCGGCGACACCCGAGCACGGTTCGATGTTCGCGAAGGCCTGCGGGCTCCTCGCGCTCCCGAACCAGTCCGGTGGCATCACCGGCAACCCCTACGGCAGCACAGGCAACGGCAACGCTGACCAGTACAACAACAACTTCCAGTTCTCCAACCCCATCGACGTAGCCGTCGGCATCTCGGGCATCCCCGGCGTCACGCTCATCCACGCCTACGCATCCGCGGACGGCGAGCTGGCCGCCGCGATCGACCCGACACCGGCAGCCAACGGAGGCCTGAACACCGAGTTCTACTCCTCGGCCAAGGCGACATCGGATCTGGGACCGGTCCTCTCGTTTCTGCAGCAGCTGCTACCCGGCGGGACCCTCCCCCCGGCCATCAGCGCTCTCCTCGGAAGCGTGACCGGGCAGGTCAGCGCGACCAGCGGAAACGAGTGCACGATCCCGCTCGGCGACCTCCGCAACGCGGGCGTACCGGCTGCGGACCTGCAACCCGGAGCAAACGGGGTCAGCCCCGTCACCGGCCTCAGCTGGGCCGACGAGACCACACCGGCTCACCTCACCAGCCAGACGAGCGGGAGCCTCACTGGCCAACCGGTCACCGGTCCGATAACCAACGCGTTCGCGACCCTCGTCAGCAACGACTTCCCCATCGGGGCCATAGACCCGAACACACCGCCCAGCCCGGACGCCCCGGGAGCCGGCACCACGCCCCCCAACCAGCTGTGCGCGCCCTCAAACGCAAGCCTGCTCAATGGGCTGATCGGGCTGCCGTCGCCGGCGGGCAAGAACATCTTCTACGCGCCGGGCACCTTTGCGATACACACGTCGGCGTGATCCCGACCGGTCTCGGGCGTTGCGGGCTGCCATGGCAGCGGTACTGCTCGCCGCTTCGGTGGCGGCCTGCGCAGGAGGCCAGCGGCCGCGAGCAACGGGGCCCACGACGACACTTGTGACCGTGGACCGATGGACGCCGCCGGTCTTGACGGGCGGACCGAGCACTGAGAACTTCTGCACCGCAGTCGTCGCGACGTACAAGCACATGGCGCAGCTCTCCTTCGCCGCCAACGACAAGGTCCGCAAGCAGTTCCTCGGCGACTACGTGGCCGAAGCCCCGACGATGATCGCCTCCGCGCCCCCGGAAATCGCACCCGACGCAAAGTTGTACATCGAAAGCGTCGCCGAGATCCTCGCCGATCTGCAACGAGCCGGCCTGAACGGGAAGAAGATCAGCGATCCCCAGCTCGCCCAGCTGTTGCTCGATCCGAAGGTGAAGGCGGCAGGCAGCAACGTGATCGGTTTCGTGCAGACGAACTGCCACTACTCCATCGGAACCTGAACTCCCGGAGGCAACGTGCCCGATCCCCTCAAAGACCTCGCCCAGCTGGCACGGATGCTCATGCGGCTCCCTGTCGAGACGCGGGCGTTCGCCACGCTCGTTGGCGCGGGGATGCTGGGGCCCGAGCGGCCGGACAGGCTCTTCGCGATGTACCAGGCACTGGATCGCTACGGCGTGATGGGTGCGGCGGTGACCGCCGCCGCGATCCGCCACGGGGACAGGCCGGCTCTGTCGGACGATCTGGGGTCGTTGACCTACGACCAGATGGAAAGGCGTTCCAACGCTCTCGCCAACGCCCTCAGAGCGCGCGGCGTGGGACCCGGGTCGGGCGTGGGCATCCTGTGCCGCAACCACAGAGGCATATACGACGCCAGCTACGCGGTGCTGAAACTCGGCGGGCGTGCCCTGTACCTCAACACCGATTTCTCCGCTCCGCAGGCGGCCGAGGTCTGCGCTCGCGAGGGAGTGGAGGCTCTCGTCTACGACGAGGAGTTCTCAGATACCGTCGCCAAGGCGAAGGCACCCAAGGGACGATTCGTCGCGTGGACCGACGACCCGTCGCGCTGCGCCGGCGACGGCCCGACGATCGAGTCGTTGATCACCGCCGGCAACCCCGAGCCGCCGTCGCCGCCGGGAGTCCAAGGCACCGTGGTGATACTCACCAGCGGGACCACGGGAACGCCGAAGGGTGCCAATAGGGCGAACCCGCGCTCTCTCGTAGCCCCGGCGGCCATCCTGTCGATGATCCCGTTCCGAAGCAGGGAATCGACCTTTGTCGCGTCCCCAGTCCACCACGCTTGGGGGCTCGGCATCTCGGTCCTCGCGTTGGGGTTGGGCTCGACGATCGTGGTCCGGCGTCGTTTCGACCCGGAGACGACGATCGTCGCTCTCGTGGAGCACCGTTGCAGCGCGCTGACCCTCGTCCCCGTGATTCTCAACCGGCTCCTCATGGCCGCGGGCGAGAGGATCGCTTCGGCCGATCTTTCATCCCTCCGGATAATCGCCTCGAGCGGAGCACAACTGCCGGCGTCGCTAGCCCGGGGCGCCATGGACGCCTTCGGAGAGATCGTCTACAACCTCTACGGGTCTACCGAGGTCGCGTGGGCCACCATCGCCACGCCGGAGGACCTCCGGGCCGCGCCGGGATGCGCTGGAAGGGCTCCGCTCGGGACCACCGTCCGCCTATACGACGACGCGGGGCGACGCGTCCCAGCCGGGACGGTCGGCCGCATCTTCGTCGGCAGCGGAATGGAGTTCGGCGGTTACACCGGCGGCGGGACCAAGGAGGTGATCGACGGCCTCATGTCGACAGGAGATGTCGGTCACTTCGACGAGAACAGCCGGTTGTGGGTAGACGGGCGGGACGACGAGATGATCGTCTCGGGCGGCGAGAACGTGTTCCCGCGAGAGATCGAGGAACTCCTCTCCGCCCACGAGGCCATCGCCGAAGCTGCCGCCGTGGGCGTCGACGACGAGGAATTCGGCCAGCGGCTCAAGGCTTTCGTAGTCCTCAGAGACGGTTTCGAACTCGACGAGCAGGCGGTCAAAGACCACGTCCGCTCCAATCTCGCCCGCTACAAGGTCCCACGGGAAGTCGTCTTCGTGGACGAGCTGCCCCGCAACCCTTCGGGCAAGATCCTCAAGCGGGAACTGGCGCGTCCCTGACCGGCCGGGTGAACATGGCCCGGTGAGCGAACCGGCCACGGATCCCGAAACAGCCGTTCGCAGGCCGGCATCCGACTTCGGCACGACCGCGGTCCGCAGCCAGTTCCGCGGCCCCTACGCGGACGGACCGCCGCCGGAAGACCTCGTCGTCGAAGTCCCGTCTATCGACGCGTTCGGATTCGCGGAGCTGGTCCGCCTGGTCACGGTGTACGTGACCCTGTCCCTGCGGATCATGCGGCGACTGGTGGCCTGGGCCGTGTGGCCGTGGCGAAAGAAGGTCTTCTCGGTTGCCTCCCGCGGGGCGGTCGACGGGCTGATCGCTCTCGGCCCCACCTACGTGAAGCTCGGACAGATCATCGCCTCGTCTCCCGGCCTGTTCCCGCAGCCGCTCGCGACGGCGGCGCAGCGCTGCCTCGACGAGGTGCCGCCGTTCGACGGGAAGACAGCGAGCGAGATGATCCGCAAGGACCTCGGAATTCGGCCCGCGGCCATCTTCAAGCACTTCGACGAAATCCCGCTCTCGGCCGCATCCATCGGGCAGGTGCACGCGTGCGTGCTGCCAGATGGATGCGAGGCGGTCATCAAGCTCCAGCGTCCGAACATCCGCAAGCGCATGACCACCGACCTGCGCATCATGCACCGCCTGGCGAAGACGATGGAACGCCACTTCGAATTCGCCCGCAACGCCAACGCGGTCGCCCTGGTCGAAGACCTCCATTCGGTCACCTTCAACGAGTTGAACCCGGCTCTCGAAGCCTGGAGGCAGTACCACTTCCGCGAGAAGATCGGGGCGTTCGGCGACAACAGGTGGGTGACCGCGCCGGAGATCTACTGGGACTACTGCGGCCCCCACATGATCTGCATGGAACGCATGACCGGTATTCCTATGGACGAGTTCGACGCCATCCGCCAGCGGGGAATCGACGGAGAGCTCGTCCTGCGCCGGGGCGCCAAGACGTGGCTCGAGGCGGTCCTGATCCACGGCCCTTTCCACGGTGACATGCACGCGGGGAACCTGTGGGTGCTCGACGACGGGAGATCCAGCTACCTCGACTTCGGCATCATGGGAGAGGTCCCCGACGAGTACAAGAGCCTCATAAAGGACCTGCTGTTCACCTTCATGTTCGACCAGGACTTCTCGAGGATCGCCCGGGCGTACAAGCGCTTGGGGCTGATCAGCGAGGAGATGGGGAGTGACGAGGACGTGGGCCTGAGGATCAAGATGGTGGTTGCGCCGATGCTCGGCAACGCCGCCTCGATGAGCCTCGGCGACTTCATCGTGTCCTCGCTCGAGATGATGAAGCAGTATGGGATGACTGCTCCGAAGGAGATGGTGCTGTTCTCCAAGCAGATGCTCTACATGGAGCGTTACATCAAAGGGCTGGCCCCGGAGTGGCAGATCGCCACAGACGTGTACCTTGTCAAGAACATCTTTCCCGAGGACGCCGCCCGCAAGGCCGCAGAGTGCGGGATCGTCTTCCCCGACTGAGGTTTGCTCGTGCGCATCACCCATTTGGACACGTCGACGGGCAAGGCTTGAAGCTGTGAGCATCGAGTCTTTGAGAAACCGGGGGCAGTCGAACCCCCCTGACCCCGAAATCCGCAATCTCCGGAGCCTGGACGGGGGCGACACCGACGGTAGCTCCTGGAAGGAGCTGATCCCGCCGTCAGGCATCCGCTCGCAAACCGTGGCCCTGATGGACATGGGGTTGCGCACGGGGCTCGCCTCGCTGCTCGCGGCCACCGCGGGACCGGCGACGTTGCTGCGCACGTCTGGGCGGGCGCAGCGCAAGGCGGTCCAGTTCTTCGCGGATCTCGCCGATTCCAACGACCCGGCCTCGGTGTTCACGATGCCGCCAGAGGTCGAGGTTCGGGCTCGCAGGCTGGGGCGTCAGCCGTGGGCACCCCGTGTCGGGCACGTGGACCTGCTCACGTTCCTCAGCCCGTACGAACCGGCTTGCCCGGATCTCGCGGAGTCGTACAAGGCGCACCGCCGCAACTCGATAGCCCGTGCCCAGCACTGGCGTCACGAGGACGGGCCAAGGCCCACGATCCTGGTCGTGCACGGGTTCACCGGATCGCCGTACTGGTTCAACAGCACCTTCTTCTCCTTGCCGTGGTTCTACAGTCACGGGTGCGACGTCGTGCTCGTGACGCTGCCGTTCCACGGGGGACGCAACGACCGCCTCGCGCCCTTCAGCGGCTCGGGCCTGTTCAGAGACGGCCTGGGCCATTTTCACGAGGGCATGTTGCAGAGCGTTTGCGACATTCGGGTCGTGATCGACTACCTCCGTGCCGGAGGAGTCGAGCACATAGGCATCACCGGCCTTTCGCTCGGCGGGTACCTGACGGCCCTGATGGCCGCGCTCGAACCCCGACTCCACGTCTCGATACCGAACTCGGCGGTCACGGACCTCGCCGGCCTGATCGACGGTTGGTTCCCTGCGGGCCACGTCCTCAAAGCCGGCCTGCGGCAGGGCGGGATAGCCGAGGAGGCTTTCCGGGCGTCCATGAGCGTGCACAGCCCGCTGCACTACCCGCCTGTGCTGGCCAAGGACCGCCTGTTCGTCATCGGCGGCCTCGGCGACAGGCTGGCTCCCCCCGAGCAGTCGGCCAGGCTCATACAGCACTGGGGGCGCCCGAAGACTCACTGGTTCCAGGGGAGCCATATCCTCCACGTCGGCCGCGCCCACTACCTTCGGGAGATCGGCCGTTTCCTGAAGGCGACCGGTTTCAGCCCCGGCTAGGAGGAAGATGTTGCAGAACCGCCCGGCGAGAACGGATATCGCGGGTGCCGGCAGGGCGGAGCTGCGGATCCGGGCCGGGGCCCTGGCCGCCGGCGCTGCGTTGCTGGCATCCCTCGGCGCCGCCTGCTCGAGCGGTAAACCAGCGAACGCGCAGTCTCTTCTCAGCTCAGCGAAGGCGACACTGGACAACACGCCGTCCGCACATTTCACCCTTTCGAGCACCAACGCCACGACGTCGGGCGGCACCACGATCACCGGCGGGCAGGGGGACATGCAGCGGCCCGACAAGCTGAAGGGTTCGCTCGACGTCGTCGTACGGGGCGTCAACGCAAGCGTTCAGGTGGTTGCGGTCGGAGACCAGGTGTACGCCAAGCTGCCGTTCGCGGCAACGTTCTCGAAGATCGACCCCTCGACGTTCGGGCTCGGCAACCCGTCGCAGATGTTCGACCCCAGCAGCGGTCTGTCTACGCTTCTCAGCGTGGCGAGCGGCGCGAAGGTGACCGGCCAGGAGCGCATCAACGGCGAGCTGGTGGATGAGGTGAGCGCGACGGTCCCCGGATCTGCCGTGCCGGTCCTGCCGGACGCGAACCCGAGTGCCCCCGTCCGGCTGGTGGCGGCGATAGACCCTGGCAACCACCAGCTGCGAAGGGTGACCCTTACCGGTCCGTTCGTGAAGGCGAACGCGTCGAGCACATTCACGCTCACGCTCACGTCCTACGGCGAGAAGGTTCAGATCACCCTCCCCCCGGCGTCCTGATCACGGCGTGACCACTGGGATTTCCGAGGTCGGAGAAGCCGGCGGGGCCGCCGACCAAGCGGCCGGCCGGCGCGACCGGTGGCGCCTCGGCCTCGCGGCGTTCGCCGTGTTGCTTGCCGCCGCCGACACCTATGTCGTGGTCGTCGCGCTCCCGTCGATCATGGCCGGCGTCGGCATCGGCCTCGACAGGCTGCAGCGCGCCACGCCGATCATCAGCGGGTTCCTCCTCGGCTACACCGCGGTCCTGCCGCTCATCGGCAGGCTCGCCGACGTCGCCGGAACCGATCCGGTCTTCGCTGGCTGCCTGACAGCGTTCGCGGGAGGCTCGGTGATCACCGCGACGGCGCACTCGTTGCCGGTGGTGGTGCTGGGCCGGGCGCTGCAGGGCATAGGCGGCGGCGGGCTCGTCCCGGTGACGTTGGCCATCGTGGCGTCGCGGTGGGCACCCGACGCGCGCGGCCTGCCGCTCGGCGTCGTGGGGGCCCTCCAGGAGTTGGGCAGCGTGCTGGGGCCGCTGTACGGCGCAGGCATCGTCGCCGTGGCCTCGTGGCGGGCGATCTTCTGGATCAACGTCCCTGTGACCATCGTCGTAGGTGCCGGGTTCGTCGCGGCGAGGCGATGGGGGCCGGGGGCGCCGGCCACGACAGGGCGGTCGGCCAGGAGGGGAGCGGCGGCCAGGATGGGAGCGCCGCCGCCCACGACGGGGGCGCCGGCCGGCACAGGAGGGCTTTCGGATCGACGGACGCGAATCGACGTCGTGGGGCCGGTCCTGGGGATCGCCGGCGCGCTCGCTGTGATAGTCGGGCTCGACGCCCCGGACGTGCTGGCCAACAGTGCCTCGGTCGGCCAGGTCTACACACCGCTCGCCGGCGGCCAATGGTCCCCGTTCACCACCCCGATCGTCCTCGCCGGATTCGGCCTACTGGCTGCCTTCGCCGCATGGGAAGCGGTCGCACCGTGGAAGGTGAGACCCCTCTTCCACCTCGCGAAAGCTCCGGGCGCCTTCCGCCAGGCGGACATACCCGGCGCGACGCTCGCAGCCGGCGTGCTGGCGTGCATCGTCGTGGTGTTCTCGACCGCCGACGCCAGCAAGCAGGTGCTCGCTTCGAGCGCGCCGATCGTCGCCCCGCTCGCCGTAGTCCTGGCGGTCGCGTTCGTGGTGCGCGAACGCACGGCGAAGGTGCCGCTGGTCCGCTTCGGGCGGCTCGCGGCCGCGCCGGCGTGGGGTTCGCTGCTCGTCAACCTCGCTCTCGGCGGTGGCCTGATGGCAGCGCTCATCGACGTCCCGCTCTTCGCCAGAGCCACGGTCGACCCCAAGTCCGAGGTCGCGGCGGCTCTCGTGTTGGTCCGCTTCCTGGTCGCCGTGCCGATCGGAGCTCTCGCGGGCGGCTTCCTGTGCCGGACCCGAGCCCTCGCGCCCTACGTCGCGGGGTTCGGGATGGCGGTGGCGACCGGATCCTTCGTGCTGATGACCACGTGGTCCGCCACCGCCTTGGGCGGGGGGCCGCGTGGCAGCGATGCCGAGTTGGTGGCTTGCGGGCTCGGTTTCGGTCTGGCGATAGCGCCGGTCAACGTGGCGATCCTCGGCGCCGTCGACTCGGGAGTCCACGCGTTGGCGAGCGCGCTCGCGGTGGTCGCCCGGACGATCGGGATGCTCGCCGGGCTGTCGGCTCTCACGGCGGTCGCGCTACACCGCTTCTACCATGCTCAGGCGAAGATCGGATCGCCGATCGCGCTGTGCCCCTCCCATCCCACCTCATGCCCCGCCTACGACCACGCGACCACCCAGGCGGTCATCACGGAGCTGCACACGATCTTCGCCGGCGCCGCTGCGTGCACCGGCGTCGCTTGTCTACTGGCGCTCCTGCTGCTCCGGTCGAGTCACGCTTCCACGGAACGGTTCGCGGTCCGCAGGCCGGAGAGCTGAGCCGCTCGCTGGAAGACCGAGTCGAGCATCGGCGCCGTCAACTTCCCGGTGAAAGTGTTCTGCTGGCTGGGGTGATAGGAGCAGAGGATCGCCGGGATCCTCTCGCCGGCGGGGATCACGACCCCGTGCCCGAACGCCGGGCGGGGTGACAGCTCGTAGAGGCGCGAGACGACGTCGTACGCGAAGCGCCCGAGGACGACGACCACCCGCAGGGACGCGAGCGCGTCGAGCTCCCGCACGAGAAAGGCGAAGCAGCGGTCGCGTTCCTCCGGTGTCGGCTTGTTCGCCGGCGGCGCGCACCGCACGGCCGAGCACACCCACGCCCCGGTGAGACGTAGACCGTCGTCGCGGGCCACACTCCTTGCCTGGTTGGCGAAGCCGGTTCGGTGCATCGACGCGAAGAGCCAGTCACCCGAACGATCACCCGTGAAGATCCTCCCCGTCCGGTTGGCGCCGTGCGCCGCCGGCGCCAGCCCGACCACGGCTACGCGTGCCGCGGGATCGCCGAAGCCGGGAACGGGGCGCCCCCAGTACTCGTCGTTCTTGAAGGCGGCGCGCTTCACCGACGCGACCTCCGTGCGCCACGCGACCAGACGCGGGCAAGCGAAGCAGTCGACTATCTCCGCCGCGACCGCCTCGAGCCGCTGGACGGCATCCGGATTCGATTGCCCGCTGCGGCCGTCACCCACCATATAGACACTAGGTTGGCCGCCCGACATGGCAACCCGCGCGAGGACAACTCCACCCACGACGGTCCTGCTGGTACGGCACGGCACCACCGACACCACCGGCAAGATCCTTCCGGGCCGCGCCGCGGGGCTGCACCTGTCGGAGGCCGGAACGGCACAAGCCGCACGCGTAGCGGAGCGTTTGGCAGCCTGGTCGGCGAAGATCACCGCCGTCTACTCATCGCCTCTCGAGCGAACCCGCGAGACGGCGGGCGCCATCGCGAAGACCCTCGGCTTGCGGGTCCACGTCGAGCGGGGGCTACTCGAATGCGATTTCGGCGAGTGGACAGGAGGTGCGCTCAAGGACCTCTCCAAGCTTCCAGAATGGTCGACGGTGCAGCGCTACCCGAGTGGGTTCCGGTTTCCCGGGGGAGAGTCCTTTGCCGGGATGCAGGCGCGGATCGTCGACACCATCGGAAAGCTGCGTGCCCGTCACGCCGGCGAAACCGTCGTCGCCGTCTCGCACGCCGACCCCATCAAAGCAGCGGTCGCGCAAGCGGTTGGCACGCACCTCGACCTGTTCCAGAGGATCGTCATCTCCCCCTGCTCGGTGACAGGCATCGTGTACGGGGCTCATGGGCCTACTGTGCTGGCCGTCAACTCGACCGGGTCGTTGAGCGAGCTGGTGCCGTCATGAGGGGCGCCCGGTGAGCAGGTCCTTCGAGCTGCCCGAGGTCGAGTGGGCGACCGTAGGCACCGTCGGCGAGCCGGGACACCGGACGTTCTACCTGCAGGCTCGCCAGGACGATCAGCTGGTCACGCTCAAGCTGGAGAAACAGCAGGTCGCCGCCATGTCCCAGTTCCTCGCCGAGATCCTGTCCGATCTACCGTCTCCCGAAGTGATCGCCGACAACGATGACCAGGAGCTGGTCGAGCCGGTGCTGGCCGAATGGGCGGTCGGGGCGCTTCAGCTGGCCTACGACGGGTCCGCGGACCGGATCGTCATCCTCGCCGAGGAGCTAGGCCCGCCGGACGAGGAGTCCGAAGACGACGATCTGCAGTCCCCGCCCGGCGAAATCGACGAGCCCGACCTCGAGACGATCACCGCCGGCGTGGGGACGAGCGACGAGCACGCCGTGGGCCGCATCGGGATCACCCGCTCGCAAGCCGCCGGCATCGCCAAGCGAGGCTGGGAGTTGGTCGGCGCCGGCCGACCCACGTGCACCCTCTGCGGCCACCCCATCGACCCCGAAGGCCACTCATGCCCCAGAACCAACGGTCACGGGTCCCCGGGGCGCTGAGCGGCTCCACGGGTGTCCTCGCGTGCGGCGAGGTCGAGATCCAGGGCCGCATGCCCTGGAGCAGCAATGCGACGTTCCTCGTGACGGTGGACCGCCCGGGTGGGGACGGACAGGCAGGCGAGGCTCCCCTGGCGGCGATCTACAAGCCGGCCGCCGGCGAGCGCCCGCTGTGGGACTTCCCGGGCGGCCTGTACCGGCGCGAGATCGCCGCGTACGAGCTTTCGGAGGCGCTCGGGTGGGCCCTGGTGCCCGAGACCGTCGCCCGCGACGACGCACCGCTTGGCAGCGGCTCGCTGCAACGCTTCGTGGACGCTGACTTCGAGCAGCACTACTTCACGCTGCTCGAGGAGGACCGGTTCCACCCAACGCTGAAGCGGATGGCGGTGTTCGACGTGGTCGCCAACAACGCCGACCGCAAGGGTGGCCACTGCCTGCTCGACACCGCCGGCCACATCTGGGGAATCGACCACGGGCTGTGCTTCCACACCGATCCCAAGCTTCGCACCGTCATCTGGGACTTCGCCGGCGAACGCCTCGAAGACTCCGACGCGGCCGACCTCGCGGGGCTGCTCGAGCGCGGGTTGCCCGAACGGCTCACCGCGTGCCTTCACCAGGGCGAGGCGGCCGCCCTGGAGCAGCGAATCAGCCGGCTGCTGCGCGTCGGGAGGCTTCCCGAGCCGCGCAGCGACCGGCCCTACCCTTGGCCGCTCGTCTGAGCGACTAGCCCCGGGCGCGCAGCGCCTCTATGAGCTTCGGCAGCACCTTGTTCACATCGCCGACGATTCCCAGGTCGGCAATCGAGAAGATCGGGGCCTCCTGGTCCTTGTTTATGGCGACGATGTTCTTCGAGCCCTTCATGCCGACCATGTGCTGCGTTGCCCCGGAGATGCCCGCGGCGATGTAGACGGTCGGCTTGACCGTCTTGCCGGTCTGGCCCACCTGGTGGGAGTAGGGGACCCAGCCGGCGTCGACGATCGCACGCGAGGCGCCGGCGGCGCCCTTGAGAAGCTTTGCCAGGTCCTCGATCATCTGGTAGCCATCGGCCTGGCCGAGCCCGCGCCCGCCGGACACGACGATCGCCGCCTCGTCGAGCTTGGGGCCCTCGGTCTCCTCCACGTGGGACGACAGCACCTTGGCGGAACCGGTCGCACCGAGGTCCGGGACCGACCAGGTGTCGACCGGCGCCGCTCCCCCGCCGCTCGGCTCCGCGGCGAACGACTTGGCCCGGATCACGTAGATCCCCGGGGAGCCTGCCATGAGGCGGGCGTTGAGGATCTCCGTTCCGCCGAAGATGGCGTGCTCGGTCACCAGGCCTGCGTCGCCCTCGGCGATCCCCACTACGTTGGTCAGAACCGGGCGGTCCAACCTGGCGGACAGGCGGCCGGCTATGTCGCGGCCGTCGTAGGTCTGCGGGACGAAAACGGCGTCGAACCCGCCCGACGAGGCCTGCTCGGCGATGGCGGCCGCCACGGCCGGGCCGGCGAGACCACCGCGGAGGTCGCCGACCGTGTGCAGGGCGGTCGCACCGTGAGCGCCGGCTTCGCCGGCGATTGCATCCGCGTCGCCCCACGTGACGCCTTCGACGGAGGACGCCAGCTCGCGCGCCTTGGTGAGCAACTCGAGCGAGACGGGCGCCACCTTGTCGCCGGCGCGTACGACGACGACGAGAATCTTGTTGAGTGCCATGAGTGTGGTGAGCCTCTCTACCTAGATGACCTTGAGCTGCTCGAGGTACGCCACGATCCGCTCGTGAGCGTCGCCCTCGTCGACGACTATCTCCCCTGCCTTGCGGGCCTCGGCCGGCGCCACAGCTACGACCTCCTGGCGAGCGCCGGCGGCCCCGACCGCACCGCCGTCCACGCCCAGATCGGCGACCTTCAACTCCTCGACGGGCTTGCCCTTCGCCGCCATGATGCCCTTGAAGGAGGGATACCTGGGCTCCACCACGCCGGCGGTCACGGTTACGACAGCGGGCAGGGAGACCTCCACCTGGTCGTAGCCGACCTCGGTCTGACGCTCGACGCTGACCTTTCCGTCCGCGACGGTCACCTTCTTTGCGAAGGTGACGGCCGGCAAGCCGAGCAGCTCCGCCACCTGCACCGGCAGGGTCCCGGTGTAGCCGTCGGTCGACTCGGTCGCTGCGAGGATCAGATCGGGTTCGGCCCTCTTGATCGCCGCCGCCAGCACCTTGGCCGTGCTGAGCGCGTCGGAGCCGGCCAGTGACGGGTCGCTCACGAGGATTGCCTTGGCAGCGCCCATCGCCAGCGCGGTGCGCAGGCCACTGGTCTCGCTGTTGGGGGCCATCGACACGAGGGTCACCTCGCCGCCCCCGGCCTGCTCCGCCAGCTGGAGCCCCATCTCCACGCCGTAGGAGTCCGATTCGTCAAGGATCAGCTTGCCCTCGCGTAGCAGGTTCTTGGTGACCGGATCTAGCTTCCCGGGCGACGCGGGGTCAGGGATCTGCTTTACGCAGACGACAACGTTCATGGCGTTCATTGTTTCCTACGAGCGGTTTTCCGAACAAACCGAGCCCTGGCGAGCCGTACCGAGCGATGAGCTTCGTGGCTACCAGGCTGCTACGGTCGCAGGGTCGTGAGCGAGCCCGATCAGGTACGGCTGACAGTGCCGGCTATGCCCGAGTTCCTTCGCCTTGCTCGGGTCACCGCGGCCGGTCTCGCCGGACGGCTCGGGTTCAGCTACGACGAGGTCGAGGATCTGCGCCTGGCCATCGACGAGATGTGCTTCGGGCTGACCGGTCCCACCGGCCGGAGGGGCACAGTCGAACTCGTGTACACGATGCTCGGAGACGGGCTCGTGGTGGAAGGACGCGGGCAGTTCGTCGACGACATCACCCCGGTCGGGCTCACCGATCTCTCCCGGGTCATCCTCGGTGCTCTGGTCGACGAGCACGACCTCGGCCCCGGTCCACCCGCCCCCCACTTCAGGCTGGTGAAACATCGCCACGCCAGCGTCGCTAGAACCGGTGACTGACCGAGAGTCTCTGCGCGAATCGTTCGCCGAGTACGCCCGTACCGGTGACATCGTCCTGCGAGACCGGCTGGTCCAAGCACACATGGGCCTGGCCTCCTACCTGGCGCGTCGTTTCGCCAACCGGGGGCAACCTCTCGACGACCTGGTTCAGGTCGCGTCCTTGGGGCTGCTGAAGGCGGTGGATCGTTTCGACCCGGGGCTTGGCATCGAGTTCTCCACGTATGCGACGACGACGATCGTCGGGGAGCTGAAAAGGCACCTGCGCGACAAGGGCTGGGCGGTCCGCGCTCCGCGGCGGATGCAGGAGCTGTACCTGAACCTGAGCCAGGTCATCGACACGCTCGGGCAGGAACTCGGGCGCTCGCCGACCATCTCCGAGATGGCGAACGAAGTGGGGGCCTCCGAGGAAGACGTCCTCGAGGCTCTCGAAGCGGGCCAGGCGTACCGGTTCGCCTCGCTCGACGCCCCGAAAGGTGACGGCGAGGGGACCGAGTCGCTCGGTGATCGCATCGGGCACGAGGACTCCGAGCTCGCCAGGGCCGAAGGGCGCGCCACCCTCGACCCGCTGCTCCGCCAGCTTCCTCTTCGCCAGCGCCGGGTCGTCGAGCTCCGTTTCTTCGACGGCCTGACCCAGTCGGAGATCGCCCGCCGTCTGGGCATATCGCAGATGCAGGTCTCCCGGCTGCTCACGCGGAGCGTGGCGCATCTCAGATCACTGGCGAAGGTGTCGCCGACCGCCGGCGAATCCTGACTCGCCGGCCGTGCGGCTGCTACTCGTCGTCAACACGTCAGCGTCATCCGTCACCGCCCGGGCGCGGGTGGTGATCCAGAAGTCGTTGGCGGCCGATCACGACGTGACCGTCGCCGAGACCAGCCGGCGAGGTCACGCCACCCGGCTGGCGCAGGGAGCGGCGTCGAGAGGCGTCGACTGCGTGGTGGTGCTCGGCGGGGACGGGACACTGAACGAGGCTGCCAACGGGCTGGCCGGATCGCGCTGTGCGCTGGGCGTGCTGCCGGGGGGCTCGACGAACGTCTTCGCCCGGACGATCGGCATGACCAACGACCCGATCGAGGCGACCGGCGAGCTGCTGGACGCGCTCGCTCGCGGGGAGGACGGGATCCGGAAGGTGGGGCTGGGGAGCGTCAACGGCCGTCGCTACCTGTTCCATGTCGGGGTTGGCTTCGACGCGGCTGTCGTGGCCCAGGTGGAAAAGCGCTCCGCCCTCAAGCGCTACCTGGGGCACGCCTTCTTCGCGTACACGGCGCTCGACACGTGGGGCCGGCGCTTCGATCGGAGGCACCCGCACTTCTCGGTCAGGATCGAGCGTGCCGTCACGGTCGGGGCGGACACGGTCGGGGTGTCGGCTCCTAAGGAGCTCGTGGAGGTCGACGACGGCTACTTCGCGATCATCCTCAACACCAACCCGTACACGTTCCTGGGCGAGCGCCCCTTCGACGTCGCCCCGGGCACCGGTTTGGACAACCCGCTGACGGCGATAGTGCTCCGGTCGCTCGGGGCTCCCACCATGCTGGCCCTGGCGGCGGCTGCCCTGAGAGGCGAAGGGGGCTTGAAGACATCCCGGAAGGTTTCGGTCACCCGCGACGCGGTAAGGGTGACCCTGAACGCCTACAAGCCCGTCCCCTACCAGGTCGACGGCGACTATCTCGGGGAGACGAGCCATCTCGAGTTCCGTTGGGAACCGGAGGACCTGCGCTTGGTCATACCGGTCGCCACCGTGCCCGGCGCACCCGCCAGCGAGGCCTGGCACAGACCGATCCGACCCCGCCTGGGCTGAGAAGACGGTAGAACCCAGACCCGCGGGTTCGGCCGCTCGGTACCGAGAATTTGGCGCGCCAAAGGCTTGCATTCGTGTGTCCCGCGATTTACGCTGTTGCATCGCTGCGGTGAACACACGTTTCGGTGTTACAACGCACGTGACGTTTTTCACATACCCCCCTGGAAAGGCAGTTGCACGTGGCCCTCACCTGGAGCCGCAACATCGAGTGGGACTTGGACGACTGGCGCGATCAAGCTGCCTGCCGTGACACCGATCCCGACCTGTTCTTCCCGATCGGCAGCACCGGTCCGGCGATCGAGCAGATAGAGGCGGCGAAGGCGGTGTGCATGCAATGCGACGCACAACAGTCGTGCCTCGAGTTCGCCCTGGTGACCAACCAGGAATCGGGCATCTGGGGGGGCACGTCCGAGGACGAGAGGCGCAAGCTGCGCAAGCAGTGGCTGGCGAGCCAGCGCCGGGCTAGCTGACCCCGGGCGTCAGATCGCGGCGAGGTCCGGCTCGCTTCCTTGGTCCACCGGGAACACGAGTTCGACCACAGCACCACCCTCCGGCCGGTTGTACATCCGGATGGTGCCGGCCATCTGCGTGCCGACCAGGCCGCGAACGATCGACAGCCCCAGGCTCGACGTGCTGTCGATGTCGAACCCGGCAGGCAGACCCACCCCGTCGTCGGTGACCGTGACCCTCAACTCCCCGTCGCGGCGATCGAGCTCCACCTCGACGTGCAGCGGCGCTGTGTGCCCGTGATCCTTGACAGGCCTGGCGTGCTCGGCGGCGTTCTGCAGGAGCTCCGTGATGACCACGGCCAACGGGGTCGCGAGCGAAGCCTGTAGCTCACCCGCTTCGCCGGTGTAGGTGATCTTCACCGGCCGTTCGGTGCTGCCCAAGTCCTCGGCCATGCGGACCAGGGAAGGCAGGATGTCGTTGAAGTCGACCTCGTCGGTCGTGTCGCGGGACAGGATCTCGTGCACCACGGCGATCGAGCGAACCCGGCGCTCGGATTCCTCGAGCGCGTGGCGCGCCTCTCCTGTGGGCACCCTGCGTGACTGGATGCGCAGCAGCGAGGAGATCGTCTGCAGGTTGTTCTTGACCCGGTGGTGGACCTCGCGGATCGCCGCGTCCTTCGAGAGAAGCAGGCGGTCACGCCGGCGCAGGTCGCTCACGTCCCGTACCAGCACCAGCGCTCCGGTCACTGCGGACCTGTCGAGCAGCGGGACGCACCGGATCACGACAGCGGTGTCTGCGCCGTGCACGAGCTCCTCAACTGCCGGGAGCCTCGTCTGGAACGCGACCGACACCGCGGTCTGCGAGAGTCCGGCCTCGTCGAGTCGTACTCCCTCGATGCCGGAATACACGCCCATGCGGTGCAACGCGTTGACCGCGTTCGGTGAGGCGTAGTCAACCCTCGCGCTGGCGTCGAGGACGAGAACGCCGTCACCGACGCGGGGTGTCTCGGTGACCACAGCCTCGTCAACCGGGAACGGGAAGTCGCCGTTGGAGATCATCCGCGCCAGACGGTCGAAGACCTCCACATATACCCGCTCGAGCACCCCGGGCCGGCGACCGACGGACAGCGCCGACTCGCGCGTCATGATCGCCACGAGCTCACCCTGCCACCGCACGGGTATGCACACGATGCGGGCGTGCTCGCTGCGGCGTGGTATCGCCACCTCCCCCTCGACTATGCCGCCGACGGACCAGGCCCTCGGAAGCACCGGGCGGTCTTCCGCGGTCATGATGCTTCCGACAAGGTCGTCGAGATGCAGCGTCTGGTTCGTCGTCGGCCTCACCTGCCCGAGCACCACGAACCCCCCGGGCGACGACTTCGCCGGCGCGAACAGAAGCAGATCCGAGAACGACAGGTCCGACAGGACGCCCCACCCCGCTACCAGCCTCTGCAGGTGGCCCACCACCGCGCCCTTGAGAGCGGTGTGTTCCTCGACGAGCTCGGCGATCGTGGCCATGAGCTCCTACGACCAGATCTTCTCGCCGAGACGCAACAGGCCCGGCAGGTCGTGTATGTCCGAGTCGAACTCCGGAACCGATGTGACTACGTCCGGACGTGCCTCGAGCTCCTTGCGCTGCGCCGCCTCCCGGCGAGCGACCACCGCGAAGTTCCTGAAGTTCTCCCCCACCTCTGCGAGCACCCGCCCGAGCTGGGAGTCGTCGACACCCAAGGACGCCGCGATACCGGCTGAGGCCGCCAGCTCCGGACCGTCGTCGCACAGCCTGACAGCCCGGCGCTCCGCGTCCTCGTCGAGCAGGTAATCGGGCAGGACCTTGTTCAGCACGAGCGCGCCGAGGTGGAACCGCTTGGAGGTCAGTACCTGGATGAAGAACTCGGCCTCCCTGACGGGTGCGGCCTCGAGCGTGCTCACGACGATGAACGTCGTCCTCTTGTCGCGCAGCACCCTCTCCACCGAGCGGGCCCTATCGACGAACCCGCTGTACATGGTCTGGAACAGGATGAAGAACTCCGCGATGTCCTCGAGGAACTGCGATCCGAGCACGCGGTCCGCGACTTGATAGAAGGGACGCGCCGCCATGTTCACCATCCGCGAGCGGTACGGGGCGATCAAGAGGCGCAGCAGCCTCGACGAGAAGAACTCGGCCATGCGTTGAGGAGCCTCGATGAAGTCGATTGCGTTGCGCGTCGGCGGCGTATCGACGACGATCAGATCGAAGTTCCCCTCGGAATGGATCTCGTAGAGCCGCTCCATCGCGATGTAGTCGTGGCTCTGCACGAACTTGCCGGAGATGTTCTGATAGAGCGGATTTGACAGGATCCGCATGGCCGTCTCGCGGTCGGGTGCATGCCTGCGAACCAGCGCGTCCCAGCTCTGCTTCGTGTCGAGCATCGCGGCCCACAGCTCACCGCGTGGTCGGACGCCCGCAGCCTTGAATGCGTCGGGGTCGACCCGGGTCTCGGTGTTGCCAAGGCCATCGAGACCGAGAGCGTTGGCGAGCCGCCGCGCCGGGTCCACGGTCACGACGAGAACCTTCCCTCCGTGGTGGACGGCCGCCATGGCCGCGGCCGCGGCTGCGGTCGTCGTCTTGCCGACACCACCCGACCCGCAGGCGATCACGATCTCCTTGTAGCCAAGGAGCGCATCGATGCTCGACACGTGGTCCTGTTCCGCCCTGGCCATCAATACCCCAGCTCTGCGGACAGCGAGTCTGCTATCTGATGCGTCGCCCGGAGACCGTGCGAACGGAAGAAAACATACGGGAGGTAGAGCATCGGCACCGACGGGTCGATCGCGTCGCGGAGGTGTTCGAGGTGCTCTGTACGCGAACGCCGCATGGTCACGGTGAGCCGTGCCGCTTGCAGCAGCGGCGCGCTCGGCCCACCCAACGCGTCGTCGAGGAGCGACCTGCCTTCGGACGAGTCGAGCCTGTCGAAAACCTCCTCCTCACCGCGGCCGAACAACTCGGGCAGCACCCGGTTCACCACGACAGCGGCGAGATCCACTTTGGTCTCGGAGCGCAGGCGGCCGGTGAGATCGAGCGTCTCGTTGACGGGCATCTCGGCGGGCGTGGCGACGACCACGAGGCCGGTCGTGGCGTGGTTTTCGAGGATCTCCAGCATCCAGCCCGTCTGCTGCCTCACCAGGCCGACCTGAACCAGCTGGTTGATCGCCTGCGGTGCCGAGAGCTGCCCGATGATGTGCCCGGTGGCGGAAGCGTCGACCACGACCAGGTCGTAGTGCCTCTCTCGGACCTCCCAGCAGAGCTTCCCGACGGTCACGATCTCCCGGACGCCGGGAGCGGCCGACGCCACGAAGTCGAACATCTTGGCGAGGGGTCCGACCTTGGCGACCAGGGGGATCTTGAGCTGCAAGGACAGGTACTGCTTGAGGGACGCCTCGGTGTCCATCGACATGGCCCACAGGTTCGGAGCGATCTCGCGTTCTTCGAACCGGGTCGGTCCCGTCTCGAAGAAGTCCGAGAGGTTGCCCTTCGCGTCCACTTCGCACACGAGGGTCCGCTTGCCGCGGCTCGCTCCCAGCCACGCGAGCGCGGCGGCGACGGTCGTCTTACCGGTCCCTCCCTTGCCGGTGACGAAGATCAGCTTGCGGTCCAGCAGGTCGACCATGCCGGGATCCGGTTCCTCTCCGGCCCCGGATCAGCGGACCGCTGAGCCGAACCCCACCCGGCGGTCTTCGCTGCTGGTGTCGAGCTCCACATAGGCCACCTTGGCGGCAGGAATCCCCACACGCCGCCCGCGCCGGTCGGTCAACCAGAGGACACCGCTCTCCGCTGACAGCGCCTTGTCGATGTGGTCGGCGATCGCGTCGGCTTGGGTCCCCTCGGGGAGTTCGACCTCGATCTCCTTTGGGGTCTGGGTGACACCGATACGGACGTCCACGGAGATTCTCCTTGATGAGCTTGCGAGACCATCGTAGGCGCCGGACAGGCGAGGACCGGCGTGGCGATCGCTGCTTGCGCTTCAGTCGCGGTACTGGCTTCGTGGCAGGCGGCTCTCCGGCCACCCGAGGAGCGCGACCGCCTGCGTGCACGCGAAGCGGTCGGTCATGCCGCTCACGTAGCCGACCGAAGCAGCCAGCCGGCCGCCGCCCTCACTCAGGTCGGCCGGCAGGTGCTCAGGATGCGAGACGTAGTGCTCGACCAGGGCCCTGAGCATGGCGATGACGGCTTCCGCCTGGGCCACCGACTCGTCGCGCAGGTAGATCCGCTCGTGGTTGAACCGGCGCAGATCCGCGAGCGCGTCGGCAACCGGCGGGGACAAGCCGACCAGACCGGTGGTCCCGACCGTGGCGATCGCGTCCGAAATGAAGGTCCCCAGCTGCTCCGACCGGCGCGTGCCGCAAGCCTCGACGATGGCCCGGGGGATGCTGTCGGTCGACACGATCCCGGCGTGGACTGCGTCCTCGAGGTCGTGCGCGCAGTAGGCGATGCGGTCGGCGATCCCGACCACCTGCCCTTCGGGCGTGGAAGGGGCGGGCCGCGACCAGGAGTGGTTGCGGATCCCGTCGAGCGTCTCGGTGCAGAGGTTCAACGAAGCGGCGGTGACGTCGGCGCCCCATACGGCGTGGTCGAACCCGGGCACGAACAACTGCATCGCGTCCTCAGAGGCGTGGCCCCCAGGTCCGTGGCCGCAGTCGTGACCCAACGCGATGGCCTCCACCAGCGCCACGTTCAGCCGGCAGGCCCGCGCTATCGCCGACGCGACCTGCGCCACTTCGAGGGCGTGGGTGAGGCGTGTCCGCTGGTGGTCCGCGGGGAACACGAACACCTGAGTCTTGCCTGCCAGGCGGCGGAAGGCCGGGGAGTGGAGGATCCGGTCACGGTCGCGC
>Ga0307374_10000636_pt1 | contig 66385 bp, 65 predicted proteins | sample OX3MG_FD_202532 | JGI IMG/M metagenome (GOLD analysis project Ga0307374, IMG submission 202532) | Soil microbial communities from Risofladan, Vaasa, Finland - OX-3 | ecosystem: Environmental > Terrestrial > Soil > Coastal area > Acid sulfate soil | place: Finland: Risofladan, Vaasa | collected... | reverse complement strand
GCGTCGCCCGCCGAGAGAAAGTCGGTGGGTTCGTAGCGCAGTCGCTCCGTCGACGTGGTTGCCCGTGAGATCTTCGCTGGCAAGTATGTCAACCCACCACCGATGAAGGCCAGTGGCAAGTCGTCACGTAGCTCGAAGACCAGGTGGACCAACTCGCTTAGCAGCTTGGACTTGAGCGACTGGAGCTCATCGACGATGAGTGCGACACCCTTGCCGTCCTTCTGGGCGGCCATGCACAGCGTCCTCAGTACATCGCGCAGATCCGTGTAGCTATCGGCAACAGACGTGCCTCCGATCGATAGGCCCTGGCCCATCACCTGAAGGCCACCGCCTTGCTCGGCCATTTTCTTCAGCGAGCGCCGCAGCCGGGAGCCAGCCTTCAAGTGCTCAGCCGATCGAATCGCCACATCCGCGAAGGCCCTTTGGACGCTGATCGACGGGCGAATCTGTACGTAGACCGCGAGCCACTCGTTGGCAGCGAACCGGTCGCGGATCTCTTTGAGCAGCACGGTCTTGCCGACGCCGCGCAGACCAATGAAGAGGAGGCAGTTGGCGCTATAGCCGGCCTCGAGTTGAGTTCGGATAGTCTCGGCCAGGGCAAGTTGCTGATCGCGCCCGACAAACGCGCGCGGGCGATCACCCGCTCCCGGGGTGTAGGGATTCGGCTGCTCTGGCATGGGCTATAGTATAGCCCCAACCAGTGAGCCGGTCATTAGGGTTGTGAAGCGCGTCCTCGGCTCTCTGGATGCGCTCACAAGTGTTCCGTCTGGGGCTGTCGGAGGTGGGGCGATCGAGAATGCTGAGATTCAACTGGTGCCAATAATTCCAACCACTGCTTTCGAGTTCACCCTGAAGTGTCAATTTGCGCGGGCACTCCACGGGCACTACACGGGCACTAAACACGGGTCAATCACGGTTGCTGAGGGTCACTCGTGGTCACTAGGTGTAGCATGAAACCCCTTGTAATCACCGGGGTTTGAGTGAAAACCCTTGGCACCCCCAACGGGATTCGAACCCGTGCCGCCACCTTGAAAGGGTGGTGTCCTAGGCCGCTAGACGATGGGGGCTGGCATCCCACGGCTTTCGCCATGGTGGTCGGGCTGCCCGGATTTGAACCGGGGACCTCTGCGTCCCGAACGCAGCGCGCTAACCAAACTGCGCTACAGCCCGCAGCGAGTTACCTCGCGGCTTGACGAGTATATCCGTCGCTGTCGACGTCTCCGGAGGCTAGAGCGGACCTTCGACCTCTTCGGGGGGCTCGTGGTGCTCGATCACGACCTCGCTGATGCGGCGTCGCTCCAAGGACTGCACGCGAAACGTCCAGTCACCTTCGGTGTAGGTGTCACCCGCCGCCGGGATCTTTCCGGCCAGGTCCAGGATGTACCCGGCGATCGTGACGTACTCGCCCTCAGGGATCACGAGTCCGAGATCCTTCTCCACTTCGTCGACGTGGGTCTGGCCATCAACGAGCCACCGATCCTCACGGATCTTGACGATGGTGGGCTCCTCGTCCTCGTCGAACTCGTCGTTGAGGTCACCGACCAACTGCTCCAGAATGTCGCGGATCGACACGACTCCGGCCACGCCGCCGTGCTCATCGAGCACGAGCGCGAAGGTCCGGTGCTGTTCGCGCATTTCGGTCAGGCTCGACAGCAGATCCTGAGTCTCGGGAAGCATCAGGGGTCGGCGGATCTTGCGGGCGATCTCTGGCGCCGTGGGCAGCGCCACCCCGATGGCGCGTTTGTCCGTAGTGCTGCGGAAGAGGTCGTTGACAAAGAGCACTCCCTGAACCTCGTCGAGGTCGTCGTGGACCACCGGGAAGCAGGAGTGACCTGTGTCGCGCACGGCCTCGGCGACGGCTTCAGGAGTCACCGGAACGGTGAGGTAAACCACGTCGACGCGCGGTGTCATCACGTCGCGCAATTCGAGCTCGCTCAGTTGGTCGACGCGCTCGTGGATGGCCGCGGCCTCGGGCGAGTGGTCACGAGAGTCGCGTCGTCCGGTCACTCGTGCGCGGAACCGCGCGAGGCCCGACGGAGGGGGCTCTTGGTCCTTCACCGCGGTTCGGGTGAGCCTGCGCGCACCGTGGCCGGACGTAAGGAATCGTCCTCGTACTCCTCACCGCGCAGGATCGCGCGCACCGCGGTTCGCACGCGCACCGGATCGAGGGGCTTGACCACGAATCCCTCGGCACCGCTGCGGCGCGCTAAGAAGACGTCGGGCCGCCGGTCGAGCAACATCAGGACGGCCACGGGCTCGGTCGCGCCGTAGGACTCCTCATTACGCAGCTCCAAGCAGATCGCCATGGCGCCCATTGACCCGATCTGCAGGTCGAGAATCACGAGGTCGACCCCGCCCTGGCCGACCCGCTTGAGGACCTCGGGGCCGGTGGCGGCCTCCTCGATCTCCAAGTACGGGCTCTCCAGTAGAGAGCGAAGTTCGCGGCGTAGGGCGGCCAGGTCACTGGCGACGAGGACGGTGGCCACGGCGTTCAGCGTAGCGGAGCCGAGTTTTGAGCCCCGGCGGCGCCTGGTGGGCGAAATTGCATCTTGCCACTCGGGGAAGTCGTGCTTAGTGTGGAGCAGGGGGAACGGGGGAGGCGGAGATGGCGGTCTTTCCGGTCGCGTGGACGCAACTTGCGGCGTGTCGCGGCAGCGAACGAGCCCTTTTCTTTCCCCCCGACGTGAGCGAGCGCAAAGAGGAGCGCCTGGCCCGTGAGCTCGTCGCCAAGCGGATCTGTGCCGGGTGCGACGTTCGTGAGGAGTGCCTCGCGGCCGCGCTGGAGCGCCACGAGTCCCACGGTGTGTGGGGCGGGCTTAACGAGCTAGAGCGTCGCGCGTTGACGAATCACTGAACGTCCACCCCAACTGCGTTGGGGTCACGCGCGTGAGGACGACCAGTAGGGCGAACGTGATCACGTGGACCCCGGTGCACCACAGGCAGATGTGGTCGATGATCAGCAGTTCCGCGGCCAGGAGCCACAGGACGAAGGCCATTGCGACAACACTGAGCGCGAAGCGTGCGACGTGCAGCTCGTAGCGCTTCGATTGCCACGCCCATGGTGTGGTCAGCGCGGTCATCACCGCGTACTGCGCCAGTCCCAGCACCGCGACTGGCACTCCCAGGAAGTACGACTGGGCCGAGGTCGTCACGGCGGCGCAGTCGACGGTGCCGGTGCTCGAGCAGATGAGGAGCTGTGGCTGAAAGTGCGTGATGGTCAGGTAGATCGAGACCCCAAGGCCCGCGAGGCTCAGCAGCAGCGTGGCGACCTTCGCCCATCGTGGGACGGGTCCCACGGCGCGGATCACGTGATGCCGAGCTTCTTCTTCGCCGCCACGACGCCCGAGCTGGTGCACACGTTGGTGGGCTTGTTCTTGGTCAACTGGCACAAGGTGGCCGTGACGTAGTTGGCGGTCGCGATGATGGCGTCGGTCACTGGGCTGGAGGGATCACTGAGTCCGGTCGCGATCTGGGAGCGAGTCTGGTTGGCCAGCAGCGCTGGGGTGTAACTCGCCCCCGAGATGAGGAACTGGTTGCCCAGCGAGTAGTAGGGGATGGAGTAGTCCTGGGACGCGGTGATGCCCGGGATGAAGTTGGTGTTGTCGTAGTGTTTAAAGTTCGCGAGTTCCCACTTGGTAGGTGTTTGCAGCGGTGTGTAGTTGTTGAGTGAAGCGCTGAACTGGTTGGTGGTCTCTTCCACCTCGGCGAAGGAGAGGTACTTCGAGCGGTAGTGGGCGCGGGCGAACGTGAAGGTGGGCGTACCCGGGAAAGCCTCGCCGCTGCGCGTGGAGCTGGTCATATTGCCCAGACCGGTCCAGGTGCCGAAACGGCTCAGCGCGATGATGGACGCCCAGCGCTCGGCCGCGCAGAACGGGCAGTACTCCGCGCCGAAGTAGAAGACCTCGGGGACCTTGGCGCCGGTCGACGACTTGCCGGTCAACAGGGGTTGTCCCGTCTTGAGTTTGATCGGCGGGCTCACGGCGGCCACGTTGGAGGTGACGCCGACGGTGTTGAAGACCGACATCGGTACCGTGGTGAGGTCCTTCACCGTGGCGGCGTCGGTGGCCTGAAACCCCGACGCACCCGCCGGATTCGAGGAGCCCGACGTCACCTTGATGACGACCAGCGTGGCCACGACGGCCACCACCAAGCCCACAGCAATCCAGGTGAACAAGCCAGCCGGCCGTCCACCGGTGTTCTTGACCGGCCCGCGGGGGGCCGGTGCCTTGCGGGCTGGGGGTTTCTTTGCCACGATGCTCCTCGGTACGGTCCTCTAAAACTTAGTTGACGTGCCGCCGTGGTCCACCTCGGCCCACGGCATCGATAGTTTTCACCATGGACCAAAATCGGCCACTTCGACCCGCAGCCACGGTCCTGGCGGTGCGAGACGGCGCCAATGGTTTCGAAGTGCTCATGGTGCGGCGCAACCTCCGCAGCGACTTTGTTGGCGGTGCGTACGTCTTTCCCGGGGGCGCGCTCGAACCCGGCGACGCCGAACTGAATCGTGTGACGGGCCCTGAGGATGCGGAGCTCTCGGATCTGCTGGGTCTCTCCGCGGGGGGTCGGGCCTACGTCGTCGCGGCGCTGCGTGAACTCTTTGAAGAGGCGGGGCTGCTCGTCGTGTGCGACGACGCCGGAAAGGAAGTTCAACTCGATGCGGAGGCCGCATCGCACCTCGCCGCGGCGCGTCGCAGGCTCAACGCGGGCGAGGGAACTCTTAGCGAAGTCTTAGAGATGTCGGGCGTGCACCTCGACCTACGCGGCGTCGCGTACCTCGCACACTGGGTCACCCCGACCGGGCCACCGCGCCGCTTTGATACCCGCTTCTTCGTGGTCCTCGCGCCGTCGGGTCAGGTGGCGCTTCACGACAGCGCCGAGACGGTGGACAGCGTGTGGCTGCGCCCGCGTGACGCACTGTCGGCCCAGGCGCGCGGCGAGTACGAGATGATCTTCCCCACGATTCGCACTCTCCAGTCCGTCGCGGACTTGGCAAGGGCCCGCGACGTCGTTGCCTTCGCACGAGCTCAGGACAGGGTGGCGAAGACTGAACCGCGTCTGGTCACGCGCGACGGAGTCGTGACGGTGCTGATCGCGGGAGATGAGGGCTACGACGCCTAGGCCAGCACCTCGACCGATCGGTTGACGGCGTCGAGCAGCCGGGCCGAGCAGCCCAACGCACCCGGTGGTGGAGCGACCTCGGTGAGGATGCGTTGGGCCAGCGAGGTGAAGACTCCGCCGGGCGCCTCGTGCAGGGCCACCGGGTCGCCGGTGTCACCGGAGTGCGACATCTCGGGACTCAACGCGATCTCGGCGAGCAGGGGCACGCCGAGATCGTCGGCCAGGCGCCGACCGCCGCCTTCGCCGAAGAGCGCGTGGCGTTCGCCGCACTCGCACACCAGTGCGCTCATGTTCTCGATCACCCCGAGAACTCGAATGTTGGACTTGCGCGCGAAGTCCGCCGCGCGCGCCGCGACCTGCTGGGCCGCTGGCGCCGGCGTCGTGACGACCAATTGGCCCATTTGGGGAAGGAGTCGGGCCAGGGTCATGACGACGTCACCGGTGCCCGGCGGCGTGTCGACGACGAAGTAGTCGACGCCGGACCAGTCGGCGTCCTCGATGAACTGCGCCACTGCCTTTTGGATAACGAGTCCGCGCCACATCAGCGCCTCGTCGGCATCGGCGAGCAAACCCATGGAAAGCAGGCGCACACGTCCGTCGCCCATCTCACGTTCGCGTGGCACCATCTTTCCGGCGCGCGCTTCGACCTCGCCTCGCACGCCCAGCAGGCGCGACAGTGAGAAGCCCCAGACGTCGGCGTCGAGAACCCCGACGGTGAGCCCGGTCGCGGCGAGCGCCGACGCGAGGTTGGCGGCAACCGACGACTTGCCCACGCCGCCCTTGCCGGAGGCGACCATGAGCACCGGTACCTGGGGAGGTATCGACGTCTCGGGCGCGCGCCGTTGGGCGGCCGCGCGGGCGCGACGCATCAGCTCGCGCCGTGCCGGCGCGTCCATCACCGCCACCTCGACCTCGACCGACGTGACCGCGTCCAGGCTGAGGGCGGCCTCGCGCACGTCGCGTTCGATCTGGGCGCGCAGGGGACAGGCCGCGGTGGTCAGGGCCACGCCGATCCGGGCGTGGCCCTGGTCGTCGACGATGATGTCGCCGACCATGCCGAGCTCGACGATGGAAGTGCCCAGTTCAGGGTCCAGAACGCGGCCCAGGCGTTCACGCACGACCTCATCGGAGTTCATGACGAGACGCTACCGGGGTCGCCGGCGAGGTGTTCACCGCGCTAGTCGGCCGCTACGATAGTGAGGAGCTAGGAGGCCACAATGTCGAACGCGGTCGAGATCCGTCTCAAGACGCAGTCCGCTGATCCCATCACGCTCAGTGACGGGGCCGCTCAGAAGGTGGCCGAGTTGATCGCCGCCGAGGGTGGCGACGAGGCCCTGGCGCTGCGCGTCGCGGTGAAGCCGGGCGGCTGCTCGGGGTTCAACTACGACATGTTCTTCGACACCGACGTAGCCAGCGACGACGTCGTTCGCGAGTTCGCGGGCGTCAAGGTGGTCGTCGACGCGCAGAGCGCCGAACTTCTCACCGGGTCAACTCTCGAATGGACCGACAGCCTCCAGGGCGCCGGTTTCCACATCACCAACCCGAACGCCTCACGCACCTGCGGCTGCGGTAACTCCTTCAGCTAGGCGTGAAGACGCCAGTTGGTCCTTACTCGCCTTGGCGCCGCGCGGGCGAACTCGTCGTCATCTCGGGCCAGGTGGGTCTGGACTATGACGCCGATCCCCCAAAGTTCGTCGAAGGTGTCGCGGCCGATCAGCTGCGCCAGGCACTGGCCAACGCGCGTGAGGTTCTCGCCGAGGCCGGCGTGACCTTCGAGCAGGTGTTCAAGGCGACCCTGTTTCTGGTCGACATGTCGGACTTCGCCTCGTGCAACGAGGTCTGGGTCGAAACCTTCAGCGATCCGCGACCGACCCGTTCGGCCGTGGCCGTGGCCCAACTGCCCCTCGGTGCGCGGGCCGAAGTGGAGCTCTGGGCGCACGCGCCCGCTGGCTAGTCGCTGGTGCGCTCCGGCTCGTCGCCGAACTTGTAACCAACTGACCGCACCGTGTGAATCAGGTGGGCGTTCTCCTCACCGAGTTTCGCGCGCAGGCGCCGCACGTGAACGTCGACCGTGCGCGCGCCGCCGTAGTACTCGTAGCCCCAGACGCGACTGAGCAGGGTCTCTCGGGTGAAGACGCGGTGCGGATTCGTGGCGAGGAACCGCAGCAGCTCGTACTCCATGTACGTCAGGTCCATGACGCGCCCGTGGATGGCGGCCTGGTAGGTCTCGAGGTTCATGACCAGTCCGCCGTGCTCGACGCGTGGGGCGACGCTTTCGTTGCCCGCGCGGCGCAGTCGGTGACGTAGTCGCGTGGCGAGCTCACTGACGTCAAAGGGCCCGACCACGAAGTCGTCGAAGAGGTCCTCGCGAAACGTCAGGTCGTCGAGCTGGTAGTGGTCCACCAGCACGATGATCGGCCCGACACCGCGCTCGCGTGAGCGCAGTGCCCGGCACAGGTTCATCGCCTCGGTGATTGGCATCGCGCTGGCGTTGATGACCGCGCCGGCGAATCCGTCGGTTGGCTCGAGCGCCGTGACTTCGTTGAGACGACCCGACGCGGCCACCGCCGGTGTCACCCCGGTGACCTCGAAGGCCTTGCGCACCGGGCCTTCACACGACGGCACACACAGGACGACGTCGATCACAGCAGTGGTAGGTAGCGCGCTAACTCGAAGGCCGACACCTGGCCGCGGTAGGCGTTCCACTCGGCGCGCTTGTTGCGCAGGAACCACTCGACCTGGTGGGCCCCGAGCGTCTCGTTGAGCAGCTCGGATCTTTCCATGAGGTCGAGCGCCTGGGCGAGCGACTGCGGTAGCGACGCGACGCGTTCACCCTCGGGGGGCAACTCGTAGCGTCCGGCCACGCCACGCATGCCCGCCGCCAGGATGACCGCGAAGGCGAGGTAGGGGTTGGCCGCCGGGTCCGGCGAACGGAACTCGACACGCGTGGAGTCCACGCGCCCGGGCTTGACCGAAGGCACCCTCACCAGGGCGGCGTCGTCGTGACGCGCCCAGGACACATCCACCGGCGCCTCGTGGCCGGGGATGAGGCGCTTGTACGAGTTGACCCACTGGTTGGTGACCGCGGTGATCTCCGGCGCGTGATGCACCAGTCCCGCGATGAACTGCGCGGCTACCGGGCTGAGGCCGTAGGGGCCCTCGCCGACGAAGGCGTTGCGCTCGTCGCGCCAGAGGGACAGGTGCGTGTGCATGCCCGAGCCCTGGACACCGTCGAGGGGCTTGGGCATGAAGCTCGCCGCGACCCCGGCCTGACGCGCCAGCTCCTTGATCACGTAGCGCGCGGTCATGACGGTGTCGGCCATCGTGAGGGCGTCGGTGTAACGCAGGTCGATCTCGTGCTGGCCCGGAGCATCCTCGTGTTGGGCGTGCTCGACACCGATGCCCATCTCCTCGAGCACCAGCACGGTGCGTCGGCGCAGCTGGCTGCCGGTGTCGTCGGGCAGCAGGTCGAAGTAGCTGCCGCGGTCCAGCGGACGTGGACCGCGCGACGCATCAAGGTCCTCGAAGTAGAAGTACTCGATCTCGGGCGCGGCGAAGAAGGTGTAGCCCTGGTCACGGGCACCCTCGAGCACGCGACGCAGTTGCTGGCGCGGGCATCCTTCAAAGGGGCTCCCGTCGATGTTGGTGATATCGCAGAAGACGCGCGCCACTCCCTCCTCGTGATACCAGGGCAGGAGCTGGAACGTCGTGAGGTCGGGTCGGGCCAGGACGTCAGACTCCTGGACGCGGCTGAAGCCGTCAATGGCGCTGCCGTCAAAAGTCATCCCCTGATCGAGGGCGTCTTCTAGCTCGGCCGGGGTGACGTGAAAGGCCTTGTGGCGCCCCAGAACGTCGGTGAACCAGAGCTGGACGAAGCGCACGCCGCGCTCTTCAACGGTGCGAAGGACGTACTGGGCCTGGGACTGCATGGTGTTCATTCTCGCACCTCTCGCCCCGAGCGCCACCGCCGACCCCATCGGTCGGTGGCGCTGGTGGCCTAGCGCGCCCTGGCGCGGACGGGGGCCTTCTTCGCGGTCTTTTGCACCGTGACCTTTTTCGCGGCCACCCGCTTGGTGGACGCGGACGCCGCCGCGGCGCCGCAGATCGTCTCGACCATCAGCCGGCTCACGACGTAGGGGTCCATGTTGGCGTTGGGCCGCCGGTCCTCGAGGTACCCGCGACCCTCGCGGGCCACGGCCCCGGGGATCCTCACCGACGCGCCGCGGTTCGAGACCCCGTAGGAGAAGGTCGACCAGTGGGCGGTCTCGTGCGCTCCAGTCAGTCGGTCCTCGATGCCGACGCCGTAGTTGGTGATGTGCTCGGTGACCTTCTTCGATAACGCCTCGCAGCCGGCCACGATGGCGTCGAAGCCGCCGGCGGCGCGCATCTGCTTGGTCGAGAAGTTGGTGTGGGCCCCCGCGCCGTTCCAGTCACCGTGCACCGGCTTGGCGTCGAAGCTGACGTCGACGTCGAACTCTTCGGCGATGCGCTCGAGGAGCCAGCGCATGACCCAGAGCTGGTCGCCGATCTCGACCGCGCCGAGCACGCCGACCTGGAACTCCCACTGGGCCATCATCACCTCGGCGTTGGTGCCCTCGATGGACAGCCCCGCCTTCTGGCAGGCCAAGGTGTGCTCCTCGACGATGTCGCGACCGGGCATCTTGGCGCCGCCGACGCCGCAGTAGTACGGACCCTGCGGAGCGGGGAACCCGACGGCCGGCCAGCCGTAGGGCCGGTCGTCCTTGAAGAAGGTGTACTCCTGCTCGACGCCGAACATCGGCTCGAAGCGCGCGTACTGCTCGGCGACCTCGGCCGCCGCCGCTCGCGTGTTGGTCACGTGCGGCGTCATGTCCGAGTTGAGGACTTCGCACATGACGAGCAGGTCGCTCGGCCCGCGCAGCGGGTCCGGGCAACTGAACACCGGATTCAGCACGCAGTCCGACGCGTCGCCGGTGGCCTGGTTGGTGCTCGAGCCGTCGAAGCCCCACACGGGCGGCTTCGACCCGTCGGCCACGATCTTGGTCTTACTGCGCAGTTGGCGCGTGGGCTCGGTTCCGTCAATCCAGATGTACTCGGCCTGATACGACACGTTGCTCCTTTGGCGTCGTCGCGCTTCGCGACCCCTCCAGTCTGGTGGGCGCGCACCCCCTGCACCCCCCGGTTGTGTTAACCGCGTGTGAAACGTCGGCCCGGAATCGTCAAAGACCACGCCGGTAGGCTGCGGTCGTGCCCGTCGTGCGACTCGCGTTGGCCCAGATGAACGCGGTTGTCGGCGCACTGGGCCAGAACGTCGCGACCCTGGACCGGTTCCGCAAGCAGGGGGCCACCGTCGGCGCCGACCTGGTGGTCTCGCCGGAGCTGGCGCTGACCGGGTACCCGCCCGAGGACCTGCTGCTGCGCGAGGGTTTCATCGAGGCCGCGGCCAACGCGCTCGACGAGCTCGCCCGAGCCCGATTCGTGCCTCCGCTCCTGGTCGGGACGGTGGTGGGCGGCGAGTCGGGACTGCCCCTGGGGCCTCCGGTCGACGCTCGCGACGAGGCCGGTGGCCCGATGGGCGCGCCAACTCCGCCCCGACTGGCCAACGTCCTGGTCGCCCTCGACGACCGGGGTGTGGCGGCTACCGCCACAAAACGCCTGCTTCCTAACTACGACGTCTTTGATGAGTTGCGCTACTTCCGGCGCGGCGCCGGACCCCAGACGATCATCAACGTGAAGGGCGTCGCCGTGGGAATGGTCATTTGCGAGGACGTGTGGCCGGAGATGGGACCGGCCGCCGAGCTCGCCTCCCAGGGGGCGACGCTGCTGGTGGTGGCGAACGCGTCGCCCTACGCGCGAGGTCGCCAGGACGAGCGAGAGACCATGTTGCGCGAACGCGCGCTCGAGACGGGCTGTCCGATCGCCTACGTCAATCTGGTCGGAGGACAGGACGAGCTGGTCTTTGACGGACAGAGTGTTGTCTTCAGTGAACGCGGCGAGGTCGTGGCGCGCGCCGTGGCCTTTCGCGAAGAGCTTCTCGTCGTCGACGTCGAAGCGCGCGCCAGCGACGTGGGGGTGGCCCTCGACGGCCTCTACCCGCGCGACGAGTCGGCGTCGGTGTCGCACCTGGTCAATCACGTGGCGGCGTTACCGACCGAGATCGAGGAGGTCTACGAAGCCCTCGTCACCGGGACGCGTGACTACCTGCGCAAGAACGGGTTTCGTTCGGCCGTGCTGGGACTCTCCGGGGGCATCGACTCGTCGCTGGTGGCCACGATCGCCGTCGACGCGGTCGGCTCTCGCGCCGTGCGCGGCCTGGCGATGCCCAGCCGCTACTCCTCGTCCCACTCGCTCGAGGACGCCTACGAGCTCGGTCGTCGCCTGGACATCGAAGTGACGTCGCTGCCCATCGAGGATGCGCACCGCGTCTTTTGCGAGACCCTGGAGAGCGCCCTGGGCGAGCCGCCGCACGGCCTCACCGATGAGAACCTCCAGTCGCGCGTGCGCGGCGTCATACTCATGGCGGTCTCCAACGCGACCGGGGCGATCGTTCTCGCCACGGGCAACAAGTCCGAACTGGCGACGGGGTACTCGACCCTCTACGGCGACTCGGTTGGCGGGTTCGCGGTCATCAAGGACGTGCCCAAGACCCTGGTGTACGAGTTGTGCCGGCACCGCAACGCCAGCGCGATCCGCGACGGCGACCCCGCGCCCATACCCGAGTCGGTCCTGACCAAGGCTCCGTCGGCCGAGTTGCGTCCCGACCAGCGCGACGACCAGTCCCTGCCGCCCTACGAGCTGCTCGATCCGCTGCTGGAGCTCTACGTGGAGGGCGACGCCACGGCCGAGGAGTTGATCGCCCTCGGACACGACCCCGATCTCGTGCGGCGCGTCGCGACGCTGGTGGACGCCAGCGAATACAAGCGTCGCCAGACCGCGCCGGGCGTGCGCATCTCGAAGAAGGCGTTCGGCCGCGACCGCCGGATGCCGATCACCAATCAGTTCCATCCCGAGTGACCCAGACCCGCGGCGTCCTGGCCCACCTGGGGTCGTGTTTTACTGCGCCCTACCGGGTGCTGGGCGCGGCGGCCGGTACCTTCAGCGACGATGGCGCCGTCGTGCGCTCCTACGAGACCGCTCGCGTCTTCGGAGAGTTGGCGTTGGCGACGCGCGAGCGGCTGGGTGAGGGGTCCGAGCCGCTGGAAGTACTCCTCGAGGTGCTCGACGGCGCGGTGGAGGGCGACCCAACGGGCCGCCTCGCCCTCTACTGCGTGGCCGTCGTGGTGGGCCCGCGACTGCTGGTCAGCCTGCGTGACGCTCGCGACGTGGTCGACGACGATGCGAGGGGCCTGATCGATCACGCGTCAGACCTGGTCGTGGCCGAGATTATCGCGATCCGCGAGCTGGCGTCCGCGCGGGAGGACCCCGACGCTGGACCCGGTCCGGGGGCCGTGCGCGCGCTCAACGTGGCGTTGGAGGGTGCCGGCTTCGCCGAGAGCTTCGGTGTGGGTGGCTAGGTTGCGGGTCCCCGTATAACTAGTAGTGGCGGTAATTCGAGGACGCTGTCGGGCGCCCGGTCACTCCGGGTGGTCGCGTCGGGCTCCGAACACGCCAATACCTAAGGGGTAGAGCACTATGGCCAAAGATCGCGTGGACCGGGACGATGAGGACCTGGTACGCCTATACCTGTCCGACATTGGCCAGTACACCCTGCTCACCAAGGACGACGAGGTCCGCCTGGCCCAGACGATCGAGGAGGGCCGCGACGCCGCGGCCGAGATCGAGAGTGCCGAGACAGATAAGAAGGTCAAGCTCACCCCGACCAAGAAGCAGGCCCTCAAGCGCGCCGTGCACCGCGGCGAGGTGGCCGAGCGCGACTTCGTCCAGTCCAACCTGCGCCTGGTCGTCTCGATCGCTAAGAAGTACCAGGCGTCGGGTCTGCCATTGCTGGACCTGATCCAGGAGGGCAACCTGGGCCTCATGCACGCGGTCGAGAAGTTCGACTGGCGCAAGGGCTTCAAGTTCTCCACCTACGCCACGTGGTGGATCCGCCAGGCCATCACGCGCGGCATCGCCAACACCGGGCGCACCATCCGTCTGCCGGTGCACGCCGGCGACACGCTGGCGCGCGTGCAGAAGGCCCAGTCACGCCTGGAACTCAAGTTCGGCCGTCCGCCGACCATCAAAGAACTGTGCGAAGAGTGCGAGATGCCCGAGGACAAGCTCATCGAGGCGTTGCGGTTCCGCTCCGAGCCGATCTCGCTGTCCGAACCGCTGCGCGAAGACGGCGACGCCGAGCTCGGCGATGTGGTCGAGGACCGGTCGGCCGAGTCGCCCTTCGACGTGGCCGCGGTCAAGATGATGCCCGCGGCGATCGAGAAGCTGCTTCAGCCGCTCGACGAGCGCGAGCAGAAGATCCTGCGCATGCGCTTCGGCCTGGATGGGGCGGGCGAGATCCGCACCCTGGAGGACGTGGGCGCCGAGATGAACCTCACGCGCGAACGAATCCGTCAGATCGAGGCGCGGGCCATGAGCAAGCTACGCCACCCCTCGTCCGATACCGGCGCGCGCGACCTGCTGACTCTCTAGTCGCGGTGCAGTTGGGTCCGTCCCAACACCGCCGCGACGCCGACGACGACAGCGCTCACGATGAAGGGCGTGCGTGAACGGGTGCGGTCGTGTGCACGCACTTTGTGGGTGAAACTGAGCGTCGGCCATCCGCGCTCGGCGGCCACCTTCGCGAGAGCGCGATCCGGGTTGACTGCGATGGCGTGGCCCACGCCTTCGAGCATGGGCACGTCGGTTGCCGAGTCGGAGTAGGCGTAGGACTCGTCAAGGTCGATGTCGCGCTCGGCGGCGAGCTCCTTGATCGCGAGGGCCTTGTTTTCGCCTTGGGCGAAGAAGTCCAGCTCGCCGGTGTACTTGCCCTCCGGGTCGATGGTGGCTTTTGACGAAATGCACCCGGTGAGACCGAGCAGTTCGGCGAAGGGCCCCACGATCTCCTCGGGCGCCATGGACACCAGGTAGACCTCGTCGCCATCGCTCAGGTGCTGGTCGATCAACTCGATGGCCTCGTCGTAGATGAGCGGTTCGATGACCTCGTTGATCGTCTCTTCGACCAGGGCACGGACCTCGTCGCGGTCCCATCCCTTGGTGACCTTGAGGACGGATTCGCGGATCTTGGCGAGCTTGTCCTCGTCGGCGCCGAATCGCATGAACATCATCTGGCTCACGACCGCCCAGACGAGGGTGCGTCGGTGCAGTAGGCCGCGGGCGTGGAACTCCGGCCCGAGCGCCACCATGGATGACTTGGCGATGACCGTTTTGTCCAGGTCAAAAAAGGCGGCGCGCACAACTCAATGCTAGGTGCGTGCCGCGAACAACTTTCGGCGGCGTCAGGCGATGAAGGCGCTCGCGCAGTCCTGGGTCGCGTCCGCGCGCGTCACCAAAATCACGTGATCGTGTTCCTGGAACCGCATGGAGTCGGTCGGCACGATGGGCTGATCGCTCCGAACCACAGCCACCACGGATACGGCCTCGGAGAGTCGCAGCTCGTCGAGCGTGAGCTTCTGGGCCACCGCCGGCGCGTCCGACGCAAGAGTGATCTCGATGAGTTTCATTCGCCCGTGTGCCAGGTCCATCAGTTTGACGATGGCGCCGACTTCCACGGCCTCGTCGACGAGCGAGGTGATGAGCGCGGGCGTCGAGACCGACACATCGACTCCCCAGCTCTCGTTGAAGAGCCACTCGTTGCGCGAGTTGTTGATTCGTGAGATCACGCGCGGCACGCCGAACTCCTGCTTGGAGAGCCAACACACGACGAGGTTGTCCTCGTCGTCGCCGGTGGCCGCGATGACCACGTCGACCGAGCGCAGGTCGGCCGCGGCGAGGCTCGCGTACTCGCACGCGTCCGCGGCCATCACATTGACTCCGGGTAGGAGGTGTCGGATCTTCTCGGCGATGGCGCTGACCTGCTCGAGCAAGGTCACGTCGTGATGACGATCGACCAGGTCCAGCGCAATCGCCGATCCCACGGAGCCACCCCCGGCAATCATGACCTTCACGACGCGCCCTCCTGCAGCAGTGACGATAACTCGCCGAGTCCGGCCGACGTGACGAGGAACTCGAGCATGTCGTCCTCTTGGGCAAAGAGTCCCTCTAGGTCCACGCGGCCCACGCCCGCGCGGATGACTCCGACCACGCGGACTTGATCACCCTTGTTGAACTGATCCAGCGGCCGACCGGCCAGATGGTCGGGCAGTATCCGCTCGACCAGGTGCAGTGACCCAATCCCGTCCGTCCACTCGATGGAGTCATCAGCGGGCATCATCCACCGCTTGACCTGCTGGGTGGTCCACAGGGAGGTGGCCACCGTTGGAATGCCCAGCTTCATGTAGATCTCTGCCCGCTGGGGGTCATAGATGCGGGCCACGACGTTCTTGATGCGGTAGTTGTCACGCGCGATGCGCGCGCACAGGATGTTCGTGTTGTCGCCGCTCGTGACCGCGGCCAGAGCGTCGGCGCGACTCGCGTCGGCTTGGACGAGCACGTCACGGTCAAAGCCCGAGCCCAGCAGGGTCGTGCCGCCGAAGCGGGTCAGGCGACGGAACGCGTCGCGGTTCTTGTCGATGATGACGACCGAGTGACCTTCCTCGGACAACTGCATGGCCAGCTCGGACCCCACGCGGCCACAGCCGACCACCACGATGTGCACGCCGCCATCAGACCACAGTGTTTGTCGAGGTTGCAAGTTCCTAGATGGCGACTGTAAAGGACTTAGCATGGTCCGCGTGTCTGAGGCGGATAAGCAAATCTCTCGGAACACACCCGTCTTCACGTCCCACGCCAACGTTTCGACGGTGTACCCCGAGACGCTCGGCTATCGGCTGAAGCGCATCCTGCTCGGCAAGCCCCTCGTCTCAGAGCAGCTCGTGGGTGAGCGACTGAACCGCGCGGTGGCCCTCGGTGTGCTGGCCCCTGACTGCACGTCGTCGTCGGCGTACGGCACCGAGGAGATCCTGACCCAACTGACGCCCTACATCGGCCTCGCCGCATTCTCGCTGGTGTTGCCGATCATGTTCGTGATCCTGGGCGTGCTCTTCTTCGTCACGACGTCCTACCTCGACGTGATCAAGTACTACACGACGGCCGGTGGGGCGTACGTCGTCACGCGCGACAACTTCGGACCCAAGGTCGCCCAGATCGCCGCGGTGGCCCTGCTGATCGACTACATCGTGACGGTGGCGGTGCAGTGCTCGGCCGGGACCGCGGCGCTGACCAGCGCGGTCCCGTCGCTGACGCACTGGACCGTCCAGATCACGGTCGGCGTCGTGCTCATCTTGATTCTGGGCAACCTGCGCGGCATCCGCGAGGCCGGCACCTACTTCGCCTTCCCCATGTACTTCTACGTGCTCATGCTGGGTCTGACCATCATCGTGGGCTACGTGAAGGAGATCAACGGTTCACTGCACCACGTTGTCCAGCCCGCGGCGAGCAAGCTGGTCGAGCACCATCTCGGGCATCCGGGAAACGGGCTCTTGATGGGGTTGGCCTTCATCACACTGCTGCGCGCGTACGCCAACGGCGGCGCGTCGCTCACCGGACTCGAAGCCATCAGCAACGGCGTGGCGAGTTTTCGCCGTCCCGAGTCGTCCAACGCCCGCAAGACCCTCGTGACGATGTCGTGCATCCTCGCCTTCTTGCTGCTGGGCACCACACTGCTGGCGGTGTGGACCCACGCGCTGCCCTTCGCGCTCGGAACCCCGACCGTGGTGAGCCAGGAGGCCCAAGCGGTCTTCGGTTTCCACGGCGCGGGCCACGCGATATTCCTGCTGGTGCAGCTGGCGACCCTGTTAATCCTCTACACCGGAGGCAACACCTCGTTCAACGGCTTCCCGTTCCTCGCCAACTACGTCGCCGGTGATCGGTACCTGCCGAGCCAACTGACCAAGCGTGGTCACCGGCTGGCCTTCTCCAACGGCATCATCGTGCTCGGCGTCGTGTCACTCGCGCTCGTGCTGGCCTTCCGAGCCCAGGTGAACGGGCTCATCGCGCTCTACGCCATTGGGGTGTTCACGGGCTTCACGCTGGCCGGCGCCGGGATGGTCAAGCGCCACATACGAGAGAAGGTCGGCAGGTGGCGCTTCGGCGTCGCGATCAACGCGACCTCGGCGTCGGTCACCGCAATCGTGGTCGCCATCTTCATCCTGGCCAAGTTCACCGAGGGCGCCTGGATCATCGTGATCGTGGGTCCGCTGATGTACGTGAGTCTTCTTCGGTTCCACCGCCAGTACGAGCGTGAGCTCCAGGCCTTCGAGGCGACCGCGGCGAGCGAGATGGTGATTCGCACCAACCGGGTGGTGGTCTTCGTCGACCAGTACGACCTGGCCACCGAGCGGGCCCTGCGCTACTGCCAGACCCTCAACGCCTACTCGGTGCGCGCCGTGCACTTCGATATCGACCCGATGGTCACCCAACGCCTGGAGGAACGCTGGGGTCGCGCCGGCACGGCCTCGGCGACGGTCAGCCTGGAGGTCGTCGAGTGCGAAGACCGACGCGTGGACCGCGCCGCGCTCGAGCTGGTGGCCGACGTGGTGAGAGACGCGGACGTCTTCTGCATGGTCATCCTGCCGCGGCGCGGGTACTTCTCACGCCTTCAGCGGCTGCTGCACGACCGCACGGCCGACAACATCGCGGCCGCGGTCATGCACGTGCCGCGCACCGCCGCCACGATCATCCCGTATCGACTCGCGCGCTCCAAAGTCCCCGAGGGTCGTGGCGAGGAACGCCCGGTGAGCGACGAAGTCGCCCGCGGTGGGATGCGTCAGGAATCGAATTTGGCGGCCGACGTGAAGTTGGCCCAGCGCGCCACCAACGCCGACCCCATCGGGTCGCTCGTCGAACGCCAGCGCACCCAGGTCGCGGGGCGGGTTCGCGCTCTCACGATCGACCACGAGTCCGGTGGCCACGAATTCCGTTGCGTCCTGGCCGATCACACCGGTTCGATCACCCTGGTATTCCAGGGGCGCACGGAGGTCCCAGGCATCGAGCGTGGCACTCGCCTTCTGGTGAGCGGCACCGTGGTCTCGATGCGCCGTGAAGCGGTGATCCTCAACCCCCAGTACGAGATCGTCGCGTCCCCGGCCGGCGACGAGTAACCAACTGCCCCCCGGGTGCCTGACCTACCTGACTTAACCTGAATATCGTGTCCGAGGCCGACCGCCAGATCGCGAAGAACGCGCAGATCCTGACCTCTCACGCCAACGTGAGCATCGTCTTTCCCGAGACGCTTGGGTACCGCATGAAGCGCGCCGTCCTGGGCCGGCCCTTTGTCTCTGAGCAATTGGCCGGCGAGCGCATCTCTCGGCCGGTGGCCATGGGGGTTCTGGCACCCGACTGCATCTCGTCGTCGGCGTACGGCGCCGAACAGATCCTGACCCAGCTCACGCCCTACATCGGCTTGGCGGCGTTCTCTCTGCTGGTGCCGATCATGTTCGTCATCCTGGGTGTCCTGCTGCTGGTGACGCTGTCGTACCTGGACGTCATCGGCTACTACAACATCACCGGCGGGTCCTACATCGTCGTGCGCGACAACTTCGGTCCTAGGACGGCGTCGGTGACGGCGGTCGCGCTACTGATCGACTACATCGTCACCGTCGCGGTACAGTGCTCGGCCGGAACGGCGGCCTTGACCAGCGCGGTGCACTCACTGGTGCCCTACACAGTCCTGATCACGGTGCTGGTCGTCGTGCTCCTGATCTACGGCAATCTGCGCGGGATTCGCGAGGCCGGCAAGTGGTTCGCCTTCCCGACGTACTTCTTCATCACGATGATGTCGTTCACCATCATCGTCGGCTACGTGCTGCACGCGACCGGTCACCTGGGCGTCATTCCGACCCCGCCGGTGTCCAGGTTGGTCAACGGTCGCCTGGGCACGGGGGGCCACGGATTCTTGATGGGCGTGGCGTACCTCACGCTGCTACGCGCGTACGCCAACGGGGGCTCGTCGCTCACCGGCCTCGAGGCGATCTCCGACGGGGTCTCGAGCTTCCGCCGCCCCGAGGCACGCAACGCGCGCACGGTGATGATCGTGATGGCCTCGACGTTGGCCTTCCTACTTGTGGGGACCACGTTGCTGGCGCGCTGGACCCACGCGCTGCCCTACGCCCAGGGCTCGCCCACCGTCGTCAGCCAGGAGGTCCTGGCCATCTTCGGTAGCCACGGCCCGGCTCACATCCTGTTCTACGTGGTCCAGCTCGCGACGATGCTGATCCTGTTCACCGGCGGCAACACCTCCTTCAACGGTTTTCCGTATCTCGCGAACTTCGTTGCGTCAGACCGCTTTCTGCCGCGCCAGTTGACGAAGCGCGGCCACCGTCTGGCCTTCTCCAACGGCATCCTGGTGCTGGGCTCGATGGCGCTGGTGCTGGTGCTCGTCTTCAAGGCGCGCGTCAACGGGCTGATCGCGCTCTACGCCATCGGGGTGTTCACCGCCTTCGCCATGGCCGGGGCGGGCATGGCGAGGCGCCACTGGACCCGGCGCGAGGCCCATTGGCGCCGGGGCCTCGTCATCAACTCGCTCTCCAGCGTCGTGACGTTGATCATCGCGCTGATCTTCGCGATCGTGAAGTTCGCCGAGGGTGCCTGGATCGTGGTCGTGGCCGGCCCGTTCATGGTGTGGGGATTGCAACACATGCACAAGCAGTACACCAAGGAGTCAGCGGTTTTCGCCGCCTCGCGGCGAGTCTCGACGGCGTCGCAGTTCCGGCTGCATCGCCTCGTGGTCTTCATCGACAGCTACGACCTGGCGACCGAGCGCGCGTTGCAGTACTGCATTGCGCTCAACGCGTACTCCATTCGCGCGGTGCACTTCGACATCGACCCGCAGGTCACCCGACAGCTCGAGTCCGAGTGGGGGGCCGCCGATTCAGCCTCCTTCGGCATTGCGCTCGAGATCGTGGAGTGCGAGGACCGCCGACTCGACCGTGCGGCGCTCGAGCTGGTGGCCGACATGGTGCGCGACCCGGACGTGTTCTGCATGGTCATCCTGCCGCGACGCGGCTTCGTCTCGCGCATCCAGCGGCTGTTGCACGACCGCACCGCCGAAACCATCGCCGCCGCGGTGATGCACGTGCCGCGCACCGCGGCCACCATCATCCCGTACCGAATGGGCCAACTGGTCATCACCGCCGGCCACCCTGAACCCGAGGCGGACAGCGACGAGGTAGCGCGCGGCGGCGTGCGCCAGGACTCGCACATGGCGGCCGACCTGATGCTGGCCGCGCGATCACGCAACGCGGTACCGATCGGCAGTCTGCGCGAGCGCGAGATGGTCGACGTGGCCGGTCGGGTGCGCTCGATCACCGTCAACCACGACAACGGCGGCCAGGAGCTGCGGTGCGTGCTGGCCGACAACACGGGCTCGGTCACCCTGGTCTTCCAGGGTCGACGGGCCGTGCCGGGAATCGAGCGCGGCACACGACTGCTGGTTCACGGTACGGTGACCTCCCAACGCCGCGAAGCCGTCATCCTCAACCCGCAGTACGAGATCGTGGCCGCGCCCCACGGCACCGACGACGCGCCGGCGCATTGAGCGAATCCCGGTAGTTACCCGGGTGTCAGGGGCGTTGGCGACGATGGAGTCGTCGGCATCGACCGGCTGCGGTGAGCGAGATGTCTATCTTGTTAGGCGTCTGGGCCGACGGGGTCACAACGAACGTTGAGAGGTGGTGAGAGTGGCGCGAGCCCTGGTGGTTGTTGAGTCGGTGGCGAAGGCCACGCGGATCCAGGGGATGCTGGGTCCGGACTACATCGTCAAGCCCTCCATCGGCCACGTTCGCGATCTGCCCCAGAGCGCCGCCGAAATCCCCGCGTCGGTCAAGGGCGAAAAGTGGGCGCGCCTGGGCATCAACGTGCACGACCACTTCAAGCCCGTCTATGTCGTCTCCAGCGACCGCAAGAAGATCGTCGCCGAGCTGAGGGCCGCGCTGAAACAGGTCGACGAGCTCTACCTGGCCACGGACGAGGACCGCGAGGGAGAGGCCATCGCCTGGCACCTCCAAGAGGTCCTCAACCCCCGAGTGCCCGTCAAGCGAATGGTCTTTCACGAGATCACCTCGAGCGCCATCGCGCGCGCCGTCGATGAGACCCGCGACTTGGACCTGCGCCTCGTCGACGCCCAGGAAGGTCGCCGGTTCCTGGACCGATTGGTCGGTTACGAGGTCAGCCCGGTGCTGTGGCGCGCCGTTGACAAGGCCCGTTCGGCCGGGCGCGTCCAGTCCGTGGCTATCCGGCTGGTCTGCGAGCGTGAGCGCGAGCGCATGGCCTTCACCTCGGCCGCGTGGCACGACGTCGTCGCCACGCTCGACGCCGAGGGAGCCACTTTCGAAGCCACGCTCGACACGGTCAACGCGACGGCGCTCGCCACGGGCAAGAACTTCGACGCGTCTGGTCAGCTCGACCCCGCGGCGAACGTCGACGTCCTCGGCGCCGCGACCGCGGCGTCCATCGCCGAGCGTCTCACGGGGTCGACCGCGCGCGTGCTCGACGTGGCCTCGACGCCGCGCACCCAGCGGCCTCAGCCGCCCTTCATGACCTCGACACTGCAGATCGAGGCCAGTCGCAAACTGCGCTTCGACCCGGAGCGCACCATGCGCGCCGCCCAACGACTCTACGAGCAGGGCTGGATCACCTACATGCGCACCGACTCGACGACGCTGTCCGATGAGGCACTCAGCGCGGCGCGCGCGATGGCCCGCGAGATGTTCGGCGACGACTACGTGAGCGACGCGCCGCGTCGTTACGACCGCAAGGTGAAGAACGCCCAGGAGGCCCACGAGGCAATCCGACCGGCGGGCGAGTCGTTCCGCTCCCTCGACGAGGCCGCGTCCCAGCTCACCGGAGACGAACGTGCCGTCTACGACCTCGTATGGAAGCGCACGATCGCCAGTCAAATGGTGGACGCACGCCTCACCCAGAACCGGGTACGCCTGAGCGCCACGCTGGCCAATGTCGAGGGACTCGGCGCGGTGGACGCGGGGCTCGTGGCGACGGGCCTGCGCATTGAGTTCGCGGGCTTTCGACGCGCCTACGTCGAGGGCACCGACGACCCCGAGGCCGAGCTGGCCGATCAGGAACGGATTCTGCCCGCCCTCGTCGAGGGATCCGACGTGCCGGTGACCAGTGCCGAGGCCAAGGCGCACGAGACGCAGCCCCCCGACCGCTACTCCGAGGCGACGTTGATCAAGAAACTCGAGGATCTAGGCATCGGGCGACCGTCGACCTACGCCTCGGTCATGAAGACGATCGACCGGCGCGGTTACGTGTGGAAGAAGGGCAAGTCCCTGGTGCCGGCGTTCCGGGCCTTCGCAGTGGTCAACCTCCTGCAGACGTATTTCTCCGACCTGGTCGATTACCAGTTCACCGCCGACATGGAAGAGCACCTCGACGACATCGCCCGCGGCAAAGAGGACCTCGAGCCCTGGCTGAACCGCTTCTACTTTGGCGACCCCGACGCCCGAACCGAACTGGCGCGGCTCGGCTTGGAAAAGGTCACGCACGAGCCGCACGAGTTCGACTTCGCGGCCATCAACTCCATCCAACTGGGCGTCGCGCCCGACGGCCAGGAGATCTCGGTGCGCTCGGGCCGCTACGGCCCCTACCTCGTGCATGGCGAGGTCCGAGTGTCGATCCCCGAGGCCACCGAGCCGGACTCCTTAAGCGTCGAGCACGCCCTGGCGCTGCTCGACGCGCCGAGCAACGATCGCGAGCTGGGCCGCGACCCGGCGAGCGGTGAGGCGGTCCTGCTGCGAGCGGGCCGCTTCGGACCCTACGTCCAGCTCGGCGAGCTGACCGATCCTAAGGAGAAGCCACGCACCGCGTCGCTGCTGTCGTCGATGTCGCCCGAGACGCTGACGCTCGACGACGGCCTGCGACTGCTCGCCCTGCCGCGCGAGGTCGGTGTGCACCCCGACGACGACGCGCCCATCCTCACCCAGAACGGCCGGTACGGCCCGTACCTCACGTGGGGCAAGGAGACGCGCTCGCTGGAGAGCGAGGACCAGATCTTCTCGCTCGACCTCGACGCGGCACTCGCCCTCCTGGCCCAGCCCAAGCAGCGCGGGCGCCGCGCGACCGGGCCGCTGCGCGAGCTCGGCGACGACCCCGTGACCAAGCGGCCGGTCGTCGTGCGCAACGGCCGTTTTGGCCCGTACGTCACCGACGGCGAGACCAACGCCACGCTGCGCCTGGGCGACGTCATCGAGACGATCAGCCTCGATCGAGCCTGCGAGCTGCTGGCCGAACGGCGCAACGCCGAACCGTCCTCTCGACCCCGCCGCGCGGCGGCGAAGAAGACGTCGAAGAAGGCCGCGGCGACGACCAAGCGAGCCACCAAGAAGACGGCCGCCAAGCGAGCGAAGCCGGTCGCGAAGAGGGGCGCGAAGAAGGTCACCGCGCTCACGCCGGCCGCCAAACGCGCCGCGCTGGCCCGCGGCGAACAGGCGAACGCCGAACTCGTCGCCCGATCGCGCCCGGCGGACTCCGCCTGATGTCGCGAGGCCTCTTCGTCGTCTTTGAAGGTATCGACGGGTGTGGCAAGACGACCCAGGCACGGCGCGTTGCGGCCGCGCGCGGCGCGCAGTACGCCTTCGAGCCGGGAGACTCACCACTCGGTGTTGATCTTCGCCGCTGGGTGCTCGACGCGGCGACACCGATGACGCCGGCGACCGAGGCGCTGCTCATGCTGGCCGACCGCTCCTACCACGTGACCCACGTGATCGCGCCACGACTAGAGCAGGGCGGTGCGGTCGTCTGCGACCGATACGCCGCGTCGACCCTCGCCTTCCAGGGATACGGTCGCGGCGTCGACCTGGGCGACCTGCACGCGGCGACCGCGCTGGCGATCGGCGACTGTCAGCCGGACCTCACCGTCTTGATCGACGTCTCGGTCGAGGTCGCCCACGAGCGCGAAGCGCGCGACCTCGGGGACCGCTTCGAGGCGTCCGACGCCGCCTTTCACGAGCGCGTGCGCCGCGGCTACCTGGAGCTCGCCGCCACGTCGCGCGACTGGGTCGTGATTGACGGAGAAGGAGATATGGACAGCGTCGCCGTCGCGGTCGACGACGTCCTCGACGCGTTGGCGTGGCCCGGTGCCTGACGTCTTCGATCGTCTCGTGGGCCAGCCACTGGCGGCTGCAGCACTTCGTCGTCACGCGCTGGCGCCCGTGCACGCCTATCTCTTCGTCGGTCCGATCGGCTCGGGCCTGTCGGACGCAGTGCTGAGCTTCGCCGCGGCGCTGCAATGCCCGAACTACGGCTGCGGGCACTGCGAATCCTGCCGGCTTGTCCTGAACGGCAACGACCCTGACGTCACCGTCATCGAGCGATCCGGTCTCACCTGGCGCGTACCCGAGATTCGCGAAGCCGAGCGCGTCGGGCGTCGCCGTCCGCTCGGCGACTCGTGGCAGATCGTCATCATCGAGGACGTCGACCTGACGACCACCGGGGCGTCGCCGTCGGCGTCCGCGCTGCTCAAGTCACTCGAAGAGCCACCGCCGCGCACCGTGTTCCTGCTCACGACCGAGGCGACGTCGCCCGCGCTCGAAACCATCGCGTCGCGCTGCGTCCAGGTGGCGCTACGTGCACTGGCCGAGGACGACCTGGTGCAGATCCTGGGTTCCGACGGTGTCGACGTGGCGACCGCGCGGGTGGCCGCCGGAGCGGCGAACGGCAACCTGCAGCGCGCGCGGGTGCTCGTGCGCGACCCCGACCTCGTCACGCGCGTCGCGCGCTGGCGGGCGGTGCCCGAAAGATTGAACGGCACGCCCGCGCGGGCCAGTGAGGTCGTCGCCGAGATCGTCGACGCCCTGGACGGCGCCGTGACGCCCCTCGCGGCGGTGCAGGAAGAAGAGATGGCGCGTCGCACCGTTGAAGCGCGCGAGCTGGGTCAGCGCGCGGTGGCCAACCGACGAGACGTCGAGGCTCAGTTCAAACGAGAGCAACGTCGGTTCCGCACTGACGACCTGCGCTTCGGCCTGTCCGCGCTGACCCACGTCTATCGAGAGCGAATCGTCGACGACCTGGGCTCGGCCGGCGACGCGCGCGTCCCGGCTCGTCTGGACGCGTCGCTGCGGGCGGTCGACACGATCGCCGAGACCAACCGACGACTCTCGCTCAACGTGGACGAGACGCTCTTGCTCACGGACCTGTTGCTCGACCTGAGTGGGTTGAGCTGACCCCTCAACGGCGCCAGCACGTCAGGTAGGATGGACCTCCGCGCCTGGGTAGCTCAGTCGGTAGAGCAGCGCATTCGTAATGCGCAGGTCAAGGGTTCGAATCCCTTCCCAGGCTCTCTCGAGCCGTCGATCGACTTCAACATCGTGCGGGTCAGAGTTCTGGAGCGGTCCCGCGTGGAACCGATTCGTCCAGACGAGCGCGCACTGTCGCGGTGAAGTCCTCGCTGCGCTCCTCCCAGTCGCGATAGGAGTCAAAGCTCGGCGCGCCCGGCGAGAGGAGCACGACGCCGCCGCGCTCGAGGAACGCCCGGGCGATCTCGACTGCCTGGATCATCGACGTCGCGTCGACGAGATCGACCGTCGGTGCCTCGTCGCGCAGGAGGGCGGCGATCCGCGCACCCGCCGGACCCATCGCCACCACCCGAGTCGGCGCGCGGCGACGCGCCAGCGCCGCGGCGAGGGGCGCGTAGTCGACGCCCCGGTCAAAGCCGCCCGCCAGGAGTGCGAGCGGCTCGTCGGCGAAGACCTCGAGCGCCGCCACGGCGGGCAGGGGAGAGGTGGCGAGACCGTCGTCGACATAGCTCACGGTGGCACCGCCAACCTCTTCGCGGCCGACCAGGGTGAGCCGCCCGCGAAGTGGAATGAACTCCCCGGCACGTCGGTCGACGGCGGACCTCACCTCGGCGGACGAGGAGCCAGCCAGCGACGCGGTCACTGCGAGGGCGAGACCGACATTGGACTCGTTGTGCGCACCGATCAAGCCGAGCGCCGCGGCGAGACTCGTGGAGTCGGCGCCGACGAACTCAACCTCACCTCCTAGTTGGTCGACGGCCGCGCGAAGGCTGGGTGTGTCGGCGACGAAGGTGCGGTGCGTGCCGGCCGCGCGCGTCAGCGACAGCTTGTCCTCGTGGTACTGGGCGAGCGAGCCGTGCCAGTCCACGTGATCATCCCCCAGCGACGTGACAACCACCGTTGCGGGAGCCGCGTCGAGATCGACGCACTGAAAGCTCGAGACCTCCACGACCAGCCAGCCGATTGACGAGTCGACGTCGGGTGCGTAGGGCGGTCGGCCGATGTTGCCGAGGCTCTGGGCCGGCTGGCCCAGGCTACGTAGAAAGAAGGTAATGAGCGACGTCGTCGTGGACTTTCCCTTGGTGCCGGTCACCGCGACGACGCGGCTCCGGTCCGCGTCGTGGAGCCACAGGTTCAGTGCGGAGGTCACGGTGACACCGTGGCTCTCGAGGTCGAGTACGTCGGCGCGGCGGCGCGGGATGCCCGGGCTCTTGAGGACGACGTCGCACGTCAGGAGCGCCGCGTGGCCCCCGCGATCGCTCGCCAGCACTTCGCCGCCCAGGTTGGCGTCGTCGACGATCACCGTGTCGGCTCCTACTTCGAGGAGTCGCGCGCCGGTGGCGCGGCCCTCGACGCCGTAACCGAAGACCCCGACGCGTCGGTGGGCGAGGTCAGCGAAGCCAGTGGGCCGGAACACGGGTGGGTCCTAGGGAGCCGAGCAGGTCGTGGAAGGCGCACCGTGGCGGGGCCGCGCTCGAGATCTCGCGCAGGTGTGACACGTCGCGCCACTCGGGCAGCTCGCACACGCGTGCGAGCGCCACCGCGCTCTCGTCCGGGTCGCCCACGCACTCGAAGGGCTTGTGACGCTCACCGAGGCCCACAAGGGTTCGCAGCTGGTCGGCGCGATGCACGTCGGCCAGGGGCTCACCGCCCAGCATGGCGGCCAACTCCTGGCGGGGCACGAAGGGGGCCAGGACCAGGGCGACGAAGAGGCACTTGTCGCACTCGAGGCACCAGGTCGCCGCGCGACGAGCGGGGTCCTGGGCGAAGGCTCGATTGCAGCTGCGAAAGACGTGGTGATACGAAGGCAGTTCGCTGAAGGCTCTCGCCACCCAGAGCTCGCTGCGGTCGCGCAGGAAGCTCGCGACGGTGAGGTCGGCGCCAACGGACTCATCTAACGCTGCGCCGATCAGCAGTTCGGCCGCCCAGGACTTGCTCCACTGGTGATTGACCTCGCGGCCGCGAACGGTGAGGTTGGCCGCGGAGGCCGACTGCTCGTTGCTCATCACCACGCCGCCGCGACCCGTAGCCACGGCAGCGACCGCACCTAACAGCGAGATCATCGCCGTGACGGGCACGTGACCCGAGTAGCCGACGGCGGACGCGAGGCTCGCGTCGAGCGAGCGAGTCGCGCGCACCACCGCGCGCCCGGTCACACCGAGCGTCGCCTCCAACGCGTCGAATCGCGCCCGCTCGGGGCTCACGACGAAGAGAGTCTGATCCAGGACGGTCGAGAGCCCCTCGACCGTCACCACCGAGTCGATGCCGCCCCCAAAGGGGGCGAGCACCCGGTTCGGATCGAGATGCGCCTCACGCGGTGCGAGGGCCACGCCGCCGGTGATCTCCACGTCGTCCAGGTCGAGGCCGTTGACAAAGGCGAACTCGCCGAGGCCGTCGCGCAGGGCCGCGTCCAGCAGGGCGCGTCCGCCGGGACCGACGGGCGTCGCGGCGAGGTCAACCACCCGCGCGGCGCCGAGCTTGTAGTACGAGAGCCCCGCGACGAGGTACCAGAGTTTCGCGACTGCCACCGCGGAGTCGTCCAGCGCATCGACCCCCTCGAATGTCACCACCTCGGTGAAGGGACGTCCGTCGAGTTCGTACCGGCCGCGGAGGCGGGCACCATCGATCTCGAGTCCGCGATAGTGAAACAACTGGGCGCGCCGCGGCACGCTCGCGTCGGTCATGACGCCCTCATGCTACGACGCCGAGCGACGAGTCCGAAACGACCACAGGGTCGCGTCGCGCGATCACTGTAGAAACGGTCGCCCCCATCGGTCACCTCGCGCGTGACGTAGATCGCTTCACTTGGTACGCCGCGCGCGAGTAACTGGTGGACGGCCACTCGGCGCAGGTCGAGTCGCGAGCGATCCGCCTCGTCGGGCACCAGCGCGCCCGGCACGTCGCGAAACCTCTCCGCGACCTCGGGACCAACCTGGTACCACGCCGATGAGATCGCCGGACCCAACAGCACGTGAAGGCGCTCGGCCCGTGAGAAGAGCGCGAGTGCTCGGCCCAGAACATCGGCGCCCAGCCCGCGCCATCCAGCGTGCACGACGCCCACACGCGGCGAGTCCGAGTCGACGAGCATCACCGGCACGCAGTCCGCGACGAGTATCGCGAGAGCCACCGATGGATCGTCGGTCACCAGTCCGTCCGAGGTCAGCTCATCGGTCGCGCCATCGACCACGATGACATCGGCGCCGTGCACCTGGCGGGCTATGACGAGACAGTCGACGTCGACACCGGCGGCCGCAGCCACGCGACGTCGATTCTCGAGCACCGACGTCGCCGTGTCGCCGACATGGTCGCCGAGGTTGAGGGTGTCGTAGGGGGCGGCGCTCACGCCGCCGGCGCGATCTGTCACGAAGCAGTCGACGCCCAGAGGCGCCAACGTCTCGAGGACGTGGACCGTCAGCGGGCCCCGTCGCTGGGGGGTCAGTTCGACGTCGACTGGCACGCCGGACAGACCCCGTTGAGTTCGAGCACGTGTCGCAGGTCGCGGTACCCGTTGCGCTCGGCGATCTCGCGCGACCACACCTCCAGCTGCGGTGCGTCAACCTCGACGGTCGCCCCGCAGATGCGACAGGCCAGGTGATGGTGGTGCGCGTCGATCACGCACCGGCGAAAGAGGCTCTCGCCGCGGTCGGTCATGACCACGTCCACCTGGCCATCGGCGACCAGCCGCTTGAGTTGTGCGTACACCGTCGCCAGGGCCGTGCCACCCCCGTCGCGCACGATCAGTGCGTGGAGCTCCTGGGCGCTGACGAACCCCTGGACCCGTGACAGCACGGCGATGACCTCGCGGCGCTGGGCGGTGTTGCGGGCGGTCACGGAAACAGAGTACCGGTTCGCGGCTTGCTTTCTGGAACGGTTCTAGGTAGCGTTACTGGAATGGTTCTGAAAAGGGCGGCGACGGCGTCGGTGATTGCTGCGCTGAGCCTGGTCCTCATTCCCGAACCCGCGAGCGCCGCGTCGAAACCGGTGGTGGTGTCGGGCGTGTCGGAGTGGGCGACGCTCGCGCGCACGGTTGCCGGCAACTCCGCCGTGGTCGTGTCGCTGCTCACTGATCCGAACGCCGACCCCCACGACCACGAGGCCACGACCTCAGACGCCGAGCACGTGGCCCGGGCCAGCGTGGTCATCGAGAACGGGGCGGGCTACGACACCTGGTTGTCAAAGCTGGTGCAAGCCCGGTCACGCCCGCCCGTCGTCATCAACGCCGCGCGCCTCGCCGCGGTTCGCTCCGGGTCCAACCCCCACCTCTTCTTTCGTGTGCCCGTCGCCGAACAGGTCGTTCGGGCGCTGACGCGGGACCTGGTTACCCGAACGACGTCGCACGGCGTCGCCGTGCGATCCAAGGCGCTCCTCACCCAGCTGGGTCTTTTGAACCATTCGATTCGTGCCATTGCACGTTCCTGTCGTGGGGTCAGGGTGGCCGCCACCGAAGACGTCGCCGGCTACCTCCTGCGCCAGGCTGGACTGAACGTGGTGACACCGGAGGGTCTGCGTCTCGCTGTGGGAAATGGCGTCGATCCGTCGGTGCACGACCTGGCCCTCGCGCTCACGCAGCTCGAATCGCACCCGGCCTTCCTGCTTGACAACGTCCAAACCGCCACGCCGCTCACCAACGAACTGGTGGCCCAGGCCCGGTACTACCACGTGCCGGTTATCGACGTCACCGAGACAATGACTGGACCGAGTTACGTCGCGTGGATTGGCCACGTTGTCACCGAGATCTCCACTGACCTTCGTCGAGAGGGGTGTCTGTCGTGACCGCGGTCGCAATGTACGACGGGGCCGTCGCTCTGGGTGGCCGCACCATCTGGGAACACGCCACCTTCAGCGTGGCCCGGGGGTCGATCACCGCGGTCTTGGGACCCAACGGCGCGGGCAAGTCCACCCTGCTGAATACTGTCCTTGGGCTGGTGCCACTCGCGAGCGGCGAACTCGAGGTGTTGGGATCGTCCTCGCACCGGGGGAGTCGCCGCGTCGGGTACATGGCCCAGTCACGGCTGGCGGATCAACAGTCGACGATGACTCCGCGCGACTACGTGGGACTGGGTTACGACGGGCCGCGCTACGGGTGGGGACGCGACCGGGCCAAGCGCTCGGGCGTCCAACGAGCGTTGGCGCTCGCGGGCGCTGCGTCGTACGCCGACCGGCCGATGCGCAACCTCTCGGGAGGCCAGCGCCAACGCGTGGCCCTGGCCCACGCGGTCGTGTTCGAGCCGGAGTTGCTGCTGCTCGACGAACCGCTGGCCGGTCTCGACCTCGCGGCCCAAGCCGAGATCGTTGACCTGATCAACCTGATTCGAGATTCGACGGGCGCGACCATCGTGGTGGTCGCTCACGACCTCAATCCATTGGCGCCGATCGTCGATCACGTGCTGTGGATCGCACGGCGTCGCGTGCGCAGCGGCACGATTGACGAGGTCGTCAATGAGGCCGTCCTCACCGAACTGTACGGACACCCCATCGAGATCGTCGTCACCCCACGAGGACGTCGCGTGATCGTGGGCCTGGAAGAGGAGTTCGCTCACCCTCATCCGCACGGGCACGACCACACCCACGAGGACGCGCACCAGCACCTCGCCGAGGTCTACCCGGAGTCACCCTCGTGAGCCTCTCCCAGCTGCTCGCCCTGGCCTTCGTCCAGCACGCCTTCTACGCGGTGACGTGCGTGGCCCTGGCCGCCGGGCCGGTGGGGTACTTCGTCGTCCTGCGCCGCCAGGCCTTCGCGGCGCACGCCATTGGCCACGTAGGATTCGCCGGCGCGGCCGGCGCCGTCCTGATCGGACTGTCGCCGGTGACCGGACTGCTGGTGTTTTGCCTCGGCGCGGGCTTGCTCATTGGCGTGGGGGGCGCAGAACTGAACGACCGCGACGCGGTGGTCGGGGTCACGCTGACGGCGGCACTCGGACTGGGTGTCCTCTTTATCTCGCTCTACACCGGGTACGCCGATGCGACCTACTCCATCCTCTTCGGTCAGATCCTCGGGGTCACGTGGGATGACGTCTACCTGGTTGCGGCGCTGTCGGCGGGCGTGCTCCTGGTGTTGTCGCTGTGTTATCGGCCCTTGCTCTACGCCTCGGTGGACGCGCGCTCGGCGGAGGCCCGAGGCCTGCCGCTTCGCCGCCTGTCGCTGCTCTTTATGGCGTTGCTCGCGGTCACCACCGTGGTGGCGATCCAGATCGTCGGCGTGTTGCTCGTCTTTTCCTTACTGGTAGCACCGGCCGCGGCGGCGGAGCGCTTGAGCAGTCGCCCGTGGAGCGCCATCGGGTGGGCGACGGTCATCGCGGTGGCGAGCGCGTGGCTCGGGCTCTTCCTCGCGGTGTGGTGGGGTGGTCCCGTTAGCTTCTGGATCACTGCCCTGGCCTCGAGCGCGTATCTCTCGGCTCGTCTGAGCGAGCGCGTTCGCGCGAGGGTGCGTCGCGCGGCTGCCTAGATTACGTTCGTGGACGACAACGCGGCGCTCCTGGCGCGCTGCCATTTCCCCGACGCTGGCGGCGCTGTCGACCTCGCCGTGTCGGGCGGACCTGACTCTCTGGGAATGCTGCTCCTGGCCCTGTCGGCACAACTACGGGTCACGGTGCACCACGTTGACCACCACGCGCGCCCGACGAGTGTTGACGACGCCGACGCGGTAGTCGACATCGGCCGGGCCCTCGGTGTCCCGGTGATCGTGCATGACGTCACCGTCGAACCGGGTGCCAATTTCGAGGCGCGCGCCCGCGCCGCACGCCGCGGGGTTCTGCCGGCCGGGATCCTCACGGGCCACACCATGGACGACCTCGCCGAAACCATGATCATCAATCTTTTGCGCGGGGCCGGTCACGATGGCTTGGCACCGATGGCCGACGATCCGAGCAAACCACTTCGTGACCTGCGCCGAATTGAGGTGCATGCGGTCGTCAACCGATCGAACCTGTCGGCGCGGGTCGACGAAACGAACGAGTCGAGCGAATTCGTGCGCAACCGCGTTCGTCACGAGGTGCTACCGATGCTCTGTGACGTCGCGCGACGCGACGTCGTGCCGCTACTCGCACGCCAGGCCGCGCTCATGAACGACGAACGGCGCTGGCTCGACGCGATCACGATGCTTGACGCGCCGTCGCTCGCCGATGCGGACTGTCGCGAACTACGCGAGTGGCCACGAGCGCGACTGCGCCGATGGTTGCGCGGGCAGCTGCGCAGTGACGACGGTGGCGACGGAGAACACCCGCCGAGCGCTGACGAAGTCGAACGCGCAATTCTCGTCGTTGAGGGCGACGTCGTCGCGACGCAGCTGAGCGGTGGGCGACGCTTCGCCCGACGTGCTCAACGGCTGAGGCTGGAATAGCTCCACTACGCTGAGCCTTCATGGGGATCCAGCGAGTCGAGGGGGACGCCGCGCACTGGGCGTCCCACGACCTCGGTCCCGTCATCGTCTCCGCTGAGGACGTTCGCGCGCGAGTGAGCGAGCTCGGGCGCCAGATCACCCTCGACTACGCCGGCCACCCGCCGCTCCTCGTGTGCGTTCTGAAGGGCGCCGTCAACTTCGTGTCGGACCTGATGCGGGCCGTTGAACTGCCCGTTGAAGTCGACTTCATGGCGGTATCGAGCTACGGGGCGGCGACCAAGACCAGCGGCGTGGTGCGCATTGTCAAGGACCTGGACGTGGACCTGGCGGGTCGTGACGTGCTCATCGTCGAGGACGTCGTCGACTCGGGGCTGACGCTCAACTACCTGCGTCAGTACCTGGGCGCGCGTCGCCCGGCCAGCCTGGAGGTCTGCGCGTTGCTGCTCAAAGCCGGCGAGCAGCGAGTCAGCCAAGAACTCAAGTACGTGGGGTTCACGATCGGATCGGTGTTCGTCGTGGGCTACGGACTCGACGTCAACGAGCGGTATCGCAACCTTGACGGCATCTACACCTACACGGGCCCGGCCTGATGGTCGATCAGGATCGCGTGCGCGCTGCCGTCGCTGAACTGCTGGCGGCCATCGGCGAAGACCCCGCTCGCGAGGGTCTCGCGGGCACACCGCGCCGGGTGGCCGAGATGTACGTCGAACTGTTCGAGGGGATCGAGGCCGACCCCGGCGAGCACCTTCGCGTGACTTTTGAGGCGGCCCACGACGAGATGGTGATGGTGCGCGACATCCCCTTCACCTCACTGTGCGAGCATCATCTGCTGCCCTTCGTGGGTCACGCGCACGTCGCGTACCTACCTGGACCTAACGGACACATCACGGGCCTGTCGAAGATGGCGCGCCTGGTCGAAGGGTACGCGCGTCGCCTGCAGGTCCAAGAGCGCATGACCACCCAGATCGTCGAGGCCATGGAGCGCGAGCTGTCGCCGCGCGGTTCGATCGTGGTCGTCGAGGCCGAGCACTTCTGCATGTCCATGCGTGGCGTCAAGAAACCAGGGGCCACCACCGTCACCTCCGCCGTGCGCGGCGTCTTTCGCGACGACGCCTCGTACCGGGCCGAAGCGTTGTCGTACATCCACCACCGACGGTCGACATGACCGAACGGCCCCAGGTCATGGGCGTGGTGAACGTGACCCCCGACTCGTTCTATCCAGGTTCGCGCACCGTCGATCACGACGCGGCCATCGCCCGCGGCCGCGCCTTGGTGACCCAGGGCTGTGACGTGGTGGACGTGGGTGGCGAGTCGGCGCGGCCCGGAGCATTGGATGTACCACTCGACGAGGAGCTCGAACGAGTGGTCCAGGTCGTGCGCGTGGTGAGCGACGACATCGAAGTGTCGATCGACACACAAAAGGAGGCCGTGGCGCGAGCCGCCGTTGCGGCCGGCGCGACCATCGTCAACGACGTGTCGGGCACCCTGGCCGAGGTCGCCGGTGAACTCGGCGTCGGGTACGTGGCGATGCACCGCCAGGGCGGCGCCGCGACCATGCAGATCAGTCCCCACTACGACGACGTGGTGACCGAAGTTGCCAACGCCTTGGGCGCACTGGCCGAACGCGCCCGCGCCGCGGGGGTCACGCGTCTATGGCTCGACCCGGGCATCGGTTTCGGCAAAACGTCCGAACACAACTGGAGTCTGTTGGCGCGTCTGGACCATTTCGTCGACCTCGCGCGCGGCTACGACGCCGGGGTCTTGGTTGGCACGAGCCGCAAGCGGTTCCTCGGCCAGCTGGGGAATCGCGAACTCGGCGTCGACGAGCGCCTCGAGGGCTCGATCGCGACGGCGGCGTGGGCGCTCGTCCAAGGCGTCACCATGATCCGCGTGCACGATGTGGCCGTCGCCGCACAACTACGCGATCTCGTCGCGCGCCCGCTGCACGAAGTGGCCTCATGAGGGGCAAGTGGGCGGCCGGCATCGAGCCGCGCGGATTCACGTGGGTCTACCGCGACATCCTGGCGGTGTCCGAGCGTCCCGGCGGCTCGACCAGCGTGCACCGTCGGGTGCGGCGCGATGAGGAGCTGCTGTGGCTCAAGCATCACGGATTCGGCCGCGTGATCTCGATCCTTCCCGAGATGCAAAACCTCAACGCCTACTTCGAGCAGGGCCTCACCGCGAGTCATTACGCCCTGCGCGGCGGTCCCCAGCAGCGCGAGGTGCTCGAAGCGTGCTATCGCGACCTGGCCCACTGCGCGAGGATCAAGACCACCGTGCTCTTGCACGGCGACGAGGTCTCGGACCGGTTGCTCGGCGTCGTGGCCGGCTACCTGGTGTGGAGTCGGCGCGTTCCTTCCATCCCCGCGTCGATCGCGCTGGTCGAGCGACTCTTTCGCCGCTCGGTCGGGCCCGAGGGCCGCGGCGTCGTCTTCGACCTGCCCGAGCTCGCCGATCCGCCCGAGGATGCGTCGTCGGAGGAGTCGTGAGCGACGTCATCGAACTGCGCGGGTTGCGCTGTCGCTGCGTCGTGGGTGTGCTCGCCGAAGAGCGCCGTCGCCCCCAGACAATCGAGTTCGATCTGACCCTCGAGCGTTCCTTCACCGAGGCCGCCCTCAACGACGACCTGACGGCGACGACCAACTACGCCGAGGTGCTCGCGCTGACTGAACGCGTGGCCGTGGAGGGTGAGTTTCTTCTGCTCGAGACCCTCGCGTATCACGTGGCGCGCGAGATCCTGGCCCTGGACCCGGCGGTGAGCGAGGTCAGCGTGGCGGTGCGCAAGTTGCATCCGCCGGTCCCCGAGGACGTGGCGTCGGTGGGAGTACGCACGACCGTTCGTCGGGCGTGACGCGCGCGTATCTGTCGCTGGGCAGCAACATGGGGGACCGCGCCGAGCACCTGCGCGAAGGCGTGCGCCTCATGACCCGGGGCGTTACCCATCGAGTCTCGCGGGTCTACGAGACCGAACCGGTGGGCGGCGTGGCCCAGGATGTCTTCTGGAATCTGGTCGTGGAACTGGTCACCAGCGAGATACCGACGCAACTGTTGGCGCGCGCCCAGGGCGCCGAGGCCGCGCGCGGTCGCGTGCGCGGCGTGCGATGGGGTCCGCGCACCTTAGACGTCGACGTGCTCTACGTCGAGGGGGTCACGAGCGATGACCCGGTACTCACGCTGCCCCACCCGCGGCTCTACGACCGGGCTTTCGTGCTCGCACCCCTGCGCGAACTCGCGCCGGATCTCGTGAGCGAGGCGCAACTGGCCGCGGGCGCCGGTCGGGTTCGCGTTCTCGGTACACTCGAGTCGTTGGCCTAGCCGAACGGCACCCCGCGGGGGCCGGAACGGATCGGAGCGGACATGCGCATCACCATCGTGGGAACGGGCCGTGCGGGCTCGGCGTTCTCCCTGGCCCTACGTCGGGCTGGTCACGCGGTCACCCTGGTGCACCATGACGAGTTGGAGGGCATCGACGGGTCCGACCTGGTGCTGCTGGCGGTGCCCGACGACGCCCTGGCTGAGGTCGCCGCGCTGATCCCCCCCTCGCCGGAGCGGGTGCTCGCCCACCTGGCGGGGTCGCGGGGACTGAGCGTCCTGGCGCCGCACCCTCGCGTTGCCTCCGTGCATCCCCTGGTCACGATGCCGACGCCCGAACGCGGCGCGGCGCGCCTGGTCGGAGCAAGCTTCGCCGTGAGCGGCGACGAGCTCGCCGTTTCGCTCGCGGACTCGCTCGGTGGCCGGGTCATTCGCGTGCCGGACGAACGGCGTGCCGCCTACCACGCGACGGCGGCCGTCGCGGCGAATCACCTCGTCGCCCTCATGGGCCACGTGGAGGCACTGGCCGATGCGGCCGGGTTACGCCTGGCCGACTTCCTCGCTCTTAGCGAGATGGCCCTCGACGACGTGCGCGAGCTCGGTCCCGAGCGCGCCCTCACGGGTCCAGCGGCGCGCGGGGACATGGCGACGATCGACGCTCACCTCGCGGCCATCCCCGAATCCCAACGCGCCACCTACGTCGCGCTGGTCAACGCCGCCTTCGAACTGGCTGAACGGCGCCGCTCGCAGACACTCGCGTAGTGGATCGACTCGCCGACGTCGCCTCGTGGCGCGCGTACGCCGCACGCCAACGCGCGCACGGACGTCGCGTCGGACTCGTGCCGACGATGGGCGCGCTGCACGAGGGCCACGTCGCGCTGTTTCGTGCCGCGCGCGAGGCCGGCGACGTCGTGGTGGCCACGAGCTTCGTGAATCCGCGCCAGTTCAACGACGACAGCGACCTCGCGGCGTACCCGCGCGACCCCGCGGGTGACGTGGCCCTGGCCGAGGGCCTGGTCGACGCGTTGGTCGAGCCGACGTTGAGCGAGATGTGGCCCGACTACCCGCACGCGACTGCCACCACGGTGTCGGTCGCCGGCATCGGTGACGTCCTGGAAGGCGCCGGACGCCCCGGCCATTTCGCGGGCGTGGCCAGCGTGGTGGCCAAGCTCTTCGTGATTACGGGGCCGTGCCGCGCATACTTCGGCGAGAAGGACTACCAGCAGTTGGTCGTCGTGCGCCGCATGGTCGACGACCTCGCCTTCGACGTCGAGGTGGTGGGCTCTCCCATCGTGCGCGACGCGTCCGGACTAGCCGTGTCGAGTCGCAACGTGCGCCTCAGCCAACCGGGACGAGCGCGCGCGGTCGGACTCGCGCGCGCGGTGGCGCACGCCGCGAAGCGCGCCGCTCCGGCCAGCCAGCTGCGTCGCGAGATGATCGAGACGCTGGATGCCGCCGGCGTCGAGGTCGCATACGCCGAGGTCGTCGGCCCCAAGACCTTGGAGCCCACCAGCGACGACGAGTCGGGCGAGCGACGCGCGCTCGTGGCCGGCGTCGTCGAAGGCGTGCGACTCATCGATAACGGACCGGTCACAGTCACGACGAAAGGAGTCTGATGCTGCTCGCCATTGACGTTGGCAACACCGAGACCGTCATCGGCCTGTTCGGCCCGGAGCAACCCGACGCGCCCGACGCGATGGGATTCGCGCGCGCGACCGACGAACACGGCCTGGCGTTTCACTGGCGCCTCTCGACCGATCCCGTACGCACGCCCGACGAGCACGCGATGGTGCTCACCCAGCTGCTCGACCTCGAGGGACTGGACCTTCGCGGTTCGGTGAGCGCAATGGCCATCTGCTCGTCGGTGCCTAGCGTCACCACGCAGCTGCGCCGGATGGCCAACCGCTGGTTCGCCGACCTGCCGATGACGGTGCTCGGCCCGGGCACGAAGTCGGGCATGGCGATCCTGTACGACAACCCCCGCGAGGTCGGCGCTGACCGGATCGCCAACTCGGTGGGCGCCTACGACCTGTACCCGGGGGCCGTCATCGTGGTGGACCTGGGCACCGCGACCACCTTCGACGTGATCAGCGCCCAGGGCGAGTACCTGGGCGGGGCGATCGCCCCGGGCGTCGAGATCTCACTCGAGGCGCTCTACACCCACGCGGCCGCACTGCGCTCGGTCGAGTTGGTGCGCCCGCGCTCGGTGGTCGGGCGCTCGACCGTCGAGTCGATCCAGTCGGGCGTCCTCTACGGCTTCGCCGCGCAAGTCGACGGCGTCGTGGCGCGCATCAAGGACGAGACCGGCGACGCCACCGTCATCGCGACCGGGGGCCTCGCCGGACTCATCGCCCCCCACACCGCGAGCGTGCGGCACGTCGAACCGTGGCTCACCCTGCACGGATTGCGTATCGTTCACGAAAGAAACCACGCGGGAGAAGATCAGTGAGCACGCCGTACTCGTTCGACCAGACGGCGTTCGCCGCCGACCTGCAGTCGACGTTCGCGCACCTCACCGATGGCGAGGACTCCGGGGTCAACGTCAACGTGGCCGGTCGGGTGATGCTGATGCGCGCCCAGGGACGCCTGGCGTTCGCGACGATGCGCGACTCCACCGGCGAAGTCCAACTCTTCGCGTTGGCCGCGGCGACCGCGGAGTTCGACGACTTCGCGAAGTTGCACTTGGGCGACTGGGTGGGAGTGAGCGGCGAGGTGGTGCGCACCCAACGCGGCGAGCTGTCGGTGAAGGTGGAGACGTGGAGCAAGCTGGCCACTGCGCTGCACAACTTCGGCGACAAGTGGGCCGGCATCTCGGACTTCGACCTGCGCTACCGCCACCGCGAGGCCGACCTCTGGGCCAACGACGTGACCCGGCGCACACTGCTGCGCCGCAGCGAGGTCCTGCGATCCGTGCGCGAGCGCTGCTGGTCCGCCGGCTTCGTCGAGGTCGAGACGCCGATCCTCAACCCCATCCCCACGGGGGCCGCGGCGCGGCCGTTCGAAACACACTTCAACGCCCTCGACGCGACCTTCTATCTGCGCATCGCGCCGGAGTTGTGGCTCAAGCGCCTGGTGGTCGGGGGATTCGAAAAGGTCTTCGAGGTCGGGCGCGTCTTTCGTAATGAGGGCGTGAGCCCGCGTCACAACCCCGAGTTCACGATGCTCGAGCTCTACGCGGCCTACTGGAACTACGAGGACATGATGAGCTTCACGGAGGAACTGGTCGCCGGGGTCGCCCTCGACGTGCTGGGTACCACTGAGGTCACCTACCAGGGACGCGATTTTTCCTTCGCCGCTCCGTGGCCTCGGCGCACCATGGCCGACCTGGCCAGCGAAGCGGTTGGCGAGGACGTCAGCGTGAACACGCCGCGCGAGCGTTTGGCCGCACTGGCCGCCGAGCGCGGCGTTGAGGTCCACGCGCCGTGGGGACCGGGCCGATGCCTCGCCGAGTTGTTTGAGGCGAGCGCGGAGGAACGGCTCTGGGACCCGATCTTCGTCACCGAGTATCCGGTCGAGGTCTCCCCGCTGTCGCGACGTCACCCCACTGACGATCAGCTCACCGAGCGATTCGAGTCCTACGCGGCGGGTCGCGAGCTCTCCAACGGATTCAGCGAGCTGGTCGACCCGGTCGAGCAGCGCGCGCGCTTCGAAGAGCAGGCTCGTCTCGCCGCGGCGGGCGAAGAGGAGTCCATGCTGCTCGATGAGGACTATCTGCGCGCCCTCGAGTGGGGGTTGCCACCGACGGCCGGACTCGGTGTCGGTATGGACCGGCTCGCGATGCTGATCGCCGACGAGTCCAACATCCGCGAAGTGATCGCCTTCCCGACGTTGAAGCCCCTGCGCGACGTCTAAACGGTTCCGTTGGCAACGCGATCACGCGTGATCCGGCAGAATTCGCGACGCGTCTCAGTTACCCGGTGGTAGCGCTCGAGACGTGAACATTTCATTCGCGTGAACGCGCGCTCACTGCATTGTCACTTCGTGAAGTCGTGAAGTCGCTGGTAGGTTACCTACCATCCACACTGCCCACAAGGGGTCTGGTTTGGCGGATGGTCAGATGGAGCGAATGGTCAAGGGTCACCGGCACGTGCCCCGGGAGGTGACGGCCCGGGCGCGACAGGAGAACTTTCCCGTGGCCTCACGCCTCCTGCCCCAGGAGACGCGTGAGGCCCTCATGGCGTTCTACGGGTTTGCTCGCCTGGTCGACGACAGCGGCGACGAGGCACCGGGGGACCGCTTGGGGCTCCTCGCGCACCTCGAGGCGCAACTGGACACCGCTGTGCAAGGGGCGGCCCAGGATCCGACCTTCCAACGTCTCGCGCCCGTGATCAGGGGGCTGGGTCTGGACGCGACACCCTTTCGTCGACTCATCGAGGCGAACCGCCTCGATCAGCGCAAGTCGCGCTACCAGACCTGGGACGAACTGGTCGACTACTGCATGTTGTCGGCGGCACCGGTGGGCGAACTCGTGCTCGGGGCGTTTCGCGCCACCTCGCCGGAGCGCGTCGCACTGTCCGACGACGTGTGCATTGCCCTGCAACTGGTCGAGCACCTGCAAGACGTCGGCGAGGACGTGCGTCGAGACCGCGTCTATCTGCCGGTCGAGGACATGGAGCGTTTCGGGTGCCGCGAGTCGGACCTGACCGCGACGACCGCGGGACCGGCGCTTCGCGCACTGGTCGCCTTCGAGGCCGCACGCGCGCGCAGGTTGTTGACGTCGGGCGTGTCGCTCGCGGCGACGCTGAGTCTGCGACCGCGGGTCGCGATCTGCGGATTCGTCGGCGGTGGTCTAGCGACGATCGACTCAATGAGGCGCGCGGACTATGACGTGCTGAGTGCCACGCGTCGGCCCACCAAGCCCGGCGTCGTGCGCCGCACACTGAGCACGCTGGCCCTCTCGACGCGGGGCCACGGATGAACGTGTCATTGGCCTACGAGTGCTGCGAGTTGATCACTCGCCGAGAGGCGAAGAACTTCGCGTACGGCATCCGCCTGTTGAAGAAGCCCGAGCGTCAGGCGATGTCCGCCATCTACGCGTTGGCTAGGCGCATCGACGACATCGGCGACGGGGACGGCACGCCCGACGAGAGACGTGAGGGCCTCCAGCTCCTGCGCAAGGACATCGACCCGATCGACCCGAAGACCAACGACGCGGTGCTCATCGCGGTGCTCGACGCCCAGCGTCGCTACGCGCTGCCGATGGGCTGCTTCGGCGAGATCATTGACGGCTGCGAGATGGACCTCAACGCGACGTCCTACGACACGATCGAGGACCTGGCTGTGTACTGCCGCAGGGTGGCCGGCTCGGTCGGCCGACTTTCGCTGGCCGTCTTCGGCACGAATCGACCGGAGGAGGCGTCCGAGTTGGCCGACGCCCTCGGCGTTGCCCTCCAGATCACCAACATCCTTCGTGACGTGGTCGAGGATCGCTCACTCGGGCGGGTCTACCTGCCGCGCCAGGACGCGCTGTTGGTGCACTGCGATCCGAGCCTCACCGGGCCGGCGACCGACGTGGCCCGGCTGGTGGCCCTCGAGTGCGTCACGGCCCAGCGGTGGTTCGACGAGGGCCTGGGTCTGCTCGGGCTGCTGGACGGTCGCAGCCGGGCCTGCGTCAGCGCGATGGCCGGAATTTACCGGCGCCTGCTGGTCCGGATAGAGGCCAACCCCATCGAGGTGACGCGCGGACGGGTGTCTCTGCCCGCCTGGGAGAAGGCCTACGTGGCGGCCCGCAGCGTCGCCGGGGCGCGACCGTGACGCGCGTCGGCATTGTCGGTGGGGGACTGGCCGGGATGTCCGCCGCGCTGCGCGCGGCGGACGCCGGGACCGAGGTGGTGTTGCTCGAACGTCGGCCCTTTCTGGGAGGGCTGACCACCTCGATCGAGCGTCGCGGCGTGAGCTTCGACAACGGGCAGCACGTCTTCCTGCGCTGTTGTAGCGCCTACCGCGACTTCATCCAACGCATCGGCGCCACCGAACAGGTTCATCTGCAAGCGCGCCTGTCGGTCCCGGTGCTTGCTCCGGTCGCGCGACGCGCCACGATCGCGAGAAACTCGCTTCCGGCGCCCTTTCACCTGGTTGGATCGCTGGCGCGCTACCGCCACCTCAGCGTCGCCGAACGCCTCCGATTGCTGGGAGCCGTCACGGCGCTTCGCCGTCTCGACATCGACGACCCAACGCTCGACGCGCGGTCCTTCGGCGACTGGTTGACCCAGCACCACCAGAGCGACGGGGCGATCGATCGTCTGTGGGACTTGATCGTGCGACCGACGCTCAACGTCGGCGCCCGCGACGCGAGTCTCGCGCTGGCCGCCATGGTGTTCCAGGTGGGCCTCTTGGATGAACGCGACGCTGGTGACATCGGATGGTCGAAGATCCCGCTGATCGAGCTCCACGGAACACTGGCCGCTCAAGCCCTCAGTGACGCCGGTGTCGAGGTCGTGTGCAACGCAACGGTCAGCTCCATCGACCGACGCCCCGACGGCCGATGGGCGGTTCGTGCGGGCGATCGGGTCCACGACGTGGACGCGGTCATCGTGGCCACCCCAGCGCGCGTTGCCGCCTCCCTCGGTGCCGTCGACGCGAGCGTGGCGGACGCGCTCGGCGCCTCGCCCATTGTCAACGTGCACCTCGTACTGGATCGACGCGTGACCGACTTGGAGTTCGCGGCCGCGGTCGACTCGCCGATCGAGTTCATCTTTGACCGCACCGCCTCCAGCGGCGTCGAGCCCGGTCAGCAGTGCCTATCCATCTCCCTCTCCGCGGCCGACGAGCACATCGCCACACCCACGGACGAGCTCGTCGCGAGCTTCTTCCGGGCCCTGGGCGAGTTGATGCCGGCGGCGCGGGCGGCTCGACTCGTTGATGGGTTCGTGACGCGCGAGCGAGCCGCGACGTTTCGGGCCTCGCCTGGGGTCGGCGCCCATCGCCCCGGGGCGGCCACGGCCGAGCCCGGCGTGTTCCTCGCAGGAGCGTGGTGCCACACCGGGTGGCCGGCAACCATGGAGGGCGCCGTTCGCAGCGGTAACGAGTGCGCCGACGCCGCGCGGGCCTTCGCGAGCGGCACCATCGACGATGTTTCGCGGCGACCTGAGAGGATTGTCCGATGACGGTCGCCAACTCAGTGTCGCGCCGCGAGGACGAGCGCGTGGCTCGGGAGATCTTGGCGCGCCTGAGGGGCCTGGTGGAGCCGGCTTTGGACGCGGCAATCGCTCGCGTCAGCCCCGAACTGCACCCGGCGCTGGACTATCACTTCGCCGGCGGCGGCAAGTTCGTACGCGCGGGTCTCACCCTGCTGTCGGCGTCGGCCTGTGGAGCCGACGAGTCCGTGGCCCTCGACGGGGCGGTGGCGATCGAGCTCATCCATAACTTCTCGCTGATCCACGACGACATCATCGACCGGGACGTCGAGCGCCGACACCGTCAGAGCGTGTGGGCCGAGTACGGGGTGGGACCGGCGATCATCGCCGGCGACGCCCTTTCGACCTTGGCGATGCAACTCCTGCTGGAGCGGCCCACGCCTCCGCGCCTGGCCGCGGCCACCTGCCTCGCTGACGCGACCCAAGAGATGATCAAGGGTCAGTCCGAGGACATGGCGGCCGAAGAGAAGTCGTCACTGTCGGTGTCTGAATGCCTCGCGGTGGCCGACGGAAAGACCGCGGCGCTGCTGTCGTGCGCGTGTGCGCTCGGCGCCCTGCTGGCCGACGCGCCGGCGCTGGTCGTGGGCGCGATGTCGGACTTCGGACGGCACCTCGGACTGGCCTTTCAGGCCATCGATGATGTGCTGGGCATCTGGGGCGAGCCTCAGCTCACCGGCAAACCGATCGGCAACGACCTGCGCCGGCGTAAGAAGACGCTGCCGGTCTCCTTCGCGCACGCCCGGGGCCTCGACGTGTTCGCCACCGTGGACTCCGACGACGACGAGCTCAGTGACGAGGACGTGGTGCGCATCACCACGCTGCTCGAGGGCAGCGGCGCACGCCAAGAGACCGTTGACCTGGGCGACGACCAGTTGGCCGCCGCTCTCGGCGCCCTGGATCGTGTCGCCCTGAGCGACGGGGCCCGCGGTGACTTGGCGGCGGTTGCGCGATTCGTGGTAGGACGCGACCGATGAGCGAGCTGGACCAGCGCGACACCCAGTCGCCCGACGAACGAAAGGTCGCGGCCGACGCGCTAGGTCGCGCGGTTCGCCGACTGGAGTCACTCCAGGACCCCGCGGGTTGGTGGAAGGGCGAACTCGAGACGAACGTGACCATGGACGCCGAGGACCTTTTGCTGCGCGAGTTCTTGGGCGTGCGTACCGCGTCGCTGTCCGAGGCGGCGGCGCGCTGGATTCGTGCGAACCAGCGCGAGGACGGCACGTGGGCCAACTTCTACGGCGGTCCGCCAGAACTGTCCACCACCATTGAGGCCTACGTGGCCCTGCGCCTCGTCGGCGATGCTCGCGACTCCGAGCATCTCCAGCGCGCGCGTGACTACATCCTGGCGGCCGGCGGCGTGGAGGCCAGCCGGGTCTTCACGCGCCTGTGGCTGGCGCTCTTCGGTCTGTGGCCCTGGGACGAGTTGCCGGTGATCCCGCCCGAGCTGATCTACCTGCCGCCCTGGTTTCCGCTCAACATCTACGATTTCGCCTGCTGGGCGCGCCAGTCAGTGGTCGCGTTCTCGGTCGTCAACGCGCACCGCCCGGTTCACCCGCTCGCCTTTGACATCGACGAACTCTTCAGTGGCAAGCGCTCCAAGGTGCCGACGTCGTTACGCACTTGGGCCGGCCGCTTCGGGTTGATGGACCGCGCGCTGCACCTCTACGAGAAGCGCCCCCTGAAGGGCCTGCGCCGTGCGGCCCTGGGCCGCGCCGAGACCTGGATCGTCCAGCGTCAAGAGGCCGACGGGTCCTGGGGCGGTATCCAGCCGCCCTGGGTGTACTCCATGATCGCGCTGCACCTGCAGGGCTACGCGCTCGATCACCCCGTGATGCGCGCCGGCCTCGATGGGCTCGTCGGCTTCACGATCAACGACGAGGCCGGACGCCGAATCGAGGCGTGCCAGTCGCCCGTGTGGGACACGGCCCTGGCCGTGATCGCGCTGGCCGACGCGGGCGTGGCCGAGGACGACGACGCCATGACGCGCGCGGCGACGTGGCTGGTGGGCAACGAGGTGCGCGTGCGCGGCGACTGGTCGGTGCGCCGACCGCACTTGGCGCCCGGGGGCTGGGCCTTCGAGTTCGAGAACAGCCACTACCCCGACATCGATGACACCGCCGAGGTGATCCTGGCCCTGGACCGCGCGGTGAGCGAGGACGGTGGCGCGATACAGCGTGCGATTCGCTGGACCGAGGGGATGCAGTGCCGTGACGGCGGGTGGGCCTCCTTCGACGTCGACAACGTGCGGCCACTGGGACGCGAGTTGCCCTTCTGCGACTTCGGCGAGTTGATCGATCCGCCGAGCGCGGACGTGACGGCCCACGTGATCGAAGTCCTGGCCACGCACGGCTCGCCCTCGGACGTCGTGGCGCGCGGTGTCGACTGGCTGCGCCGGGCCCAGGAAGCCGACGGCTCGTGGTTCGGGCGCTGGGGCGCCAACTACATCTACGGCACCGGCGCGGTGCTGCCCGCGTTGGCGGTGGCCGGTGTCGATCGCGACGACCCGTGCGTGCGTCGCGCGGTGTCGTGGCTCACCGACCGCCAGAACGACGACGGCGGCTGGGGTGAGGACCTGCGTTCCTACGACGACCCGGAGTTCCGGGGTCGCGGTGCCTCGACGGCCTCCCAGACGGCCTGGGCGATGATGGGACTGCTCGCGGTGGGCGACGCCGCCGACGCCGTCGAGCGCGGCGTCGCGTTCCTGGTCTCGACCCAGGACGACAACGGATCGTGGGACGAACCCTGGTTCACGGGCACCGGCTTCCCGGGCGACTTCTACATCAACTATCACCTGTACCGGTTGGTGTTCCCGGTCATGGCGCTCGGACGATACGTGAACGGAGGCGCCGCGTGGCTGAACTCAATGTCCTGACCGCGCTGCGCGTCGAGTCCATCGCCTTCGGCGGTGCAGACTTCGTGATCGGCGCGGGACCGGAACGGGCGCGGCGCGCCGGGACGATGCTGGCCTCGCGACTCGACGAGGCCGCGGCGGTCGCCCTGGTGGGCGTCGCGGGGGCTCTGGACAGCCGCCTGGCGACGGGCGACATCGTGGTGGCCAGCGAACTACGCACCACCGACGCGTCGTACTCGCGCCGGCTGCCGGCCGCGCCGCTGCTGGCCGCGGAGTTCCGGCGCGCGAAGATCGCGACCCGGTCGGGCACCCTGATCACCTCGCCGCACTACGTGCGCGCCGGCGAGCGCGTCACCCTCGCCCAGTCCGGGGCCCTCGCGGTCGACATGGAGTCCGCGTGGGTCATGGACCAGTTGCCCAAGAACCCGACGGCGGTAGTGCGCTCGATCTCGGACACCTCGGTGACCGGTCCGGTGCGCGGGGGCGTGCGGGCGTTGGGCGCGCTGTCGTCCATGCGCGGACCCCTCAAGTCCTGGGCCCGCGCCTGCGGGAGCCACGAGATCCTGCTGGCCTCGCCCCGGTCGTTCTGCGCGGGCGTGGACCGCGCCATCGAGATCGTCGAGCGCGCGCTCGAGCTGTTCGGGACTCCGGTGTACGTGCGCCGTCAGATCGTGCACAACGTGCACGTCGTGCGCGACCTGGAGTCCAAGGGCGCGATCTTCGTCGAGGAGGTCGACGAGGTCCCCGAGAACGCCGTCGTGGTGCTGGCCGCGCACGGTGTCTCACCGGCGGTGCGCGACCAGGCCGCCGCGCGTCGCGAACTGAACGTCATCGACGCCACCTGCCCGCTGGTGTCCAAGGTGCACTCCGAGGCCCGGCGCTTCGCGGCCGGGGGCTTCGACGTGGTGCTGATCGGCCACGCCGAGCACGAGGAGGTCATCGGCACGGTGGGCGAGGCGCCCGAGTCAATACGCGTCGTGCGCGACGTGGCCGAGGTCGAGGAGCTCGCCCTGGACCCCGAGCGTCCGGTCGCCTTCCTGACCCAAACCACCCTGGCCACCGACGAGACCGACGAGATCGTCGCGGCGCTGCGCCGGCGCGTGCCCCAGGTCGCGTCCCCACCCGCCTCGGACATCTGTTACGCGACCCAGAATCGCCAGGACGCCGTGCGCTCGATCGCCCGGCGCTGTGACCTGCTGATCGTGGTGGGCTCGGCGAATTCGTCCAACACCGCGCGCCTCGTCGAGGTGGCCCAGCGAGAGGGGTGCCGCGCCGAGTTGATCGAGGACGTCTCCGAGCTCGAGCTCGGGTGGCTGGCCCAGGCCCGCACGATCGGGCTGAGCGCCGGTGCGTCCGTGCCCGACGCGCTCGTCCACGAGGTCTTGGACTCGATCTCCGCGCTCGGACCGACGAAAGTCAGCGAGGAGAGGACCGCCCAAGAGACGGTTCGCTTCGCCCTACCCAGTAAGGTCCGGTGATGGCCGTTCCGTTGAGGCAGAACATTCGCATCGGGTCGCACCTGCTCAAGCACCGACTGAAGAAGACCAAGTACTACCCGTTCATCGTCGAGATCGAACCGCTCTTCGCGTGCAACCTGGCGTGCCCGGGCTGCGGCAAGATCCAGCACCCCACCGAGATCTTGCGCAAGCGCCTGTCGGTCAAGGACGTGCTGGGCGCGGTGGAGGAGAGCGGTACGCCGATGGTCTCGATCGCCGGCGGCGAACCGTTGCTGCACCCGGACATCGTGCGCATGGTCAACGAGCTCGTGGAGCGCAAGATCTACGTGTACCTGTGCACCAACGCGGTGCTCCTGCCGCGGCGCATCGAGAAGTTCACGCCGTCGCGCTTCTTCTCGTGGGTGATCCACCTCGACGGCCTCGAGGAGCGCCACGACCACGCGGTCGACCGCGACGGGGTCTTTAACATCGCGATCGCCGCCATTCGCGACGCGAAGGCGCGTGGTTTCCGCGTCACCACCAACTCCACGTTCTTTTCCACCGACGAGCCCAAGACGGTGCGCGACGTGCTGGACTTCCTCAACGACGACGTCGGCGTGGACGCGATGATGATCTCGCCGGCGTACGCGTATGAAAAGGCCCCCGACCAGGAGCACTTCCTCGGCGTCGATCAGACCCGCGAGCTCTTCAAGGAGGCGTTCGCCGAGGGGCGACGCAAGAAGTGGCGCCTCAACCACTCGCCGCTGTTCCTGGACTTCCTCGAGGGCAAGCGCGACTTCCAGTGCACCGCGTGGGGGATCCCGAGTTATTCGATCTTCGGGTGGCAGCGCCCGTGCTACCTCATGTCCGACGGGTACGCGTCCAGCTACAAGGAGCTGGTCGAGACCACGGACTGGTCAAAGTACGGACGCGGGCGTGACCCGCGTTGCGCCAACTGCATGGCGCACTGCGGCTACGAACCCACGGCGGTCATCGCCACCATGGGGTCGCTGCGCGAGTCGTTCCGGGCCCTGCGCAACACGCACTAACGACTAGGCGGGCAGCTCTTCTACCAGCGAGGAGATCAGCGCGCCGAATCCGTCGCGCAGTGACTGGTCGGGCAGTTCGGCCAGTGACGCGTGCGCCCGGACCACGAAGTGATGCGCCGCGCTGACGGTCTGGGCCACGCCGTCGGTGGCCACCACCAGTTTGCGTGCGCGCTCGCGCTCGTGGTCGTCGAGCGCGGCTCCCAGCAGCTCGGCTAGTTCGGCGCCGACCACCGGGTCACGCAGCGCGAACAGTGTGGGCAGGTTGTAGATGCCCTCGGCCAGGTCCTGACCAGCGGGCTTACCCAGTTGGTCGTCGATCGCGACGAGGTCCATGACGTCGTCGCGTAGTTGGTACACCATGCCGAAGTTGCGTCCGAAGTCGGCCAGCGCGTCGGCCTGGCGCGCGTCCAAATGGGCGGTCATGGCCCCGATCCGACAGCTGGTCGACAGCAGTGACGCGGTCTTGCCCACGATCGCCTCGTAGTAGTCCTCCTCGGTGCGCTCCACCGAGAACGCGGTGCGCACCTCGGAGATCTGGCCCCGGGTGAGGTCGGCCAGCGTGCGCGCCAGGAGGCCGGCCACGTCGGTGCCGAGGTCGGCGGCGATGCCGGCCGAGCGCGCCATGAGGTAGTCGCCGGCCACGATGGCGATCAGGTTGCCGTAGCGCGCGTTCACGCTGTCGACGTTGCGCCGCACCGAGGCTTCGTCCAAAACGTCGTCGTGGTAGAGCGAGGCCAGGTGCACCAGCTCCAGGCAGACGCCGCCGAGCAGGACCTCTTCGGAGGCGGCTCGCGCCCCGCTCGTGGCCGACGCGATCGCCAGGGTGGGGCGCAAGCGTTTTCCGCCCGCGTTAATAAGATGTGTCGTGATCGAGTCGAGGTACGCCTCGCCGACCAGCACCGAACCGGACAGCAGTTCCTCGAAGCGCGCGAGATCGGCCTCGACCAGGGGCAGTGCCAGGCGCTCGTGCAGATTCACCACTCCACATTAGATGAGTGCGTCGCGCGCTCTCGAGGGTGTGGACCTTCGCGAGGTTGGCGCCGGTACACTTCAGTAGGAGTCAAAGGAAGAACATTGTTTGAGAGATTCACTGACCGAGCCCGTCGAGTCCTGGTACTCGCCCAGGAAGAAGCGCGTGACCTCAATCACGCCTTCATCGGCACCGAGCACATCCTGCTCGGGCTGATCCGCGAGGGCGAGGGGGTCGCCGCCAAGGCGCTCGACGCCCTGGGGGTCACCTTTGACGTCGTTCGCGAAAAGGTCGAAGAGGCGATCGGGGCCAACACCAACCCGTCGCCCGGTTCGCCGCCCTTCACGCCGCGGGCCAAGAAGGTCCTCGAGCTCTCGCTGCGCGAGGCCTTGCAACTAGGTCACTCCTACATTGGCACCGAGCACATGCTGCTCGGGCTGGTGCGCGAGGGCGAGGGAGTGGCCGCCCAGGTGCTGAGCGACCTCGGCGCCGACATGGCGCGCGTGCGCACCCAGGTCATCCAGATGATGTCGGGCCAGTCGGGCAAGGAGTCCAACGCCAGCTCGGTCGGCACGGGCAAGAGTGACGGCGAGTCGGCCAGCGGCTCGGCGGTGCTCGACCAGTTCGGCCGCAACCTGACCCAGTTCGCCCGCGAGGGCAAGCTCGACCCCCTGGTGGGGCGCGAGAAGGAGGTCGAGCGCGTTATGCAGGTCCTGTCGCGCCGGACCAAGAACAACCCGGTGCTCATCGGTGAGCCCGGCGTCGGCAAGACCGCCATCGTCGAGGGCCTGGCCCAGCGCATCGTGGCCAACCAGGTGCCGGTGACGCTCACGGACAAGCAGCTCTACACCCTCGACCTCGGCGCGTTGGTCGCCGGTAGCCGCTACCGCGGTGACTTCGAGGAGCGCCTGAAGAAGGTGTTGAAGGAGATCCGCACGCGCGGCGACATCATCTTGTTCATCGACGAGATCCACACCCTGGTCGGCGCCGGCGCCGCCGAGGGCGCCATCGACGCGGCCTCCATCTTGAAGCCGATGCTGGCGCGCGGAGAGCTCCAGACCGTCGGGGCCACGACGATCGACGAGTACCGCAAGCACATTGAAAAGGACGCCGCGCTCGAGCGGCGCTTCCAGCCGGTCAAGGTCGAGCAGCCCTCGGTCGCCATGACCATCGAGATCTTGAAGGGCCTGCGCGAGGTCTACGAGCAGTTCCACGCGGTCAAGATCACCGACCAGGCGCTCATCGCCGCCGCCAACCTCGCCGACCGCTACATCTCGGACCGCTTCCTGCCCGACAAGGCCATCGACCTGATCGACGAGGCCGGCAGCCGGCTGCGGATACGTCGCATGGACGCGTCGCCGGCCGCCAAGAAGATCGACGAGGACGTCGCGCGCGTGCGCGCCGACAAGGAGTCGGCCATGGAGAGTGGCTCGCTCGAGCAGGCCAAGGCCCTCGAGGAGCAGGAGCGCACGTTGATCGCGAAGCGCGACGAGCTGGAACTGACCATGACCGCCTCGGGCGGCGCCGCCTTCGACCTCGTCGACGAGGACACCGTGGCCGAGGTGCTGGCCGTGTGGACGGGCATCCCGGTCTACCGGCTCACCGAGGAGGAGACCTCCAAGCTGCTGCGCATGGAGGACGAGCTGCACAAGCGCGTCATCGGCCAGAACGAGGCGATCATCGCGCTCAGCCGGGCCATCCGGCGCACCCGCGCGGGCCTCAAGGACCCCAAGCGCCCCGGCGGGTCGTTCATATTCCTCGGTCCCACCGGCGTGGGCAAGACGGAGCTCGCCAAGACCTTGGCCGAGTTCCTCTTCGACGACGAGGACGCCATCATCCAGCTCGACATGAGCGAGTACATGGAGAAGCACTCGGTGAGCCGACTGGTCGGCTCACCCCCCGGCTACGTCGGCTACGACGAGGGCGGCCAGCTCACCGAAGCGGTGCGTCGCAAGCCCTTCTCGGTCGTGCTCTTCGACGAGGTCGAAAAGGCCCACCCGGACGTGTTCAACATCCTGCTGCAAATCCTGGAGGACGGCCGTTTGACTGACGCCCAGGGTCGCGCGGTGGACTTCAAGAACACCATCTTGATCATGACCTCCAACCTGGGCACGGCCGACCTGCGCAAGGCCGCCATCGGCTTCGGCAAGGGGTCGGACCTGATCACCCACGAGCGGATGAAGGAGAAGGTCAACGACGCGCTGAAGCAGCACTTCCGTCCGGAGTTCCTCAACCGCATCGACGACACCATCGTGTTCCACGAGTTAGCCCGCGAAGAGGTCATGGCGATCGCCGACCTGTTCATCGGGCGCCTGCGCGACCAGTTGGCCGTCCAAGGTCTGGGACTCGAGCTGTCCGCCGGCGCGCAGGGCTTCCTAGCAGAAAAGGGCTACGACCCCGAACTCGGGGCCCGTCCGCTGCGTCGCGCGGTCCAGCAGTACGTCGAAGACGTACTCAGCGAGAGGCTCCTCAACAAGGAGTTCCACTCGGGCCAGACCATCGTGATCGACGCGGCCGACTCGGCCACCGGCCTCGAGCTCACCTTCGAGGGTGTCGAGGGTCTGCCGCCGTCCGTCGACTTCGAGGACCTCGCTCCCAACGCTTGAGTCACAGGCGCGCTCTAGCGTGCCGCGAATGAAAGCTCACACGCAACACCACTGTTCCTCGTGTGGCGCGTCCTCACCGCGCTGGACCGGACGTTGCACGAACTGCGGTGAGTGGAACACGCTGAGCGCGAGCGTGAACGCAGCCGGTGCACCGTTCGAGCTGACGGCGCTACGTGACGCGGGCCGTGACGATGCTCCGGCACGATCGACCGGAGTCGTGGAGCTCGACCGGGTTCTCGGTGCCGGACTGGTAGACGGGTCGACGACCCTGCTCTTCGGAGAACCTGGCGTGGGCAAGTCCACCCTGGCCTTGATGGCCCTGCACTCGCGCGCCTCGCTGGGCGACGCGGTCGTCCTGGTGGCCGCCGAGGAGTCCGCGACCCAGGTAGGGCGCCGCGCCCAGCGTCTGGGTGAGGTGCCGGCGTCGCTGGGCGTCGTGGCCGCGACCGACGTCGCCTCGATTGAGCGCGTGCTCCTCGAGTGCCGACCCGGACTGATGGTCGTGGACTCGATCTCGGCGGTGAGCGACCCGTCGATCACCGCGGGCGCTGGATCCGTTCCCCAAGTGCGCCACGCCGCCGAACGTCTCTGTCGGGCGGCGCGCTCCGTGGGAACCGCCCTGGTGCTGGTCGGTCACGTCACCAAGGACGGAGACCTGGCGGGGCCGCGCACTCTGGAGCACCTCGTCGACACCGTGATCCGCATCGACGGCGACCGCCACGGGACGTTACGAACTCTGCGCTGTGTGAAGCACCGATTCGGACCGACCGACGAAGTCGGTCTGATGGAGATGGGGCCGACCGGTCTGCGTGACCTGGTCGACCCGGCGGCGCAGTTCGCGGGGTCGGGTCTGGGTGTACCCGGCGTCGTGGTGGGCGTGGCGCTCGACGGGTCGCGCGCGACCCGGGTGGAGTTCCAGGCGCTGGTCACCGCGTGCGCCGGTCCGCCGCGACGCGTAGCCCACCAGGTGTCCTCGCAGCGACTGAGCCTCATGCTCGCCGTGTTGGACGCGCGCTGCGCGGTGGCCACCTCGACCCTCGACGTCTTCGCCGCGACCGCCGGGGGACTGGCCGCGAATGAGCCGGGAGTCGACGCCGCCCTGGCGCTCGCCGTGGCGTCGGCCGTGCAGGGCTTCGCCGTGGACCGAGATCTGGCCGTCGTAGGCGAGGTGGGTCTGGCCGGCGAGCTGCGTGCGGTCGCCGGCGCGTCGCGCCGAGTGCGCGAGGCCCAGCGCCTCGGAGCGACCCGAGTCATCGTGCCGGTCGCCGGGGCGCCCGAGGACGCGACGGGCGTTCAACTCGTGACCTGTGCGACGTTGGCCGACGTGCTGGGCCGGGCACGCAACAGCACGAAATAGCCAAAAACCTGCTAAAATAGTAAATCCCCCTTTCGCCCCTGCGGGCTGAAGCACCCCCTGAGGAGACCCCTGTATATGACCGCGCGTAAGTACAAAAAGGGCGACCGTCTGGTCTACCCCCACCACGGCGCCTGCACCGTCGAGAAGATCGAGAAAATGACGGCGTTTGACGTCAAGCAGGACTACCTGAAGCTCAAGGTCGCCTACACCGACCTGGTCCTGATGGTGCCGGTGGCCAACGCCGAGGCGGTCGGTCTGCGCGAGGTGATCAACGACGAAGAGGTCGAAGAGGTCTTCGCGGTGCTGCGCAAGAAGGAAGCGCGAATGCCCACCAACTGGTCGCGGCGCTTCAAGAACCACTCCGAGAAGCTGCGCTCGGGCGACATCTACCAGGTCGCCGAGGTGGTGCGGAACCTCTCGATCCGCGACAAGGACAAGGGCCTGTCGGCGGGCGAGAAGCGGATGCTGACCCGCGCGCGCCAGATCCTCGTCTCGGAGCTGACCTTCGCGCTCAACGTGGACACCGAAGCGGCGGAAGAGAAGCTCGCCTCGGTGCTGCCGTAACCATGTCAGTGGCCGCGGTCGTGGTGGCCGGCGGTCAGGGTCGGCGATTCGGCGGCCCCAAGCAGTTCTCCGCGCTCGCCGGCGAGACGGTGTGCGCGCACGCCGTGGCCGGTGCTCGGTCCGTCAGCGACTGGGTCGTGCTTGTCGTGCCCGACGGCTACCAGGGCTCCGGTGAGGGTGCGGACCTCGTCGTGACGGGTGGTGACACCCGCGCCGACTCGGTCCGCGCCGGTCTGGCCGTGTGCACCGACGCCGAGGTCGTGGTGGTCCACGACGCCGCGCGGCCCCTGGCCACGCCCGAGCTGTTCCACGCGGTGGTGGACGCGGTGCGCGCGGGTGCCGACGGCGCGGTTCCGGGACTTCGCGTCACCGACACCATCAAGCGCGTCACGCGCGACGGCGAGGTCACGGTGGCGAGCGCGACACTGAGCCGCGACGACCTGGTGGCCGTCCAGACGCCCCAAGCCTTTCGCTACGACGTGCTGGCTCGCGCGCACGCCGGGCGCGGCGACGCCACCGATGACGCCGCGCTGGTCGAGGCGGCCGGCGGCCGCGTTGTGGTCGTCGCGGGCGAAGAGCGCAACGTGAAGATCACTGGACCCGACGACGTCGCGCGCGCGCGGTCCCTGATGGAGGACGCGTGAGGATCGGCCAGGGAGTTGACGCCCACCGCTTCGCCGACGAGCCCGGTCGGGTGCTCATGCTCGGGCTGGTCGAGGTCGCCGGTTCACCCGGACTCGCCGGGCACTCTGACGCCGACGTCGCCACGCACGCGTTGTGCGACGCCCTGTTGGGGGCGGCCAACCTGGGCGACCTCGGTCGCCACTTCCCGAGCAGCGACCCGTCGACGGCGGGGATCTCGTCGCGCTCCATGCTCGAGCGCGTGGTCGAGCTCGTGGGCGGCGCCGGTCTGGCGGCGGTGTCGGCTGACCTCACCATTCTCGCGGAGCGACCGGCGCTGTCAGCCCTGCTCGGTGAGATGTCGACGCGTCTGAGCGGCGTCGTCGGCTGCGTCGTGTCGGTCAAGGCCACGACGACGGACACACTGGGAGCCCTCGGACGCGGCGAGGGGATCGCGGCGATGGCCGTTGCCCTGCTGGCCGATAGCCAGTGACGCCGCGCCCGCCGGCGCGACGTGGTGGGACCGGTCGCGGTCCCGATCCTCGTCGTTCGACCCGACCAAGCAGCCCCCCGCGCCGGAGCAGCCTCCCGCGTGATCGTGAGGGACTCGGCGGTGAACAGGTCGAGGGACGCCGCGCGGTCTACGAACTGCTGAAGGCGCGCCGACGCCACGTCGAGCGCGTGCTGGTCGCCGACGCGCAGGATCCGTCGGACCTGCTCGACGCGATCGAGCGAGAGGCCCGGAGCCAGCGCGTCGCGGTGCAGATCATCTCGATGGCCCGACTGGACCGCGAGGCGCGCACCGAAGGTCACCAGGGGGTGCTCGCCCACGCCGCGCGCCTCCCCACCGTCGATCTGGCCAAGATTCTAGAAACCTCGCATCCGTTTCTGCTGGTCTGCGACGGGGTCACGGACCCGCGCAACCTCGGGGCCATGCTGCGCAGCGCCGACGGCGCGGGTGTCACGGGCGTCGTCCTGCCCCGGCATCGCTCAGCCCGTGTCACGCCAACGGTGACCAAGACCGCGGCCGGCGCGATCGAATACCTGACCTTTTGCGACGTGGGAGGCGTGCCCGCGGCGCTGGAGAGGCTCAACCGCGCCGGCGTGCTGACCGTCGGGCTCGCCGGGGAGGTCACCGACTCGCTGTACGACGTCGATCTGGCGTCGACACCGGTGGCTCTCGTGGTCGGCGGCGAAGAAAAGGGCATGGCGGCGCTGACGCGCAAACGTTGCGCGAAAGTTGTGGCAATCCCGCAACTCGGTCGAATCGACTCACTGAACGCCGGCGTCGCGGTCTCTGTCGCGGCGTTCGAAGTCGCACGACAGCGAGCCCTTCGCTGAGCGACCGTTGTGTCGCGTGAGTGAACGATCTCTTTCTGACACATTCGCGCACTTTTCGAAGTGTCATTAAGAAAACCATGTTCGGTACTCGTGATAGACCGACAACCGTTGTGCTGGGCAACCAGCATCGTGCCCGCGAAGAAGGATTCAATCGCAGAGCGAGCTCGGTTTCACTTTCGAGGTGATGTGAACATCCCGATGGAGGGGTGGAACCGACAGTCGTGCGCCGGATTAGAGGCGTCTAGCCGCTCCAAGAAAGACCATCATGAGTCTGATCCGATACTTCACGTCCAAAGTGAACTTCAATCGACAGTTTTCAAAAATGAATTCGTCCACCCGGGGCTTACGTTGCTTTCAATATTCCTCGTCAACCGGCCGAAAACGGTCAATCGGCACTCGAATCCTGATTCCTGTGTTGATGGGTTCCTTGGTGTTGGGCGGAGTGATTTCCGCCGGAGCAACTATCTTGCCGCTTCACGCGGTCACATTCCACGAGAACGACTCGTCATTGGATGCGGTGATCGCGTCGCAGACTAATAACTCTGCAGCTCCTCTGACACTCGTCACAGTTCTGAGTCCAACATTCGTTAATCCTGGGTACACATTTGCAGATTGGAACACGTCGGAGTTTGGAAATGGATTGCAGTATCTCGATGGTTCGGTCTATGACTTCTCTTCAGGTTCTGTAGACCTCTTTGCGCAGTGGACGGAGAACTCTGTCACTTTCAACGAAAACAGGTCCGGTGTGGATACAAATGCTTTCGTCGAGCCTGGAAACAGCTTGGGGACTCTCACACCCTTCGGATCGCTGTCTCCAAGTTTCAGTAATCCTGGCTACACCTTCGCAGGCTGGACCACTAGCGCTAATGGCTCTGGGACCTCGTACGCGAACGGTGCATCTTACGACTTCCGAAATGGAAGTCTGGTTCTCTTTGCGCAATGGAACCTCGTACCGACCGAGACAGCCAACTTCTCGCCCTCGGGCGGCACGGGCTCCGTGTCACCAATGTCGGGTCTACAGGGATCCACTATCACCTTGCCCGGAAGCACTGGATTCAGCTATCCGGGCTATACGTTTGACGGCTGGAACACGTCTGCCAACGGGTCTGGTTTGGCGTATTCGCCGGGCGCGAGCTTCACGTTGACGGCGGACACGACGCTGTATGCGCAGTGGGCCGTAAACACGGTGACCTTCCATGAGAACAGTTGGTCCGGAGATGCGACGAGCGCGGTGCAATCATCGAGCGTCATTGCAACTCTCAGTCTCGTCACGACACTGTCGCCAACGTTCTCTAATCCCGGTTACGCCTTCGCCGGTTGGACAACGAACATGGACGGAACGGGAACTCTCTACGCAGACGGCGCGTCTTACGACTTCCGAAATGGCTCGAGCACGTTGTATGCGAAGTGGAATCTCATTCCGACGGACCAGGTGACCATCTCTGGTAACGGCGCGTTGGGCTCGGTGCCGATCATGACGGGACTTCAAGGTTCACCGATCACGTTGCCCGCGGCGAGCGCTTTTACGTTCACCGGACACACGTTCGTTAGTTGGAACACGTTGTCCACGGGCTCCGGAATTTCGTACCTCGCCGGATCGACCTATGTGCTGAGTGCCGATCTCACCCTCTACGCGCAGTGGACTCCTGACGTGTATAACGTCACGTACGTCGCGGAGGGAGGCGCGGTGACGCCAGATGCCACGACGTACACGGTCGACTCCCCAGGACTCACGTTGCCGACGCCGTCGTACGCCGGCCACAACTTCACGGGGTGGTTCACCACTGCCAGCGGCGGCACGCTCGTGGGACTCGGCGGAGCGGTCTTTTCACCGACCGCATCAACTTCCCTATACGCCCAGTGGCAGACAGTGGTGGTGTTCACACTGACCTTCGACCCCAACGGAGGAACCGGATCGGTGTCGCCAATGAGTGGACCATCCGGCTCGACGGTCACCCTGCCGGGTGTCACGGGACTGAGTCGCCCTGGATACACGTTGGTGAATTGGGCAACGACCGCAACAGGAACGGGCGCGACGTTCGCGAGCGGGTCGACCACGACTCTCACCGCATCGCTCACCCTGTACGCCCAGTGGACGGGACACGCGCCTTCGATCGTCCTCGGCGCAGTCGGCCGATTCTCGGGTCGTTCGACTTCGTTGACGGCGGTGATGCGCGCACAGGTCTCGCGCTTTGCGGCGGTCATCAAGAGTCGTCACTACAAGACCGTGTCGCTCTTCGGCTACGCCAGCACCGGTCTCGTCTCGTTGAATCGTTCGATCAGCGCGCGAAGGGCGCGGAGCGTCGCCGCGTACCTGCGGATCCGTCTGAGCGCCCTCCACGTCAAGGTCGCCATCAAGTCAGCGGGGGAGGGCTCGATCTTCGGCGCCGGCGCAGCATCCAATTCGCGAGTCGAGATTCTGGCCCAATAGACCTGGTCCCCGAGTACTCGTCGCTCCCTTTGCAACACTGCGTCGAGACGAGAGCGACGACTCCGGGCGCGCGAATTTCTCGGAGCAGGGACGGAAAAATCGATCCACAGACCGAAGAGCCGGTGGAGGTCTGAGCCGGTGGAGGGATTCGAACCCACGACCTGACGATTACAAATCGCCTGCGCTACCAGACTGCGCCACACCGGCGAATCAAACAAGACTATCGACCATTGGGAGACTGACAGCTTCTCGCCTGAAGCTTGAACGAGTCTGACCTCAACATGGGGCGACCGGGAGTCGTCATTGAGATCGCCGGTGACGTGATCGTTGTTGCGGAACTGATTTCATATACCGCTCGTTCACTCGACTGCGCACGTCGGCCCAACACTCCTGACGTCGCGTTAGTAGAGTTCTCGACCATGACACGAGTCCTGCGCCTCAGCGCGCCGCCTGCCGTACTCGCCATTGTCCTCGCTTCGGTTGTGTTCACGCTCGTCCCCGCCGGCGGCGCGCCGCACGGACCTTCGGGTCTCAAGACACCTCTTAGCTCCCCAAGCCACAAAACCCCCAAGCCCCTCGTCTACGGAGGCGGCAAGGAGCTGGTCCACTCGGTGATCTACGCCATCTATTGGGGACCCACTGCAGGATTCCCCGGCGATTTGGAAAACGGTATGAACGCGCTGCTCGGTGGTTTCTCGGGCTCCAGTTACTTGAACACGGCCAGCCAGTACTTCGGCGTGAGCGCGACCACCTCCTTCGCGGGGTCGTACGTTGACACCTCTTCCCCACCCAAGAGCGCCCCCGATACGAACGCTCTTGTCAGTGAGGTCGCCAAGGTGCTCGCGAGCTACACGCTTTCCCCGGATCCGAACGCCGTCTACCTCGTCTTCACCAGCAACCTACCCAAGATCAACTACTGCGCCTGGCACTCGGCGGGCACGATCAACGCCACGACCGTTCAGGTTGCGTACCTGCCCAACACCGCCGGCACCACGGGCTGCTATCCGACGAGCAATTGGTTCTCTGGCACGACGGACTGGTCGTACGGCACACGCTCCATCGCTGACAACACTGCCCACGAGTTCATGGAGTCCATCACGGACCCGGTGCCCCCGACGGGTTGGATCGACGGCACCGGTCAGGAGATTGGCGACAAGTGCAATTTTGTCTATCTCGCGCCAGTCATCTTGGCGCCGAACAACGTGTGGCAGGTCCAATCGATGTGGAGCGACGCCGCCGGCGCCTGCGTCCAGGCCACTCCGACGAAGTAGCGGGGTTTCGCGTGAGAGTTGGGGCCGTATGGGTCGGGTGTCGCGGCCTAGGCTGTCGCCGTGACTGACACGTCGCCGCACCCGTCGGCCCCGGGCTCGCACTACCAGCCGGCAACCGCCGTCATGTTCGTGATCGTGGTGCTCTTCATCGCCGGCGCATTTCTGATGTTGCGCGCCAATCCCGCGTCGTCGCCGGGGACCACGACGACGCTGGCCACCACGACGACGACCCACTCCGGATCGGTCACTCATCCCGCCAAGTCGCGGGTCCGCGTGCAGGTCGCCAACGGCACGAATACGGCGAATTTGGCCCACAACTACACCCAACAGCTCCAAACCTTGGGTTGGGACACCCTGCCACCGCTCAACGCCACCCATCACGTCGCGGCGACGATCATCTACTTCAACCCCGGCTTCAAGTGGGCCGCCCAGGAGGTCGCGGCGTCGATCAAAGCGAGCAAGTCGGCGATCCAGCCGGTCAACGGACTCAATCCCGTGGCGGGCGTGAACACCGACGACGTGGTCGTCGTGCTCGGACCCGACGTCGCGATCAACGGCTGATCAGCCGGGCGTGGGGAGTTCCACTCCGTAGCGCGCCAGCGCGGCGCGCAGCACGTCGCCAGACATCGGGCGCAGTTCGTCGAGCGGGCGGTTGCGGTGTCGGCGCACCCCGAGGTCGACCTGGGCCAGACTCTCAGTCCCGAAACGCCGTGCGACGTCGATGAGGAGGGCGATCTCCACGTCATAGGACGACTCCAAGGTCACTTCGTCCAGGGCGCAGCGCCGTACCGCAGTCTCACCGGCCAGGGGTTGGCGAACCTCGCCCAGGCCCGGGAAGAGCAGCGAGAGGATTGGCCGCGCGGCGAGGTCGTTCACCCGTCCGCCACCCACGGGCATGTCGTGCAGGGGTCGCACGTAGTAGCCCTTCACGAGCTGGATCCGCGGTTCACTCAGCAGGGGGCTGATCAGGCGAGCCACGTAGTCCGGTGCCGTATTGGTGACGTCAGCGTCCAAGAAGACCACGAGGTCGCTTTGGGTCGCGGCGACGCCCGCCGCCATTGCGGCTCCCTTGCCGTGCGGCTTGTCCAGTCCCACGACTCGCGCGCCGTGTCGCCCGGCCACCACCGCGGTGTCGTCGTGGGAGTGGTCGTCGACAACGACGAGCTCGTCGACCAGACCTTCGTCGGTGAGCACGGCATCGATCACCGAGCCGACGGTGTCGGCTTCGTTGCGAGCCGGGACCACAACCGCCACCGACGTCGAGGATTTGAGCTCGCGCACCTTGAACAGGTCGATGTCGTCGCGCCCGAGGGTCCAGGGCGCGAAGGAGCTGCTCATCCGTTGGAGGCTACGGGTCGAGGCGGCGAGCCCGCACTTGACAGTGCCCAAGCGCAGCGACCACAATGGAGGGGTCATCAAGAGCGACTGAGGGACGGGCCCAGTGAAGTCGCGACAACCAGTGTGATCAACGAGATTTCTCGTCACACCAGGTGCCAAAGCCCGATCGATGAAAGAGACGTCATGAGTTTTGCGACAGGACTTATTTGCCGGGAGTGCGGCACCACCTACCCCTCTGAGGCGCTCTACTCGTGCGACCTGTGCTTCGGTCCCCTCGAGGTCGACTACGACCTGGCCGCGGCGCGCAGTCGCGTGACCCGGTCGTCCATCGAGGCCGGCCCGAACTCGCTCTGGCGTTATCGCGACCTGCTGCCCGATCCGGGAGACGAACCCGTCGACCTGGGCACCGGGTGGACCCCGCTGCGCCGGGCCACCCGCCTGGCCGAGGCGCTCGGTGTGCGCGAGCTCTGGCTCAAAGACGACACCTCCAATCCCACCGGCTCGTTCAAGGACCGCGTCGTGTCGGTGGCGTTGTCGAGCGCTCGGCGTCTTGGCTTTTCCACGGCTGCCTGTGCCTCGACCGGAAACCTGGCGACATCGGTGGCGGCCCACGCTGCGGCCATCGGATGGCCCAGCGTGATCCTCATCCCGGCGGACCTCGAGCGCTCCAAGATCGCCATGACCGCGATCTTCGGCGGGACGGTGCTCGGCGTCGAGGGTAACTACGACGACGTGAACCGTTTGTGCGTCGAGCTGGTGGCCGAACACCCCGACTGGGCCTTCGCCAACGTCAACGTCCGTCCCTACTACGCCGAAGGTTCCAAGACACTGGCCTTCGAGATCGCCGAACAACTCGGATGGCGCACGCCGGATCAGGTCGTGGTCCCGGTCGCGTCGGGTAGTCAGCTCACCAAAGTCGCCAAGGGCTTTCGCGAGTTTGTGGGCCTCGAACTCGCCGACGGCGGCCTGCCCGTGCTCTTCGGCGCACAGGCGACGGGCTGCTCGCCGATCGCCACGGCCTTCGCCGCCGGCGCCGACGTGATCACCCCACAGCGGCCCCACACCATTGCGCGTTCGCTAGCGATCGGCAACCCGGCCGATGGGCCGTACGTGCTCGACGAGCTGCGTCGTGGCGGGGGCGACTGCGGCAGCGTCGCCGACGACGAGATCCTCGAGTGCATCTCCCTCCTGGCCGAGACCGAGGGGGTCTTCGCCGAGACCGCCGGCGGGGTGACCGTCGCGTCGCTTCGCCAGCTGCTCGCGCGCGGCGCGATCGACCCGCAGGGTTCGATCGTGGCGATCATCTCGGGTCACGGGCTCAAGACCCTCGACGCGGTCACCGCCACCGCCACCGTGTCGGCGACGATCACCCCGTCGCTCGCCGACGCCGAGGCGGCGTTGGCGCTGCGCCAGTTGGTGGGCGCGCCATGAGCGTGGTCGTGCGCCTGCCCAGCCAACTGCGCCCCCTGGTGGGCGGCGCCGGAGAGGTCCCGGTCGAGGCAGGCACCGTGCGTGAGGCCATCGTGGCGGTCGACGCCGCCTACCCCGGGGTGGCCCTGCGGGTGCTGGACGACCGCGGGACGCTGCGGCGCTTCGTGAACGTCTTCGTGGCCGACGAGGACGTGCGGTTCCTGGACGGCCTGGACACGGTTCTGGCCCCGGGCCAGACCGTGTCCCTGGTGCCGGCGGTGGCCGGAGGCTGACGCCCCCGTTAGCACTCGGCAACCGAGACTGCTAACATTGCTACGCACCAAGAAGGTACCTACCCCCTAGGAGGACACGTGGCGAAGTTAATCGCTTTCGATGAAGAGGCCCGTCGCGCGCTGGAGCGTGGCATGAACAAGCTGGCGGACGCCGTGCGCGTCACGCTCGGTCCCAAGGGTCGCAACGTCGTGCTGGACAAGAAGTGGGGCGCCCCCACCATCACCAACGACGGCGTTTCCATTGCCAAAGACATAGACCTGGAGGACCCGTTCGAGCGCATCGGCGCCGAGCTGGTCAAAGAGGTCGCCAAGAAGACCGACGACGTAGCCGGCGACGGCACCACGACGGCCACAGTGCTCGCCTGGGCCATGGTCCGCGAGGGCCTCAAGAACGTCGCCGCGGGCGCGAACCCGATGTCGCTCAAGAAGGGGATCGAGGCCGCGGTCGAGACCGCCGTCGCGTCGCTCCAGGAGCTCTCGATTCCGGCCGACACCAAGGAGCAGATCGCCCAGGTGGCGTCCATCTCCGCGGCCGACAACGAGATCGGCCAGTTGATCGCTGACGCGATTGACAAGGTTGGCAAGGACGGGGTCATCACCGTCGAGGAGAGTCAGAGCTTCGGGATGGACATGGACCTCGTCGAGGGGATGCGCTTCGACAAGGGCTTCATTGCGCCATACTTCGCCACGGACACCGAGCGCATGGAGGCCGTTCTCGAGAACGCCTACGTGCTGCTGGTCTCGTCCAAGGTCGCCGCCGTGCGCGACCTACTCCCGGTGCTGGAGAAGGTCATGCAATCGGGCCGCCCGCTGTTGGTCATCGCTGAGGACGTCGAGGGCGAGGCCCTGGCGACACTCGTGGTGAACAAGATCCGCGGGACCTTCAAGTCGGTCGCCGTCAAGGCGCCCGGCTTCGGTGAGCGTCGCAAGGCCATGCTCCAGGACATCGCGATCCTCACGGGCGCGACCGTCATCTCCGAAGAGGTTGGCCTCAAGCTGGAGAACGCCGGCGTCGAGCTGTTGGGTTCGGCGCGCAAGATCGTCGTCACCAAGGACGAGACCACGATCGTCGAGGGTGCCGGCTCCGAGGACGACATCAAGGGTCGCATCAGCCAGATCAAGGCCGAGATCGAGAACACCGACTCGGACTACGACCGCGAGAAGCTCCAGGAGCGCTTGGCCAAGCTCTCCGGCGGCGTGGCCGTCATCAAGGTCGGAGCCGCGACCGAGGTCGAGCTCAAGGAGAAGAAGCACCGCATCGAGGACGCTGTCTCTACGACCAAGGCCGCCATCGAAGAGGGCGTCGTGCCCGGCGGTGGCGTGGCCCTGCTGCGCAGCCAGGACCGCATCTTGGAGACCGCCGACAAGCTCAGCGGTGACGAGTCCACCGGCGCGCGACTGGTCGCCAAGGCCGTGGAGGCGCCGCTCAACCAGATCGCGGTGAACGCGGGCCTTGAAGGCGGCGTCATCGTCGACAAGGTGCGCAACCTCAAGGTCAAGAGCCACGGCCTGAACGCGGCCACCGGCGACTACGAGGACCTGGTCAAGGCCGGCGTCATCGACGCGGCCAAGGTGACCCGCTCGGCCCTGCAGAACGCGGCCTCCATCGCCGCGCTCTTCCTGACCACCGAGGCGGTCATCGTCGACAAGCCCGAAGAGAAGTCCCCGTCGATGCCCGGCGGCGGCATGGACGACTACTAAACACTGCGTCGACGCGAACCGCGGGGCCTTCGAGCCCCGCGGTTTGTCGTCTGTAGCGTCTGTCGTCTGCTGGTCCGTAGCATGGGTCCGTGACCACCCCGGCCCCCGTCGTGCCCTCGCACGGACTGAACGTCCTGCACCTGTTCTGCCACCTCGACGCTGATGTTGACCAGGGCGAGTTGCGCGTGGCCGTCGACGCCGCCGAGGAGGAGGGCCTGCAGGTGGTGTGCGTGGCCGTCCTGGGTTCCAAGGCCGACGTTGCATTCATGGTGCTCGGGCCAGACCTGTGGGACCTGCGCCGGTTCCAGTCCCGGGTCCAGGCTGCCGGACTGTTGATCTCGGACAGCTACGTGTCGGTGACCGAGGTCAGCGAGTACGCCTCGGGGATGCCCGAAGAGATGCGCAACGCCCGCCTCTACCCGGTGCTGCCGCCCGAGGGGATGCGTGCTTACTGCTTCTACCCGATGACCAAGCGACGCGGTGAGATCAACAACTGGTACACGCTGTCCTACGACGAGCGCGAGGCGCTGATGATCCAACACGGCACAACCGGCCGGACCTTTCGGGGCCGCGTCCTGCAGTTGGTCACCGGCTCGACGGGCCTGGACGACTACGAGTGGGGGGTCAGCCTCTTCGGCGTGCACGTGGACGACCTGAAAGAGTGCGTCTACTCGATGCGCTACGACGAGGGGTCCGCGCTCTACGCGGAGTTCGGCGACTTCTACACCGGGCTGGTCGGCTCGCTCGACGAGGTCCTCGGGGTCGCGCTGGCCTGAGATGGTCGACGTCGTCACCGAAAAGACGCTGCTGCGCTGGGCCGAGTCCCTGGCCGGCGTCGCGCGCACCGGCATCGGCTTCACCGACAGCCTCTTCGAGCGTGAGCGCTACGAGGAGATCTTGCTCATCGCGGGCGATATCAAGGCTGTCGCCGACGCGGGGCTCGAGGACGCGCCCGACGCCCAGGGCAACGTGGTCGAGTGGATGAAGGAGGTCGGGCGCGGCGTGGCGGGTTACGTCACACCCAAGGTCGCGGTGGGTGCCGCGGTGTCCAACGACGCCGGCGAGCTGCTCCTCATCCGCCGCGCCGACTCGGGGATCTGGCTCTACCCGACCGGGTGGTGCGACGTGGGGTACTCGGCCCCGGAGGTCGTGGTCAAGGAGGTCCTCGAAGAGACCGGCATCGAGGCCGAGCCGGTGCGACTGATCGGCGTGCTCGACGGGATGCGCCTCGGCACGTCGCGCATCCCGCTCTACTCGCTCCTCTTCTACTGCCGGGCGGTCGGCGGCGAGCTCAAGATCCACCCCCAAGAGGTGACCGACGTCGGCTGGTTCACCCGCGACGCCTTACCGTCGCCGACGGTCGGAGCCGAGCGCTGGGCCGACCCGATCTTCGCCGCGCTCTCCGGCGAAGTGCGCGACGTCTTCTACGACGACCTGCGCCGACCCGTCTGGCGCAGCTCCTGATGTCGATCGACGTCACGATCGCTCGCGGTGACGACGACGCGCTGCGTGACGCGCTCAATCGCCTGGTGCCGCAACTGACCGCCAACGCGGTGACCGTCACGCCCGACGCACTGGCCACGATCATCGAGTCGGAGGGTTCCACGCTCTTCGTGGCTCGCGACGGCGACGCCATTGTCGGCGTCGCGACTCTGGTGACCTATCGCGTCCCCACGGGCGTCAAGGCGTGGATCGAGGACGTCGTGGTCGACGAGAGTGCACGTGGTCGGGGTGTGGGAGAAGCACTCGCGCGCGCGGCCCTCGACGAGGCGGCCGCGCGCGGGGTTCGAGCCGTGGACCTCACCAGTCGCCCGAGTCGTGAGGCCGCGCATCGCCTGTACCAGAAACTGGGCTTCGACACTCGTGACACCTCGGTGTATCGCCGAACGCTCTAGGGCTCTCGCGATGCCACACCGCGCGCGACAACAGTGGGCCGACGCTCAGGTCCGGCTGTCATTG
>Ga0307374_10000635_pt1 | contig 66397 bp, 56 predicted proteins | sample OX3MG_FD_202532 | JGI IMG/M metagenome (GOLD analysis project Ga0307374, IMG submission 202532) | Soil microbial communities from Risofladan, Vaasa, Finland - OX-3 | ecosystem: Environmental > Terrestrial > Soil > Coastal area > Acid sulfate soil | place: Finland: Risofladan, Vaasa | collected... | reverse complement strand
GGGTATTCGCGGCAGGACCGAAAGGACCAGCCGCGGGTGGCGATCGGGGCCAAGCTCCTGGCCAACATGATCATGGCCGCGGGCGCGCACCGGGTGCTGGGGATCGATTTTCACCAGCATCAGTTGCAGGGCTTCTTCGACATTCCGGTGGACCATCTGTACGCGATGCCGGTGTTCACCGCGCATTACCGAAAGAAGGCGCTGCGGGACATCGTGGTCGTGGCCCCCGACGTGGGGTCGGCCAAGATGGCGCGGGGGTTCGCCAAGCGACTGAACGCGTCGCTGGCGATCATCGACAAGCGGCGCCCGGCGGCGAATGTGGCCGAAGTGGTGAACGTGGTGGGTGAGGTCGAGGGCAAGGATTGCATCCTGGCCGACGACATGATCGATACGGCGGGCACGGTGTCGGAAGCGGCGCGGGCGTTGAAGGATCTGGGCGCCACGTCGGTGTACGTCTGCGCCACGCACGCCCTGCTCTCGGGTCCGGCCCGCGAGCGACTGATGAATGCGCCGATCGAGGAGGTCGCGGTGACCGACACGATCGCGCTGCCGGAGGATCGGCGATTCGACAAGCTGGCCATTCTGTCGGTGGGCGAGCTGCTGTCGAAGGCCATCCGGTTCACGCACGCCGAACAGAGCGTGAGCAGTCTGTTCGACTAGGGGGTTGCTGGACCAGTTGGGCCCCGGGAACGAACGGTAGGAGGGTAGGACGGTAGGAGCGAAGGACGGTAGACTGCGTCACGCGGTTATCGGTCCTACTCCCCTACCATCTACCGATCTACCGGCCCCATGGTAGGGAGGACGCAGCCTCCTGAGAGTATCACGGCGTGTCCCGGGTTCGCTGCAATCGTAGACCGCAATTCACAGGGTTCCATCCATGGCTACAGCATCGCTTTCCGCCACTCCACGCACCGGCGCCGGCAAGGGCGCGGCGCGCAAGCTTCGTCAGTCGGGCCAGGTGCCCGCCGTCATCTACGGGCACAGCCGTGCGCCGCAGGCGCTGGCGCTCAACACGCGCGACCTCCAGAAGCTGCTCGACCGCGTATCGTACGCCAGCACGGTGATCGAGTTGAACGTGGACGGCGCCACGTCGCGCACGCTGATCCGCGACATCCAGCGCCACCCGTTCAAGAAGGAGATTCTCCACATCGACTTCCAGGAACTGGTGGCCGGTGAGAAGGTCACGGTGAAGGTGCCGCTCGTGTTCGTCGGCGTGCCCGAGGGCGTGCGCACCGGCGGCGGCATTCTGGACCAGGTGATGCACGAGGTGTCGATCCACGTCGACCCGTCGCTGATCCCCAACCACGTCGACGTCGACGTGGCGGCGCTGGCGATCGGTCACGGCGTGCACGTGCGCGACCTCAAGCTTCCCGAAGGCATCGCGGTGCTGGATGAACAGGACGCCACGATCTGCGTGGTCACCGCGCCCAAGGCGGTGGTCGAGGAGACGGTGGTGGCCGCGGCGGCGGAAACGCCGGCCGAGCCCGAGCTCATCCGCAAGCCGAAGCCCGAGGAAGCGGAGGCTGAGAAGTAATTCTCGGCGCGTTCTTCCGGTCGCTTTTCGCGCGCGGCGCGTCTCCCGACGGCGATCCCATGAAGGTCATCGTCGGCCTCGGGAATCCGGGCAAGGAATACGCGCGCACACGCCACAACGTCGGCTGGTGGGTGGTTGACCACCTGGCCGACGTTTGGCGTTTTGATGGGTGGAAGAAAGACGGACAGGCGTTGGTGTCCAACGGCACGCTGCGCGGCACGCGGGTGCGGCTGGTCAAGCCGCTCACGTACATGAATCTGAGCGGCGCCGTGCTCGCGCCGTACCGGCGGCGGCTGACCTGGGCGGCCAAGTCCGATCTGCTGGCGATCGTGGACGACGTGGCGATTCCGGTGGGGACGTTCCGGCTGCGGGCCAAGGGCTCGGCTGGCGGGCACAACGGGCTCAAGAGCATCCAGGCGGCGCTCGACTCGATGGACTACGCGAGGCTGCGCGTGGGGATCCGGCCCGAGGATGAACGCCGGATGCAGGGCGATCTGGCCGATTTCGTGCTCGACGAGTTCGGCAGGCTGGATGCGGCGGCGGTGGAGGATTTGCTGCCGCGGATGACGGAGGCGGTGGAGGTGTGGGTAAACGAGGGGGCGGAGGCGGCGATGACGCGATTCAATGGGGACGGCGCGAAGGCGGGCGGCGAGTAGGCGCGTGCACACGACGCAGGGCTGGCCACCACGATCGGCGGCGGCGCCCTCGGCGGCGCGACGGTTCTCCCGCATCGATTAGCTTTCCGTCGCCTTCGCGCTCGATCGTTCCATTCCCGTCCATTCCCCGCGTACATGCTCAAGCTCGGCATCGTCGGCCTTCCCAACGTCGGCAAGTCCACCCTCTTCAACGCCCTCACCGCCGCCAAGGCCGACGCCGCGAACTACCCGTTCTGCACCGTCGAGCCCAACGTCGGCATGGTGGAAGTGCCCGACCCGCGCCTCGACACGCTCGCCGCCATCGTGCAGCCCAAGCGCACGGTTCCCGCGGTGGTGCAGTTCGTGGACATCGCCGGGCTCGTGAAGGGCGCGGCCGACGGCGAAGGGCTGGGCAACAAATTCCTCTCGAACATCCGCGAGACCGACGCGATCATCCACGTGGTGCGCTGCTTCGACGACCCCGACGTCACCCACGTGATGAGCGGCGTAGACCCGGTGCGCGACCGCGAAGTCATCGAGTTCGAACTCGCCCTGGCCGATCTGGGCGTGGTGGAGAAGCGCCTCGACAAGACCCAGCGCGCGGCCCGCACCGGCGACGCCGAGGCCAAGGCCGAGCTGCCCACGCTCGAGCGTGCGCACGCGTTCCTCAAGGAAGGCCGCGCGCTCTGGCACGCCGGCCTCACGCCCGAGCAGCTGGCCGTGCTGCAGCCGCTCACGCTGCTCACCACCAAGCCCGTGCTCTACGCCGCCAACGTGACCGACGCCGAACTCGCCGGCCACGAGGGGCCCTACCTGCGCGCGCTGCGCGACGCCGTGAAGGCCAGCGGAGAGCACGCCGAGATCGTGCCGTTCTCGGCCAAGATCGAAGCCGAGCTGGCCGAGCTGCCGGGCGAGGAGCGCGCCGAGTTCCTGGCGTCGCTCGGCATCGACTCGGCGGGCCTCGACCGGCTCATCCGCGCCGGGTACCACCTGCTGGGCCTGCAGACCTACTTCACGGCCGGCGAGCCGGAGGTGCGCGCCTGGACCATCCATCGCGGCGACACGGCGCCGGTGGCGGCCGGCGTGATCCACACCGACTTCGAGCGCGGCTTCATCCGCGCCGAGACCGTGAGCTACGTGGATTTCGTGGCGCACGGCGGGTGGAAGGGGGCGCGCGAGAAGGGCGTCGTCCGATCGGAGGGCAAGGAGTACGTGGTCCAGGACGGCGATGTGCTGCTGTTCCGGTTCAACGTGTAGCCTGCGGCAGCGGCGGCGGCGAACGCGCTGCCCGCCCCTTACTCTCGCGGCGGCAACCAGTTAGCTTTTGTATTCCAGCCGTCCGGCCATCGACGGCACACGACATACACTCTCCCCCCGTTCCGGCAACCAGCGGGGGGCGGCTTCACGGACCAAAGGGAGGATTGCCCCGACATGACTCGCCCATATGAGGCGGTCTATGTCTTCGACTCGACGCTCGAAGACACCGCCATCAACGAAAAACTCGCCCGCTTCCACGAGCTCCTCGGCAACCCCGCGGATCTCGTCTCCGATCATTGGGGCCGACGTCAGCTCGCGTACCAGATCGGCCGCAAGGACACCGGGTACTACGTGGTCACGCGGTTCAGCGCCGATCCCGTGGTGCTCCCCGAGTACGAGCGCGCGCTCCGGCTGGACGACGGCGTGGTGCGCTACCTGCTGTCGTTGCACGAGCACGACACGGGCGCCCCGCCGATGAGCGAGGAAGAGATTGCCGCCGCGACCCGCCGGCATGACGACGACGACGACGAGGATTAACCCATGCGCCGCCAACACAAGACCTGTCCGTTCTGCGAAGGCCGCGTGCGGTTCGTCGACTACAAGGACGACCGGACGCTGGGCCGTTTCATCACCGATCACGGGAAGATTCTTCCCAGCCGCCTGAGCGGCACGTGCGCGCGGCATCAACGCCAGCTCGCCACGGCGATCAAGCGGGCGCGCTATCTGGCGCTGATCCCGTACATCCGCGGCGCCCAGGGCTAGCATGACCGTACCCGTCGCTCCGGCGCCGGCAGAGCGGGGATGGGGCAAACTCATCCTCGCGATCGCGGCGTTTCTCATCGTCCCCACGATTCCGCAGTTCCAGGCGCTGCTGCCCGTTCAGCACACGTTGCTGCTGATCGTGCCGGCGCTGGCGGCGTGCTGTCTGGTGGGGTGGTGGGCGGGGGGACGGCTCACGCTCGCGCTCGTCTGGGTGGCGGCGGCGGTGTATCTGGTGCTGCAGAAGCCGGACGCGCCGTCGGTATTCTTCAATCTCCAGCGCGGATGGAGCCTGCTCCTGGCGGGCGCGTTCGGGCTGGTGTGCCTGTTCGGCGTGCGGCGTCCGCTGTTCGTGCGGGCGCTGGTGGCGCTGTCGATCGCGCTGCTGCTGGCCGTGGTGATGAGCGCGCTGGGGCCGGTGACGGCCGCCGAGGTGCACACCGCGGTCCAGACCGAGCTGGCGCAGCGCAACACCCAGACGATGAACACGTTCAACACGTTCATCGGCCAGCATCCGGACGACTGGAACAATCTGGTGAAGCGGATCCCGCAGCTGGGCCAGATGCCGGCGGAAACGCAGACCATGCTCACCGCGCTGGCCAAGGCGGGCGTGGGACTGTATCCGTCGCTGCTGGTGCTCGAGTCGCTCGTGGCGCTGGCCCTGGCATGGTCCACGTATCATCGCCTGGGGCGGGCCCGGCTGGGGCCGCCGCTCGCGCCGCTGCGCGACTTCCGGTTCAACGATCAGCTCGTCTGGGGCCTGATCGTGGGCCTGACGATCGTCTTCCTGCCGACGCTGTCGGCGTTCGCTGTCTTCGGTCAGAACCTTCTCGTGCTGTTTGGCGCCCTGTACGCCGTGCGCGGACTCGGCGTGCTGAGTTGGTTCCTGGCCCCCGGCGCGCTGGCCGTGATGGCCATCGTCGGGTTCGTGATGCTCTGGGCGCCGGTGCTCAACGCGGTCGCCGTGCTGGGTTTCATGCTGCTCGCTCTCGCTGCGTTCGGCCTTGGCCTGGGTGACACCTGGGCTGACTGGCGGAATCGCGCTCGCCCCACTTCGTAACGCATTCGGGTACTTCCATGGAAATCATTCTTCGACAGGCCATCGAGAACCTCGGCGCGCCGGGGGACGTGGTCACGGTACGGGCGGGATACGCCCGCAACTATCTGCTTCCGCACGGGCTCGCCTACGAGGCGACGCCGGGCAACCTCAAGCGCATCGCGCAGGAGCGGTCGCGCCTCGAGGCAGCCGAGAACGATCGCCGCGCCGCCGCGCAGGACATCGCCACCAAGATGGAACAGGTGTCGCTCACGTTCTCGGCGCGGGTGGGCGAGGAGGGCAAGCTGTTCGGCTCGGTGACCACCGCCGACATCCAGCAGCAGCTCGAGGCGCAGGGGTTGATCGTGGAGAAGCGGCAGATCGACCTGCACGAGCCGATCAAGGCGCTGGGCGTGTACAAGATCCCGATCCGGCTGCACGCCGACGTCCGGCCCGAGATCCGGGTCTGGGTGATCAAGCAGTAGCACGCGGGCGGCGCGGCACGCGTCGCTCGATCCAGCACCGGCGCACGGGGCCGGCCGTGTACAGCGGCCGGCCCCGTGCGTCGCTCAGCCTCCCGCCGCCCCCCGAGGGGCGTTAATCTACGAATCGCCATGCCTTCCGCTTCCGTTTCCCATCTCGTGCAGTGCGCCGCGCAGGCCTGTCTCGACCACAAGGCCGAGAAGGTCGTGATCCTGGATCTCGAAGGCGTGTCCGACATGACGGATTATTTCATCGTCGCCAGCGGCACGTCCGACACCCACGTGCGCGCACTGGGCGAGCGCGTGATGGAGGCGCTGCGCGCCGAGGGGGCGCACGCCCACCACATCGAGGGGCTGCCGCAGGGGCGCTGGGTGCTGCTGGACTACGTGGACTTCGTGGTGCACCTGTTCCACCCCGCGCTGCGCGAGTACTACCAGCTCGAGCGGTTGTGGGGCGACGCGCGGGTCGTGCCGGTGGACGCCCAAGGGGCGCGTGCGTGATCCGTCGGGCGGCCGGGGTGGTCCTGCTCGGGCTGCTCGCGGCCGTGGCGCGGCCGGCCCACGCGCAGGACTACTTCGGCCAGAACCAGGTGGCGTACACCCACTTCGACTGGCACCTGCTCGAGACCGAGCACTTCCTGATCTACTACTACCCCGCCGAACGCGAGGCGACGATGGACGCCGCCCGCATGGCCGAGCGCGCCTACGCGCGGCTGTCGCGCATCCTCGACCATAAGTTCATCGAGAAGCAGCCGATCATCCTGTTCGCGTCGCGCACCGACTTCGGCGAGAACAACGTGACCGGCGACCTGGGGGAAGCCACGGGCGGCGTGACCGAGGCGCTGCGGCACCGGATGATGCTCAACTTCACCGGCGACTACCGCAGCTTCGAGCACGTGCTCACGCACGAGATGGTCCACGCCTTCCAGTACGACGTGTTCGCGCGCGGGCACGCCGGCGCCGGCCTCCAGGCCCTGGCCTCGGTGAATCCGCCGCTCTGGTTCGCCGAGGGGATGGCCGAGTACCTGTCGCTGGGGCCCACGACGGCGCTCACCGACACGTGGATGCGCGACGCGGCGCTCAATGGCAACATCCCGACGATCAAGGAGATGACCGACGATCCGGACAAGTACTTCCCGTATCGGTACGGCCATTCGCTGTGGGCGTACATCGGCGCCCGGTGGGGAGACGACGCGATCGGACAGATCCTGCGCGCCACGCCGAGCCTGGGCGTGGAGAAGGCCATCCGGCGCGAGACCGGCCTGTCGCTCGACGCGTTGGGCGACGAGTGGAAGGAGTACCTGCAGAACCGCTACCTGCCGGCCGTGGCCACGCTGTCGCGCGCCCACGACGTGGCCAAGCCGCTGCTCAACCCGCAGCAGTCGGGCGGCGACATCTTCCTCGCCCCCACCCTGTCGCCCGACGGCAAGTACATCGCGTTCTTCGCCAACGGCAATCCGCTCCGCGGGCAGGTGTTCATCGATCTGTGGCTCGCCGATGCCGTCACGGGCAAGCGCATCGCGCGCCTCGTGAAGAGCACCACCGATCCGAACTACGAGGAACTGCGCGTGCTCTACTCGCAGACCAGCTTCTCCCCGCACGGGCGGCGGCTCGCCTTCACCGCGCAGTACGCGGGACGCGACGTGCTGAACGTGCTCGACGTGGCCACCCGCCGCCGCCTGGCGCGGTTCGACCACCTGCCCTACGAGAGCATCACCAATCCCACCTGGTCGCCCGACGGCAAGCGGATCGCCTTCAGCGGCAATCACGGCGGCATCACCGACCTCTGCGTGATCGACGCCGACGGGCAGCACCTGCGGCAACTCACGTCGGACCGGTACGCCGACCTGCAGCCCGACTGGTCGCCCGATGGACGCACGATCGCGTTCGTCACCGATCGCGGCCCCACGGCGAGCTTCGCCCTGTTGCACTTTCCGCGGTGGCGGATCGCGCTCTACGACGTGGCGTCGGGCGCGATCACGGTGCTGCCGGGCCAGGCCGGCCTGAACCTCAATCCGCAGTGGTCGCCCGACGGCACGTCGTTGGCGTACATCTCCGATCGGGCCGGCACGGCCAACGTCTTCCTGTACGATCTGACCACGCGCGAGCACTACCAGCTCACCAATCTCGTGGGCGCCGTATCGGGCATCACCGAGTACAGCCCGGCCATCACCTGGGCGCGCGACGCGGACCGGCTGGCATTCACGTACTACGAGGACGGCAAGTACGCGGTGTGGTCGATCGACCACCCGCGGGCGCTGGCCAGGACGCCGTACCGGCAGCCCGCGGTGGTCGCCCTGGCGGCGCCGCCGCCACCGGCGCGGCGCGACTCCACGTCGCTGCGCCAGCGCGGCGACTCGGTGCCGATCACTGTGGCCGCGATGCTCGACAGCATGTCGCTGGGCCTACCCGACACGACGCGGTTCCGCGAGGCGCCGTACCGCGTGCACTTCCAGCCCGACTATGTGGCCCGCCCCAGCATCGGCTACGCGCCCGACAACTACGGCCGCAATCTGTTTGGCGGCACGACGGTGGTGCTGAGCGACATGCTCGGCGATCACCGGATCGGCCTCTCGGCCGAGATCAACGGGCGGATCAGCGAGTCGCGGGTGTATCTCGGCTTCACCAACCTGGCGCACCGCTGGCAGTACACCACGGGGTTCGCGCAGTCGCCGTTCTATTTCCTCACCGGCGACTCGATCACCACCACCGGCGGCGGCACCGCGGCCGTCGAGCATCAGGAGATCACCACGTACGTGGCGCGGCAGGTGTTCGCGCAGACGGCGTATCCGTTCAACCGCTTCTCCCGGCTCGAGTTGGGCGGCGGGTTCAACAACATCGACCGCGAACGCTGGTTCATCAGCCGCTCGCTGAGCAACGGCGTGTCGGTGTCGCCGTTCCAGTTCGACAGCACGCGCCGCGACCACAGTCTCGACTACGTGGACGCGCAGATGGCGTACGTGTTCGACAACTCGCTGTACACGGTCACCGGACCGATCGCCGGCCAGCGCTACCGCCTGCAGGTGACGCCCGTGGTGGGCGCCTACAACTGGGTGGAGTACCTCGGCGACTATCGCCGCTACGACCCGATCATCTTCGATTACCTCACGCTGGCCACGCGGCTGTACGGCAACCTGGCCGTGGGGCGCGACGAGGGCGCGTTTCCCAAGTACATCGCGCGCCCCGATTTCGTGCGCGGCTACGACCGCAACAACGCGTTCTACGCCAGCTGCCCCGTGGTGGGCGCCAATCCGTCCAACTGCAGCGCCGTGCAGCTCCTGGGCAGCCGCGTGCTCGTGGCCAACGCCGAACTGCGCTTTCCGCTCGTCCGCAAGCTCGAACTCGGCTTCCTGCCGTTCTCGCTGCCGCCGCTGGACGGCCTCGTGTTCTACGACGAGGGGTTGGCCTGGTCCAGCGGCCAGACGGTGTACGGATCGCGTCCGATCGATTACGATCTCACACGCCAGCGGTATCCGCTGCGGAGCTACGGCGTGGGGCTGCGGCTCAACCTGTTCAACTACGCGCTCGTGCGCTGGGACTACGCCATTCCGCTGGACCAACCCGGGCATCGCGGATTCTGGACCTGGTCGCTATGGCCAAGCTTCTGATGCGGCGCGCGCTCATCCTCTGCGCGGCCGCGCTCGCGGCCTGCGGCGGCGAGCCCAAGGGCCTCGTCCCGGTCACGGGCAGTGGGACCGCGGCGCCCAGCGGCACCGACGCCCTCGTGCTGCGCGTGCCGCTGGGCGGGGGCACGGCCCGCGTGTTCGCGTATCCGAAGCTCGACTCCGCCGTGTGGACGTCGTCGGGCGCCACGCCCGCCATCGATCGCGTGCTCGCGTTCGACGACGATGCCGGCGCGCTCGCGTTCTCCGACTCGCGCGCCGAGCCCGGCCGCATCGACTTCCGCCTGGGCCGCGCCGAGCGCCTCACCACCACGCCGGTGTTCGACGCGCAATCGATGGACGGCGCCGCGATCTTCGCCCTGGACGACAAGGGCGACGTGACCCGGTTCACCGAATCCGCGAACTGGACGTACAAGCCCCCGCGTCCGGCGCGGGCCGTGTTCCCGCAGCGCGACGGCACGCTGCTCGTGGTGGCGGGCCGCGATGCCGGCGCCGTGGTGTGGAAGCTGTTCCCGCCCGACGCCAAGATCATCGACTCGGCCAGCTTCCCCACCGTGTGGCGCCCGCTCCCCACGCAGGTGGGCGACCGTCTGTATCTCGTGGTGGATTCCGGACTCGTCGTCCTGTCCACGCGGACGCTCGACTGGGGCCGGCACCTCGTCTTCTCCTCGCGCATCGCGGCGGCGGTGTCGTCGCCCAGCGGCGACCGCGTGTTCGTGATCAACGAGTCGAGCCGCGTGCTGAGCGTGGTCGATCGCTACCGCGACGAGATCACCAAGCGCATCACGCTCCCCGGCCAGCCGCTCGACCTGCGGGTGGACCCTCTGGGCCGCTACGTGCTGGCGCGCGCCGCCGGCCATGACTCGGCGTGGGTCATCGCCGTGGGCACGGAACGGGCCATCGGCGCCGTGGCCACCGCGTGGCGCACCGACCTGCCCTTCGTGGCGCCCGACGGCGCCATCGGGCTCGCCCAGGGCAAGGACGTCGCGTTCGTGGACGGGGAAACGCTGCGCCCCGTGATGCGGGTGAGCGGCGGCGCGAACGACTTCTGGTACGCGTTCCAGTGGAACGGTTTCCGCCCGCGTCTCTCGTCGCTCGACCAACCGGTGAGCTTCAACCTCGGCCCCGCCGACAGCGCCCGCACCGCCGCCGACGCCGCGGCCGCCGACGCCGCGGCCAAAGCCGCGCTACGCGCCGCGGGCACCGGCGAACAGCCCGGCGGCGCCGCGGCGCGCCACGATTCGGCGTCCGCACCGGTACGCGCGACCCCGCGCGCAGCGGCGGAATTCGTCGTGTCGTTTGCCGCGCTGCTCTCCGAGGGCCGGGCCAGCGACCTCGCGGCGCAGATCCAGGTGGACGGCGCCACGGCACGCGTGGTCATGTCGGTGCGCGACGGCACGCCGATCTACCGCGTGGTGCTCGGGCCGTACGCCACCCGCGACGAGGCCGAGCGGGTGGGCCGCGCGGCGCGCCACGCCTACTGGGTGTACGAGGCGACGCCATGATCGAGCACTCGGCGATCCCCCGGCGATCGCGCTTGCGCCAATGGGCGCCGGCGGCGTTCGGCCCGGTGCTCGCGGCCGGCCTCGTCGCGCTCGGGCTGTGGCTTGCCTATCGGCCGCTGGCGCGCGGCCCCCGGTCGGCGGTTCCGCGGCCGGCGCCGGCCTCGGTTGCCGGCCCCCAACTCCTGGCCGGCCCGCGCGGCATCGGGGTGGCCGCCGCGGCGCGCGACTCGGCGCCCCCGGCGCCGTACGCCGTCGATCTGGCGGCTGCGAATACGGCCGCCGGTGCTATCTTATGGCTGCGTCAAATGGGACCGAACGCGCCTGCCGGCACGTTCGCCCACATCCCACGGGGCGCCACCAGCGAGTATCGCGTGCTGGCGGGCGCCTTTCCAGACTCCGCGGAGGCCGCGGCGCTGCTCGGCAGCCTGCGGTCCCACGGCCAACTCAGTGAAACACGCGGAACGGTGGCTCTCGTCCCGCTGGCCTATCTGATCGAGCGGGACGTTGCGGCCGGTGCCGCGGCGGCGCGGGTGGCCGCCTATGTCGCGCGCGGATTGCCGGTGTATGCGCTGCGCCAGGCCAACGGCCGGGTGCGGGTATTCGCCGGCGCCTTCGCGTCGGCACGGGAGGCCGAGCTCCTGGGTGCGACGCTGCGGCAGGCCCGCGTGCGTGCATCGCTCGTCCAACGAACGGGGAGAACTTTCTAGTGCGGTTGACCAAACTCGAGTTGCACGGCTTCAAGTCGTTCGCCGATTCCACGACGCTGACCTTCGATCAGGGGGTCACCGCCATCGTCGGGCCGAACGGCTGCGGCAAGTCCAACGTCTCGGACGCCGTGCGCTGGGTGCTGGGCGAACAACGGGCGCGCCTGCTGCGCGGCGCGAAGATGGAAGAGGTGATCTTCCAGGGCTCGTCGGCGCGCCGCGCCGTGAATGTGGCCGAGGTCTCGCTGCATTTCGACAACACCGATGGCGGGTTGCCCGTGGCATTCCGCGAGGTGGTCATCACGCGCCGGCTGTCGCGGTCGGGCGAGAGCGATTATCTGCTCAACGGCGCGCCCTGCCGCCTGCGCGACATCCACGATCTGCTGCGCGGCACGGGCCTGGGCGCCGACACCGGCGTGGTGATCGAGAGCAAGATGATCGACGCGCTGCTGTCCGATCGTCCCGACGACAGGCGCGAGCTGTTCGAGGAGGCGGCGGGCGTGGGGCTGTACCGCGACCGCCGCCGGACCACCGAGCGGCGCCTGGAGGAGACGACGGTCGATCTCCAGCGGCTGGACGACCTCATCGCCGAGGTCACCACGCAGGTGCGCTCGCTGGCCCGACAGCGCCGTCGCGCCGAGCGGTACGCCGAGCTGAGCGCCCGCCGGTTCACGGTCGAGATCGCCCTCGCGGCGCGCGAGATGGCCGCCTGGCACGACGAACTGGGCCGTCTCGGGGCGCGCGTGGCCGAACTCCGCGACCAACTCCCCGACGCCGAAGCACGCGCCGCCGCCGCCGAACAGGCGCGCGACGCCGCGCACGGCGCCCGCGCCACCGCCGAGGCGCAGCGCAACGAGCTGTCGCGCCTGGTCACCGAGCAGCGCGAACGCGCGCAGCACATCCGCGGCGAGATGGCGGTGGCCGAAGAGCGCCAGCGCAACGCGCAGCTGCGCCGCGAGCGCGCCGAATCCGAAGCGTCGCACGGGCAACTCACCCGCGCCCGCCTCACCGAGGAGCGCGACCGCGCCGCCGTGGAGCGCGCCGAGCTCGATTCGGCGCTCGGCGCCCTGGAGACCGAGCTCGCCGAGCGCCAGCGCCGCGAGGACGCCAGCCGCGAGGCCGTGGGCGCCGCCCGCGCCGCCGCCGAGACGGCCGAACGCGCGCTGCGCGACGTGCAGGACCGCGTGCGCCGCCTCGAGATCGACCGCGAGCGCGCCCAGCGCGAACTGGACGAGACCACGCAGCGGAGCGCCGTGCTCGACGGGGAGCGCGCGGCGCTCACCGATGCGTTCGGCCTCGCGCAGCGCGACCTCGAAGCCGCCACGGCGGCCCTCGACGCGGCCCGCGCCCAGTCCACGGCGGCCAACGACGCGCTGGAGCAGGCGCGCCAGCACGACCGCGAGACGCGGGAGCGCGACGCCGAAGCCCGCGCCGCGCTCACCCGCGTGGAGCAGTCGTTCACGGCGCTCCAGGGCAAGGTGCACGCGCTCGAAGGGCTGGAACGCGAGCGCGTGGGGCTCGCTCCCGCCGCCGCGCGCCTGCTCAAGGAGCGCGACCAGTTCGGCGCCGGCGCCGTGCTCGGTCCGCTCAGCGACTTCCTGTCGGCCGACCAGGCGTCGGCCATGCTCATCGAGCGGTTCCTGGGCGCCACGGTGCACGCGGTGCTGGTGCGCGATCGCCAGGCGGCCGAAGCGGTGCGCCGTTGGCACCAGCAGGCCAACCCGGGGCCGCTGCTCCTGCTGCCGGTGGACGCGACGCCGGGCAGCGCCGGCGAGCCCACGCTCGACGACGCGCTCGCCACGGGCGTCGAGGCCGCCACGCCCGCGCAGGCGTGGGTGCGGTCGCTGTTGGGCCGGGTGCGGAGCGAATCCGAAGGCACGGCGTTCGTGGATGGACGCGGAGCGGTGTGGCTGCCCGGCGCGACGGGTGGACCGGGCCCCCTGCGCCGCCGGGCCGAGCTGTTCGCGCTCCGCGCCGAACTGGCGGCCAGCGAGGAGGCGCGCCGCGCCGCCGCCGCCGCCGTGGAGACCACGCACGGCGCGCTGCAGATGGCGGAGCGGCGCGTGACCGAGACCGCCAACGCCGCGGCGCTCGGCCTGCAGCAGGTAGGCAAGGCCGCCGAGCGCCACGCCGATTCCAGCCGCGTCGTGCAGCGCACCGAGCGCGACCTGCAGGATTCGGCCGAGCTGGCCGGACGGCTCGTCCGCCGCTGCGACGAACTGCGGGCCACGATCGCGGCGTTCGACACCGAGACCGCCGGCCTGCGCACCGGCCTCGCCGAGCGCGACGCCGACATCATCCAGGCCCGCGCCGCGCTGGCCGAGTCGGAAGCGGAACAGGAACGCGCCCGCGAGCAGCGCACCGCGTGGCAGGTGGAACAGGCCCAGGTGCAGGCGCGCGCCCAGGTGGCCGCCGACCGCGAGCAGCGGCTGAGCGAGGAATTGCGCTCGGCGTCGGAGCGGCTGGAGTCGCTGAGCGCCGAGCTGGGCGGGCTGTCCGACAGCGACGCCGCGCTGGCCGAGCAGATGGCGGCATGGCGCGCCGATCTCGACGCCCGCCTCGCCGCGCTGCACGACGGCGAGCAGCGACTGGGGGCGGCCGAGCAGGGCGTGGCCGCCACCGATACCGCGCTCACGGCGGCCGAGCACGCGCTCGACCGCGCCCGCCACGACGGCAGCGCGATGGCCGATGAGCTGCACCACGCCGAACTGCGGTTCGCCGAGCTGTCGGGCCGCCGGGCCGCGATCCGCGAGCGGCTGGAGACCGAGTGGCGCAAGCCGCTGGACGAGATGATCGCCGGCGCCGAGCCGCTGGACATGGACGATCCCACGCTGCGCGCCGAGGCCGACGACCTGCGCCAGCAGTTGGAGCAGCTGGGCCCCGTGAACGCGCTGGCCATCGAGGAGCACGACGAGACCGTGCACCGGCTGGAGTTCCTCACCACGCAGCGCGCCGATCTCAACGAGGCCAAGAATTCGCTGGCCCAGGCCATTCGCGAGATCGATCTCACGGCGCGCGACATGTTCCTGCAGACGTTCGTGCAGGTGCGCGAGAACTTCCGCCAGATCTTCATGACGCTGTTCGGCGGCGGCGAATGCGACCTGCGGCTGGAGAATCCCGAGGCCCCGCTGGATTGCGACATCGAGATCCACGCGTCGCCGCGCGGCAAGCGCACCCAGCGCATCCACCTGCTGTCCAGCGGCGAGCGGGCCCTGGTGGCGCTGTCGCTGCTGTTCGGCATCTTCCTCACCAAGCCCAGTCCGTTCTGCCTGCTCGACGAGGTGGACGCGCCGCTCGACGACGCCAACATCGGCCGGTTCGTGCGCATGCTCACCGAGTTCAAGCAGAAGACGCAATTCATCGTGATCACGCACAACCCGCGCACCACCACCGAAGCGGCCGACGCCGTATACGGCGTGACGATGCAGGAGCCGGGCGTCTCGTCGCTGGTGAGCGTGCGCATGAAAGGCGCCCCGGTGGACGAACGGCCGATGGCGGAAGCCGCGGAGACCGCCGCCACGGCATGACGCGCTCCGCCGTCCTGCGCGGGGTGGCGCTCACCGCCGCCCTCGCTCTGCTTCCGCGCGCGCGCGCCGCCGCGCAGTTGGCCACGCTGCCGCTGCCCGGCGGCGACAGCATTTCCGCGGCCCCGTACCTGGCCGCCCACACCGTGGGGGCCACCGACTCGCTGCGCCCGATCACGCTGCAGTTGGACATCGCCAACACGCCGGACTTCGCCAACCCGCTCTACTCGGCCACGCGCACCGGCGACACGGCCAGCTTCTTCCTGCCGCGGCTGCTGCCCGAGCACGCCACCGTGTACTTCCGGCTGCGCGGCATCTCCGCCAACGGCCGCCAGTTCTCCGAGGAGATCAGCCAGGCCAAACACGTGCAGGGGTGGCTCGGCCTGCTGTCGCCCAACGGCTTCAACAACGTGTCGGTGGGCACCACCCGCCCCACGTTCGTCTGGCACAGCAGCCGGATCACGTCGCCCCCGGGACCGTGGCTCTACGACCTGAGCGTGGTGAACGCCAAAACCAACGTCGTCGAGTTCCTCACGCAGTTCCTGCGCGACACCACGTACACCGTGCCCATCGACCTCCAGGCGCAGACCCCGTACCGGTGGTTCGTGGTCGCCCGCGCGGCCAGCGGCGCCGCCACCGACACGTCGGTCGCCGCGAGCAACGCCACGTTCGTCATCCTCGGCACGGCCCGCACCACCGTGCTGTATCAGAATTTTCCGAACCCGTTCCCCAACGCCAACTCGGCCGTCACCTGCTTCTGGTTCGATCTCGCGACGTCGGACGTGGTGCACGTGGACATCTACAATCTGCGCGGCGATCCGGTGAAGACGATCGTGCCCGGCCCCAATCAGGGCAGCTCGATGGCGGCCGGCGAATACGGGCGTAACCTCGATCAGGGCCAGAGCGGGTGCGACCCACGGTTCGAATGGGACGGCACCGACGCCACCGGCCGCACCGTGCCGCCGGGCGTCTATTTTGTCCGGCTCCGTACGCAGGACGTGGATCAGGTCAAGAAGATCCTGTTCGTCGGGCGCTGATGCGGCTCACCACGCTGGGCACGGGAACGATCGCCCTCTCCCCCGGGCGGTCCTGCGCCGGATACCTGGTGGAGCACGCCGAGGTGCGGCTGCTGCTGGACTGCGGGAGCGGCGTCACCCGGCGGCTGGCCGAGCTGGCCCTGCCCTGGCCGGCCATCACCCACGTGGCGCTCACCCACTTCCACATCGATCACCACGGCGACCTGCCGACGCTGATCTTCGCGTGGAAGTACGGCCTCCTGCCTCCGCGGAGCGCCCCGCTGGACCTGGTCGGACCCGTGGGCACGGCCGACCTCATGCAGCGCCTGGCGGCGGCCCACGGAACCTGGGTCCTGGAGCCAGGATTCCCTCTGCGTGTGGTGGAAATCGCTCCCGGAGCCCCCCTGGCGCTGGCCGGAGGGGTGGCGCTGGAAGCGCTCAAGGTTCCCCATACGGCGGAGAGTGTGGCATATTCCGTCACGGCCGGCGCGCACCGGCTCGTCTACACGGGGGACACCGGGTTCGATCCGGCGCTCGCGGCGTGGGCGCGAGGGTGCGATCTGTTGCTGTGCGAGTGCTCGCTCCCCGAGGCCATGGCCATCCCGGAGCATCTGACGCCGGAACGGTGCGGCGAGCTCGCGGAATTGGCGTCGCCCCGGCGGCTGGTGCTCACGCACTTCTATCCGCCGGTGGAAACCGTTGACATCTCGGCCGCGGTCGCGGCGCGATACAGGGGTCCGCTGGTGGTCGCTCGCGACGGCTGGCAGACCGACATCTAGGGGAATCGACATGCTGGTGGTGATGCAGCACGGCGCGACGTCCGAGCAGGTGGAACGCGTCGTCCATGTGATCGAGGAGATGGGATACCAGGCGCGCTCCATGCCGGGCGAGCAGCGCACCGCCGTCGGCCTGGTGGGCAACGACGGACGCGTGGACTCGTCGCGCATCGAGGCGATGCCCGGCGTGGCCGAGGTCATCCACGTCTCCAAGCCGTACAAGCAGGTGTCGCGCGAGTGGCAGCCGCAGAATACGGTGGTCACGATCGCGCCGGGCGTGTCGTTCGGCGGGCGCGACGTGGCGATCATCGCCGGCCCCTGCTCGGTGGAGAACGAGCATCAGATCGTGACCGCGGCGCGAGCCGTGCGCGCGGCCGGCGCCTCGGCGCTGCGCGGCGGCGCGTTCAAACCGCGCAGCTCGCCGTACGCGTTCCAGGGACTGGGCAAGAAGGGCCTCGAGATGCTGGCCCTGGCCAAGCGCGAGACTGGACTGCCCATCGTCACCGAAGCCCTGGACGAGGAGGGCGCGCACCTCGTGGCCCAGTACGCCGACTGCATCCAGATCGGCGCCCGCAACATGCAGAACTACTCGCTCCTCCGCGCCGTGGGCCGCATCGGCAAGCCGGTGCTGCTCAAGCGCGGCATGGCGGCCACGATCACCGACCTGCTGATGAGCGCCGAGTACATCCTGGCCGAGGGCAACAGCCAGGTGATTCTGTGCGAGCGCGGCATCCGCAGCTTCGATACCACCACGCGCAACCTGTTCGACCTCACGGCGATCCCGGTGGTGCAGAAGCTGTCGCACCTGCCGATGATCGCCGACCCGAGCCACGCCACCGGATTGCGCGAGAAGGTCACGCCGATGGCGCGGGCCGCCATCGCCGCCGGCGCCGACGGCATCATCGTCGAAGTGCACCCCACGCCGGATCGTGCGCTCTCCGACGGCGGGCAGTCGTTGTATCCCGAGCAGTTCGCGCGCCTGGTGGGAGAGATTCGCGCCATCGCCAGCGCCATCGGCCGCTCGGTGACCCCGACGCCGGGAACGGCGCCGGTGTCGGTCGGGTAGCACATTCAGACGCCGCGCCATCGCGCGGCGTCCCTGCGTACGGAACCCCCATGCCAGGCCTTCGCGTAGGATTCGTTGCCGCGGCGCTCGCCGCTTTCACCGCCGCCTTGCCGGCGCAGCAACCGGCGCGCGCCGCCGTGCAGCACGCCGTGACGGTGTGGAAGGACGTGCGCACCCTGCGGGCGGCGTTCGAGCAGACCGTGTCCAACTCGCTCACCGGCACGTCGGCGCGCGCCACGGGCGAATACGAGCAGCGCCGCCCCGACCGGCTGGCCGTGCGATTCCACGATCCCGACGGCGATCAGATCGTGTCCGACGGCACCTATCTCTGGCTGTACCTGCCGAGCAGCGCGCCCGATCAGGTGATCAGGGAAGCGGCGCCCGCGGGCGGCAGCGGCACGGTGGATCTCACCAGCCAGTTCCTGGACGATCCGTTCGCCAAGTACGCGATCGCCGACGCCGGCGCCGACACGGTGGACGGCCGGCCGACGCGCGAGGTGATCCTCCAACCCAAGCCCAATGGCCCCACGGCGTTCACCAGCGCCCGTGTGTGGGTGGACGACGGCGACGGCTACATCAGGCAATTCGAAGTGGTACAGGCCAACGGCGTCACGCGCCGCGTGCGGCTCACCGATCTGCAGGTGAACGTGCCGGTGAGCGCGACGGCATTCCGATTCGTGGTACCGAAGGGCGTGCGCGTCATCGAACGCTGAACTGGAGAAGCATTCATGGCTGGGAAACCGACGGATGCACCGGCGACGGGCGGCAACGCCCCCGGACGCCCCAAGAGAATGAACTCGCTGCTGGTGGTGGTCGCGGTGGCGCTCGTGGCCACGGTCGCGTTCGCCGTCAACCACCGCCGCGCTTCGGCGCCGGCAGCGGCGACGGCCGCGCCGCCCACGCCCGTGCCGGCCCCGGTGATGGCCAACTTCACGTCGATCCCGCCGGCAACATGGGAGCAGGCCGGGACCACCGGCGCCACCGTGCCGGTGTTCGTGGGCGCCGCCGACACGGCCAGCGGCAAGCCGGAGGTGCTCTACATCGGCGCGCTCTACTGCCCGTACTGCGCCGCGGCCCGCTGGTCGGTGATCGCCGCCCTCTCGCGATTCGGCAGCTTCAGCGGATTGTCGTACTCGGCGTCGTCGTCCGTGGACGTGTACGCCAGCACGCCGACGTTCTCGTTCCACGGCGGCGCCTACACGAGCCCGTACATCGAGTTCCGGTCGGTGGAGTTGCAGGACGCCGAGCCCGTGGACGGCCGGTATCCGATGCTCGAAGCCCCCACGCCGGCGCAGGAAGCCCTGTTGGAGAAGTACGACGGTCCGCCCTTCCTCGACAAGGCCAGCGCCGGCGGCATCCCGTTCATGCTGATCGGTGGGCGCTACATGTGGAGCGGGTCGCCGTTCAACCCGGGCGTGCTCGCGGGCCGGACGCAGGCCGATCTCGCCGCCACGCTGCCCAGCGGATCCGGGGCCGCGGCGCAGGCGATTCTGGCCAACGCCAATGAGATCACGGCCGCCATCTGCGCCGTGGACGGCAACCAGCCGGCGGCCGTCTGCTCGGGCGCCGCCGTCACGAAGGCCGTGAAGGCACTGCCAAGCAAGGTGCCCTGATGCGGCTGCGGTCCTACGACCGCCTGCGGGTGGCGTTCTCGGTAGCCGGGCTGTTGATCGCCGGCTACCTCACGCTGCTCCACTATGACAGCAACGTGCCCCTCGTGTGCAGCGGGGGGCCGCTCGTGAATTGCGAGCAGGTGCTCACCAGTGCGTCCGCCTTCATGCTCGGTGTTCCCGTGGCGGTGTGGGGGCTGGTCTGGTTCGTCGTGGCGCTCGTGCTGGCGCTGCTCACGTCGCGCGCCGGCGAGCGAGCGGAGCCGGCGTGGCTGCGCGCCGCGGGGTTCGGCTGGGTGCTGGCCGGCACGGCGAACGTGCTCTGGCTCGTGTATCAGGAGCTGGGAGTGGTCGGCAAGATCTGCGCGTGGTGCACGGCCATCCACGTGCTGGTGCTGGCCCTGCTCGTGATCCAGGTGATGAGCGACCCGCTGCGCCCGCGGGCCGGCCAGGCTAGCTGATCCGGAGCCGGTCCTCGACCGCCGCCCGGACGCGCGCGAACACGGCGTCTTCCGATCCCGACGCATCCACGATCACGATCGGCCCGCACTCCGGGTGCTGCGCCTGCCACGCCGCCGAGGCGAACGTGGTGAACGCTTCGGACACGCGGTGGTGGAACTCGTCGGCGTTCTGCTCCATGCGGTCGCGGGCGCCCCGGCGCTCGGCGCGGGCCAGCCCCTCGCGCACGGGGAGGGTGAGCAGCAGCGTGACATCGGGCACCAGCCCCGACGTCGCGACGGCGTTGGCCTGGCGCACCTGCGCTTCGGGAAGGCCGCGCCCGGCTCCCTGATACGCGTAGGTGGAGAGGAAGAAGCGGTCGAGCAGCACCACCTGCCCCGCCTCCAGTGCCGGCCGCACCAACCGCTCCACGAGCTGGGCCCGCGACGCCATGAACAGCAGCGCTTCGGCGCGCGGCGCGATGTCGGACGCCGGATCGAGCAGCAGCCGCCGGATCTCGTCGCCCAACGGCGTGCCGCCGGGCTCGCGCAGCGCATGCACCACGCGCCCGCCCGATTCCAGCCACGAGGCGAGCCGGCGGAGTTGCGTGGTCTTGCCGGCGCCCTCCGCCCCTTCGAAGACGATCAGCGGGCCGCGCGCCATGTCACCCGAGCATGATGATCGGACTCGCCGCACCCTTCTCGATGCCGTCGAGGATCCAATCATTCACCTTGGACATCGTCTTGTCGAAATTCTCCTGGGCCACGATCAGGCGCTGATACACCGCCTGCCCCTGCACCTTGCCGAGCAGCGCGTCCAGCTGCTCCTCCATCTCGTGCGTGGGCCGTTCCCCGCCCGCCATCATGCGCTGGGCGTCGAGCCGCAGGTTCTCCATCTGGCGCAGCAGCGCCACCGCGTCCTTGTCCTCGGCCAGCGCCTCGTTGGCGCGCTTGAGGGCCTGATATTCCGCGCTCTGGCCGATCAACCGGCCCAGCTCCTTGGCTTTCTCCTCGATCATGTCAACTCCCGTCGGCGTGCGATGACGTAGCGTTCGCGTCCGGCGAGGTCGAGCCTCACCGAGACGTGGGTGAAACCTGCTTCGGCGGAGACCATCTCCGCCACCAGCGCGGCGCGCCGCGCGTCCACTTCCAGCGCCAGCACCCCGCCCTCGGCCAACCGCGCTGCGGACTCGCGCACCAACCGGCGCGTGACCGCCAGCCCGTTGTCGGCGCTGAGCAGCGCCAGCGCCGGCTCCCAGTCGCGCACCGCGTTGGGCAGCGCGGCCGCCTCTTCGAAGGCAATGTAGGGCGGATTGGACACGATCGCCCGCGCCCGTTCGCCGGCCACCGGGCCGAGCAGCGAACCATGCCGGAATTCGACCGGCGCGTGCAGCCGGCCGGCCAGCGCCGCCGCGTTGCATCGCGCCACCGTCAGCGCATCCGTGGAGATGTCGGTGCCGATCACACGGTCGAACGTCCCCTCCTGCGCCAGCGCCAGCGCGATCGCCCCCGACCCCGTGCCCACGTCGATCGCCGTGCCGCCGCGCGCGTCGCGCGTGAGCTCGAGCACGAGCTCCACCAGCATCTCGGTCTCGGGACGCGGGATGAGCACCCGCTCGTCCACCTCGAGCGTGAGGCCGCGGAACGCCGCGCGCCCCACCGCGTACTGGAACGGCATGCCGCGGGCCAGCCGCCGCGCCGCATGCAGCGCGCGGACCACCAGCATGGCGTCGGCCGGCGCGGCACCGTGCAGCGCCGGCCAGTGGCGGCCCACGTCGAGCAGCGCGGCGACGATCTCGTGCGCGCCGCCCACGGCGTTGGGCAGCCCGAGCCGCGCGAGTTCACCGGCCGTCTGCTCGAGCACCGCGTCCACGCTGAACGTGGCCGTTTGCGCGACGAGCGGCGTGGCGCCCGACAGTGGCGGCCGGCGATCAGGTGCCACTCAGGCGCTCCTCCACGTCGGCCAGGCGCAGGGCCTCGATGAGATCGCCGATGTCGCCGTCGAGCACGCCCTGGAGGTCGTGCGTGGTGTACCCGATGCGATGGTCGGTGATGCGGCTCTGCGGAAAGTTGTACGTGCGGATCTTGGCCGAGCGGTCGCCGGTGCCCACCTGCGTCTTGCGCATGCGGGCCCGCTCGGCTTCGCGCTCGGCCAGGCGCAGATCGAGCAGCCGCGCGCGCAGCACCTCCATGGCCTTGGCCTTGTTCTGGATCTGCGAACGCTGATCCTGCTGGCTGATCACGATGCCGGTGGCGAGGTGGGTGATGCGCACGGCGGAGTCGGTGGTGTTCACGCCCTGCCCGCCCGGTCCCGAGGCGCGGAACACGTCGATGCGCAGATCCTTGTCCTCGATCTTCACGTCCACCTCCTCGGCCTCGGGGAGCACGGCCACGGTGGCGGCGGAGGTATGGATGCGGCCCTGGCTCTCGGTGGCGGGCACGCGCTGCACGCGGTGGACGCCCGACTCCCAGCGCATGGCGCCGAACGGCCCGTCGCCGGAGACCTTGAAGATCACTTCCTTGACGCCGCCGAGGGTGCCTTCGGAGTACGCCATGACCTCGATGCGCCAGCCCTGCCGCTCGCAGTAGCGGGTGTACATGCGATAGAGGTCGGCCGCGAACAGCGCGGCCTCGTCGCCCCCGGTGCCGCCGCGGATCTCGACGATGGCGTTGCGATCGTCGAGGGGATCGTGGGGCACGATCATCGGCTTGAGGCGCTCTTCCATCTCGGCGATGGACGCCGTGAGGCGCGCGACCTCGGCCGTGGCCTCGGCCGCCATCTCGGGGTCGTCAACGGAAACGAGCTCGCGCGACTGCACGAGCTCGTTCTCTTCTTTCGTGAGCCGCGCGGCCAGCTCGACCAGCGGTGTCAGGCGGCGGTGTTCCCGCCCCAGTTCCGCGAACCTGCGGGGGTCGCGGAGCGTGGCGGGGTCGGACAGCGCGCGCTCGACTTCCTCGGCCTTGGCCAGCGCGTCGACAAGACGGTCGCGGAGGCTCAGGCCTTCTTCCCGAACTTCTGACGGAAGCGTTCCACGCGGCCGGCCGTATCGACCAGACGCTGCTTCCCGGTGTAGAACGGATGGCACTCGGAGCACACGTCGGTGTGGATCTCGGCCTGGGTGGAGCGTGTCTCGAATGTATTGCCGCAGGCACACTTGACGGTGGCGGTGGCGTACACGGGATGGATGTCGGTCTTCACGTGGAACCTCGAATCATGGGCGTATTACAGAGCAAGGAAATATAGCCGGGTTCTGCCGTAAAAGACAAGCGGACAAGGGGTTGCCGAATTGACTTACCGGCCGGATCACCGTAACTTCGCGCCCATCAGGCGCCTGAACCCCCGAAGCAGGAGTCCCATGCCCGAGGCCGGCCCCCGTTGACCCAGAACCAGACCACCGCCGACTTCCTGGCCACGGTCCCGCTGTTCAGCGGGCTCGACCGGGCGGAGTTGCTCCGGTTTGCCGAGCTGACGCGGGAGAAGGCGTACCCGCGGGGGAGCGTGATCCTGTTCGAGGACGACCCCGGCGACTCGCTGTTCGTGGTCCGCAAGGGGCGGGTGAAGGTGGTGCTGATCGGCGAGGACGGACGCGAGGTCATCCTCGGCGTGCTCGGCGTGGGCGAGCACTTCGGCGAGCTGGCGCTGATCGACGACCGCCCGCGCTCGGCGCATGTGATCGCCATGGAGGACTCGGACCTCCTGGTGCTGCGCCGCGACGACTTCCGCACGCGCGTGGAATCGAGCCCCGCCGTGGCCTGGTCGCTGCTCACCGAGCTGTCGCGCCGCCTGCGGCGGGCCGACGACAAGATCGGCGGGCTGGTGCTGCTGGACGTGCCGGGCCGGATCTCGCGCCTGCTGCTCGACCTGGCCGACGAGAGCGGCGGGCCGGTGATCGAGAAGTCGCTCACGCATCAGACCATTGCGCAGATGATCGGCGCCAGCCGCGAGACGGTTTCGCGGGCGATGAAGGAATTTCAGGATTCGGGTTGGATCTCCGTGGAGCGGCGGCGGATCACGGTGGCGGACCGGGGGGCGCTGGAACGGCGCGCCCAGGTGCGCGTGTGACCGCTGTCACCTCGCAATCGTGACACCACGCCTAGCCGCTGGTCGCGGCCGGCCGCATCCTTAGTGCTGGCGCTCCGAGAGCCACGGCGATGAGCTTGCGACTTCAATTCTGGGGTACCCGGGGTTCGATCCCGAGCCCGGGTCCGCAGACGGTGCGTTACGGGGGCAACACGCCGTCGGTGGAAGTGCGCACGTCCGACGGGTGGCTGATCATTCTGGATGCAGGCACGGGGCTTCGCGAGCTGGGGCGGTCGCTGATCGCGCGGGCGAACGGGGCGCCGATCGAAGGCGACATCTTTCTCACGCACGCGCACTGGGATCACATCCAGGGCATCCCGTTCTTCGGGCCGATCTTCCAGCGGGGCAACCACTTCACGATCTGGGGCTCCAAGACGCTGGAGACGAGCATCGATCGCGTGGTGCGGGACCAGATGTCGCCGGTGGTGTTTCCGGTCACGTTCGAGGAACTGGACGCGACGATCGATTTCTCGGAGATTGCGCACGAGACGCAGCGCCGGCACGGCTACGAGGTATCGGCGTATCCCGTGCGACACCCGGGCGGGGCGCTCGGGTATCGGTTCATCGAGGCGCGGCGCGGGGCCAAGGCGCTGGTGTACATCTCGGACAACGAGCTGGGCGCGGGCGGCAAGTACGACACGCCCGACGGATGGCGGGCGGGGCTGGTGGAGTTCGTGAGGGGCGCGCGGGTGCTGGTGCACGACACCACCTACACCGCGGACGAGTACGACCATTTTCGCGGCTGGGGGCATTCGACGTACGGCGACGCGGTGACGCTGGCCCTCGAGGCGGGCGTGGAGCAGTTGGTGCTGTTCCACCACAAGCCCGAACGGAGCGACGACGAAGTGGATGAGCGCGTGGCGGCATGCCGCGCGATGGTGAAGGAGCACGGGGGCCGGCTGGACGTGGTGGCCGCCGCGGAAGGCATGACGTTGACGGTGTAGCGGTGCACGCAGGCACGTGTCTCGGGAGGAGACCATGAAGCGTTTCGTTCGCACGGCGTGGGCGCTGGGTCTGGCGGGCGCGATGGTGGCGCCGGCGATGGCGCAGGCCCAGGGCGCCAACAAGCCGGTGGTGGCGGTGTTGAGCTTCGACAACAACTCGATCGGCAAGGACGCCGCCGACTACAACGGCATCGGCAAGGGCGTCGCCGACATGCTGATCACCGACCTGGCCGGCAATCCGAACGTCGTGGTCGTGGACCGCGACCGGATCCAGCAGGTGCTGCAGGAGCAGAACCTGATCAAGCAGGGCGCCATCGACCCCGAGACCGCGGTGCGGATCGGCAAGATCCTCGGCGCCCAGTACATGATCACCGGCGGGTTCATGAGCGACGGGCGCGGCAACATGGTGCTCACCGCCCGCTCGATCAGCGTGCAGACGACGGCGGTGACGAACCCGCAGCGCGTGCAGGCCAAGACCGACGACGTGCTCGGCATGATCGCCAAGATGTCGGACAAGGTGACGCACGACATGAAGCTCCCGCCAATGGAGCATCACAACACCGGGATGACCGACAAGAGCATGGGCAACATGGGCAACATGGGGTCCAAGCCCGAGAAGATGGACATTCGCACCGCCATGCTCTACTCCAAGGCCCTCGACGCCAAGGACAACGGCGATCCGAAAAGGGCCGCCGAGCTGTTCCGGCAGGTGCTGGTCAAGTTCCCCGACTACTCGCCCGCCAAGACGAACCTCGAGAAAGTCTCGAAGTCTGGCGACTGACCGATCGGCCCGCATATTAGAGTCGCCGGCGGCCCGCACCAACGCGGCCCGCCGGCGACTTGGCGTTTCCCCACCTGCCCGACCCGCATGAAGCCGTTGTTGATCCTGTCCGAGGGCCGGACGCTGGGCGGCGCGCCGCTCGACGCGGACCCAGCGATCGAAGTGCGCCGCGTGCGTGCCCTGCCCGACCCCGCCACGCTCGATCCCGACCGCGCGGCGGTGGTGGTGCTCGACCGCGCGCTGGTGCGCGCCGCCGGCCAGGACGCCGCCGCGGCACTGGCCGGCATCGCGGCGCGCGCAGCCCTGCTGGCCGTGGGCGAGCCCGGCGAGCGCGAGCCGGCGGCGGAGCTTCCGGCGCACCTGATCACGAGCTTCGTGCCGGCCGACGCGCCGGCGGCCGTGGTGGCCGTGCAGCTGCGCGGCGCGTTCCGCCACGCGGCGACGATCGTGGATGCCGATCGCGCGCGGTACCGCGAGGAGCGCAGCCGGCGCGAGCTGGCCGACCTCACGCAGGTGGGGGTGGCGCTGTCCACGGAGCGCGATCTCACGACGCTGCTCGAGATGATCCTCAGCCAGGCGCGGCGCATCACGTGGAGCGACGCCGCCTCGCTCTATCTGGTGGACCGCAATGCCGACGGCACGCCGGCCACGACGCTTCGCTTCCGGCTGTCGCAGAACCACTCGATCCCCGACCTGGAGTTCAGCGAGTTCGTGGTCCCCATCGACCACTCGAGCCTGGCCGGGCACGCCGCCGTCACCGGCGAGCCGCTGGCCATCGAGGACGTGTATCTGCTGTCCGAGGCCGTGCCCTACCACCAGAACCGCAGCTTCGACACGAAGTTCGGGTACCGCACCAAGTCGGTGCTCGTGCTGCCGATGAAGACCCACCGCGAGGAGGTCATCGGCGTGCTGCAGCTCATCAACCGCAAGCGACGGTACGACGTCACGCTGTCGTCGCCTGAGGAGGTGGAGCGCGAGGTGCTGCCGTACGCACCGCACGACCTGGAGCTGGTCTCGGCGCTGGCGGCGCAGGCCGGCGTGGCCATCGAGAACAGCCTGCTCTACGAGGACATCGAGAAGCTGTTCGAGGGGTTCGTGACGGCGGCCGTGACGGCCATCGAGTCGCGCGATCCCACCACGTCGGGTCACTCGGGCCGCGTGGCCACGCTCACCGTGGGGCTGGCCGAGGCGGTGAACCGCGGCGGCGCCGGCCGCTACACGGGGCTGCGGTTCAACGCCGAGCAGATCCGCGAGATCCGCTACGCGGGGCTGCTCCACGACTTCGGCAAGGTGGGCGTGCGCGAGCAGGTGCTGGTGAAGCAGAAGAAGCTGTACGGGTCGGACCTCGACCTCATCCGCCACCGGTTCGCGTACCTGCTGCAGCGGGCCGATCTGCAGTTCGAGCGCGAGCGCGCCAACTATCTGCTGGAACACGGGCCGGGCACGTACGACCAGGCGGTGACGCAGTTGAACGAGGCGCGGCGCGCCAAGCGCGCCGAGCTCGAGCGGTTCCTGGACGCCATCGTGAAGGCCAACGAGCCGACGATCATGCCCGAGGGCACGTTCGACGAGCTGTACGAGATCAATCAGCGGGCGTACCTGGACTTCGACGGCGAGCAGCGGCCGCTGCTGCACGACGACGAGCTGCAGTTTCTGATGATTCGCAAGGGCAATCTCGACGAGCGCGAGCGGCGCGAGATCGAATCCCACGTGACGCACACATACCGGTTCCTGGGGCAGATCCCGTGGACGCGCGAGTTGGCGGGGATTCCGGCCATCGCCTACGGGCACCACGAGAAGCTGGACGGCCGCGGCTATCCGCGGCAGATCAAGGGCGAGGCGATCGCGGTGCAGACGCGCATGATGACGATCTCGGACATCTTCGACGCGCTCACGGCCACCGATCGGCCGTACAAGCGGGCGGTGAGCCACGAGCGGGCGCTGGACATCCTGGCGGCGGAGGCGAAGGAGGGGATGCTGGACGCCGAGCTGCTGGGGACGTTCATCGAGGCCGGCGTGTTCCGGGCGGTCGCAAAGGCGAGTGAAGCCACGGGAGCGGCGGACACCGATAACTGAAGGCTCTCAGCGGAGAGCTGACGGCGGTGAGCTATCAGCAACGGCGCCGGGACGTATCGGGGCGCGCCGTCGGCGGCCGGGACGCAACCGGGTCCCCGCGCCGTTGCCAGCGGCTCACCGCTCGCAGCTTACGGTTTTCGGCCTGCAGTTCTTGCGTCGCTTCATCCGCTGGCGTATGAGTAGGGAAGTATACCCCTGCCCCCGGCGTCCCCATGTATTCCACCTGCCTCCATTGCAACGCGAAGCTCGGCGCCAACGAGGTCATCGAGGCCTTCCCCGTGGGGCAGCGGCTGGCGTTCGATGCGGCGAAGGGGCGGCTCTGGGTGGTCTGCCCCCGATGCCACCGGTGGAATCTCACGCCGCTGGAAGAGCGGTGGGAAGCCATTGAGGAGTGCGAGCGGCAGTTCCGCGCCACGCGGCTCCGGGCGTCCACCGACAACATCGGACTCACCAGAACACGCGAGGGGCTGGAGCTGGTGCGCGTGGGCAAGCCGAACCGACCGGAGATCGCCGCGTGGCGCTACGCGCGGGAGCTGCAACAGCGGTGGCGCCGGGTCGGACTGCCCATGGCCGGCGTCGGCGCCGGACTCATCGGACTCCAGATGCTGAGCTTCACGACGAGCATCGGCATGGGCGACACGGCAGCCCTCGGCGGATTCGCGTTCGTCTATTTTCTGCAACGGATGAGGCTGCACGGCGCTCGGGTGGCGGATGCCGACGGCCGAGTGGTGAAACTCAACACCGCGCGGACCAACAGCGCGAGCCTCGTCCCGGACGGAGATCTCGGGTGGGCGCTGCGATGGAATCTGTCGGACGACGCTCCGGTCACCGGCGCCGCGGCACGGCGCGGACTCCGCGCCGTGCTCACCGCGACGAACTTCGACGGCGCGCGCCCCCGCCGCGTCGAGGGCGCGCTGCGCCTCCTGGAGGAGGCCGGCTCCGCGGAGGCGTACATCCGCCACCTGGCGAAGGTGGCCCCGTCCGCGGGTATCAACCGGATGGTGTTCTACCCCGCCGAGATCAAGCTCGCGTTGGAGATGGCCCTGCAAGACGAGAGCGAACGGCTGGCGACCAAGGCGGAGCTGGCCGAGCTCGAATCCGACTGGCGGCTGGCGGAAGAGATCGCGGAGATCGCCGATGGCCTCATGCTGCCGCCCGGCGTGCTCCAACACCTGGAGCGGCTGAAGGGGGGGAGCGCTGGATGACAACGTCGAGCCGTCCTCCCTGGTTCATGAAACGCCAGACAGCGCATCCGATCGAGCCCCCGCCGACGCCGGAAGAACTCGCGTGGTGGAAGGAGGCGCGTCGTCCGATCCGGCGCCGGGAGGTGGCCCGGTGGGGAATCATGCTCGGCGTTCCGCTCGCCGTCACCGCCGCCGTCAAGGACGGGGTGACGCACGTGCTGTCGTACGTGGCGCTCGGCCACGTGGCGTTGGGGATCGGGTTCGTGGTGTTCACCGGCGGCTTGATGTGGCTCGGGATCGGGTCGGTGCATATGCGGATGGCGCTCACGGAGAAGCGGATGCGCGCGGGATTGGCGCGGGAAGCGCGGCGCGAAGCGATAACGGCGCCGGATGAAACGGCGGGAACTGATAACTGAAGGCTCAAAGCTGTGAGCTGACAGCTAGGAGCTATCAGCAACGGCGCTGGGACGCATCAGGGCGCACGGTCGGCGACAGGGGCACCACAGGGTCCCCGCGCCGTTGCTAACAGCTTACAGCCAACAGCTTGCGGCTTTGAGCCTTCAGTTGGGGCGGTTGGGCGGTTCGCCCCACCCGCCCCCACCCGGTGTCTCGATCGTCACCACGTCGCCGGCCACGAGTTCCCGCCGGCACTTGGCCGGCAGCTCGGCCCCGTTGAGCAGATTCCGTCCGCGCGTGCCGTCGGCGCCGCCGGCGGCGCCCCGCGGCGCCGTGGTCCGCCGCTCGGTGATCAGCGTGACCGTGCACCGTTCCAGAGCCCGGTACCGCCGCACTACGCCGTCGCCGCCGCGATGCACGCCGGCGCCGCCCGATCCGCGCCGCACCGCGTACTCCTCGATGCGCAAGGGATATGTGTTCTCTAATGCTTCGATGGGCGTATTGAGCGTATTGCTCATCCCCACGTGCACCGCGTCGGGGCCGTCGGCCCGGGCGCTCGCGCCCTGCCCGCCGCCCAGCGTCTCGTAGAACGTCCAGCCGGCTCCGCCGAACGTGACGTTGTTCATCGTCCCCTGCCCCTGCGCCGCCACCGGCACGCCGGCGCCGGCCAGCGCCAGCATGATCGTGTCGGTGATACGCTGCGACATCTCCACGTTCCCGCCCGCCACGGCCGCCGGCCAGCGAGCGTTGAGCGCGCAGTCGTCGGGCACCACCAGCTCGATGGCGCGCGCGATGCCCTCGTTGGTGGGCACGTCGTCGTCGAGCAGCGTGCGCAGCACGAACACCGCCGCCGCGCGCGTCACGGCCAGCGGGCAGTTCACGTTGCCGCGCACGATGGGCGCACTGCCGGTGAAGTCCAGCCGCAGCGTGTGGCCCAGCGCCTGCACCCGCACCACCACCGGCACGGCGTCGTCGCTCACGCCGTCGCCTTCGAGCGCGTCGCTGGCCCGCGTGTCGAGCGCGCCCAGCGCGGCCACGCGGGCCCGCGCCCGGCGCTCGGTGTAGTCGAGCACGGCGTCGACCGCGGCATGCACCCGCTCCGCCCCCTCGCGCGCCAGCAGCGCGCGCCATCCGGCCGCGCCGGCGGCGCACGCCGCGAGCTGGGCGCGCAGGTCGCCGCGCCGCTCGTCCGGGGTGCGCACGTTGGCGAGAATGAAGTTCAGGATCATCTCGTCGAGCACGCCCCGCGCCACCAGACGCACGGGCGGGATCACCAGCCCCTCCTGCACCAGCTCGGTGGCTCCCTGCGGCATGCTGCCCGGGCTCATCCCGCCGACGTCGGCGTGATGGGCGCGCACGGCCGCGAACCCCACCGTCCCGCCGTCCTGCGCGATCGCTTCGACGAGCGTCAGATCGGGCAGGTGCGACCCGCCGCGGTACGGATCGTTGAGAATGAACACGTCGCCCGGCGCGGGGGCGCACGCCATCACGGCCCGCACCGACTCGGGCATCGCGCCCAGATGCACCGGGATGTGCGCCGCCTGCGCCACCATCAGGCCACGGGCGTCGAACAGCGCCGCCGACGCGTCGCGCCGCTCGCGGATGTTGGGCGAGAGCGCACTGCGCACGAGCACGGTGCCCATCTCCTCGGCGATCATCGCGAAGGCGTTGGCCATCACGCTCAGCTCCAGCACGTCGAAATCGCTCATCGCATCCGCTCCAGCATCCAGCCCCCGATGGGCAGCGCGCGGGCGCGCCAGCCCTCGGCCACGAGCATCGTCGCGTCGGGGAGCACCACCGAGCATGGCTCGGCGAGCTCGGCCTCGCACGCGCCGCCGTCGTCGGTGCGCGCGTCGGCGTTCCACCCCGCGCCGCCGCGCCGCTCCAGCCGCACGCTCCGCGCCGCGTCGCTCACCACGCAGCGCACGCTCACGATCTCGACGTCCACCGGCAGGTCGAACCCCACACGCTGCTTGTGCAACGCGCTGAACCGCGCGCGCGCCACCTCGGGGGCGTCGCCCGGCGCGGCCGGCACGTCCAGCTCGTGCCCCTGCCCCACGAACCGCGCCCGCAGGAACCAGCTGCGCGACCAGCCGCCGGGCCCGTCGCACCGCGCTTCGGCGTCGCGCATCGCGCGCTCCAGCGCCTCGGCGCTCAACGCACCGGCGCGGCGCATCACGCTCACCATGCCTTCGCGCCGTTCGGCGGTCATCGCCAGGCCGAGGGCGCTGAGCACGCCGGCGTGCGGCGGCACCAGCACGCGCGCCGCGCCCACGATGTCGGCGAGCCCGCACGCATGCAGCGGCCCGCCGCCGCCGAACGCGACGAGCGTGCACTGTCGCGGATCCACGCCGCGCTCCACGCTCACCCGGCGCAGGGCGCGGGCCATGGTGGCGTCGGCCGTGGCGACGATGGCGCGGGCGGTCTCCTCCGCGCTCCGGCCCAGGCGTACGGCGATCGCGGCGATGCCGTCGCGCGCGCCCTGCACATCCAGCTGCACGCCGCCGCTCATGCGCTCGGCGCGGATGTTCCCGAGCATCACGTGGGCGTCGGTGACCGTGGGCTGCACGCCGCCGCGGCCGAACGCGATCGGACCGGGCACCGACCCCGCGCTCCGCGGCCCCACGCGCAGCGCGCCGCCGTCGTCGATCCAGGCGATGCTGCCGCCGCCGGCCGACACGGTCTCGACCAGCACGCGGGGCAGCGCAATCGGCACGCCCGCCACCTCGCCGCCGGGTTCCACGAGCGGTTCGCCGTCGAGGATCAACCCGACGTCGGCGCTCGTGCCGCCGATGTCCACCGTGAGCGCGCGCGGCAGTCCCGCGGCGCGGAGCACCGCGGCCGCGCCCACCACGCCGCCCGCCGGCCCCGAGAGCGCCAGCTGCGCCGCGCCCGACGACGCGTCGTGCGCCGAACGCATGCCGCCGCTGGACGTCATCACGCCCAGCGCGGGCAGCGACATCGCGCGCAGCCGTTCGGCCAGGCGCCGCACGTAGCGGGCCACGCCGGGTCGCAGGTACGCTTCGGCGGCCGTGGTGGCCGTGCGTTCGTACTCGCGGATCTCGGGGAACACGTCGGACGAGCAGACCACGTCCACGCCGTCCAACCGCGCGCGGAGCGCCGCGGCCAGCCCCCGTTCGTGCGACGGATCGCGGTAGGCGTGCAGCAGCGCCACGGCCACGATGTCGGGCGCGAGTGCCTTCACCCGCGCCACGGCCTCGTCGATCGCCGCCGCCGTGAGGGCGCGGATGACGCCTTCGGGCGCGATGCGTTCGTCCACCGGCACCACGCAGTCGGCGGCCACGAGCGGCGGCGGCTGGTGGCGGGTGAGATCGTACAGCGAGGCGCGCACCTGGCGGCGCAGTTCGAGCAGGTCGGTGAAGCCGGCCGTGGCGCAGAGCACCACGCGCGCCCCGGCGCGTTCGAGCAGCATGTTGGTGGCCACGGTGGTGCCGTGCACCACGCGCTCCACGTCGGCGCGGCCGAGGGCGCGCAGCGACTGTTCCACGCCCTGGCTCTGATCGGCGGGCGTGCTCAACACCTTGCGCGTCTCCACCGTGCCGTCGACATCGATGGAGACGAGGTCGGTGAACGTGCCGCCGACGTCGATGCCCACCGACGCGCTCACGCCGATCTCCGACGCACGGTGCGCCGCGACCACCAGTCGCGCCCCACCAGGGCCAGCGTGGCGACCACGGACAGCAGCCCCACGATGTCTCCCATCGCGTCGTAGGGAGTGCGCACGTCGCTGGTCAGGACGTCGTACGTCTGCGCCGCCGGCACGAAGATCGGCGTGGCGGCGCGCACGCGGCCCAGCGGGTCGATCCACCCCGAGATGCCGGTGTTGGCCGACCGCACGACGGCGGTGCGGTTCTCGATGGCGCGCAGCGCGAGGTGCGCGAAGTGCTGGTACGGCGCCAGGCTGTGCCCGAACCACGCGTCGTTGGTGATGTTGATGAGGAAATCGGCGCCGTCGTTGCGGTACTGGCGCGATTCCCCGGGGAAGATCGACTCGTAGCAGATGAGCACGCCGAAGCTGCCGAACGGCAGGTGGTACACCACCGGGCCGTCGCCCACCCCGTAGCCGCCGAAATACTGGCCCGCCCAGCGGAACCACTCGGGGTTGACGAACGGCACGCGCTCCACGATCGGCACCAGGTGGCGCTTGTGATAGATGGCCTGCGTCTGGCGGCCGTAGGCATCCACCAGCAACGCGGCGTTGTAGTACTGGTAGTCGGTCTTCGAATGCCACACCAGATCGAGCATCCCGGTGAGCAGCGGCGTGCCGGACTCCATGGTCAGGTTGCGGATGCTGTCCGACCACTCCGGGTGTCGATACATGTAGTCGGGAAGGGCCACCTCCGGCCAGATCACGAGTTGCGGATGCCCTTGCGCCAGTGCCTGGTGCGTGCCGTTGGCCATGAGGCCGATGATCTTGCCGAGGTTGTCGGCCTGCCACTTCTCGTCCTCGGGCACGTTGGGCTGCACGATGCCGATGTGCGCGAGCGGCCGGAGCGGGATCGTGCGCATGCGCCAGCGGCCGTACGCCACCACTGCCACCGCCATCGCGGCGATCGCCGCGCCGCGCCGCAGGTTGCCCCGCCGGTCGCCGCGCGATAGCCACATGTCGGCCACCAGCCCGTTGGTGAGCGCAATCCAGAAGCTCACGCCGTGCACGCCGCTGAGGTCGGCGATCTGCGCCAGCACCGGCGTCCTGGCGGTGGCCAGCCCCAGCGGCAGCCAGGGAAACGCCAGCGCGGACATGTGATTGAACGCCATCTCCGATGCCACCCACACCACGGGGAGCAGCGCGGCCATGGGCCAGCGCGTGATCCGCCGCGCCACGAACAGCGCGCCCCCGGTGGCGGCCAGCGTCACCGTGATCACGAACAGCGCGCCCAGGTAGCCGAGGATGGCCAGGTTGGTGAAGATGAGCAGCGCCGTGGCGATCCAGTAGATGGCGGCGCCGTAGGCGAAGATCCCGAACCAGGTGCCGAGCCGGATGCCGGTCCACGCCGGATCGCCGCGATCGGCGGCCCTCGCGATGGCGATGGCGAGCGGCACGAGGCACACGAACGCCGGCCCCACCAGCGTGAACGGCGGGAACGCGTAGAAGAACAGCAGGGCCGACGCCAACACGGCGGCGAGCTCGGCGCGATCGGGCTTGAGGACGCGCATGGTCACAGGGTGATCTCGTGCCCCTCGTCCGCCGACCGGTAGATCGCCTCGACGACGCGATGCAGCAGGACCTGATCGGTGGGCGCCTCGTACGCCGATGCGCCGCGGACGACGGCCAGGAAGTGCGCGAGCTCGGCGCGGTACGACTGGATGAACGCGCTCTCGCGGCCGGCGGCCCCGCTGGGGGACACGTCGAACGGACGGCCGTTCAACTCCTTGACCACGCGGAGCGGCGCCAGCCGCGCGCTGCCGCGGGCGGCCAGCACCTCGAACCACCACCGCTCCTCCTGCCCCACATACGCGCTCGACACGTCGAACGCGAGCGTGGCGCCGTTGCGGCATTCGAGATGCACGAGCATCGCGTCCTCCACCGCGCCGGCAACCGCGGGCCGCTCGATGTAGGCACTCACCCGACGCGGTTCCGGGAAGTCGGCCAGCCACAGCGCCAGATCGAGCAGCGGGATGCCGTAGTCGAAGAACGCGCCACCGCCCGACTCGGCGCGCCGCTGGCGCCAACCGGCGTCGGGCCGCTTGAAGTGGTAGGCGCCGGCGCGCACGCCGTTCACGCGCCCCAACTCGCCGCCGCGGAGGAACCGGTCCAGGGCCTGCACGTCGGTGCGGAACCGGTGATTGTTGGCCACGACCATGAATCGATCGGCGCGCTGGGCGGCCTCGAGCAGGCGCTCGATGCCGCGCGCGGAGAGCGCCAACGGACGCTCGCACAGCACGTGCTTGTGCGCGGCCAGCGCGCTCGCCACGTGCGGCTCGTGCAGATGGTTGGGCGTGGCGATGATCACGGCGTCGATCTCGTCGATCTCGAGCAGGTCCTCGATGTCGGTCACGACATCGGGGATCTCGAATCGTTCGGCGAGCGCCTGCGCCTTGGCGCGGTCGTTGTCGCAGATCGCCGCCAGATGAACGCCGCGCATCTTGCTGAGCACGGGAAGATGCGCCAGCTGCGCGATGGCGCCGGCGCCCACGAGTCCAATGCGAACACTATCTGTCATTGCGCCCTCTCCGCCCGCCCCTGCTCGGCCACGGCCAGCGCCGTGCCGGGATAGTAGGTCCGCAGGATCGTCTGGAAATCCTGCCCCGCCCGCGCCCGCCCGATCGCGCCCCACTGACACATCCCCACGCCGTGACCATAGCCGCGGCCGTCGAGCACCAGGCGCACCAGCATGCCGTCGCGCGTGGGCTCGCTGGCCACGGAAAAATACGTGCTGTTGAGGATCTCGCCACCGGGTGCGCGGAGCACGAACCGCATGTCGTTACCGCGGAGCGTGTACGACCCCCGCGTGGTCTCCACGCCCAGCGTTCCCACGCGGCCCGACGGCGTGCGGCCGGTGACGCGCACGCTCCGCACCAGGCCGGGGTTGCCGCCCGGCACGGCGACGTACGCCTTGAGGTAGCGGAGCACGGCGGCGTTCAGATCGCCGGCCGAGAGCGTGCGCGTCCACGTGAACCGGGGCGCGATATCGCAGTAATACCGGTCGGTGCCCGGGATGCGGTCGCTCACCCGCTGGAGATAGGGTTCATCGGGCGCGTGCCACACCTCGGACGGCCGGGCCGTCTCGCCGCCGCACGTCGAGTGATACGGCGCGTTCACCACCCGGCCGCCGTAGGTGATCACCATCCCGCGCGTGGCCTCCACGGCGTCGTCCCCCACGCGCGTCTCGGCGTCCACGCCGCCGTATACCTGGTCGAGCACGCCGGCCGTCACGTCGTATACGTCGCCCGCGGCGTCGGACATGTGCGTGAACACGTAGCTACGCGCCGTCACCGCCTGGGCTTCCACGGCCGCCGAGTCGCCCGGCGCGCGGTCGCCGATCTCGAGCGGGACGACGCCCCGCAGGTATTCCTCCACGTCCACGCGATCAATCACCAGCATTCCGTTGTCCGAGCCCACCACGCGGATCTCGCCGTGGTAGTGCTTGCCGTTCACGATCATCAGGGCCGACGGATCGTCGGGGCGGGCGACCATCGCGCCGGGCTTCCACACCGTGGGCACGCCGTCGCTCCGCACGGCGCGCACGTCGCGCCCGTTGTGTTCCACGCGCCACGGCTCGTTGGCCAGCCCGCGGGCCACGAACGAGCGGCCGTCGGCCTCGTACCATCGCCAGGTGCCGGTGGCCGAGATACTGGCCGACGCCGCTTCGGTGAGCAGCGCCACGCGGACGATCTGCTCCCCGTCGCGCATGACCACGGGCACGCGCGGCAGGCCTTCGATGAGCAGCGGAGGACGCTCGGCTGGAGGCGCGCTCGCCGTCGGCGCGCGCGAGGTGGGGCGCGCGGCGGGCGGCGCCGGCGGCGGCACCGTGGGCGCGGGAGCGGAAGCGGGCGCCGGTGTGGGCGCGGGTTGGCGGCCGTAGATGACCGTGGTACAGGCGAGCAGCGAGCAGAGCAGCAGCGCGGCGACGCCCCTACCCACGGGCCGCGCCCAGAGCCGCATCCAGGCGCTCGATGGCGAGGGCCACATCGTCATCGCCATGCGCGGCCGACATGAACGCCGCCTCGAACGGCGACGGCGCCAGATAGACGCCGCGCGCCAGGGCTTCGTGGAAGAACCGGCGGAACAGATCGGCGTCGGCGCCGCGCGCGTCGGCGAAGTTGCGCACCGGCTCGGCGCGGAAGAAGAATCCCCACATCGAGCCGGCGTGGTCGGCGGTGAACGGCACGCCGCGCCGCGCCGCGACCTCGCGCAACCCCTGCACCAGCCGCGCCGTGCGGCCCTCGATCCTGGCGTGCAGATCGCGCGTGAGCATGCTGAGCGTGGCGTACCCCGCGGCCATGGCGAGCGGATTGCCGGAGAGCGTGCCCGCCTGATACACCGGCCCCGTCGGCGCCACCTGGTCCATGAGATCGGCGCGGCCGCCATACGCCGCCACGGGAAGGCCGCCGCCGATCACCTTGCCCAGCGTGGTGAGGTCGGGCGTCACGCCGAACCGTTCGGGCGCGCCGCCCGGCGCGATGCGGAACCCGGTCATCACCTCGTCGAAGATGAGCAGGGCGCCCGACGCGTCGGCCAAGCGCCGCAGCGCCGGCAGGAATTCCGGATCTGGCGCGATGAACCCGGCGTTGCCCACCACCGGCTCGACGATGATCGCCGCGATGCGCGGCCCCTGGGCGGCCATGAGCCGCTCCACCGCGGGCACGTCGTTGTACGGCGCCACGAGGGTCAACTCGGCCAGCGCCGCCGGCACGCCGGGGGAGTTGGGCAACCCCAGCGTGGCCACGCCCGATCCGGCGCGCACGAGGAACGAGTCGGCGTGGCCGTGGTAGCAGCCGTCGAATTTGAGAATGGCGTCGCGGCCCGTGAGCGCGCGCGCCACGCGCACCGCGCTCATCGTGGCCTCGGTGCCGCTGGACACGAACCGCATCCGCTCCAGGTGGGGCATGCGGGCGCGGATGAGTTCGCCGAGCCGCAGCTCCAACTCGGTGGGCATGCCGAAGCTCGTGCCGCGGCGCATCGCCTCGTCGAGGGCGTCGAGCACCGCCGGAGGCGCGTGCCCCAGCACGAGCGGCCCCCACGAGAGCACGAAGTCGATGTATTCGTTGCCGTCGGCGTCGATCACCCGGCAGCCGGCACCGCGCTCGGCCACCACGGGCACGCCGCCCACGCCACCGAACGCGCGCACCGGCGAGTTGACGCCGCCCGGGAAGATGCCGCGCGAGCGCTCCATGATCGCCGCCGATCGCGTGCGCTCGTTCATCGGCCGAAGCTCCCGATCGTGGCCGCGGCGGCCATGGGGAGCAGGCGCCGACGGAGCGCCGGCGCGGGGGGCGCGGAGATCACGCCCGTGACCGACGCCCGGAAGTCGTAATCGTCCACGTCGTCGATGACCACGTCCACCAGCGTGCCCGGCGCGGCGTCGGCGTCGAGCCAGGTGACGCCGTCGATGTCGTCGGCCTGCCACACCGTGCGCGCCTGCACCGTGCCGTCGTCGTTCACGCGGTCGACCATGGCCCGCACCGTGCGGCCCAGGCGCGCCTCGTAGCGATCGGCCGTGACCGAGCGCTGGACCTCGTTGAGCCGTTCCAGGCGTTCGCGCTTGAGCGATTCGGGGACGTCGTCGTCCATCTGCGCGGCGCGCGTGCCCTCCTGCGCCGAGTAGGTGAACGCGCCCACGCGGTCGAACTGCACCTCTTCGAGAAACGCCAGCAGCCGCGCGAAATCGTCGTCCGTCTCGCCGGGAAACCCCACGATGCAGGTGGTGCGGATGGCCACGTCGGGCACCACGTCGCGGATGCGGGCCACGCGGTCGCGGATCGTGGCCTGCCGTTCGGGACGGCGCATGCGCGCGAGGACGGGATCGGAGGCGTGCTGCATGGGCATGTCGAGGTACGGCACGATGCGCGGCTGGCGCGCCATCAGGTCCAGCAACTCCGGCGTGAGGCCCGCCGAATACAGGTACAGCATCCGGATCCACGGCACCGAGGTCTCGCTCACCAGCGTATCGAGCAGCTGCGGCAGGGCGATGCCGTCGCGGCGGTCGCGTCCGTAGTGGGCCAGATCCTGGGCCACGAGGTTGATCTCGCGCGCGCCCTGCGCCTCGAGCAGCTGGGCCTCGCGCACCACGTCGTCGAGCGCGAACGAGCGGTGCTTGCCGCGCATGAGCGGGATGGCGCAGAAGGCGCAGCCGTGATCGCACCCTTCGCTGATCTTGAGATAGCGGATGTGGGGGAGCTGGCCGGTGAACAGGCGCATGCCCGGATGGGGCCGCGGCGCGTCGTCGATGAGGCCGCGGGCCTGGAGCTCGGGGATCAGCCGGTCCATCTCGGCGGCGCCGAGAAAGAGATCGACCTCGGGAAGCTCGGCCTCGAGTTCGGCCTTGTGGCGCTGGACCATGCAGCCCACGGCCACCACGGCCTGGGCGCGCCCTTCGGATTTCATGCGGCCGGCCTCGACGATGGCGTCGATCGACTCCTTCTTGGCCGCGTCGATGAACCCGCAGGTGTTGATGACGATGACGTCGGCCTGCGAGGCATCGGCGGCGAATTCCGCGCCGCGGTCGGCGAGCTGCGCCAGATAGCGCTCGGAATCGACCGTGTTCTTGTCGCAGCCGAGGGTGACGAAGGAGACCTTCACGGGCTGAAAACTAGCGCGCCCCGGGGGCGCGGCACAGCCTGACCGTCGCGTTCTTGTTAGCGGTAGTTGCCGAACTGGAGTTCGACGCCGAAGTCCTGGGCCCGGAGGAGCGTCATGACCTCCTGGAGGTCGTCCTTGGAGGGGGAGGTGACGCGCACCTGCTCGCCCTGGATGGCGGCCTGGACCTTCTTGAACTTCGCGTCCTTGATGGCGGCGGCGATCTTCTTGGAGGTCTCGCCGTCGAGGGCGGTCTTGAGCTTGACCTCGCGGCGCACGGTATCGCCGCCGGCGGGCTTGACCTCGCCCACGTCGAGGTTCTTGACCGACACGCCGCGCTTGATGAGGCGCGTCTGAACCACGTCGAACAGCGATTTCATCTGGAAGTCGCTGTCGGCCGCGAGGACGAGCAGGGACTCGGCGCGCTTGAATTCGATCGTCGCCTTGGACCCTTTGAAGTCGTAACGCTGGGCGATCTCCTTCTGGGCCTGATTGACCGCGTTGTCGACTTCCTGGAGATCAACGCCGGTGGTGACGTCGAAGGACGAGGTGGATGCCATGGAGAAGACGGGAGGACGGTAGGATGGTAGGAGGGAAGGACGGACGTGCACGGACTTCTGACAATGCACGGTTTCCATGGACGCCGCTACCCCACGGCACCGCAGCGGCGATCGGTCCCCCTCCTACGCCCCTACCGCCCTACCGTCCTTCCTACCCCAAGTAGGATTCCAGCGCCCGGGCGCGACTCACATGCCGCAGCCGGCTCAGCGCCTTCTCCTTGATCTGGCGCACGCGCTCGCGGGTGATGCCGAGCAGGGCGCCGATCTCCTCGAGGGTCATGGGCTCCGCCTCGTCGCCCAGGCCGAAGTACAGGCGCAGGATCTTGGACTCGCGCTCCTTGAGGTGCGAGAGCGCCTCCTCGATCGACTCGGTGAGCGCCTTCTCGAAGGTCAGCTCGTCGGGCGTGGGGTTGAGATTGTCCGGGAGGTAGTCCAGAAGCTTGTTGTCTTCGCCGGGGGTGAGCGGAGCATCCAGCGAGAGGTGGGTCTGCGAGATCGACATCGTCTTCGCGACTTCCTCTTCGGTGATGTCCATCCCGTCGGCGATCTCGGCGTGCGTGGCCTCGCGCCCCAACTCCTGGAGCAGCACGTTGGCCCGCTTGCCGATGCGGTGGAGCGTGCCGGCCCGGTTCAGCGGCACGCGCACGATTCGCGACTGCTCGGCCAGCGCCTGGAGGATCGCCTGGCGGATCCACCACACGGCGTACGAGATGAACTTGATGCCCTTGGTCTCGTCGAACTTGTGCGCCGCCCGGATGAGCCCGAGGTTGCCCTCGTTGATCAGATCGGAGAGCGAGACGCCCTGGTTCTGGTACTTCTTGGCCACCGAGACCACGAACCGCAGGTTGGAGCGCACCAGCTTGTCGAGGGCTTCCTGATCGTGCTTGCGGATACGCTGCGCCAGCCGCACTTCTTCCTCTCGGGAGATGAGCGGATAGGCGCTGATGTCGCGCAGGTACTGATCGAGGGATCCTTCCTCGTACGATGTCTTCTTGGTGCCAGGCGAGGGCATACTGCAGCGGCTCCTGGTGGCGAAGAACTCAGAGGCTTACACGCGGGGCCCGGGGGCGGACACTAGCGGTGGGATCTCGCACTCAGTGCACGATCTCGCCCAGCCGCTTCCAGCGGACGTGGGTGACCCAGTCGAGATCCTGGGACGAGTCTGGTGCGTAGCTGTAATAGATCAGGATCGGACGGCCGGTGACCATGGAGTCGGGCACGAATCCCCAGTACCGGCTGTCCAATGAATTGTCGCGATTGTCGCCAAGAACAAAATAGTCCTTGGGCGGAACCACCAGGGGGCCCCAGTTGTTCCGGGAAGGATGATAGCTCACCGCCGCGTGCGCCGTACGGACCAGATAGTCCCGCTGCCAGGTGAACTCCTCGTTCGACGGATCGGCATCCGGGTCGCTGCGCCGCACGTAGCTCTCCTGCACCACGTGGCCGTTGCGCACCAGGATCCCGTCGTGCATCTCGAGCGTATCGCCGGGCAGCCCCACCAGCCGCTTCACGAAATTCTGCGTGGGGTCCACCGGCCAGTCGAAGACGATCACGTCGCCGTGCTTGGGATGCTCCAGCGCCGGCAGCCGGTCGTGCGTGAACGGCACCTCGGCGCCGTACGCCAACTTGTTGACGAGCAGGAAATCCCCCACCTGCAAGGTGTTCTCCATGCTCCCCGTGGGGATCTTGAACGCCTCGACGACGAACGTGCGGATGACCAGGAACAGGGCCACCGAGATCCAGAAGATCTTGGTCCATTCCCAGAGGAAGGCCAGCGGCCGCCGGCGGCCGTTCACCTGACGCAACGCGTCCGTGCGCTGCTCCGTCGTGATGTCCCGCGGAGGGAGCGCCGGCGTGGCGGAGGAATCGGTATCGTTCACTTCCATTCAGCCTCTCGTCCCGCACGCACGCGTGCTGCAACCCCGGTCTGGTCTGGAATTAATGGCGCCATGCCCCGTATGCAAGCAGGGGCGCCCCCCCGGGGCCCGGGGGGCGGTCCCGCCCGATCAGTAATTGTCGATCTGCGCGCGCTGGAGCGCGCCGGAAAAGTCCACGTACCCCACCTTGGTCTCCGAGTAGAACTCGTATACCTCCCACCCCCCCTCGCGGTGTCCGTTCCCGGTCTGCTTCACGCCGCCGAACGGCAGATGGGCCTCGGCGCCGATCGTCGGCGCGTTGATGTACGTGATCCCGTTGTCCAGCTCGTTGAGGGCGCGGAACGCCAGGTTCACGTCGCGCGTGTAGAGCGACGACGACAGGCCGTATTTCACCCCGTTGTTCACCGCGAAGGCCTCGTCGGGCGTGGACACGCGCACCACCGACAGCACGGGCCCGAAGATCTCCTCCTGCTCGATGCGCGACCCCGCCTGCACCCGGGCGAAGATCGTCGGCTCGAAGAACCAGCCCTTGTCGAGCCCCTTCCCCTTGGCGCGGCGGCCCCCGCATAGCAGGTCGGCCCCCTCCGCCTGCCCCACGTCCACGTAATGCTCCACCTTGCGCACCGCCGCCTCGTGGATCATCGGCCCCACCTCGGTGCCCGCCGCCCGCCCGTCGCCCAGCCGGAGCTCCTTCACGCGGTCCACCAGTCGCCCCAGGAAGTGATCGTGCACGCCGGACTGCAGAATCAACCGGCTGGTGGCCGTGCACCGTTGGCCGGTGGTCCCGAACGCACCCCAGAGGATGCCGTCGAGCGCCAGGTCGAGGTCGGCGTCGTCGAGCACGATCATCGCGTTCTTGCCGCCCATCTCGAGCGACAGGCGTTTATGCATCCGGCCGCACGTTTCCCCCACCAGCTTGCCGGTCTCGGTGGAGCCGGTGAACGACACCACCGGCACCTCGGGATGCTCGACCAGCGCCTTGCCGGCGTGTTCACCCATCCCGTGCACGAGCTGCACGACCTCCGGCGGAACGCCCGCCTCGAGCAGGATCTCCACGAACACGTGGCCCGTGTGCGGAACGTCCTCGGCCGGCTTGAAGATCACCGAGTTCCCGCACAACAGCGCCGGGAAGATCTTCCAGGTGGGGATGGCGAGCGGGAAGTTGAACGGCGTCACGATGCCGGCCACGCCGATCGGCCGCCGGAAGCTCATCGCCCATTTGTTGCGCAGTTCGCTCGGCACCGTGTGCCCGAACAGCCGGCGCCCCTCGGTGGCCGCGTAATACGCGGTGTCGATCCCCTCCTGGACGTCGCCCCTGGTCTCGGCCAGCGGTTTGCCCATCTCGCGGGTCATGAGATCGGCGATCTCGTCCTTGCGCGCCACCAGGATGTCGCCGGCCCGCCGCAGGGCGTCGCCGCGGGCCGGTGCCGGCGTGCGCTTCCAGAGGTCGAACCCGCGCTTGGCCGACTCCACCGCCTGCTGGACGTCGCGCGCGTCGGAGCGCGGGAAGCGCCCGATCAGGTCGCCGCTGTCGGCCGGATTCCGGTTGTCGAAATACTCGCCGCCGGCCGGGGCCACCCACTCCCCGCCAATGAAATTCTTGAATGTCGTCGTCATGAGTATCGTATCAGGAATTGGCGCGCCTCCACGGCGCGCTCACTTGCAGACCCACGTGGCCGGGTGTTGCGCATCGTGGTTGGCGTACCCGATGCGCGGCAGCACCTCGAGGGATCCCAGCACCAGCCCCCAGAGGAGAATCAGCAGTGACAGGACGTGCGCCTTGGGCGCGCGGTGGCGCCAGGTCCACACGGCGCTCCATCCGCCGCTCAGGGCCACCACGGCCACCGCGGCGAGGTACGCCGCCAACCCGAATCCGCAGCGGGACTGGTACGGCCAGAGCACGATGGCCACGCCGAGCACCACCGACAGCGCGAGGCGCGCGAACACGCCGAACGAGTGCGTTTGGCGCGCGGGGTCGCGGGCGGCCGGCGCGCCGCCGGACGGAGCGGCCGCGGGACGCGTCCCCGCGGCGCCGGCGGCCGGCTTCTCCTTGGGGAGCAGCGCGTCGTCCGACATCGACCCGAGCTGCTTGTCGATCTTGGCGAGTTCCTTGGACCAGTCACGTTCGGGCACAGCGGCTCCTTTCCATTCGCGCGCTCAGCCGGCGGTCTCGCGGCTCAATCCGTACCGCTCGAGCTTCTTATACAGATTAGACCGCGGCATCTCCAGCCCGCGGGCCGTTTCGGAAACGTTCCAATCATATTCGCGCAGCTTGGCGAGCAGGAACGCCCGCTCCGCCGCGTGCTTGAACTCCTCGAACGTACGGCAGTCGGCGAGGGCGCCGAGCCCGGCCCCACCACCACCACCATCGCCGCCGCCGCCCGGTCCCGCCAGCCGGTCCACGTCGTCGACCGCGACCTCTGGCCCCGAGGCCAGGATGAGCAGCCGCTCGATGGTGTTGCGCAGTTCGCGCACGTTGCCCGGCCAGTCGCGGGAGGCCAGGCGGTCCACGGCCTCGGAGGAGATCGTCCGCGGCGGTACGCCCTCGCGCTGCGTGAGCACGGCCACGAAGTGGGCCACGAGCAGCGGAATGTCCTCGCGGCGTTCCCGCAGCGGCGGCACGAGGATCGGCACCACGTGCAGCCGGTAGAACAGGTCTTCGCGGAATCGCCCGGCCGCGATCTCGCCTTCGAGATTCTTGTTGGTGGCGGCGAGCACGCGGACGTCCACCGACACCGGCTTGGCGCCGCCGATGCGGGTGATCACGCCGTCCTGCAGCACGCGCAACACCTTGGCCTGCGCCGCGAGGCTCATGTCACCCACCTCATCCAGGAACAGCGTGCCGCCGTTGGCCTGCTCGAACTTCCCCGCCCGGTCGGCGGTGGCGCCGGTGAACGAGCCCTTGAGGTGCCCGAACAGCTCGCTCTCGATGAGTTCCCCGGGAATGGCGGCGCAATTCACCTCCACGAACGGCTTGAGGGCCCGTGCCGAGCGCTGGTGGATGGCGCGCGCCACGAGCTCCTTGCCGGTGCCGTTCTCGCCGGTGATGAGCACGCGCGCCGGCGTGCCCGCCACCTTCTCGAGCTGGTCGATCACGGCGCGGATGGCCCGCGACCGGCCCACGATCTCGTACCGCGATTCGATGCGCTGCCGCAGTTGCGCGTTCTCCTCGTGCAGCGCCAGGTGCGAGAGCGCGTTGCGCAGCGTGACGAGGATGCGATCGGTGTCGAGCGGCTTCTCGAGAATGTCGTAGGCGCCGAGTTGCGTGGCCTCGACCGCGGTCTGGATGGTGGCGTGCCCGCTGATCATCACGACCACGGCCGTCGGATCGAACTCCCGCAGGCGGCGCAGCGCTTCGAGCCCGTCGATGCCCGCCATCTTCACGTCGAGGAACACGAGCTGCGGCCGCCACCGTTTGTACTCGGCGATGCCGTCGGCCGCATTGGCCGAGGCCCGCACGTCGTACCCCTCGAATTCGAGGAGCTGCGCGAGCGCGGCACGGATGCCCTGCTCGTCATCGACGATGAGGATGCGGCGGCTCATGCCAATCGAGGGGGACGGCGGTTCATCGGTGAAAGCTACCCCGGTGCCATCGGCGCGCCAACGCCGCGGCGGCGATCACGGCAGCCCCTTGTAGAGCGTGAGATGGCCGTTGGTGATGCGGATGTCGACCAGGTACCTGGGCGTGGCGATGGGCAGCCCATTCGCGGACAGGCTGTCGGAGCGCACCCCCTTGCTCAGGCGCGCGATGAGCTTGGGAATGACCGCCTCGGGCACGGTGAGGTTGCGCAGCGTGAGCGTGCGCACCCGGAACTCGGTGAGTCCCGGACGAATCACGTGGAAGCTGCCGGCCAGCTGCATCCGCTCGCGGTCGCCGAGCAGCGACGCCAACGGGCCCAGCACGGCGCTCGCGCCCACCTCGCGCAGCTTCACGGATGCCCGGACCAGGAGCTGGTCGCCCACCACGGCCGCCTCGGCGCTGTCCGCCTCCTCGGGCAGCGCGCCGAGCAGCGCCCGCAGCACGTAGGCCGAGGCGTCGCCGGCCGCCACGTTCTGGAACACCGGACCCTTGAGTTCGCTCAGCGTATCCAGCGCCGCCTGCGCGCGCCGCGCGCCCATGAGCGTGAGCGGCTGCCAGTCGATGTGCGCCGCGGCGGCCGGCGGCGCGGCGTGGAAGTGAGACAGCCATCGATCGCGCGTGAGCCAGGCGACGAACCCCAACAGCACGAGCAGGACGAGGCAACCGAGGCGGGCGAGGCATCCCATGGGTCACGATTCCCGGAGAGGAGAGGCGTGCAGCAATTCATACGCGGCGCCTTCCGGGCGCAACGTGCTGCACATGAGATCGATGCTGCGAATCACGGTCGGAAACGCCGCGCCCGCGCCGGCGCGCGCGGCGCGGCTGAGCGCGCGCAACTGCTCCACACCCAACTGATGCTTGACCCGGGCCAGCGTCACGTGCGGGCGGAACGGACGCGCGTCGAGCGGATACCCGAACGCCTCGCACCCCATCTCGACGTCGTGATGGACCAGTTCCAGTCGAGGCTCGTTGTCCATGCCGATCCATACGATGCGAGCCCGCCGAAAGTTCGGGAACGCCCCGAAGTCGCCCACCGCCGTGGGGATCGCGGCGTGGGCGCCGGCAGCCGCGTCCATGGCGGCGGCGATCCGCGGCACCTCGTGCTCCGGCCGCTCGCCGAGAAACTTCAGCGTCAGGTGCAGGCGCCGCTCGGCCACCCACGCCAACTGCGGGGCCGCGTCACGGAGCGGCGCCGCCGCAGCGTGGACCGCCGCCCGCGTGGACTCCTCGAGGTTAATCGCGAGGAACAGGCGCACCGGACGCCGGTCGCGTGAGCGCGGAGGGAGCGCCGGTGGCCGCGGCGGGCCCAACCCCGGCCAGCACGTTCAGGGCACCCGACCGGTACCCGCGGGGGTCGATCTCCACCGCGGCGAATCCGGCGGCACGCACGGCGCGCTCCACCGCCGCCGCGCCGTCCGCCGCGAGCCACCGGCCCAGCTCGCGCGACGCGATCTCCACGCGCGCCGTGTCGCCGTGGTGCCGCACGCGCAGATCGCCCGCCACGCCGAGCCGGCGGAGCTGCTCCTCGGCCACCTCCACCTGGCGCAGGCGCTCGATCGTGACGGCGGTGCCGTACGGCAGCCGCGACGACAGGCAGGGCGAGGACGGCTGGTGCCAGCTGGGAATGCCGCGCGCGCGTGAGCGTTCGCGGATGTCGGCCTTGGTGAACCCCAACTCGGCGAGCGGCGAGCGCACGTCGTGTTCGCGTCCCGCCTGCGCGCCGGGCCGGTAATCGCCGCGATCGTCGGCGTTGGTGCCGTCCACCACCGTATGAAAGCCGCGCGCGTGCGCCGCCGGCACGAGCTTGGTCCACAGCTCGGTCTTGCAGAAGTAGCACCGATTGACCGGATTGGCCGCGTAGCGCGGGTCGTGGATCTCGTCGGTATCCAGCTCGAGCACCGGCACGCCGAAGTCGTCGGCCACTCGGCGCGCCGCGGCCCACTGCACGGCGGGGTACGAGGCGCTGCGTCCGATGATGGCGAGCATGGCGTCGCGACCCAGCGCGTCCACGGCCATGCAGGCCAGGTAGGCTGAATCCACGCCGCCGCTGAACCCCACCGCCACCCGCGCCTCGGACCGCAACCACTGGATGAGCGCCGCCTCCCTGGACTCCGCATCCTGGCTGGGCGCGAACGATTCGTGCGACATGCACGAATGGTAGTTCGCCCGGGCGCGCGTGGGCAGGGCGGCCGGGCGCTGGGCGCCGAGCCGCGCGCGCGTCAGCGCGTGCCGCCCGGCGGGCAGAACGCCTTGATCTGGTTGGCCACGAACGGCCGCAGCGTGCCGAGGTACTGGAGGAACCGGGGCCGCGGACCGCCCGCTGGTGAGCCGGGCCGCCGCTTCCGTCAACGACGAGTCGGCCAGCCGGGACAGGTCGCAGCGCCTGGCCGCCGGGGCTTCGTTGGCCGCGTACTGGCCCACCGAGAGCGCCGACGCGCCCAGCAGGAACTCCGCCTGCGCGCTGGGATCGAGGCGCTCCGCGAGCGCCAGGAACCGGTGCGCCCGCTCGAAGTCCGCGCGCAGCTTGGTGCCGTTGGCGGCGGCGTAGAGCGCGTTGCCGCGCGCCAGCGCGAACTGCGCCACCGTGGCCGCGCCCTCGCCGTGCGCCAGCGCGCCGTTCAGCGCCGCGAGCGCGCTGTCCGGCGCGTTGAGGGCCATGTCGTAGACGGCGAGCTGCAGGAATCCGTGGGGGAGCGCCGGGTTGGCGGCCAGCGCGACTCGCATCTCACGCGCGGCGCCCGCCACATCGCCCGCGGCGTTGAGCGACTGCGCAGCCAGGGCGTGCAGATCGGCGTTGTCGGGAAAGCGGGACAGTCCGCGGGGCAGCGCCGTGGCGTTCTCCGATTGGAGCAACTGCACGTACAACGAATACAGCGAGGCGTCGGACCGGAAGCTGGCCACGCCGGCGGCCGCCGTGGACAGCGCGCGCTCCGGCTGACTGTCGGCGCGGTAGGCGGAGGCCAGGCGCAGGTAGAAGTCGGGATCGGCTCGCGCGGCGGCGTCTTGCGCCTCGAGGCGCTCGCCCGCGGCGATGGCGGCCGGCCAGTTGCCCGTGGCCAAGTGAACCAGCCAGCGCAGCTTGAGGAGCGGCAGATCTTCCGGATTGGCGTCGGTACCCCGGACGATGATTGGCTCGGCGAGGCGGGCGTTTCCTTCGCGCGACAGCGCCTCCACCACCTGCTGGAGGAGCGACGCGTTCAGCGAATCGGTGGCCAGCAGGCGCAGCCAGGCCTGGGACGCGTCGGCAAATGCGCCGCGCGTGTCGAGGGCCAGTCCCAACTGTTCGAGGGCGATCGGATCGGCCGGCGACGCGGCGAGCATGGCCCGGGCCACGGCGATCACGGAGTCGGTGAGATTGCCCGGCATGCGCACCAGCACGCGCAGCAGACAGGCGCGGGCGAGCGTGCTCCGCGGGTACGCCGCCACCCCCTGCGCCGCCGCCTTGGCGGCGCTGTCCAACTGGCCGTCGCGCGCGAAATTCTCGCAGCGCCGCAGCGGCAGCATCTGCCGTCGCGCAGCCACCGCCTCGTCGCCCACCGCACGCGCCGCCGCGTCCACCGTGGGCGCCTCGGCCACGAGCGGCTGCGCCATCTGCGAATCGCGGACCACGGTGAGCACGGCGCGCACGCGGACGCCGGTGGCCATCCGCGTCACCGTGCCCGTGATCTGCTCGTCGGCGCGGAAGTGGCGCGCGATGTCTCGCGCTTCGGATGGGAGGAAGGTCGAGTCCTCGTCGAATCCCGACTTCTCGAGCCAGTCGGCGACGTCGCCGGCCGAGACCACGCGCAGTTCGCGGCGAGAGAACGCATCGGCCACGCGATTGCGCACGAGGTCCGCGGCCCGGTGAGCCTGCCCACGGTCGGGGCCGTGGAACGTGGGCACGATCAGGACCTGGGCGGGGAATCGGCTCTGCGCCGCGAGCGGAGCGGCGCAGCAGAGCGAAGCGAGAATCAGCGCGCGGAAAGGAGCCATGAGGCACGGCAAGAGTGGACCGGACTGGAGTATGCGCGCCGGTGCACGGATTGGGCCAGCCCGCGGGCGCGCGCCCGCACGGCGCGCGAGGGGGGCGGGCCCCGGAAGGAACCCGCCCCCGCGCGTTCATTGGGGACGCCGTTGCAGCGTCAGCTTTCCGCGCGCGCGCAGATCGGCGCGCGCGGTTCGATCCGGCAGATAGATGCGCGCCGTGCGGGCCGCTCCGACGCCGGGAACGGTGTCGATGGATGCCGAGTTGACGCCGGCAAGCGCGTGGCGTGCCGCGACAAGTTCAGCGGCCGGTCCGACCACGGAATCCGCGATTCGGAACAGCCCCTCGCCCGCGCCCGCGTCGCCGTCGCGTTCCAGGATCGCGGCCAGGGTGGCCGCGGCGGCCGCGAGGTGCTCGGGCGTCGCGGCCTCGCGCGACATCACGATCACGCTCGGGCCCAGCGCGCCGCCCCGCCGAAGGATCACCGTGCCCTGACCGAAGAGCGGTTGGTCGGCCACGGCCACGATGACCGCGACGCGTCCCGGCGGCGGCGCCGGCTGCTGCTGAGCGCCCGCCGCCGGCGCGCCGAGCGCGCCCGCGGCGACCAGCGCCCCGATGACCAATGTGTTGCCGTGCATTCGCATGTGAAACTCCTTGGAGATGACCGGGTGAGGGCCGCGGCGCGGATGCGCCGCGGCCGAACGTGGTGGGTTAGCACCGCTGTTCGATCCATGAGTCCACGACGTACCAGGTGCGGCCGCCGTCGTACGACTGTTCGATCTGGATCAGCCAGAGCGTGCATTGCGGATCGGCGGCACCCAGAAGCGCGGGGTTGTCGCCGCCGCCGTCGTCGCACGTGGTCGCATCGTAGATCAGCTGCGTGCCGCAGACCGGTTGCGTCACGACCTCGGTGGGACACGGGCCGTTGGACGCGTTGGCGACCTGATCGTCGCCGGTGTTCCAACCCCATTCGAGCAGATACCAGTGCCACCGGGTGAGGATCTGATCGACGAGGGGTATGGGCAGTTGGAACCAGGCGCGGTGATGCGCCGACGCCGACAGGGTCACGCCGCACGACCGGCCGAAGTTGATGTTCGCGATCGGCGTGACCAGCGAACCGAGGAAGGTGCAGCTGGCCGTGGTGTTCGAGAGGCATCCGATCGCGCCCTCCGAATATCCCTCGTTGGAGACGATGGTTTTCGGATTCACCACCTGTCCCCTGTCGTCGTTGGACGAGTAGGTCACGTCGGTGTGCGCGCGAACGCCGTAGTACGTGACGATCGACGTGACGGCGCCCGCCGCGCCATTTGTGAACGCCTGCGTGCTCGACGCGACGATGTACGCCCGGGGAAACGTCTCCGGCGTGATCGGCACCGTGGGCGGGACGCCCGTCTCCGCCGCGCCGCTCGGCGGGATCGGCGGCGCCGGCACGGCGCTCGGGCCCCCGGACGCGGCGGCGAATGCCGAGCGGGCCGACTCCGACCACAGGGCGTCGGTGGCCAGGAAGTCCTGCAGCGTGCGGTTGCCGCCGGCCGCCCACGCGGCGGCCGTGGCGTGGATTGCCGATTCGGCGGGCGTGAGCACGCGCGCTCCAGGGCCGGCCACCAAGGGCGCCGGCGGCGGATCGGCGGCGGGGGGCCGCGCGTCGGGGCGCGTGGGCGCGTCGGCGCACGCGGCGGCCATCGCCAACGCGAGCGCGGCGACGACGGGGTGACGACAAGTGCGGTGTATGGACATGGGAATCCTCCGGGTTTGGGACATGAGGGGAGGCCCGGCCCGGTCCATAGGCCCGTGGAACAGCGAATCAGCGCCAGCGGTGTGGCCGGCAACGACAGCGTCGATTCGCTATGGCAAGGAGTCGCGCGGCGCCGCGTCCACGCCGCACCATCGCTGCAGCGGAGCCATGCGCAGCTCCGGCACCATCGCGCTCGGGAACTGTGGCACGCCGCCGCGCCTGGCCACGCCCCAGACCAGCCAGAGCGCGTCGGCGGAACGGCCGACGAATCGCGGCGACGAGTGGACCGCCGACAGCGCGCCACGCGGCGGCAGGCGCCACGCACTGGCGTCCCAGATCGCGAGCAGCAGCGAGTCGGCGATCACGCTCCGCGCCGCGACCGCGATCGCCCCATCGGGCAGCGGGGCGACGGCCAGCCCGGCCACTGCCGGAACGCCGCCCACGCCCGGGAGGAACTCCCACGTGGCTCCCGCATCCCGGCTCACGGCGTGCTGCACGCTATCGCTGAACATCTGCGACGGACTCACCCGCCGCAGCCAGAAGAGGTGCAGCTCCGCCGACGGCATGGCGACCAGTTGCAGTTCGTTCACCATTCGCGAGCCGTAGGACAGCAGCACGGTGGGTGCGGTCCACGTGGCGCCGCCATCGGATGAACGCGCGGCGAAGACGGCGTTGGTCACCCGGAGCGCGGGGGACCACAGACTGCCGACGAACACGAGCAACAGCCGCCCGCCCCCCAGCGCCGCGAGCGCCGTGGTGTTGGGCGTTGCGGAGTGGACATCGATCCATGACACGGCCCACGCCCCGCCCGCGCGCCGGATGATCGCCACGCCATCGTGGTCGACCCCGTCGACCTGGGCGGTGGCGGGCACGGCAATGGTGGGCGCGCCGCCGACCACCACGGTGGGGGCGGTGACGGTCCACGTCATGGATGCGGCGCGGAAGACCTGGTCCGGCGTGGACCACGCGCGGCCGTCGAACGTGGCGTGCCAGATCTCGGTGGCGCTGGGTTCCGGGCCGGTGGCCGTGTCCGCGGCCGTCCCCCAGTACACGTCGGCGACACCGCGCGGCCCGGGAAGGACGCGCGGCGCGAGCATCCGCGCGACTCCGGGCGGCAACGGCATGGGGCGCGGCGTCATCGCCGAGTCGAGGAGGAGCCCGGCGAGCGCGAAGTCGCCCGCGTCGGGGCGGTGTCCCGCGGAATCAATGGAGGCGAACACCGCCGAGTCCTGCCAGATGAACGACGGGCTGCCGAACAGCGCCAGACCTGCGGGCAGCGCCAGGGCGGCCGGCTGTTCCACGTATACCGGCTGCCCCCGCGCCGTGCGCGCGCCCCGGTCGGTGGCGATGCGCCACCGGGGGCAAGGCGAGGACGGGGCGGGAGCGCGTTCCGCCGCACGTGTGTCGGTCTGGGCGTCAGCCGCGGAAACCGCGGTGAGGGCGATAAGCCCGAGAGCCGCCGACACACGGGCGACGAACGAACGGCGAGGGTGACAACCCATGATGGTATCCGGGTGAGAAGCATGGAGGCTGCGATGCGCCCGGACCGCATCGGACATGGCATGAGTATGTTACGAGAGTGGATCTTCGGCGTGACCGTTTCCCTGCCGTCGTCATCAAACGGGTGCAGTGCGCGGCGACTTGCCAGCGACGGTCCGCAAGTCGTTTGGCAGCTCTTTGTGAGATCTTTGTCTTTTTCTCAGGGATTTCCCCACGCGGCGGCGGAAGAATTCCGATGGCACGCTGTCGCGATATGTGCAGATTGACGCGCGTCACAACAGTGACAGTTCGCGATTGGGTACGACTTTTTCGAGGGCAACAGACCGATGGCTTTCTTGTTGACGCTGGCGCGCGGAACGTTCGCGGCCATGATGGTGTCCGGCGGCGGCGGCGCACACCGGCAGGCGCCGGCGGCCTCCCAACCCGATACCAGCCAGATCACCGCACAGATGGTCGCCGCCGGACGCGGCATCTTTCACGGCCAGGGTGGTTGTTTCGTGTGTCACGGCGGCAGCCTGGAAGGCTCCCCGGTGGCGCCGCCGCTGGACAAGAAGGGCAAGCCGTGGATGGCCGCCAAGGACGGAACCTTTCCCGAGATCTTCCGTGTGGTCACGCACGGCGTGCCGGGCACGGTCATGATCGCTCATCCCAATGGGATCAGCGACGCACTCGCCACTGAAGTCGCCGCCTACATCTGGGCCGTGAATCACCACTCCGTGAAGCCCTAACTGGAGGTTCCATGAACCCGAGCCACTCGCGCGCCGATCGCGCACGTATGTGGATGCCGTTCCTGTTCGCCGCTCTGCTCATCGTCGTTCCCCAGCGCGCCGCGCGCGCGCTCGATACGCACGGGTCCGTGTACGGCGCCAGCGCCGACCGCGCCGTGCTCAATCGGAGCCTGATGAGCGCCATTGCCGCCGCCCACGCCGCCATTCCGGCGTTCTCGCGGCAGACCAAGCTCGCCTGCAGCGTGTGCCACTATCAGTTCCCCGAGCTCACGCCGTTCGGCCGCATGTTCAAGCTCAACGGCTATACGATGACCGGCCTCACGTCCATCGTGGCGCCCAACGACACCGCCAGCGATCCGAGCCTCAAGCTGTCTCCGATTCCGCAGATGGCGGCGATGTTCATGGTCTCCGGCACGCACACCGGCAAGGAATTGCCCGGCACGCAGAACAACACCGCCGAGTTCCCCCAGCAGGCCAGCCTGTTCCTGGGCGGACAGATCAGTCCCACGGTCGGGATATTTTCCCAATTCACGTATGAGCCCGACGCCGGCACGTTCGGCATCGACAACACCGAATTCCGCTACGCCGACCACCACGAGGTCGCCGGCCACGACCTGCTCCTCGGGCTCACGTTGAACAACAACCCCTCGATGCAGGACCTGTGGAACACGCTGCCCGCGTGGGGCTATCCGTTCATCGGATCCGGCACCGCGCCCGGGCCGATGGCGAGCACCCTGCTGGAAGGCGGGCTGTCGCAGGCCGTGATCGGCCTCGGCGCCTATTCCATGTGGGACTCGCAGCTGTACGCCGAGGTGAGCGCCTATCGCTCGGCACCGCAGGGCGCCGCCCTGCCGGCCGACTCGACCGCCGTGAACACCACCAGCGGCCTCGCCCCGTACTGGCGCATCGCCTGGCAGCACAACTTCGCCGCCGACTACCTCATGCTCGGCACCTTCGGCCTGCACGCCGAGCTGTATCCCGCGGGCGTCAGCGGCCTCACCAACCAGTTCACCGACTGGGGCTTTGACGGACAGTACGAGCATCCCTCGGGCGACGGCGCCATCATCGCCCGGGCCCGGTGGACGCACGAGTCGCAGCACCGGAACGCGGACTTCTATGCCGCCAATCCGGCGTCACAGTCGCTGGACAACAACCTGGCCTCGTTGAACGCCAACGTCTCGTGGGCCACGTCGCTCAAGTACGGGCTGTCGCTGGGCTACTTCCAGACCACCGGCACCGCCGACGCACTCATGTATCAACCCGGCGCCGTGACCGGGAGCGCCAACGGCAGTCCCGACAGCCAGGGACTGATGGGCGAACTCACCTACAACGTGTGGCAGAACCTGCGCTTGGGGGTCCAGTACGTGGCCTACACCAAGTTCAACGGCGGGACCACCGGGTATGACGGGTCGGGCCGCTCCGCCACCGACAACAACACCCTGTACACCTACATGTGGGTGGCATTCTAATACGCCAATAGTCACCCGCGCCGCTCCGGCGGCGCGAGCACCACAGGAAACACCTGACCGCCCCGTCGAGCCGTTGCTCGGCGGGGCGGTCCGCGCATTCCGGCGGGCCACCGGCCCCATCGGTACCCATCGCGCCAGCACCCCTCCCGGTAAACCAAGCGCGGCGTGCGAGTTGCATGGGCACACATATATCGCTCGACGCCGCCAACCGGCGCCCGACCGCCGCTCCGGTGACATCGCTCACACTGTGATCCGGACGCTTGACAAGCCAACCCGTGGACGCCGACCTTAGCCCCGCTGCACAAGGCATGTCGCGCGCCCCCGCCTCCGTGGCGGAATCACTCCGTGCCCCCCCGGGACTCCGATGTTGGCTGGCCGCATCCGCCGATGGCTGCGAATCGCCGCGTACAGCGCGCTGGCGTTCAGCGGCGTCACCTGCACCGAAAGCCCAACCGCACCCGGTGGGGCCCACGGCGGACGCGCGAGCCTCCGCCTGGCCCCGAGCTTTTCCGTGCAGAGCGCCGCCGTGTACCGGACCCTCGGCCAGTTCGGACTCACGGTGGACCACATCCACATCCACATCGATCATCCGCCGGCGACGGCGTTTGACACGTTGATCGCCGTGCCCGCTGGCGCCGATTCGCTCGTGCTCGACCTGCCGGTGATCCTGAATGCGCCCACCGAGCAGCTCCTCGTGCACATCGAGCTGCTCAGCGGCAACGAGGTCCTGTTCTCGGGCACCCAGACCATCACCGCCACCGTCGGCGGCACGTCGTCCGGTCCGCCGCCCAGCATCCCGATCGTCTACGTGGGCCCCGGCGCCGGCGCCACGCACCTCGCCATCGCGCCGCGCGACACGGCCATCCGGGTCAGCGGCACCGTGGTCTACCGGTACGCCGCCACCGACGACCACAGCGCGCCGGTGAGCGGGGTGGCCGTGGCGTGGAGCACGTCCGACGCCACCCTCGGGAGCATCGACGGCAACGGCGCCTTCACGCCCAGCGGCAAGCAGGGCGTGACACGGATCGTGGCCGCCACGCCCAACGGCCTGCGCGATTCCACCACGCTCACGATCACGGCGCCGCCCACGCGGCTGGTGGTGGTGAGCGGCGCCGGGCAGACCGGCACCGCCGGCAGCGCCCTGGCCCAGCCGCTGGTGGTGCAGGCGCAGACCGCCGACGGCACCCCCGTGCCGGGCGTGGCGGTGACGTTCACGGCGCCGGCCACCGGCACCGTGAATCCAACGTCGGCGCTCACCGACGCCGCCGGCCGCGCGCAGACCACGATGACGCTGGGCACCACGGCCGGCACACAGAGTTTCGGCGCCGCCGCCGGAGGACTCACCGGCGCCACGGCCGCCGAGTCGGCCACGGCCGCCGCCGCCGCGACACTCGCCAAGGTGTCGGGCGACGCGCAGGCGGACAGCGTGGGGCACGCGCTGTCGCATCCGTTCGTGGTCAGGGTCACCGACGCGTTCGGCAATCCGGTGGCCGGCACGACCGTCGACTGGACGCGCGTGGCGGGCGCCGGCACCCTCGCCGCGGCGTCGTCGACGTCGGATTCCGCCGGGCTGGCCAGCGTCGGCTACACGCTGGGCCCCGTGGTACGCGTGGATACCGTCTCCGCCGCCGTCCACGGCATCCCGGCGTCCGCGGTGCTGTTCACCGCGTCCGGCGAGGCGACCACCGCCGCGGCGATCGCGGTGGTCTCGGGCGACGCGCAGTCGGGGACCGTCGCCACCGCACTCACCAACCCGCTGGTGGTGAAGGTCACCGATGCCCACGGCAACGCCGTAGCCGGCGCGCACGTGACCTGGACCGTGACCACGGGCAGCGGCACCCTCACGCCGCCGCTCGCCGTGACCGACTCGAGCGGCAAGGCGCAGACCAGCTTCGTATTCGGCGCCACCGTGGGCACGTACGTGGTCACCGCATCGGTCGGCACGTCGATCAGCACGACGTTCCACGAGATCGCCGCGGCTGGCGTGGCGGCCGTCATGACCAAGACCGCGGGCGACACCCAGACCGTGGCCGCGAGCAGCGCGGTGCCGGTGAAGCCCACCGTCAAGATCACCGATGCATCCAAGAATCCCGTCGCCGGACTCCCCGTGACCTTTGCCGTCGCGTCGGGGGGCGGCAGCGTGACCGGCGCCAGCGTCACGACTAACGCCGCCGGGCTTGCAACCGTGGGCGGATGGACCGTGGGAGCGACCGGCGCCCAGTCGCTGCACGCCACGAGCGGCAGCCTCAGCGTCACGTTCACGGCCACGCTGATCGGGACCACCAATCGCGTCGCGTCGATACTCATGACCCCGCATCTGGACACGCTCACCTCGCTCGGCGACACGTACACGCTCACGGCGCAGGCGCACGACACCGCGAATGCGGTGGTCGCGGACACGTTCACCTGGGTGAGCCGGGTGCCGGCCACCGCCACGGTGAGCAGCGCGGGCGTCGTGACGTCCGTGGCGAACGGCAGCACGTGGGTGGTGGCGAGCGACGCCAGCGGGAAGCAGGATTCGGCGCAGATCGTGGTGCAGCAACGGGTGGCGACGGTGAACATCACGCCCTCCGCGCGCAACATCTACCTCACGCGCACGTACACGCTCACGGCGGCGGCGGTGGACGGCCGCGGCCATGCCATGACGGGCACGCCCACGTTCACCTGGGCCACCAACGCGCCGGCGGTGGCCACCGTGAGCTCGGCCGGTCTCGTGACCGGCGTTGGGCTCGGCGGGGCGCAGATCAGCGCCACCACGGGTTCGATCACCGGCGTGGCGACCATCGGCATTCTCACGCCCATCACCCGCATCGTGGTGGGCCGCGATTCCTCCGCCCTGCCGGTGACCGACACCACGTCCCTCACCTCGCTCACCGCGACGCGCACGTTCACGGCCGTGGCCCACGACACGCTCGACGCGCCGATGACCGGCGTGACGTTCACCTGGACGTCCACCAACGGCTCCGTGGCCGTGCTCGATTCGATCACCGCCACCACCGCGCGCGCCACGGCGGCGGCCAACGGCCTCACGGCGATCACGGCCGTGGCGCAAGGCATCACCGGCAGCGCCACACTGAAGGTGTCGCAGGTGCTGGCGTCCATCCAGTTGACGCCGGCCGCCGACACGATCGCCGTGACCGGGTCGGCGGCGCTTGTGGCCCGCGGCCTCGACGCGCGTGGAAAGTTCATCTCGGGCGGCACGTTCACGTACACGTCGGGATCGCCGGGCGTGGCCACGGTGAATGCGAGCACCGGCGCGGTGACCGGCGTGGCCAACGGCACGGCGTTCATCACGGCATCCAGCGGGTCGATCACGTCCAATCAATCCACGATCACAGTGGGCGGGACGGTGCCGGCGGCGATCTCGTTCGGACGCGACACGCTGTCGGTGGGGCGCGGCTCGAGCGCGTCGATCCCGATCTACCTGAGCAAGCCCAATGCGGCGCCCGTCACCGTGCACCTCACCGTGGGCGACACGACGGCGTTCTGGTCGAGCGCGAACGTGGTGATCCCCGCCGGACAGACGGCGGTGAACGCCACGCTCAATGGGCACAACGCCGGCACCACGATCGTGACCGCCGTCGACAGCAGCGGCACCGGCTATTCCAGCGCCACGGCGGTGCTGGCCGTGCAGGCGTCGATGAAGCTCACCAGCACGTATTACGCGATCAACACCACCGATCAGGTGAACACGCAGGTGTTGCTGTCCGATCCGTCGCCGGCGGGCGGCACGTACGTGACGTTCAACTACGGCACCGCGGGCGTGGCGGCGGTGTCGCCGAGTCCGGCGTTCATTCCCGCCGGGCAACTGGCGGCGGACATCCAGATCACCGCGGTCGACTCCGGAACCACGACCATCACGCCCACCGCGATCGGGGTGAACGGTACGGCGTCGAACTTCACGGCGTATGGCGCGTGGCTGCGCTTCAACAACACGAGCATCCGGCTGGGCGCGGGCCAGTACGAGCCCAGCGTCTATCTGTACATCCCCACGTCCAACAACCTGCCGGTGGCGATCACGCTCACCAGCTCCGATTCGACGATCGCGGCCGTGCCCCACACGGTCACCATTCCCGGCGGCAGCAACTACGTGTATTTCACCACCACGGCGCTGGCGACTGGCACGGCCACCATCACGGCGTCGGCGCCGGGGTGGACCACGACCAACTCGCTCGCCGTGCTCAACACCGCGCCGCACGTGGGGATCTGCTGCGGCTACGCACTGGTGACCACGAGCCCGGCCGTCACGGTGGCCGTGTACTCGGAAGACTCCCTCAAGGCCGCGCACTACCGCACCAACTCGCTCGTCGTGCGCCTCCACTCCACCGACACGACGGTGATGAAGGTGCTGGACTCGGTGGTGACGATCGCCCCGGGTACGTACTACAACGGCACGGCGCGCGTGATTCCTGGCGGGCTGGGCGGATCGGCGTACATCGTGGCCAGCGCGAGCGGGCACACGAGCGACTCCACGCAGTACACCGTCACCGGGCCCAAGCTGGCGTTGAGCTGGACGGCCAATCGCCTCGGCCTCGGGCAGCAGGACGTGAACCTGTACGTGTACACGCCGAACGCCGTGACCTCCCCATTGGTGGTCAATCTGCTCAGCGCCGACACGAGCATCGTCGGCGTGCAGCCGACGGTCACGATTCCGCAGGGCAGCAATTACGCGTACTTCAATGTCCGCGGCAACGGCCTGGGCACGATGCCGATCATCGCCAGCGCCATCGGCTACCAGGCCGACACGGCCACGTACACGGTCACCACGCCGCGCGTGGTGCTGTCGGGGGGCACGACGCTCAACAACTTCGGCCCCGCGCAGGGCATCGCCGTGTACTCCGAAGACTCCGTGGGATCGGCGCACTACCGCATGACGCCGCTCACGGTGTCGCTGTCGTCCAGCGATACCACGGTGCTCCGTTCCGACTCGTCGTCGGTGACCATCGCGGCCGGCCTGTACTACGCGAATACCGCCACCGTGACCCCGACCGGCGTCGGCACGGCCAAGCTCTACGCCACGGCGGCGGGGCAGCGCGGGGACAGCAACAGCTTCACCGTCCAGACGCCCAAGCTCAATCTCACCCTCTACAACTACACGATCGGCAAGGGCCAGCACCGCAGCCCCACCGACTTCTACGCCTACACCCCCAACAGCCGTCCGACGCCGGTGACCGTGACGTTCACCCAGAAGCACGCCGCGGTGGACTCGCTCACCGCCACCTCGCTCACCATCCCGGCGGCGAGCAACTACCAGTACTTCTCGTTCTTCGGCCTGACCAAGGGCGCCGACACGATCGTCGCAACGGCCACCGGCTACCTGCCCGACACGGCGTACGTCACGGTCACCACGCCCAAGCTGGCCACCAGCGGATTGCCGGGCAGCACGACGACCACGAATCCGCCGTTCACTGTCAACGTGTACGCAGAGGACAGCATCACGAGCAGCGCCCACTACGTCTCCGACACGCTCGTCATCGCGGCGGTGTCCAGTGACACCAACGTCATCCGTCCGGCGCAACCGTACTTCCGCATTCCCAAGAACGCCTACTACGCCTCGACCACGGTGAACATCGTGGGTCCGGGCACGGCATCCATCACCTACTCCGACTCGGCGGGCACCGGCTACCTGCCCTCCACCACCAACACCGTCACGGTCACCGGCCCGTCGCTGGCGCTCAGCACGTCGAGCACCGTCCTCGGCATGCGGCAGACCACCGGCGCGTCGGGCGTGTACGTCTATGTGCCCAACGCCGTGGCCACCCCGCTGGTGGTGACCCTGGCCAGCACGGGCACGCGCGTGGCCACCGTGCCGGCTTCGGTCACCATTGCGGCCGGACAGACCTACGCCTACTTCGGCGTCACGGCGCTGGATACCGTGGGCACCATCCAGATCCAGGCCACGGCCACCGGCTACCGCGCCACCTCGATGACCGCGCAGGTCACGCAGCCCAAGTTCCAGATCTACACCAGCGGCCAGGTCAACACCACATCGCCCAAGCAGGGCGTGACGGTGTACGCCGAGGACGCCAACGGCACCACGCACTACACCACGGAGAACGTCACCGTGACGCTGGCGTCGTCCAGCCCCACGGTGGCGTCGCTCGACTCGACCACGGTCACGATCCCGGCGGGCGGCTACTACAACAACCTCGCCACCTGGTCGCCGGGGCTCGTAGGCACGGCGCAGCTCTCGGCGTCCGACACGCGCGCCGCGATCTACAAGTACAACACGGGCACGGTGAATACCGCCGTGATCAATCCGTCGCTCACGTTGGGCAACTTCAACACGCTCGGCATCGGGCAGTATGCCGACAACTACTTCTATGTCTCGGTGCCGGACAATCAGGTGAATCCGCTCACCGTGACGCTCGCGCATCCCGGCACCGCCCGCACCACGGCACCGGCCAGCGTGGTCATCCCAGCCGGGAGCAGTTACGCGTACTTCCGGGTGATCGGCGCCTCCGCGGGCACCGATACCCTCGTCGCATCGGCGTCGTCGCCCTTCCACAACCCGGCCACGGCGTACACGGTGGTGGACAGCGGACGCATCGACCCGCTCGGCGGGTGGCCCACTTCGCTCTCGTTGTCGGGCGCCGACTCGGTGGCGATCACGTTGTATGCGCGCGATCCCTCGCAGAACGTGCGTAACGTGCTCGCCGCCACCACGTGGACGCTCACGCCCAATGCGAACATCGAGTTCGTGACGGGCGGCGCGACCAGCAGCGTGATCACGAGCATCGCGGTGCCCGCCGGCGCGCAGTCGGTGACGTTCTACGTCAAGGCGCTCAGCGCCGGCACGGCCAGCGCCACCATCACGGCCGCCAACTACAAGTCGTATACCAACACCTTCACGGTGATGCCATGACCACGTCCCCACTCCGCGCGTTGATCCGCGCACTGCCCGTCACCCCATGCGTTGGCGCCGCGTTCGCGGTGGCCCTTGCCGCGGGCGCCGCGGCCGCGCAGTCAGCGCCGCCCAAGCCGGAGCAGTACACGCGCCCCCTGCCCACGCTCGCGCCGCCCCACGCGCCGCCACCTCCTGCCGCCGCGCCAGTGGTTTCCGCGGCGCGACGCGCCGCCACGCCCGCGCCGGTCAAGGCCATGAATCCGGCCAGCCCGCCGCCCATCGCGCCCGCGCCGCGCGGCGCGGCGCCTGCTGCCGCATCGCTCGCCGTTCCCGCGCCACCCGCGGCGCGCGTGCCCCCGCCGCCACCGGCCCGCGCGCCGGCACCCGCGGCGCCGAGCGTGTCGCGCTCCGTGGCCCCACCCAGCGGGCCGCCCCCCGCCGGCACGACCATGCGCTGCAAGGACGGCACCTATCTGAGCGGAACGCCCACCGCCGACCGCTGTGACGCGCGCGGCGGCGTTGCCGCGGTGTTCGCGGAGAAGGCCGCGCTGCCAATTCCGAGACCGCATCGCCCGTAGCGGAGCGTGCTACCGACCCGTGCGGCTCTACACCACAAGCGTTCCGCACGCCGGCGCCCCCGACCGAAATTCCGGCGGCGTGCGCGCCACGCTGGAGTAGAACTCCACCGCATCCAGATCTGACACGCCGAAGTCGCGGAGATCAGGCGGAAGCACGCTCGGCACGTTGGGGTCAGGCGTGTAGACGTTGATGCCATCCACGAAGATCTGTGCGAAGCATGGGCGCGGCGGTCCGCGAAATTCGTCCGGTCCTTGCTGCGTGGCGGAGGCAAGGTATTCGGAGCCATCTTCTGCGCGTACGAAGTGGGCAACACTGCGGGCGCGCAGCAGGTCCACAACGGTCTGGCCCGCGTTGCTGTCGAGTTGTGCGCGAGTGAAGAACGTCCCGCCACCGTCGGCTCGGCGACGTTCGAAGTCCGACATCCGCATATCGATTTTCCGGGCGTTCACGGCGACCAATGGGAGGTCCACGGGCAAGACGTCGAGCAGGACCTGGACCGGCGCCACCGCATCGGCACCCACCTCGACCGTGGTGACCGTCGGCCGGTAGCCGATCTTTCCCACCCTGAGCGCGTGCCTCCCGGACCTCACCCCAGCCGCGCGCAGTATGCCAGCCGAATCCGTGGCCCCAAGGCGCGCCGAGTCATCAAGGACAACGGACGCTCCCGCGATCGGCGTCCGCGTCGTTGTCTCAAGGACGCGGACCACCACGCGCTGGCCGAACGCCGAACGCAACGGCCACCACGCGGCGACGATCACGATCGTCGCCAAGACCCTGCCGAGTCGCACGCGGCCTCCCGTGAACCGTGTCTCGCCGGAATATACTGTACATACCCCCGCACCCGCCCAAGCTGACACCAAACTGACAATCACGGCGCATTCGTAAATTCTCACTACCGCGCGCCGTGTACGGCCCCTATCATCGCTTCGCAGCCGCATCGCAACGTGCGGCGTCCCCCCCGATGCGCGCGATAGAGGCACTCCCCATGGACGGGTCCGCTACCCGGCCGCGCCGATGGCGCTGGCTGGCGATCATTCCGCTCGCGATCGTGCTGTGGCTCACGATCACCGCGTCCGGGCGCGCCGCGCGACGACAGTTCTTCGCCGCGCTGCGCATCGCGCGTCCGCAGGGCGTGAGCGTGACGGTGCCCGCGTTCTCCGGCCCCACCGGCTCGCGGCGGCTGCAGGACGCCGTGGCCGGCATGCTGGCCGACAGCGCCCACGTCACCCGCGAAGCGCGCGATACGACCGTGGCCGACGCGGCAGCCGCCGCGCGCCTGGCCAGCTTCACGCCGCGGCTGCCGGCCGCCCGCAAGGATCCGCCCACGCTGTCGGTGGAGAGCGCGCGTTCGATCACGATGCGCGTGAATCGCAACGGACTGCGCACCATCTTCACCGAAGCGGGATTGTCCGCCACGGCGCTGCCGGCGGCGATCGACGGCGCCACGCTCACCATCGACACGCCGGCCGCCATCCGGGCCCGATACGGACACTGTCCGGTGGACGAAGGGCAGACGCTCACCAATCAGATCGCGCAGCGGCCGCCGGCCTCCACCGACAACGGCGATTGCGTGATCCTCGAACAGCGCCCCGTGGTCACGGCGCAGATCCCGACGGGACTCGACATGCAGCAACTGGCCGGCGTGGCCGTGGAAGTGGCCGGGATGAGCCCCAACCAGGCCAGGGATTTTCAGCAGGCGGTCACGTGGCCGGCCGCGCTCGCGCTCACCATGCCGCGCTTCATCCGGTCGTACCAGATGGTGCAGGTGCACGGCGCATCCGCGATGCTCCTCAACACGGCCGGCCGGCGCGGCCCCACGTACGAACTGCTGTGGACCGCCGGCGGACGCGTGTATTCGCTCACCGGCTACGGCAGCTCCGCCGACGCCGTCCCGCTGGCCAACTCCATGCCCGACGCGGGGACCGCCCCATGACCGCATCCACGGACTTCGCCATCGAGACGCACGCGCTGCACAAGGTGTTCGGACCGCAGGTGGCCGTGCGCAGCCTCACGCTCGCCGTGCCGCGCGGCGAGATCTTCGGATTCCTGGGGCCCAACGGCGCCGGCAAGAGTACCTCGATCAAGATGCTGCTGGGCCTGGTGCGCCCCACCGCCGGCACGGCGTTGGTGCTCGGCGCCCCGGTGGGCGACGTCGAGGTACGGCGGCACATCGGCTTCCTGCCCGAGGATTTCCGCTTCTACGAATGGCTCACGGCCACGGAACTGGTGCGACTGCACGGGCGTTTGTGCGGGATGACCGCGGCCCAACTGCGGACGCGAGTGCCCGACGTGCTCGACCTGGTGGGGCTCACGCCGCACCGCCACCGCACGCTGCGCGGGTTCTCCAAGGGCATGCTGCAGCGCATCGGGCTGGCCCAGGCGCTGGTGCACGAGCCGCAGCTCATCTTCCTCGACGAGCCTACGTCGGGGCTCGACCCGATGGGGCGCCGCATGGTGCGCGACATTCTGCGCGCCGAACGCGACCGCGGCGCCACCGTGTTCCTCAATTCGCATCTGCTCAGCGAGATCGAGGTGACGTGCGACCGCGTGGCGTTCATCAGGGACGGCGAGGTGGTGGCCACCCGCGACCTGGGCACGGGCTGGCAGGACGAGACGCGCGTGGTCGTGCATGCCCGCCACGTGTCGAACGACGCCATGGCCGGCCTCGCGCAGTGGACTTCGGCGCCCCAGCTCGACGGCGACCAGCTCCAGTTCAGCGTGTCCGCCGAGAGCGTCCTGCCCGACGTCGTGCGGCATCTGGTGCAGACGGGGGCCGACGTGTTCCGGGTGACCCCGGAGCGACTGTCGCTCGAGGAGGTGTTCGTCACGCTCATGGGGGAGGACCGCGGACTATGAAGGCGATCTGGATCATGGCCGGCCTCACCCTGCGCGAGGCCGCGCGGCGGAAGATTCTCTGGACGGCGCTCGTGGCCGGAGCGCTGCTGCTCACCGTGTTCGCCGTGGCGATGCACCTGCAGGTGATGGAATTCCAGGGGCGCGCGATGTCGCCCTTCGTGCGCTATCAGGTGGAAGCCGGCATGCTCATGATCGGCCTCTACACCTGCGACCTGCTGGCCGTGGTGCTGACCATCCTCACGTCCATCGACACGCTGGCCGGCGAGATCAGCTCGGGAACCATCCACGCCATCGCCACCAAGCCCATCGCGCGCTGGCAGATCCTGGTGGGCAAGTTCCTGGGATTCGTGGGGATGATCTCGGCGTACGTCGTCGTCACCTTCTACGCCACGATCTGGGTGGCGTACGCCACCACGGGCGTGCTCCCGCAGCATCCCGTGCGCGGATTGCTGCTCGTCGTGTTCGAGTGCGTGCTCGCGCTCAGTCTCACGTTCATGTTCGGCACCTGGTTCTCGACGCTCACCAACGGCGTGATGGTGCTGGGGCTGCAGGGCGTGGCGTTCATGGGCGGGTGGCTGGAACAGGTGAGCGGATTCTCGCAGAGCGTGCACATCGTGACGCTGGGGATCGTGTCCAGCCTGCTCATGCCGGGCGAGTCGCTCTGGCGCCGCGCCGCGTACGAGATGCAGACGCCCCTGGCGGGATCGCTGTCGTTCTCGCCGTTCGCCAACGTGTCCATCCCGAGTCTCACGGCCGTGGCGTACGCCGCGGTGTATCTGGGCCTCGCCCTCGCCGTGGCGCTGTACCATTTCAATCAGCGGGATCTGTAGAACACGACCGCGGGTGGGGCGAGCGCCGCCCCTACCCCACCCGCGGCCGGTACCGCAGCGCCTCCGCCACCGGCGCCGCGCCCACCTCGCGATCGCCGGCCAGATCGGCGATCGTCCGCGCCACCTTGATCACGCGGTGATACGCCCGCGCCGACAGGCGCAGCGCGTCGGCCGCGCTGGTGAGC